>ERZ772831.498-NODE-498-length-41873-cov-4.420895_pt1 | contig 41873 bp, 32 predicted proteins | sample MGYA00580858_ERZ772831 | MGnify/ENA primary metagenome ERZ772831 (study PRJEB29015, sample SAMEA2737694) | human gut metagenome | biome: human gut; feature: human-associated habitat; material: faeces | place: China | collected 2012 ... | reverse complement strand
AAATTCCATGCCCTGAAAAACATCAACCTGGATATCGCTAAAAACCAGGTAACGGCGTTTATCGGGCCGTCCGGCTGCGGTAAATCGACGCTGCTGCGTACCTTCAACAAAATGTTTGAACTGTACCCGGAGCAGCGTGCGGAAGGTGAAATTCTGCTTGATGGCGACAACATCCTGACCAACTCTCAGGATATCGCACTGCTGCGTGCGAAAGTGGGCATGGTGTTCCAGAAACCGACGCCGTTTCCGATGTCCATCTACGACAACATCGCTTTTGGCGTTCGTCTGTTTGAGAAGCTCTCCCGTGCCGACATGGACGAGCGCGTGCAGTGGGCATTGACCAAAGCCGCATTGTGGAACGAAACCAAAGATAAATTGCACCAGAGCGGTTACTCTCTCTCTGGTGGTCAGCAACAGCGTCTGTGTATTGCGCGTGGTATCGCCATTCGCCCGGAAGTGCTGCTGCTCGACGAACCGTGTTCGGCGCTCGACCCCATCTCGACAACCAAGGTAGAGGAGTTGATACACGAGCTGAAGCACGACTACACCATTGTTATCGTGACTCATAACATGCAGCAGGCCGCCCGTGTAAGCGATAAGACGGCTTTCTTCTACATGGGGCAGATGGTGGAGTATGGCGACACGAAGACCATCTTTATCAACCCGAAAAAAGAGCAGACGCAGAATTATATCACAGGACGTTTCGGTTAATGGGGATTTTGCTTAACTTTGAGGCAATTTTAAAAACGAATTAGTAACTAAAACAGAATAGTATTATGGTAAAATTCATCGAAAGTGAACTGGTTTTGTTGAAGAAAGAGATAGACGAAATGTGGACGTTGGTTTACAACCAACTGGATCGTGCCGGCGAATCGGTACTTACGCTGGACAAGGAGTTGGCTCAGCAGGTGCTTGTGCATGAACGTCGGGTCAATGCCTTTGAGCTGAAGATAGACAGCGATGTGGAGGACATCATTGCGCTTTATACGCCGGTAGCCATCGATTTACGATTTGTATTGGCCATGCTGAAAATCAATACCAATCTGGAGCGTCTGGGCGATTTTGCCGAGAGCGTTGCCCGCTTTGCTCTCGAAGAGAAAGAGCTGACACTCGATGCCGACCTCGTGAAGCGTCTTCGTCTGCAGGAGATGATCGATCAGGTTCTCTCCATGCTCGAACTGGCAAAGCGTGCTTTGCAGGAAGAAAGCCAGGAGTTGGCTACGTCAGTTTTCGCGAAAGACAATGTGCTGGATGAAATCAATGCCAACGCTTCTACCTTGTTGGCAGAATATATCCAGCAACATCCTGAAAGCGCTTTGTCCTGCATCAATTTGGCAAGCGTTTTTCGCAAGTTGGAGCGTGCTGGCGACCACATTACGAACATAGCAGAAGAGATTGTCTTCTTCATCGACGCCAAGGTATTGAAGCACCACGATACGGCAGAAGAGGGATACGGACAAGAGAAGTAGTCAGAGAAGCCTCTTTTTAATAAAGAATAAAGCATTGTTTTCTGCCTCACAAAGCATTGTTTTTCGAGGTGGAAAGCAATGCTTTCTTTTTGCATTATTCTCCATTCTTTCGTTTCAAGAAATCGGTGGGGTTTTCGCCGAAATATTCTTTGTAGCATTTGGTGAAGTAGGAAGGCGAACTGAAACCTACCTCGTAAGTGATTTCGGCTACCGTCTTTTCGGTGGAAGCCAATAGCGAAGATGCACGTTTCAGGCGTGCGATACGCAGCAGTTCGTTGGGTGCATGGCCACAGAGTGCCTTCGTTTTGCGATAAAGCTGTACGCGGCTCAAACCTATTTCTTCCCCCAAATCCTCTATGCTTAGGTTAGGATCGGACAGGCGGTCGTTGATGAGGCGATGGAGCTTTTCCATGAAACCTTTATCCAGCTCGGCCACGGGGGCCTTTTGCGTGGGTGCTTTCACGCCGTCCGAGAAGAAATTTTGTAAACGTTGGCGGTTTTCGATGAGGTTGCGCAGACGGACGGTAAGTAGCTGGGCACTGAAAGGTTTGGATATGTAGGAATCTGCTCCACACTCGTATCCTTTTATCTTCTGTTCGTCTACGGCATAGGCCGTAAGCATCATCACGGGGATGTGCGATGTCTGCAATTCCGACTTCAGGCGACGACAGCACTCCATGCCGTCCATGACGGGCATCATCACGTCGCAGATGATGGCGTCGGGCACGTACTTCATGGCTTGTTGAACGCCCTCTTGTCCGTTGGCGGCTTCGATGACGTTGTATTTTTCCTGAAGGACGGAGCGGACATAGTCGCGTATGTCCTGATTGTCGTCTATTACGAGAATGGTTTCTTTGTCTTCGGGTTTTGTGTCGTGATCGGCCACTTGTATTGTTTCCTGGTCGGCGGCCAGTACGGCGCCTTCTTTCAGGTTGGCTAACACGGCGCTACGGGTAGTGTTACTGTCTAATGCACCTGTTTGATGAGCTGGCATCTCAATGCAGAAGCGGGTACCTTGTCCTTCTGCGCTGTCCACGTGGATGGTGCCTCCGTGCATCTCTACAAATGCTTTTACCAAAGCGAGGCCAATGCCCGATCCTGCATGGTGGACATCTATCTGGTAGAAGCTTTCGAATATGTGCTGTATGTGGTCGGCAGACATGCCTACTCCAGTATCTGTCACTTGCAGGCGCATCCAACGGACATCTTCCTTATTGAAAAATTCGAGACAGACGTGGACGCTTCCGTTTTCGGGAGTAAACTTGAAGGCGTTGGACAGGAGATTGTACAAGATACGTTCTATTTTTTCGGCATCGGCAGTGATGACGCTTTCTTCGTTGTCTTTACCTTCAGGCTCAGGGGTATCGATGCTGAAGCGGATATGTTTTCGATAGGCCAAAGTACGGAAGGCGTCTGTCCATTCGTGTAGCGAGGTAGCCAGATCAAATCGAGAGAGATGCATATCTAGTTTCCCTTCTTCAAATTTGCGGAAGTCGAGTATCTGATTGACGAGGCGTAGCAGTACAGCTACGTTCTTATGGATAATATTCAGCAGAAAGCGTTCCTGCTCGTTCAGGTTGTGACTTTGCTGAAGTTGGTCGACGGGGTCGGCGATGAGGGTGAGGGGAGTACGGAAGTCGTGGGATACGTTGGTAAAGAAAGCCAGTTTGGCATGCGTAGCCTCTTCTAGTTGCCTCGATAGTATGATGAGTTGGTCACGTTGTTCTTCCAGCTGCTTTTTCTGTTGGGACAGTTCGGCATTCAAGCGGTTTTTGGTCCAAAAAGCACGTACTACGAAGACTAGTAATGCACCTACCAGCAGGATAATGATGATGCAGGCGTAGAGGAACATGCGTTGGGCGGAGTAGCGGAGCAGGAAGGCATCCAACTGGCTGTTGAGCTTCTCAATTTTTCCGTCCAGCGTAGCGATGTGATCCGTTTGCATCTGCATTACGTGGGCGTTTTGTCGGTTGACAGGAGCGGTGGAAAGCAGATTCTCGCGTTGATATTTCTTCCCTTCCAGAATGCTCATGGCCACTTGTACTACGCGATCGCCTCCCGTTGGATAAATGAAAGTTCCGTCCAATACGCCATTGGCTACCAATTCTACTCCCAATCCTTTGCCAGGCAAGGCATCTACACCGACGAAGAGCATTTTGTTTGCGCGTCCATGTCGAAGGGCTGCTGTGTGTGCTCCTGCTGCCATGCGATCGTTATGAGCAAATACCAGATCGATTTTCGGCTGACAGGTCAGGATGGAGTCGAATGCTTGTTCTGCTGATTTTTGGAACCACCCGGCATCGGCACTGGCCACTATCTGTATGCCAGGTGTACGAGATAGTACGTCCATCAATCCTCGATGGCGATCGGCTGCAGGTGTGGAACCTTTTAAGCCTGTCAGTTCTACAACGTTGCCTTTGCCTTCCAAACGTGTAGTAATGTAGTGGCCTATCTGTCGGCCCATTTCGTAGTTGTCTGCTCCTACATAAGCAGTATACTGGTCGGAGTTAATCCGTCTGTCGACCAGTACGACGGGGATTCCCTTGGCATATGCTTTTTCTATCACAGGAGTGATGGCTTCTGCTTCGTTGGGAGCTACAACAATCAGATCTACTTTTCGGCGGATAAATCGTTCGATATCTTCTGTTTGTTTCCGATTATCGTCGTTTGCCGAACGGATATCTACTTCCACGCCAGGATAGAAGAGTGCTTCGCGGCGGATTTCCTTGTTCATTTGTGTGCGCCATTCGTCATCACTGCATTGTGACACGCCGATAACGTATCGAGCTTCTTTCTGTTCGCAGGAAGAAATGAAAAGGCAGAAGATGAGGATGATAATCAGAGCATATAAGTGTTTCATGGAATTACGTTCTCCTGGTTAATATGCACAAAGATAGTGAAAGACGGATGCACTACAAAATAAACTTGCTTATTTAGTAGTATTGTGTCGCTCCTTATTTATAAAAATATGGAAGATATTGACAGATAAATTAAAGAAATATTTTAATAGGATTATGCTCAATAGTCCTTTTTTATAAAATTATGATAATGTATCATGAATAGTCTTGGTTGTTCTGATTATTCCCCTATTAATAGATGGTTTGGAAACTCATTTGTTAAACGGAAATGAGTCTAATTTGTGATTTTTTTTCTGTTCATATTCGTATGTAATAACCATCGATTTGTTAAATCCTTCTCTTTTTAAGAGAAGGATTGTGCGACAAAGATACAAAAAAAATCATATAAAATGTATTTATCAAGTAAGATAGTTGGATTGTATAACGTTTATTTAAAAAAAATATCGCTCCGTATTTTGTTAAAATTACATTCTTGTAAAATTATAACTAGTTTATTATTAGAATATTAAAATCATTAAATCCTTCTCTTAAAAAGAGAAATTTTGTGATTTTGTTTATAATGTGTTTGTATAGAGGAATTTATGCATTCAACGTAAATAAATATTTTATGTTAGCTTTAAAAGAAAAATCTGCATATATACAGGTTGTATGTGCAGATGTGGACATAAATTAGAAGGGTTTCGATGCCACTGGATAGTACAGATACTTCTTCTAAAGCCGGAGAGGGCAAATTCAAGAACGGACCAAATCCTGGAAATGGTGCGGAGGTGAAATTATGTACTTCTGATAAGGCTGGTTCTTCCTGGGTTTATCTCATAATTCATCATACTAAGGTTAATGTAGTGGTGAAGAAAATAGAGGAAAAATTCAATGTGTTTATTCATAAAACTATTGTATATAGGCGCGAGAATAAACGAGTCGTTGAGAAGGAGAAAGTGACAATTCCGGGTCTTGTTTTTGTTCAGGGAGAAAGTGGTAGCGTACAGCATTTCTTAAATCAGAATTATTTTGGTCTATATCTTGTGAAAGATTATACGACTCGGCGTCCGGCCATTATTCCCGATCATATCATGCAACCTTTTATACAACTTTCCCGTTTCGCTCCCAATCGCATACGTTTTATGCCGCATGCTTTTGGCTATTATTCTTCAGGACATACTTTGGTGAAAGTGACTTCTGGCTTGTTGGCTGGATTCGAGGGATATTTGGTACGCATTTCTCGTGATCGTTGCCTGGTGACTTCCATGGGTGGAATGACAGTGGCCATTCATGGCGTTTACAAAGACACTGTCGAGAATGCTGCTGAATATGCACGTCAACGCGGGTTGCAACAAGGGAACATTGGTTTATCCGATAGTGGTGTCGATTCCTATCATGCAGATATTGAGAATTGCTTTTTTCGTCCTTACAATCAGTTGGACTTGCTGGTCATTGCACAAAGTTTGGATCAGTGGGTCATGAAGTCCGGATATTTGCTTCTAGCCGGGAATTATCGCGAGGCGGCCGATATTCTATGCTTTATGTTGGAGAGAGTGGGGCATTATCTTGCTCCCATATATGGTAATCGTCACATTGGTAATTTTGAAGATATTGTTTTTTTAGTTCAGAAAATAGATCGGTTGCTGTCTTCCATGTCAAGCAACTCGGATATCCCGTCCGATTTGCGGGAGTATGTGCTTTCAGAACAGCGGTCTTTAGCTATACGTTATCCTTTTTTGTCTTTTGATAAAGATTCGTTTAACTTATGATTATAGCGGTTGATTTTGATGGAACGATTGTAGAACATTGTTATCCCCGGATTGGTCGAGAGATACCTTTTGCTTTTGCAACTTTGAGGAAGTTGCAATCAGAAGGTCATCGACTTATTCTATGGTCCGTTCGTGAAGGAAAACTTTTGGACGAGGCTGTAGACTTTTGCCGTCGTCACGGTGTTGAGTTTTATGCTGTTAACGCCAATTTTCCGGAAGAGAAGATTGCAGAATATCCATCAGCTCCTTGTCGGAAATTGCGGGCCGATTTGTATATAGACGATTGCAATGTGGGAAAACTTCCCGATTGGGGTACCATTTATCAGTTGGTCAGTCGTCGTTGCAGTTATGCCCGATATTTACGGGAATTGGAAGGAGAAGGGAAAAGCTCTTTTTGGAAACGTCTGATGGGGAAATGATAAATTAAAACATGATCAGGATAGCAGATAAATCACATTGTTGTGGGTGCAATGCTTGTGCAGAGATCTGTCCTAAACATTGTATCGAGATGAAGGCGGATTCGAAAGGCTTTTTGTATCCCCAAATAGATGCAGATGTTTGTATAGAATGTGGTCTGTGTGATAAAGTCTGTCCTTTTCCGATAGAAAATCAAATTAAACGAGATCCTCTTACTGCTTATGCTGCATGGAGTGTTGATCGCAAAATTCATTTGTCAAGTTCATCCGGAGGAGCCGCTTATGTCTTTTCAAAATATATAATAGAAAAAGGCGGTGTTGTATATGGTTGTTGTGCTGATGGATTAGATATTAGACATATCCGAGTTGATAAAGTTGAAGAACTATATAAATTGCAAGGTTCAAAATATGTTCAGAGTGATGTACGAGGTATTTTTTCTCAAGTAAAGACAGATTTGAGGAATTCACTAAATGTATTGTTTTTGGGAACACCTTGTCAAGTTGCAGGATTGAAGAATTATATAAAACATATTCCTGAAAATTTATATCTTGTTGATTTGATTTGTCATGGTGTCCCGTCTTTGCAAATGTTACAGGATCATATTACGGATATTACAAAAGGAAGAATAGTCGAAAGTCTTTCTTTTCGAAAAGGGAATAATTATGTATTAAATTTGAAAGGAAATTCTTGGAATTATTCAACATCTTCTTATTGGAATGATTGTTTTTTGAGAGGCTTTTATGGTAGTATAATTAATAGAAGTAGTTGTTATAGTTGTCCCTTTGCAACATCAAAAAGAGTTAGTGATATAACTGTTGGTGATTTTTGGGGATTACAGATGATTGAAAAGTTACCTGTAGAAGTTCAGGATGGAGTTTCTGTATTACTTCCGTGTACAGAGAAGGGAATACAATTAATTAATATGGTAAAAGAGCATTTTTATCTATATGAACGTACTGTTAATGAAGCTGTGGTCGGAAATACACAATTACGACATCCTGCTCCTCGGAGTTTGGGCTATCACATTTTTAACGCCCTTTATCCTATGATTTCATTTGATAAATCTGTATATTGCTCTATTCTGGACAGGAAATTTATTTCTTTAATAAAATTGTGTTGGAATAAACTGAAACATGGTTTCGGAAAATAATAAACGTATAGCTAAGAATACAATGTTACTCTATGTGAGAACGTTATTCTCTCAATTATTGGCATTGTATACTTCCAGAAAGATTCTTGAAATCATAGGAGTTGAGGATTTTGGTATTTATAACGTAGTCGGAGGAGTTGTCGTAATGCTTACTTTTCTTAATGGATCAATGGGAGTAGCAACACAACGATATCTGACAATAGAGCTTGGCAAGAATGATATGCTTGCTTACAACAAGATATTCAGCATGGCTTGTATTATTCACATAGTTATGGCCCTGTTGATATTTGTGGCAGCTGAAACATTGGGACTTTGGTTTTTGAATGCCTATTTGAATATTCCCTCAGAACGAATGTTTGCAGCAAACTGTATTTATCAGGCATCTATTTTAGTCGTGCTGTTGGGTATAGTCCAAACCCCTTATAACGCGTCATTAATGGCTCATGAGCGAATGGGTGTGTATGCGTACGTAGGTATGGGAGAATCAATTCTTCGTTTATTAATTGTTTTTTTACTTTTAGTGATTAGTTACGATCGTTTGATAACTTATGCTTTCCTGCTATTGGGGGTACAATTAATATCTGCATTGATTTATCGGATATATTGTATTCATCATTTTGAAGAATGTAAGTTTCATTGGATTTGGGATAAAACTCTATTTCGCTCCATGTTAGGGTTTACCGGCTGGAATCTTTTTGGTACGATTGCCTGGATTTTGAAAGATCAAGGAAATAATATGTTGATGAATATATTTGGAGGTCCTTTAATAAATGCAGCTCGTGGGGTTTCGTATCAAGTGTCAAGTGCTGTTCAGAATCTAGTTAACGGTTTTGGTACAGCGGTGAATCCTCAACTTACTAAAAGTTATGCATCAGAAGATAAAAAAGGATTACACAAATTAATGTTTTCCAGTTCCCGTATATCCTTTTTTTTATTACTATTGATAGCACTGCCTGTGATGATTGAGATTCCTTATCTTTTGCATCTATGGCTTGTTGAGGTTCCCGCATATACAGTATTATTTACTCGTATTATTTTGTTAGAAGCACTATTTAATACATTATCAGGGCCTTTAATAACCAGTTTGTTAGCGACAGGTAATATCAAGTGGTATCAGATTATAGTGGGTAGTATCATGTTACTAAATGTGCCGGTATCATATCTGTTGTTGAAACTGGGTTTTTCTATAGAGATTCCTTTGATTGTGTCATTAGTCATAATCCTATTATCTATAGGGGCTCGTCTTTGGTTTTGCAAATATTTGCTATCAATGACAATTTTAGCATATTTGCGTGAAGTAGTAAAACCAGTAATGATTGTTTTTGTGTTATCCCCGATATTTCCAATGTTTGTTTATGAAACGATGGAATGTGGTTTTCTAAGGCTGATTGTAACTTTTATTATAAGTGTTTTATCGGTATCTCTATGTGTGTATTTTTTAGGAATGTCAAAAGGAGAACAATCTTTTTTACATGCATTTGTCAGAAATCATATAGGAGGTTGTAGAAAATGAAAAAGAAGGTCGGTATTATTACGTTCCATGCGTCTCATAATTATGGTTCCATGTTGCAGGCATATGCCTTGCAACAAGTAGTTTTAAATATGGGATGTGATTGTAAGATTATTAATTTTCGGACAGAAAGGCAAAAAGAATTTTATCGTCCACATTTTAAACGTGGTAATATTGTAGGAAGAATAAAAAGAACGTTAATATATTTACCTTTTATGACTTCATTGTGTGAAAAGGATAGGCTTTTTGAAAGTTTCTTGAGGACTCAAATGCTTTTAACTGAAAAAGAATATTCAACGTTAGCTGATTTGTTTTTAGAAGATTTTGATTTTGATTATATAATATCTGGTAGTGATCAAATATGGAATACACGTTGCTTAGATTTTGATTGGGCATATTATTTACCTTTTGTAAAAAAAGCAAAGAAAATTGCGTATGCTCCTAGTATGGGACCAAACGCAAAAAATGATGTTGATGATATAGGAGCAGATAAAATAAAAGATTTATTGTTACAATATAGTGCTATAAGTGTAAGGGAACAAGGTACAGAGTCTCGTTTGAAGAGTTTTACAGGGAATAATTATCCCATTTTGCTAGATCCTACGTTATTATTGTTACACACATATTGGAGTAAAATGGCAGGTAATAAGCCATTAATATCTGGGCGATATATTTTTTTATATGTACCTTGGTTTCATAAAATAGTTTTTTATAAAGCGAAAGAAATGGCAAAATCGTTTAATTTAAGAATTATTGTTTCACAACTTTATAATACAAGGGAGAATACATGGATTTTTGATAGTGACTTTAAACCATATTTGAGAGTTGGGCCTATTGAATTCTTAAATTTGTGTAAATTCGCAGATTGTGTGATTGGGATGTCTTTTCATTTAGTTGTCTTTTCAATATTATTACATACACCATTTTATGCAATAAAGGGAATGGATGATGATAGGATAAAAGATTTATTACTGTTAACAGGTTTAGAATCAAGGTCTATCTCGGAAGAAGCTGAGAATTTTTCTCTTGATGCAAAAATTGATTTTTATGAAGTAAATAGAATAATAAATGGGGAGAGAATAAAATGTTTAGAATGGTTGAATAATTGTTTCTCTTAATTTTGTTGATTCTTTTGTTTTAAAGTATGAAACCATTAATTTCAATTATTGTTCCTATTTATAATGTAGAAAAATATCTGTCTCGTTGTATCAATAGTGTATTATCTCAAACATTTCCAGATTTTGAGCTATTATTAATTGATGATGGAAGTACTGATAAATCTGGATATATTTGTGATGGTTATGCTCAAAAAGATTCTCGTATAAAGGTTTTCCATATAGAAAATGGCGGAGTGAGTGCGGCACGAAATTATGGATTAGATAATGCAAGAGGTGAATGGATTGCATTTGTCGATGCTGATGATTGGATCGATAAAAATATGTATCATGAAATGTACAATAAAGCAATATCTTCACATGCTGATATTGTATTATGTGGTTTTTATGAATATTATGATCCAATTAGGCAAATTTTAAGAACAGTGCTTTCTGATGGATTTGATAAAAATACTATTCTTCGAAATAGTATGTTGTTTTTTACTGCATTATGGAATATGTTGGTTCGTAGATCATTATATGATAAAAATAAACTTAGAATACCAGAACATATTGTTAATTGTGAAGATTTCTGGTTGACAATTCGTTTGTTTTATTATGCCGAGAAGATATCTAGTTTACCTGTTCCATTATATTATTATAATAGAGAAAATACAAATTCTATTTTAAATAATCTTAATGAGGAAAGGAGGAATAGTGAATATTTATCTTATTTAGATACTATAGACTTTCTTCAAAAAAAAGGGATTTTAAATCTATATGAGAGGGAGATTTCATGGCGAATATTAAAATGTAAACAGGATATGGTTTTAAATCCTAAAATGCACGATCGTTTTTTGGAGATGTATCCCTCATCACATCGTTACATATTAAGTTGCCCTACTTCATTTTGTAATAATAAAATAAAGTTATTAATGTGGTTACTTGTGCATAGGATGAATATTTGTGTGTCTTTATTTTGTAAAATAAGATTTTTAATTAGGAGAGGTTGATATCTATGAACGTTCGTAAGAAAAATGGACTTTCTGGCTTTATTCGGGCAAAGAATGAAGCTCGTTTTCTTAGTTTGTGCATAGACTCATGTATCGATGCATTGGATGAATTAGTAGTTGTATATAATGACTGTTTAGATGATACAGAAAGTATATTAGTTGAAAAATTAAAACAATATCCAGATAAATTGAAAATTTATTCATTCAATCATAATATATTGTCTCATAATTTGAGTAAAGAAGAATTTGAATATGCAATATCTCTTCCAGAAGACTCTTTGAGATTGCATTCAACGCAATGTAATTATGCACTTTCAAAGGTATCATATAAGTATGCAATGAAAATAGATCCAGATCAGGTTTATTTTTTAGATGAAATGAAGAAATGGAGAGATGTTTGTCGTACAGATAAACTCATTCATTGGAAATTTAAATTCATTTTAGGATGGATTTTTATGATGTATATATCTGTTTATAGGAGAGTTTCTTCTAGGATAGGTCGACCATATTTATGGATGATACCAGATGGATTGGTGAAATTTTTTCAAGTATCATACAGCGAATACATACAATGGAAGTTGCAGAAAGGAACTGTTGCAATTTCTTTCTCCGGAGTTAATTTATTTTATGATGACGGTTGGACTGTTCCATTCGATAGATATAATGTTCATCCTCCATATAATGGAGAAGGAGATACTCTTCTTTTTTGTGTTTCGGATGCGACCTACTTTATAAAAGCATATGATAAAAATAGAAGACCATATACAGTAGTGGAACAGTTTAATCATCCATATAAGGTCGTTATGGCTGATGATCCAATATGGTTTCATCTTCATGCCAATAGATTATATTGTTACGATAAAGTAAAAAAGACAAAAGAAGAACATCCTGAATTGTTTATTTCTCCTGATGTTTTTGTTAATATGAAATATGAAGATATTCATAATAAAATGGACTTGAAAGTGCCAAATTTGTTTCAACGTATACTATTCGCTTTAGTTCATAAAATGGGTGTACAAACAATAAAAAAGCATTTGTATCTTTTGGACAGGATTAAAATATAGTCTTTATGAAAGAATATGATTATATAATAGTGGGTTCTGGTTTATATGGCGCTGTATTTGCATATCTGGCTCATCAGCAAGGGAAAAAATGTCTGGTGATTGATAAACGGCCACATTTGGGAGGGAATATCTATTGCGAAGAAATCGAAGGTATCCACGTTCACAAATATGGAGCACATATCTTTCATACATCAGACCGGCAAGTTTGGGATTTTGTTAATTCTATTGTAGAATTCAATCGATATACCAATTCTCCGGTAGCCAATTATAGAGGAAAACTCTATAATTTACCTTTTAATATGAATACCTTTTATCAGATGTGGGGAGTTCTTACGCCAGAACAAGCTTTCCAAAAAATAGAATCACAAAAACGCGATGTGCTTGTAGCGATGGAACAACGCGGAATACTTGAACCGAGAAATCTGGAGGAACAAGCTTTGTTGTTGGTGGGAAAAGATATTTATGAGGCTCTGATAAAAGGATATACAGAAAAACAGTGGGGACGTAAATGTTCGGATCTGCCCGCTTTTATTATCAAACGTTTACCGGTTCGGTTCGTATTTGACAATAATTATTTCAATGATATCTATCAAGGAATTCCAATCGGTGGATATAATAAACTTATAACAGGTCTTTTGCAGGGAATAGAGTGTCGGACAGGAATAGATTTCTTTGAGAATAAGGAATGTTGGATGTCTATGGCTGATAAAATCGTATTTACCGGAAAGATAGATGAATTTTTCAACTATCAGTTTGGTAAATTGGAATATCGGACAGTCCGGTTTGAAGAGGAAATTCTTGATACCCCCAATTATCAGGGAAATGCTGTTGTGAATTATACCGCTGTAGATGTTCCTTTTACACGTATAATTGAACATAAACATTTTGAAAGTTTCGGGCAGGATGTTTATAAGAATCACAAAACAGTCATATCTAAAGAATATTCAGTAGAATGGTGTGAAGGTATGGAACCTTATTATCCAGTTAATGATAGTCGAAATTCAGTATTATATAGTCGATATAAGGTCCTTGCTGATCAAGAAAAAAATATCGTATTTGGAGGACGTTTGGCTGAATACAAATATTATGATATGGCTCCTACTATCAAGTCTGTGTTCAATTATTTTAAATTGTAAGTCATGTATAATAATTATAAAGTGGTAGTAAATACTGCGGCTGGGCGTAGACGGTATATGCAGTATCTGATACCTTATATTGTGTCGTGTCCATATGTGGACCGTTATGATATTTGGATCAATACGCATAATGGAGCGGATATTGAATTTTTCAAGCAAATAGCTGAAAAATTTAAGGTGATTAATTTGGTATGGCAACCGGATGGAGTTGTTAATGGAAATGCCAGTATTAATGCCTTTTATAAAGCGTGTGTAGAACCGGATACCATTTATTTCAAACTAGATGATGATATTGTATGGATGGAATCTGGATTGATTGAAAAGATGATCCAATTCAGAATAGACAATCCACAATATTTTCTGGTTACTCCTTTAGTTATAAACAATTCATTGTCTACCTATTTATTACAACTTGCCGGTAAAATACAGTTGGATCAGTATTATAATGCGGAATCTTCGCATCCGATATTGTGGAAAAATGGCTTTTTTGCAAGTACACTGCATAATTGGTTTATTGAGAATTACCTAAGAACCGGAAAGTGGGAGACTTTACATTTGGGTAAAAGAGAAATGGGAATGACCCGTTTTTCAATCAATGCCGTTTTGTGGTTTGGTGATGAGATGAAAAAATTTGGAGGTGTGGTTCCCGGTGATGATGAAGAATTTCTTTCCTGTATGTATCCTACTAGTCAGGGTATTTCAAATGCTTGGAACGGTGATGCAATAGTAGCACATTTTGCGTTTTTTACTCAGCGCGAAGAACTCGATAGAATGGGTATTCTGGAAAAGTACGGAAGATTTTGTCTGGACAGTTGGGCCAAAGACAAAACAATGAAAGATATATCAGATGAAGTACAAGGAATAATGCGCGATGTAGAATCCAGACGTGTACAACTTGAGGGTATGCCTTCTCCGTATAAAAGAGTTGCTCCCCGTAAAGTTCCTCATGCACGTCTTAAAAAGATTGTGCCCAATATCGTTTTGGACTTTTTAAGAGAACGTCGTCAGCATAACAGAACTACAGGATTTATTGTTAAGTAAAAATGGATTCGAAAATTCTGTCTATAATTGTCCCTACATACAATATGGAAAACTATCTTTCCTATTGTTTGGATTCTTTTTTTATTCGGAAGAACTTTGATAAACTGGAAGTCATTGTTGTGAATGACGGCAGTAAGGATAAATCATTGGAGATTGCTCAAAATTATGTTTCACGGGCTTCTGATGTATTTAAAATAGTAGATAAAAAGAATGGAAATTACGGTTCATGTATTAATGCAGCTTTTCCGGTTGTAAAGGGGAAATATGTGAAGGTTGTTGATGCGGATGATAGTGTTGATACGGATAATTTGGATGAATTTATTTCTTTCTTATGCGAAAATGATGTTGACTTGGCCCTTTCTGACTTTGTATTGGTAGATGAAGACAGGGTAGTAACAAAAGAGATATTCTATAATTTTGGTCAGTCTTTGATGCCGATGAAACAAATTTGTGTTACAGACAGATTTAAGGATATGGAAATGCATGCGGTTACCTATCGTAAGGAGCTGTTGTTGGATATGGGATATCATCAGACAGAAGGGATTTCCTATACAGACCAGCAGTGGATTTTTGTACCGATGGCGGCTGTTCATAACGTAGGAATTTTTAATAAGGCAGTATATAAATATCTGGTAGGCCGTGCAGGGCAGACAATTGATCCGGCTGTGAAATTTAAAAAAGTGGCAGACCGTATTAAAAATGTATTGGGTATGATAGCCCAATATGACAGGATTTATAATCAGGTAAATCCGTCTGTCAAGGAGTATTTGGACGCACGCCTTCGCCCGAATGTTCAAGATATCTACTTGACTTATTTTACTAATATGTCGAAGGTTGATAAAAATATGATTTATCAGTTTGATAAAGAATTCAAGCAGATATCATCTGGAATATATAAGTATATTGAGGATTTGAATCCTCATATTAAAGTTTGGAGACATATTCTCGGGCATTCTGTATTGGAAAAACTATTTTGCAGAACTTTTTCTTTCATTTTTTTGCTTAAGGTAACATTTAATCATTCCAATCATTAAGTATGTCGGTTATTGTAAATATGGCTTGTGGTTTGGCCAATCGGATGTTTCAATATGCCTTCTATTTGCGCTTACAAAAGGACGGCTATGATGTTTACATAGATTATTTTACTACGGCCGACTTGGCTCATGAGTCTGTTGACTGGTTCCGGATATTTCCACGAGCTATATTTCGACAAGCTACTGCAAGTGATATCAAAAAAATGGGTGGTGGGCATGGCCTACTCTCTAAAGTTCGTAGAAAGTTTTTTCCTTTTACGACAAATGTGCTAGAGATGAAAGGGGCTTTTGATGCAGTATTTCCATCTTTGAATAAAGATACATATATGCTGGGAGTATTCCAAAATGTGGAGATCGTAGAATCTGTCAGTTTGGATGTTCGTAAGGCTTTTGTTTTTCCGGAATTTGAAAGTGAAAAGAACCGGAATCTTCAGCAATGTATGTCTCAAGAAAATTCAGTTGCAATACATGTACGTAAAGGGAGTGATTATCAAAAGAGAATATGGTATCAGAATACTTGTGGGGTGGAATATTATATAAAGGCTGTAGAGCAGATAACGGAGAAAGTGACTAATCCGCATTTTTATGTTTTTACGGATAATCCTGTGTGGGTAAAAGAAAACATGTCATGGCTTGATTACAAACTGGTAGAGGGAAATCCTGGTTTTGGTTGGGGAAGTCATTGTGATATGCAGCTGATGAGTTTATGTAAACATAATATCATTTCCAACAGCACATATAGCTGGTGGAGTGCCTTTTTAAATACAAATGCGAATAAAATAGTTATCGGTCCTAAAATATGGTTCAATCCACAGAGTTGTGATGAATATGTTTCAGACAGAACCATGTGCAAAGACTGGATATTGATATAAAGAAATGGATTACAAGGTTTCTGTAATTATTCCTGTATATAAAGTAGAGAAATTTATAACCCGGTGTGCTGAATCTTTATTGAGACAGACACTTGAAAAGGTAGAGTTTGTATTTGTTAATGATGCGACTCCGGATAAGAGTATGGATGTTTTACGTGATGTAATAGCAAAATATCCTTCTCGAAAAGCAGATATTGTTTTATTAACACATAACGAGAATAAAGGATTGCCTGCAGCACGCAATACCGGACTGGAACATGCCAGGGGAGAATATATATTTCATTGTGATAGTGATGATTATGTAGAACTAGATATGTTGGAAAAAATGTATCTGGCAGCATCAGAAAAGCGTGCTGATATAGTATGGTGTGACTGGTATCTGTCATTTGCCAAAAATGAAAGATATATGAAACAGCCGGATTTTGCTACAGCAGAAGATACTCTGAAAGCTATGTTGGGTGGCCGGATGAAGTTCAATGTATGGAACAAACTGGTAAAAAGAGAACTTTATATAGAGAATAATATAACTTTTCCTTCCGGTTATGCTATGGGGGAAGATATGACCATGATGATGCTGTTTGTTCATGCTAGGAAGGTCGTATATTTTCCTAAAGCATTTTACCATTATGTAAAATTGAATACTTCGGCTATTAGTTACAATTATTCAGAAAAGCATTGGGAGGCATTGAGATACAATGTAACCCGTATAGAGAAATATTTGCAAAATATTTATGGTGATAAGTTTGATATGGAAATCGCGTTTTTGAAGCTTGAAGCAAAATTCCCGTTATTAATTATATCCTCTAATTTTTCATTTTATCGTTTATGGAATGAATGGTATCCTGAGGCCAATCGTTTTATTTTAAAAAACAAGAATGTATCATTGAGAAGCCGCATTGTGCAGATTTGTGCGCATTATCATCTGTATTGGTTTGTGTGGTTGCATTATCAAATTGTTTGCAGATTGGTATATGGTATTATATATAGGTAAATGCAAATTGATTTTTATCGAAATAGGTGAGATATTACATATCTCTTATAACTAGGATATTAGTAAAGTAATGATAAGAATAATACAAGTATTTGTAATCACTATATTTACAAGCTTTTTCTTTTTCCCTTTTTTCTTTGCCTTTTTGCCAACGATCAATACTAAAATGTTTTTGGCAGTTTTAGGTTTGATAGCTTTTGCAATGGATCGTTTGAATAGTCACACACAGGTATTTGAGAAGGGGCTTTTCAGGATATCTGTTTGGGCTTTGGGAGTTTCGTTTTGCAGCTTTCTTACGATGACCATAAATAATACTCCGGATGATTCTTATTTAGGATACATTGTATCAATGTGGGTATGGTTATTTGCTGCTTATTTTTGTGTCACTATGATGAGATTGGCACATGGAAAGATTTCTATTGACATTATAGGCTATTATTTAATAGCGGTGGCATTGTTACAATGTACACTTGGACTATTAATTTATCAATCTCCTTTTATAAAAGGATTGGTTGATGCTTATATTACAGGTGAAAAATATATGGGTGTGGGGGTTGAAGAGAGACTTTATGGAATTGGTTGTGCTTTAGATGTTGGAGGTGGGCGTTTAGGAGCAATTCTTATTATTATTGTTTATTTGCTTCTGCAGATAATGGAACAGCATAGGTCTAAATGGTTGTTTATTGGATTGATATCTTCATTTCTTTATATTTTTGTAATAGGTAACATGATGGGGCGAACAGCTTCTGTCGGTGCAGCTATTGCTTTGGTCTATTTCTTTTTATCTTTTTTTCTTAAACGTGGACAGCAAGCAGCTGCTATAGCGCCGTATTTGTCAATAGCTTTGATTGTTATAGGAATAGGTGGAATATTATGTATTGCATTATATAATATAAGTCCCGAAATACGTAAATTGTTAAGGTTTGGGTTTGAAATCTTTTTTAACTATTTTGAATTAGGAAAATTTGAGACGCATTCGACTAATATGTTATCGGAAGGTTTAATTTTTCCTGATAATTTAAAAACATGGATAATCGGAGATGGTTATATGGCAAGCGGACTGAATGATCCGTATTATACAGGACCTTCAGACTATGGATTTTATATGAATACAGATGCTGGATATTCACGCTTCTTATTTTATTTCGGTTTGACAGGTCTTCTTGTATTTATTCTCTTTTTTGTAAATGTGTGTAAAGAGTGTGTGAATAAATTCTCAAAAGCGCGCTTCCTTTTTATAGCTATTTTTATATTAGGACTGTGCATTTGGATTAAAGTTTCTACAGACTTATTCCTTGTATTTGCTCCATTCCTTTGCTTGTTAAAAGAAGAGAGTGAAGATTCTGATATGAAAGGATCTTTAGAAAAGCTAGGCGAATGAAACTAATCTACTGCATACACTCTGTTTGTAATCCCGGCGGAATGGAGCGTGTACTTCTGAATAAGGTAACCTATCTGGTGAGGAATCTAGGATGGGACATTACCGTGGTTACTACCGACCAGAAGGGGAAAGCACCTTTTTATCCTTTTCCGAAAGAGGTGCGGATGATTGATCTTGATATCAATTATTCGGATGATAACAGCAAAAATGTATTCAGGAAAATTACAGGATATTTATACAGAAAGCAGCTACATAGGAAGAGACTGTCGACATTGCTTGAAAAGGAGAAAGCTGATATCGTGATTTCCTTATATCCATCGGAGTCTTCGTTTATCCCGGACATTAAGGATGGAAGTAAAAAAGTGCTGGAACTGCATTATTGCAAGTTCTTCCGTCTGCAGTATGGCCGAATCGGTTTGTTGGGAATGATTGACAAATGGCGTACCAGACAGGATGAAAAGATAGTAAGCCGTTTTGATAAATTTGTGGTACTGACAAACGAAGACAGAGGGTATTGGGGAAACTTACGGAATATAGAGGTGATTCCGAATGCTGCCATGTTGGTGAGCAACGGATATTCTGACGCGCAAAACAAACGGGTGATTGCTGTCGGAAGACTGGACTATCAGAAGGGATTCGACCGCCTCATTCGTGCTTGGAGGATTGTACAGCAAAATGAAGCTTTCCATGAATGGAACCTGGATATATTTGGTCAGGGAGAATGGAAAGAGATGCTTCAACAGATGATTAACGAAGCAGGATTGCAGGATTCAATGCGAATAAACCAACCGACTAAACAGATTGGGAATGAATACGTTCGGAGTTCTATATTGGTGATGAGCTCTCATTACGAAGGGTTTCCGATGGTAATGATTGAAGCGATGGCCTGTGGGCTGCCAGTAGTTTCATTCGATTATAAATGCGGTCCCAAAGACATCATCCGGCATGGTGAAAACGGTCTGCTGGTTCATGATGGAGACATTGAAGGACTGGCTGCGGCCATGATGAAACTGATGGATGATGAGGCTTACAGAAAACGTCTTTCGGACAATGCTAAGAAAATTATTTCCACGTATTCTGAGGAAACGGTAATGAACAGATGGATAGCTCTGTTCAATGGCTTAATCAAACAATGAGAAAGCTTTTACAGATAAACCCGGTGTTAAGGGTAAACACTTCTACCGGACGCATCATGCAGGAGATTGGCGAACTGGCGATGCAGAACGGATGGGAGAGTTATATTGCTTATAGCAAGGGGCGGGATGGCATCAAACCGTGTGCTTCTGAACTGGTACCGGTAGGAAACATCGGGAGTGTGGCGTGGCATGGTGTGGAAACCCGTTTGCTGGATCGGCATGGGCTGGCTTCGGCCGGTGCTACCAGGCGATTGGTCCGGAAGATAGATGAGATTGCTCCGGACGTGATTCATATTCACAATATCCACGGCTATTTCCTGAACTACCGGATTCTGTTCGATTATCTCTCACAGTGCGATATTCCTGTGGTATGGACGGTACACGACTGCTGGCTGTATACGGGACATTGTTATTACTATTCATCCGTCAACTGTAACCGGTGGCAGACCGGATGTCATCATTGTCCTCAAAAAAGACAGTTTCCGGCCAGCCTGTTGAGAGACAGAAGCCGGAAAAACTATGAAGACAAAAGGAAGGCGTTTACTTCCATGCCGAAAGATCGGCTGATGATTGTGCCGGTTTCTGAATGGATAAAAAGCGAAATGCAGCAATCTTTTTGGAAGGGGTATGACTTTCGTGTGATTCATAATGGCATTGACACCGGTTTGTTCCATCCGTGTGCTACGGAGGAAATCCGGAGCCGATACCAGCTGGGTAGTAAACATATCTGGTTGGGAGTCGCCAGTATCTGGAGTAGGGAAAAAGGATTGGATGATTTTGTGAAACTGGCGGAGATGCTTGCCGATGACGAGGTCATAGTATTGGTGGGGCTCAAACCGGAGGATAGAAAAAGGTTGCCCCGGCAGATTATCGGCATAGCTCGGACGGAAAATATACAACAATTGGCCGGACTCTATTCGGCTGCGGATGTCTTGCTCAACCCGACCTGGCAAGACAACTATCCGACTGTTAATCTGGAAGCGATAGCCTGTGGTACACCGGTCGTGACTTACCGGACAGGAGGTAGCGTGGAAGCCATAGCCGACGGTACGGGACTGGTTGTTGAACAAGGGGATGTGAAAGGCCTGCGGGATGCCGCACGTGCTGTCAGGAAGATAGACAGACGGATGTGGCAGCAGCAGTGTCGCGATTATGCTCTGAAACATTTCGGTAAGAAAGAACGCTATGCTGACTATTTCCTCCTGTACGACGAACTGATACGTCGTACAAAGGGAAAGGTGAGATGATTATAGGATGTCTGTTCAATCGGATTTTAGTTCCATTGTGTTGTCTGCTCGCGAGAAGGCAATCTTGCGGCGTCGTTCGGAGTTGCATGCCAAGTACGAAGAGGCAGTGGGGCTGTATGCCGATACGGATATGCCTTTGTATGCCATTGCTGAGAAATGTAGGGTTTCAGTAGGAGGATTGGGCAGTTATCTACGGCGTTATTGGCGCGAATTGGTGTTGGACAGGCATCAACTGTCGGCCGGAGGAGGAGATCCGCATGCTGTCAAAATCATGGAGGCTGGCAAGCAGAATGTGTGTGCGCATGCCAAATATAAGGATGCGGTGGCGGCTTGTGATTCGTTGGATTACATTGACCTCAATGTGTCGCAGGTGGCCCGTAAGTTTCATGTCAACGGAACGGCTTTGGCCAATTTCATGCGAATTCATTATGCGGACACGTTGGTCTGGCGTGAGAAGGTACGCCGCTGGATGGGAATCAATGATAATGTGTGGCATGGGGCGCGTCCGGAATGTACGGAACAGTATGCTGAGGCTGTGGAGTTGTATCGTACTACAGATATGACGGTTCCGCAAATCGCCGAATTGTGTAAGGTCTCGTTCCGAGGATTAGGCCAACATTTGAGATTCTATCATAAGGATGTGCTGAAGCAGAAAAAACAGAAACGCAGGGAAGCACAGGAGAAAGTACAAAAACAGATGGGCGACTTGTCGGGAAACGGGAAGATATACCGGCCGCTCCCGCAGACAGAGGAAAAATATAGGGAGGCTTTGGCCCTTTATCGGGACACTGCGTTGACGATGAAAGAGATAGTGGCCCGTACCGGTGTATCGACTGAGGGATTTCGAAGCTATTTGCACAAGTGGCACAAGGAGTTGGTTCTTGAGCGTATGGGAATTACCGAAGAGGGAGAGACTGATTTACGGAAAACCAAAAAACGGTTGAAAACTGTTGCTGGAAAGTATGAGGCTGCCATTGAAAGCTTGCGGAGCCAACCACGACCGATAGCTCAAGTGGCTGCCGAATTCGGTTTTCATCCTGAGACTCTCAGGGATTATTTGCATAAGTATGAGCCTGAGCTGATCGGTAAGCAGAGCATGGTACGTAGCAAGGATGGAAAACTTGTGTCACAGCAGAGTAAGATGAAATATGCAGAAGCCTTGAGACTGTATGAAACGACAACGGAAGATCTGAAGTCGATAGCAAAACGTCTGGGATTGACGTATAATAGCCTGGGAGGATATTTGAGACGAAATTGTCCTGAGATTATGCTACGTCACCGGACTTTGCTCGAACAGGAAAAATAATCTAATACATTTATGGAAATATGGGTAAGAGGAATTTGAAAGTCCTGCAGTTGGGTAAGTTCTATCCGATTCGGGGGGGAGTGGAGAAAGTCATGTATGACCTGATGAATGGATTGTCGGAAAAGGGAGTACATTGCGACATGTTGTGTGCTGCCGACGGAAAGAAAGGGTACACCCTGTTTCTGAATCAATATGCCCGTCTGATTGCTTGTCCGTCTTGGACCAAACTGGCTGCCACCATGATAGCACCGGCCATGATTGTACGTTTGCGACGAATCTGTGACGAGTATGACATTATTCATGTACATCATCCCGATCCGATGGCTTGTTTGGCTCTGTTTTGTTCGGGATATAAAGGTCGGGTCATTCTGCACTGGCATAGTGATATCGAAAAGCAAAAGCTGCTGTTGAGGTTATACAGACCGTTGCAGAACTGGTTACTGAGAAGGGCTGACCGGATTGTGGGAACCACACCTGTTTATCTGAAAGCATCGCCTTGTTTGTCTGAGGTGCAGGAAAAGACTATTTGTTTGCCCATTGGAGTGAAGCCTATGACCCCGTTGCCGGAAGCGGTAAAGAGAATTCAAGACAGGTATTCCGGGAAGAAAATAGTATTTTCTTTGGGAAGATTGGTCCATTACAAAGGTTTCAGGTACTTGGTGGAAGCGGCTCGTTATCTGGACGATTCGTATGTCGTTCTGATAGGAGGGATGGGTTTACTGAAGGAAGAATTGGAAAATGAAATACGTGCTTGGAACGTACAGACAAAAGTGAAACTGTTGGGGCGGGTGTCCGATGAAGAACTTCCGGCCTATTATGGAGCCTGCAGAGTGTTTTGCCTGAGCAGTGTGCAGAAGACTGAGGCGTTTGGGATTGTGCAGATCGAGGCGATGTCCTGTGGTAAGCCGGTAGTGGCTACCCGTATTCCCCATTCGGGGGTAGCGTGGGTCAATGCACATGGAGAGTCGGGCTTGAATGTGGAGCCGCGCAATGCAAAGGCATTGGCGGAGGCCATCCAGGCTTTGGCCGACGATGAAGAGGTGTATCAACAGTATGCAAGGAGGGCGGCAAACCGCTACCAGAGTTTGTTTACCAAGGAGAGAATGATTGAAAATTGTTTTAAAATATATGGGATATATGAATGAAGTCGGAAATGAAATGGTGGTAACGCCACAGGACAGAAGCATGGTGCAGAAGAATACCGATGATCATCATGCAATGTCTGCTTTATCCTGCACCGTCAAGCGGTGTTTGGATTTTGTGGCAAGTTTATTAGGGTTGGTCGTTTTTTCGCCTGTATTCCTGATTTTTTATATTTTAATCAAATGGGAAGATGGTGGAAAGGTTATCTTTAGTCAAGAACGAATCGGATATAGGGGTAAGGCTTTTGTTCTTTATAAGTTTCGTTCCATGACAGAGAAGGCAGAAGCTGACGGAAGGCCGATGTTGTGCAAGAAAGGTGATAACAGACTGACTCATGTCGGGCGTTTTTTGCGTGAGCACCACTTGGATGAACTGCCTCAATTGTGGAATGTGCTCAAGGGAGACATGAGCTTTGTAGGGCCGCGTCCGGAACGCAAGTTTTATGTAGACCAGATTGTGTCGATTAATCCAGATTATGAGTTGCTGTATCGGGTGCGGCCGGGGTTGTTCTCGCCTGCCACTCTTTATAATGGCTATACAGACACGATGGAGAAAATGCTGAGGAGGCTGAATATGGATTTGAGGTATTTGGAAAGACAGTCTTTGTGGCTCGATACCAAAATTATTTTCCAGACTGTCTGGTCCATTCTTTCAGGAAAGAAATTTTAAGATTGGGGGAATAGGAACGATTTTTTTAACAAGGTCTTATCAACAGATCTGATAATAAGTGTAGAAATGAAAATAAAATCTCATTTGCAGTTGAGAAAGATTGGCCAGCAATACATTATTGTGAATGTCTGTTCGGGAAATGCTAATTTGTCCGATGTATACCGACTGAATGAAACAGCGGCAGCTCTGTGGCAGCAGATGGCAGAAGGTGTGCAGACGGCAGAAGAACTGGCTGCTTGGTTGCAGGAAGAGTATGAGGTCGATAGAGAGACGGCTTTAAAAGATGTAGAAAGGCAGTTGGAGGAGTGGAAAGGCTTTGGACTTATCGACTGAAAAGACGAAACTGGTGGAATATATGTCAGGAAATATTGCTGATAGAAAGGTTGAAGCCTTGTTGCTGCTGTTGCGGGCAGGACTGTGGGAGAAAGAACTGGAGGACTTAAGCATCTTTCCTTTGTCAGCCGACGACTGGACAGAGATTTTCCGCATGGCACGTAGACAGACAGTTACAGGGATCGTGTATCGCGGATTGTGTCGATTGTCCGACAGCTTTCTGCCACCTGAGTCGGTATTACTTCCTTGGGTAGCCACTGTTGAGAGGATAGAACGTTCCAATCACCGGATGAATACAGTTCTGCTCGGTCTGTATCGCCGATGTTATTCCGTAGGTGTAGAGCCGGTTTTACAGAAGGGGCAGGGAGTTGCTCTGTTTTACGAACAGCCTTGGGTGAGAGAATGTGGGGATATAGACTTGTATTTTTCCTGCCGGGAAGATAGTGAGAAAGTTTTCAGATTGGTTAACGGAGCTGATGGTCCGATAAAAAGGATGCCTGACGGAAGTCTAACCTATACTTGTAGAGGAGTGACGGTAGAACATCATGAACGGTTAATGGACCTTTATAATCCCTTTATACAACCTGCATTAGCGTCGTTGGAACAGGTCCAGCCTAGTCGGAGGATCCGTTTGTCTTTGGAAGATCAAACGGAAATTATCGTTCCTTCAGCTCTGACTAATCTGATACTGCTCGATGTTCACATTCTGAAGCATGCTTTGGGATGGGGCATTGGGTTACGCCAGTTATGCGATATGGCACGCGCCTGCTACAAATTAAGGCATGAAGTAGATGCAGCTGAAATGCAAACTGTATGTGCCAAGCTGGGATTGAAGAAATGGAATCGATTGCTGTATGCTTTTTTGGTGCGCTATTTGGGGCTTCCAATGGAATGTTTGCCCTATGCTGACATGGATCAGAGTGCTGGGGCATTGCTGGAAATCGTGTTGCGTGGAGGTAATTTCGGTTATCAGCAGTCTGGACGTGCCGCACATGCAGGATGGAGTCGCAAGTGGTGGACCTTGAGCTCTTTTTTGCGTAATTTACGGTTCGCTAGTCGTTATGCTCCAATGGAAGGGTGGGGAACCGTTACGCGTTTGGTTGTCGGTCAGTTTGGGATGTCGGATAGGGAAATAAAAAAATAGAATTTGCGATGTCAGGCGAAAGTTTTTGTGTAGCAGGTTTCCGATTCGAGGTTCTGACATCCGAAGCTGGATGTCTGGAAAGGTGGTTACCTTCGTTCCGCCCGTTCCGTTGTAATGCGCAGAAGGTAGTAGAGCCTATTTTCCGGTTGTCTGTGGAAGTTTGGGAAGAATCCTGGAACTGGAAAGCGGAAGAAGCCAGTTTGCTGGATGATGACACGAACGACATGGGGCATGTGCAACTGTTTGCAGTGCCGGACGGCTATTGCGTTTTGCTGCAATACCTGTGTGGAGGTCCAGTACATGGTTTGCGTATGGCCAAAGATTTTTCTTCCGGTGTGGCTTATGTTTGTCGGAAAGACATTTATGTGGGTGAAGTACTGAGTTCCATGTTGCGCATATTTTTTTCGCAGGCTATCTTGTTGCACGATGGTGTTTCCCTTCACGCGTCGTCTGTCTGGCTGGACGGTCGGGCTTATCTGTTTATGGGAAAGAGCGGCACGGGAAAAAGTACACATGCAGCCTTGTGGGTTGCGGCATTTCCCGGTTGCGGATTGTTGAATGATGACAATCCTGTCGTCCGCTTGCAGGAAGGACGGGCTGTAGCCTATGGTACACCTTGGAGCGGTAAGACTCCCTGTTATAAGAATTTGGAATTTCCCGTGGCGGGAATGGTTCGGTTGAGGCAGGCGTCTGCCAATCGTTTTTACCGTTGCGAGGATGTTGATGCTTTCATAGCCTTGTTGCCTGGATGTTCCGTGATAAATAGGGATGAAAGGCTGCATAGCGCTTTGTGTGAGATACTGATTCGTCTGTGTGGCGAGGTACCAGTGGGATTGTTGGACTGCTTACCCGACAGCGAAGCTGCCTTTCTTTGTAGGAATGAATTGAATTTATTTAAATAACATATTACGAACAAATGAACAAACAAATTTTATTGTCAAGCCTGTTGGCTGTAGGCTTGTTGGCCTCTTGTGCTTCGAAGCGCAATATCGTTTACTTGGCCGATATGGAAGCCGGTGTGAAGTATCCGGTTGTGGCTAATTATGAATCGACAGTCCATTGTGACGATCGGCTGGGTATCATGGTCAGCTGTAAGAATCCGGAGTTGGCCATTCCTTTCAACATTCAGAGTGGAAACTTTCAGGTCGAAGCCAACGGGAATGTGACCTCTTCCGAAACGGTGGGGAGAGAAAAAGGATATCGGGTAGATGTCGAAGGTAACATTGATTTTCCCATTTTAGGCAAGCTCCATGTCGAAAGTCTGAAGGTGAGTGAAGTAAAGAATCTGATAGAGCAGCGTATCAAGGATGGAAACTATATAAAAGATCCGTTGGTATCGGTTGAATTCCTTAATTTCAGGTATACGGTGCTGGGTGCCGTAGCCAATAACGGGACATTTACCGTGAACGGAGATCGGGTTACACTGCTCGAAGCCATAGCCAATGCTGGCGATCTGACGGCCAAGGCGCGGATGGATCGGGTGACAGTCATCCGGGAAGTGGGAGATGAGCGGCAGATGTTTGTGCACGACCTGCGCAGCAAGGACATTCTCGAATCCCCTTGTTTCTATTTGCAACAGAACGACATCGTATACGTAGAGCCCAAATACCGGAACAGGAACAATGAAGATCGAGGCTGGCAGATTGTCACTGTGCTGCTGTCGTTGGCCAGTGTCATTACATCGGTTTTCTGGGTGTTGAAATAAACGTTTTATCTTATTGGTTATGATGCAGACAAATCTTTCATCTGTCAACAAGAGTGAGCAGGGCATCAACCTGCTGGATCTGTTCCTTTATTTGTCTTCCAAGTGGAAGTGGTTTCTGTTGTCCGTTCTGGTGTGTGGGGGCATTGCCTGGTATCAGTATGCCAGTGCTCCGCAGGTTTATTTTGGATCGACTACTGTCATTATCAAGGATCCCTCCAATAAAACCTCTACAGCCGGGCTGGACCGTTACGATAATTATATCAACAAGGTGAATGTGGCTAACGAAATTTTACAGTTTCGTTCGAAAAAGCTCATTCGGGAAGTGGTGCAGCGGATACATGCTGATGTCAGCTATCTGCGCAGGGACGGACTGCGTGACAACGAACTTTATACGCAGTCGCCTGTCATTGTCAGTTTTCCCGATGCCTTACCCGAGCAATACGTTGCTTTTACCTTAACGGTACAGGACAGCAGTCGGGTGTTGTTGTCCGATTTTTCGGGCCCTGAAAAGACTGTTTCCCGTCTGGTGCAACTGAACGACACGCTTTCGCTTTCCTCGGGACGTATTGTCATCACAGCGACCAACTTCTTCAACCGGTCGTGGACCGGTGAGCCCATTCGGGTACAGAAAATGCCACTGGATGCTGTGGCTGCCCGTTATCAGGCCAATCTGGGAATCCGGCAAGAGGAAGACGAGTCGTCTATCCTGACCCTGTCGGTCAAGGACAGCTCGCCCAGACGTGCGGTAGATATGCTCAACACACTGGTCAATGTCTATAACGAGGAAGCCATCAAGGACAAGAATCAGGTGGCCATCAATACAGCCGATTTCATCAACGACCGCCTTATCATCATCAGTCAGGAGTTGGGCGATGTGGAGTCGGATCTGGAATCGTTCAAGCGCAGTAATCAGGTGGTGGATATCGCTTCGTCAGCCAGTATGTACATGGCCGAGACGCAAAAGTATAGTGCCGATGCCCTTGAGTTGGAAACCCAGCTGCGTTTGGCTCAATACATCAAAGACTATCTGACGGATCCCCGGAAAGAAACAGACCTGATCCCGGCCAACACGGGCATCAGCGACATGAATATCGAAAGCCAGATTGCGGCGTACAATATAGCCAAGCTGAAGCGCGACCGCCTGATTTCGGACAGTAGTGAAAAAAATCCGGTGGTGGAAGAACTGAACAATTCGCTACACGCCATGAAGCAGAGTATTATCCGGGCCGTAGACAACATGATTGTCAGCATCAACGTGAAGCGTGACGATGCCCAGAGTCGCGAAATTCGGGCTCAGAGCCGGGTAGCTGCCATCCCTACCAAGGAGCGCCAGATGCTCTCCATCGAGCGCCAGCAGAAAATCAAGGAAGCTCTTTATCTCTTCCTGCTCAATCGACGTGAAGAGAACGCCCTCTCCCAGGCCATGGCCGACAACAATGCCCGCGTCATCGACAGTGCCGAGAGTACCAGTTTCCCGATTTCTCCCAACCGCAACCGCATTCTGCTGCTCGGTGTGTTGATAGGAGTGGCCCTGCCGGGTGCCTTTTTCCTGGCCTTGCTCTTTATGGACACGCGCGTCCATGGACGTAAGGACATCGAAGGGGCTGTCAGCGTACCTTATCTCGGAGAGATTCCTCTTGACAAGTACGCTCTGAAGCATCGGATGAAAGATAAGCCTGCCGTCAGCGAACAAGGCGACGATATTGTGTCGGAGGCTTTCCGTATCCTGCGCACCAATATGTCTTTCCTGTTGCGAAAGGACAAACCGGTACAGGTCATTACGTTTACATCGTTCAATGTGGGAGCCGGGAAGACATTCGTAGCCCGTAACCTTTCCCTGAGTCTGGCTTATACCCGAAAACGGGTCATCATGGTGGACCTGGATATTCGTAAGGGGACGTTGAGTCGTCAGTTCGAACATCATCATCTGGGCATCACCAACTATCTGTCGGATACAGAGGTTGCGATCGATGATATCATCTGTAAGGAGGAAGGCTTTGACTTGATACCATCGGGAACCGTGGCGCCCAATCCGGCTGAGCTGTTGATGGACGGACGGTTGGACGAACTGGTGGAGGAATTGCGTATCCGTTACGATTACATCATTGTAGACAATGTGCCAGTGGGAATTGTGGCCGACGCTACCATTGCCAACCGCATTGCCGACCTAACCCTTTTCGTGGTACGTGCCGGTAAGTTGGATCGTCGTCAGTTGCCCGACATCGAGAAACTCTATCAGGAAAAGAAGCTGAAGAATATGGCCCTGGTACTGAACGGAGCCGATCCCGAACGCCACGGTTATGGCTATGGTTATGGCTATGGCTACGGTTATGGCTATGGTTACGGAAAAAGAAAAAAGAAATAGTTTTTCAATATAAATTAAATTGCGTATGAAACATTTTATTGTGAAAGGAAACAAGGCCCTTCATGTATCGGCCTTTGTAAGTAGTAATGAATTTTTTAACAAAGAAAGAGAGGAATAGTATGAAAACAGAGAAACAGTATGTAGCTCCACAAACCCAACATGTGGAGGTGGAATTGGAGAATGGATTTATGTCTGCTTCGGTGTTCGAAAAGAAAGAAAACACCGAGAGTCTGACTATAGAAGACCATAATGTAGATGAAACTTTTGATTTCAGCAATGATAGTTGGGATTGAGTTAAAAATGTATAACTAAAAACAGAGCGATATGAAACAATTTAAGTTTTTAACAGCTGGTGCAATGTTTGCCTTACTGTTGGCTGGTTGTACTGATGACGATTTAGTAAAAGAATCGGTTGTGCTGCCGGTAAGCGGTGACGAAATTGAGTTTGGGGCAGCTTCTGGAGGTTTCACTGATGTGGATCCTACTACGAGAACAATTTATGACGTACCGACTGGTTCAACTTTTGACAACTATACTTTATTGAATATCAAATGGCAATATGATATTGACCAAGTGCGTGTGTATTGTCCTGAAGGTGCGGAAGGATTCAAAACTGCCGACTATACTGTAAAAGAGACAACAGATGCCTCTTCCGGTACTTCTACAGGATATCTCCAGAAAAACGGTGAAACCGGTGTGCGTTGGGGAGATACAGGAGAAACGCATAATTTCTATGCTTTCTATTCATTGGACAGGATAGGTGAGGGACTTCAGACCGGTACTACAGTGACTGCTACCATTCCTACAGGACAGGAGGGAGGTAAATTGTTGACTTATAATAATGATGGAACGGAAGATCCTAATGGTAAATTTAAGATTATCACTCCGGATATGAGCTTCTGTATGATGGTTGGAAAAGGAACGTGGACACCTGGACAAGATAAGAATGTTTCTTTGAAATTCACTCCGATTGTGACTGTGCTTGATGTGCTTATTAATGGACCGGAAGATGTGGAATTCATGAATATTGTTTCCGTTTCTGTAAGAAGCAAATCCGGTAAGAATATCGTAGGTACATTCTCGTATAATTTGGCTGACAACACTTATAATTTTGATGCAACGGACCGGAGTCATACTGCAGCTTCCATAGCTACGGTTCAGACCATAATTGGTAATAATCCTGTTTCACTCAAGAAGAATGAACAATTGAATGTTAAATTCTTCTTATTGCCAAGAGAAATTAGCAATGGAGATTTAGTGGTTTCTGTACTGACACAAGGTGGAGTAGTATATAGTAAAACTATATCAAGAACCAGTACTACTTCTGGAGGTGATGGCGTATTAGGAGCCGGTCTTATTACCCGTATCAAGACTCCGAAATTGGGTGGACAGGAAGCTAATAACTGGATGAGCCAGATTCCAGATAACGCACTCTTCACACAGTTGTCTCTACCTGGCAGTAAGAACTCATTTGCCTATAGAGTGGATGCCGGTTACGATCCGCAAACTGGTCTTTCCAAATTTTATCAAGCTTTGCCACCTTTGGGAATTAATGCTACTGTAGAAACTACCACGCAGTTTGATGAGGGTATCCGTGTCTTTGATGTACATCTGAATATTGACCGTCGTACTCCGGTTGTATATGCCGGTGGTGCAAATGTCAGTCCGCAAATCACATTGGCAACAGTGTTGAATACATTGAGAGATAAAGTGAATCCAAACAATGAAACTGCAAGTGAATGTGCTGTTGTCTTTCTTAATTATGTGAATGATGGTTATACTGTTTCTGATTGGTTGCCTAGGGTAATGGATGCGTTGGATAGTTGGGATAACTCTAATGGAGGGATACTGACTACTCTTGATCAGAACACTACCATGGGGGATGTGCGGGGTAAAGTAGCCGTTATTATAAATCTTCAGACAAGTGATAAACCAGAGGGAAGTGCCCCTGTGAATTATATAAATAATTTTTCAACCAGTGTACAGAATACCAGTATTGTGTCTGCACCGTATAGTAGTGATGCAACTGTACGTATTCAGAATCTGCAGCAGTGTAATAATCCGGAGATAACTTCTGGTGAAACTCCTTATGTATATAAGGGCGAAGGTCTTGGTCTCGTGCCTTATTTTATTACCCGTGAGAATAAGTTGTATGGGGCAAGCTTCGATTTGATTGAGACGAAGAGGGTTCTGATGGAAGAACTGAATAGAGAGATTGCTCTAGGAGGACAAAATCTTTATATCAATGACTTGTCGGGATTCTGTGTTACTAAAAATGAATCAAGTACCGGATATTTGACATATACAGAATATGAATGTAATGAACATGGTTTGGGTTGGACATGGTATGAGTGGGATGAGACTGGTAAATCGGGAACAATATATGATTATAATAAATTCTCACTGGATGAATCGGTTTATACTAACACTGCAACAGGCGCTGGTACAAGTTGGACTGTTGAGAGTCGTCCTGGCGCTTCTTCTGACTATGAAGGTAAATTATGGTTAAACGGAACAGGTTATGATTTAGGTAACGGCGGTAATACCTGCCTGTTTGCCGAACTGTTCAATGGTAAAGCTGTTACAGAATATTCTTCTCTGGTTGGTGGTCTGCGTCAGCCTTTGGGAATCGTATTGATGAACTTTGCGGGTGTAGCAACAGTTGATGCTAGTGGTAGAAGTTATGCTGTACAGGGTATACGTCTTCCGGGATTAATTATGATGAATAACTTCATGTTCCCTCTAAAAACTGGTACAACTACTACCAGGACATCTTCTGATACCTCATATTCCAAAGAAGGAAACGTATGGGACTAATGCATAATAAGCATGAATAAGATAAAGAAATTTTTACTTCCAGCAGCCGCAATGATTTTTTTCTGCGGCTGCACGGAAGATTTTCTATCTGAAACCGCTGATGCCGGCAATACAACTATTGTGGGCCGCATGGTTGAAAAATCTCAGACGCGTACTTGCATTGGGACTGACGGAACTTCAGAGGTGAACATTCATTGGTCTCCGGCTGACAGCATCGGCGTATATGGAGAAACAGCCAAGAATGTACTGTTTGTCAACCAGAATACTACTGCTTCGTCTGAGGGGCTTTTTGCAGGCTACCTTTCTTCCAGTGCTCCGCTGTATGCCTATTATCCGTATAATAAGGAGAATGCAGGAGCAGACTATACTTCACTGAAAGGATATCTGCCGTTGGTACAGCATTTCGACATGACAACAGGCAGATTGCAGGGAGACTATAAGGTGGGTGTTCCACAAAGTTCGCAATCAGAAGACGGTGCGTATGTTTTTGATTTCGAACATCTGTTCTCATTGCTGGAATTTGAAATCAATGCTACGGGTACAGCTTTGGAGGGTGATCGTCTGGAACGTATTACACTGACTTTGCCCGATGGTCGTCAGGCAGGTGGTGAATTTACGTTTGACGCTTCTACGAAGAACGTCGTATGGGGTGCTGCTCCGGCAAATGCCAATGTCATTGATATGGTATGGACTGACAAGCCGGCACTGATGAACGGCAACCAGTACACGGGGTATATCACATGTGCTCCCGTTATCCGTACGGGTGATGAAATCAAGGTGACCATTCTTTCAGAGAAATATGAAGCAACCTTTACCCGTACAGCAAAGATTGATTTTGCAGCTAATGCCTGCTATACTTTGCCATTGACGCTTGCAAATTACACTGAGATTACGAACGGTTCCGGACTTACTCCGCGTGCCGGAATAAGCTCGTTTAAGTTTGAAGTAGCAAACAATGTCGGCAAGATATTGGGTACCAAGCTTGTGGCTTGTGAGCTGACTAACGGTGTGACAACTACAACTTCTCCCGTGATAGCGGAATCTTTGACTATAGGTGAGGATAATACCATCAGTGGTTGCATCCCGTATCTGTATGACTTTAATCTTGTGCCGACTTTTGATGTGGCAGAAGGGGTTAAGGTAACTGTGAACGGAGTGGAGCAGAAGAGCGGTGTGACAGCGCAGAACTTCAGCCAACCGGTAGTCTATACCGTGACCTCTGGTGCAGAGAGTCGTGACTATACTGTTACGGTTACTAATACAGGATTGCCAGTAGTTGTGGTGAACCAGTCTGAATCAATGGTTGCCGGTACTTGGAAAACATGGGCTGAAACCGGATTGCAAATCAGAAGTAAAGATAGTGACTGGCCTGAAGACGACTATATCTCGGTATATAATGCAGATGGTACGGTGAATGTGGACAACAAGGCTTGCGGACTCCGCTTGCGTGGAAACTCCAGTCAGAGCTATCCGAAAAAGCCGTTTGCCATCAAGATGGTGAAAAAGGCTGCCATGCTGGATATGCCTGAACATAAACGCTGGGTATTGCTGGCTAACTGGATGGACCGTACGATGCTTCGTAACCGCGTGGTGTTTGAGATGGCTCATCAGCTGGAAAAAAAGAACGGCGGACAGCTGGCATGGAATCCGCATGGAAGAAATGTGGAACTGATTTATAACGGCATCCATGTGGGTAATTATCTGCTGGCCGAACAAATCAAGATAGACGGTGACCGACTGAATATCAACGATGCGTACGAAGACGTGATAGAGAAAAATCCGGCTGCAGTTCCTGCGGATTGTGGTTACCTTCTGGAGTTTGATGACTATTATGACGAGAATTGCCGTTTCTTGACTTCCAATCTGCATCTGCCTTGTATGCTCAAGGATGATGTGCCTTGGGAAGATGGCTCTGCTTTCCGTTCTTATGTAGAAGATAAGGTAAACGGAGTGGACAAGGCTCTGAAACCAGGCTTGTTAGGTGATGCCGATTATCCGGCTGCTGCCGCCATACTGGACATACCGTCTCTTATAGACTGGTGGTTTGTTCATGAACTGGCTATGAATGGAGAGTACCGTCATCCGAAAAGTGTATATATGTATATCGACGGAAAGGATGGCAAGCTTTGTGCTGGTCCGGTATGGGATTTTGACTATCAGACCTTCCCGAATCCTGACGGTATTAATTCAATAAGCCGTGAGTTCGGTGGAAATTATGCATCGTTAAGCTATGACGCATCTTCTATGAGCAAATGGCTTTGCAGCAACTATTCGTTTGATAATAGCTGGAATCCTTCTACACCTAACTATGGCGATAAACCGTATATGTGGTATCCATTACTGTTGAAGCATGAAGAATTCAAGGCGGCAGTAAAGACACAATGGCTTGCATCTTATCCGAAACTGCAGCAGGTGGTGGCATCCATCCGTGCATTTGCCGAGGAAAACCGTGTGTCTGATTCATACAACTATGCCATGTGGCCGCTGCTTGACGGCAGACGAACTGCAGAGTTGTCGCCATATGTTATCGATTTTAGTGGAGACGAGAAAATGACATGGGATGAAGCCATAGATGCTATGGTGAAGTTTTATCAGAATCGTCTGGAAACGATGAACGTATTGATTAATTTTGGAAGTTTGTGACAGATGCAAAATAATCAGTAATAATTAATTTAATTAAATAGAAAACAATATGAGAAAATTAGTTTTAGTCGTCTTTTCACTGATGGCTATGAGCATCAGTGCCATGAATCTGGTGGAAGGACAGGAGAGTGGAAAGACTGCTCAGGCAGATTCAGAAAACTTTGAACCGCACTGGTTTGTCAGTGTAGCGGCAGGTCCGCAACTCCTTTTTGGAGATCATGAGAAGCAGATGTCTTTTGGTGATAAAATATCTCCAGCATTAGATGTCGCAGTGGGCCGTTGGTTTACGCCGCTCTGGGGCGCTCGTCTGATGTATAGCGGAGTATCTGTAAAAGGAGCTACGCAGAACGGAGCCCATTCTACTGGCGAGGTATATGATGCCGGTAAATGGCTGGACAAACAAAAGGTCAATTTCTTCAATATCCATGCCGAGGCCCTGTTCAATGCTACGAACTGGTTGCTGGGATACAATCCGGACCGTGTGTGGGATTGTAGTCCCTATGTCGGCATCGGTGTGGTTGGTGTTACCGAGAAACCGTCTTATACGGGGGTAAGTGGAAACTTTGGACTTTTCAATGCCTTTCATGTAACATCGGCCTTGGACATCAACCTGGATTTGCGGGGAGTGATTACCGGTGATGATTTTGATGGAGAAAAAGGTGGACGCGGTGGCGAAGGTATTTTGTCGCTGACGGTCGGTCTGACCTATAATTTCTAAAATACAGAAAAGAATCTGTATTTCTACCCTATTGAGTAGGATGGTCTGTGACAGATAGTCCTCTTAATTGTTTGTTTTGTTTGTGAAGAGGTTGTACCAAGCGTGGTACAACCTCTTTTTTTTTCGAGGACTCTGTGCCGGATGATGTTAGGCCAGTCTTTCCGTCAGCGATTTAGGTAATATGGGCATAGCTCCTTGTTGCGTACAAACATAAGCCGAAGTTTCTACGGCCAGTTGATGGGCTTCTGCTACTGGATGTCCCTTAAGGATAGCGGCCGTAAAGGCAGCTGTGAAAGAGTCGCCTGCACCTACAGTGTCAGCAACCTGCACCTTGGGAGTTTCTACAAATGATACGTGGCCGGGAGTAAAGACATAACTGCCGTTTACGCCACAAGTCAGAATCAGCATTTTCAGATTATATTTGGCCAGCAGAATCCAGCATTTGTCCTGAAGGTCGATACCCGGATAACCGAACATTCGGCTTACGGTAACCAGCTCTTCATCGTTAATCTTCAGTACGTTGCAACGACGAAACGAATCACACAGAATTTCTTTCGTATAAAATCCTTGACGCAGGTTGATGTCAAAAATGCGGAGTGTATCTTCGTTTTCCGGCATTGCGTCGAGAAAATGGTGAATGGTTTCGCGTGATACGATGCTGCGCTGTGCCAATGAACCGAAACAGACAGCGCATGTCTGATGGGCCAGTCCCTCAAGAGCCTGTGTGTAGGGAATGTTGTCCCAAGCTACACCTTCTTTTATGTCATAGCAAGGAACCCCTTCAGCATCCAATTCTACTTGAACCGTTCCTGTGGGATAAGGTACTGTTTCTATCAGTCCGTATAATTGTTTTTCGCGGAAGTTATCCAAAATTTCGGAACCCAGCTTGTCTTGTCCTACGGCACTTACTATGCGGCTTTCCAATCCGAACTGCGATACGTGATAGGCAAAATTGGCGGGTGCTCCACCCAGTTTTTTCCCTTCGGGCAGCACGTCCCAAAGTGCTTCGCCCATTCCGACTACGATTGATTGATTATTCATGGCTATTGTTTTTTTGTGATTTCATTTTCAAAGTGTAGGCAATCAGATAGAGTACGCCGATCGTCATTACAGCGACAGCGCCGCTTTGTCCAACAGCGTCACTAGCCATACCCATCAGCAGCGGGAAGATTGTACCGCCGAAAAGGCCCATAATCATCAGTCCCGAAACCTCGTTCTTTTTGTCGGGTACAGCAGTGAGGGCTTGTGCGAAGATGATAGGAAAGACATTGGAGTTGCCGAATCCGATGAGGGCGATGCAGACGTAGATGACATGATGCGCGTCGGACACCAGCAGGCCAGCCATGGCTACCAGCATACACGCTACGCTGATGCCCAGAAAGCGGCGTGCTGACAGGTGCTGCAGGATGAACGTGCCCAACAGGCAGCCCGCTGTACGGAAGATGAAGTAGAGGCTCGTGGCAAAACCAGCTTCGTCGAGTGTCAAGCCTACACGCTCCATCAGTAGCTTGGGTGCAGTTGTGTTGGTTCCTACATCGATACCTACGTGGCAGACAATACCCAAAAAACAAAGCAGGATAAACGGTTGTCCCAACAGGCGCAGGCAGTCTGCAAAGCCTGATGCCTGATCGGGCTTTTCTTCTTCAATAGGGGTAGACGACAGCCACAGGATGGCAATGACGGCCACTACCATGTAGACAGGGAACAGCACACGCCAGCCCAATCCGAAAGTAGGCATGGCCTGCGTAGCCCCCCACATGGCGATGTAGGGAGCCAGGAACGAAGCGATGGCTTTGACAAACTGCCCGAAAGTAAGCGAACTGGCCAGACGGTCGCCCGAAATAATGTTGCTCAATAGTGGATTGAGTGAAGTTTGCATCAGGGCATTGCCGATACCTAGCAGCGAGAAGGAACAGAGCATCAGTCCGTAACCATCCCCAAAGAAAGGCAATAGGAGTGACAGAGCTGTCACGAAGAGGCTCAGCAGTACCGTGTTTTTTCGTCCGATACGATTCATCAGCATTCCTGTGGGTACAGAGAAGATGAGGAACCAGAAGAAGACAAGCGACGGAAAAATGTTGGCCTGCGAGTCCGTCAGTCCAAGGTCGGCTTTTACGTAATTGGAAGCGATACCTACCAGGTCGACAAAGCCCATGGCGAAGAAGCAGAGCATGACGGGGATCAGCCTTCCGTATTTCATTTGTTGTTTTGCGGTCATTGTTTTTAAGAATTTAAAGAAGTTTGAGAAGTGATATTCATTCTACCTCCGTCAGTTCCACCACATGACTTTGCATCGGGCGGAAACCAAAGATATCGAGACCGATTTTCATCAGATAGTCACCTGAAAGAATGTGGCCGTTAGATGGAAGTGAAGATTGGGCCTCGGGCATTAGGTTGATTTCCTCTACCTTGTAGCGCTTCGTCGGGTCAAGTCCTTGCAAGCGGACGGGCAGCAGTTTCTCTTGATAACGCGGATAGACATCGTAAGCAAAGAGTACGGCCTTGCGGCTGTCTGTGCTCACGTAGTTCACCGCCATGTGGTTACTTTCGTAAGGCGATACCAGACGGTATTGGTTACCGTCCAGGATGACGGACTGCAGACGCTTCCAGTTGGCTACGGCCGTCTGGCAGTAGAGCAGTTCCTCGGCACTCAGTTCTTTCAGTCCCAGGTCGAAACCCAGCTTACACATCGAAGCCACATCGGTGCGGAACTTGAGGGAAGCTGCCTTGTTCCAGCTCGTCACATGGGCGCACATGGCCTTGGCCGGGAAGAACTGCGAAAAACCCCATTGGATGTAGATGCGCTCCACAGGATCGGTATTGTCGCTACACCAGAATTCGGTGAAATACTTCAGCGCCTCGTAGTCACAACGTGCACCGCCGCCTGAGCAGAGCATCATGGGCACGTCGGGATAGATGTCCTTCACGCGCTTAATCACGTTATAGACGCCGCGCACATGGTCGATGTACAGTTGTCCCTGTTCGGCTTTGAGGTAGGGCGAATAGATGTTGGTGATAGGGCTGTTGCAGTCCCACTTGAAGTAAGCAATGTCGGGGTTCTCCTTCAGCAGCTTGTCCACTATGCCGTAGACGTAGTCCTGCACGGCCGGGTTGCTCAGGTCGAGCACTAGTTGGTTGCGGTAGTAGTATGTCTCGCGGTTAGGATAGTGGATAGCCCAGTCGGGGTGCTGCTCGAAGAGTTCGCTTTGGGGATTCACCATTTCCGGCTCTATCCACAGTCCGAACTTCACGCCAGCCTCTTTGGCAGCGTCGGTCAGGGCACGGATGCCGCCGGGCAGCTTGTCGTGCGTCACTTCCCAGTCGCCCAGTCCCGCACGGTCGTCTTTGCGCGGATACTTGTTGCCAAACCATCCGTCGTCCAGCAGGAACATGTCCACACCCAGGTCTTTGGCTTCCTTCATCAGTTCGGCCAGGATGTCCTGATCGAAGTCGAAGGCGGTGTTTTCCCAGTTGTTGAGCAGGGTCAGGCGTGTACCTTTGCCGTCCTTCAGCTGATAGTTGCGTGCCCAGGCCTGCAGGTTGCGGCTGCCCTGGCCGGTACCTTCAGTGCTTAGTGTAAAGATGAATTCGGGGGTAGTGAAGACCTCATCGCGATTCAATCGATAGGCCGACGCATACGGATTGATGCCGGGAATGATGCGCAAGTTGCCCACATTGTCCACCTCGAAAGTGAAGCGGAAGTTGCCTGTCCACGCCAGTGTGCCCATCAGCACTTCGCCCTGCTGTTCCTGGGCGGGCTGGTCCAGTCCCACGATGAAGAAGGGATGCGTGTGCATCGCGGCGCGGCTGCCCAGCTTGGTGTCGATCACCTTCTTGCCGAAAAGCAGGGGCTGCGTGCTCATCTGCGCTTCCTTGGCCCAGTCGCTGCTGAACTCCGTCAGGTAGTAGGCCGGACGGCTGAAGTAAAGCATGGTTGAGGCATAAGCCGACAAAGTAACGGGCTTCTTCTCCTGATGGCGGATTTCGCTCCACGTCTTGATGACGTTCTCCTTCGGATAGGCCACGTAGTGCAGCGTCACGTCGACGGGATACTTGTCGTCGCGCAGCTGGATGTCGGTCTGCACGCCTCCTTCCACGGGGTGCGAGGAGGAAGAAACGTAGTAGAGCCATGTGGAAGGATTTCCGTCGTTGTGGGTGACGGCCAGGGCGGGTTCGAAGAAGTCTTCGTTGCCTGAACCGCTGTACACCTCCCACCCGCGGCGGCTGACACTGCCGTCCGAGGCGGGGTGTACGCTCCAACCCAGTTCTTTCAGGTCGGACTCGTTCAGCAGCCGTTCACCAAAGTAGCTCTGGTAGAGGCGGCCGTTGTCGCCCACCTGCAGCACCAGGTCGGTGCGGTCAGTGGAAATGCGTATCTGTTTCATGTCACTGGCATTCAGTGTAGTGGTGGCGAGCAGTGTAAGTGCCGCCGTTGCGATGAGGTGTTTCATGGGATATAAGGGCTTTTAGTGTTACAATCCTAACTGATGTACTTTCAGGTTCTTCACTTCGGCCTCACCTCCCTGGGTATAGAAACGCAGAGCGTTGTAGGGCTGGGTGGGGAACACGAGGTTGGTCATGGCGATGCGGCCACCGTCTACGAAGATTTCGACAGAGCACTTGTCTACGAACACATCGAGGTGATATGTCTTGCCTTCGCACAGAGAGAGCGGTGCCCAGGTGCCCAGAGCGAAATCGTTGATGTAGTTCACTGATTCGGTCTTGCGGTGGTCGTCGGTCTCTTTGGCGTGAGGTTCTGCTTTCTCGCCGAAAGCGGTCAGTCCGCTCTGGGTACGATCCATAACGAGACGGCCGGCCTTCATGTCGAGGTAGATGTCCACCTTTTCGCCTTTATCGTTCAGCAGTTGGAAGCCTGTGGTTTGTGCTTTGCCCGGGGTGATGTCCATTTCCAGTTCGCAAGCGCCTTCGGCACCGGTAGCCAGCGGGCTGACCAAATGTTCGTCGGCCAGGGTGAAGTCGTTGACGGGAGTAGTGCCTTTGCGCAGGCCTTCGGTTTCCTTCACGGCATTGGCGGCCATGTAGATTTCACCGTCTTTGGTATAGAGTGAAAGTTCGCGAGGCAGGGCGTTGGCACCGCGGTACTGACGGATGGGGGTTACGTTGGCATACTGCCAGTTGCTCATCCAGGGAACGGCAATGGTGCGGTCGCCGGTGTTCGAGAAGCAGACAGTGGCGTAGTGGTCCTTACCGAAGTCGAGCCACTTGGTGACGCTCTTGTCCGTGTCGCACTTGAATTCCTTGCCGTCGAACTCGCCTACAAAATATTCCGTAGCACTACCGCCGAAGGGGCAACCGGGGTTGATGTTGACAATCATCACCCACTTCATCTGGTCCTTGTTGCCATCGACAGGCAGCTGTACAAAGTCGGGACATTCAAACTGGTTGGGTTGTACACCGTAGCCTTCGCCAAACTGGCTGAGGTATTCCCAGTTCTTCATGTCGGTGGATGAGTAGAAACGCATGTTTTTGTCGGCGGAAACAATCATGTACCACTTCTGTGCGGGTTCGTACCAGAAGACTTTCGGGTCGCGGAAGTCCTTCAGTCCGTCGAACGGAGTCAGGATGGGGTTCTTTTCGTACTTGGTATAGGTGCGGCCGTTGTCGTTGCTGTAGGCCATGCACTGTATCTGTCCGTGCTCGTCGCTGGCCGAGGTGTAGAAAGCAATCATGGCGTCCTTACCGTAGCCGGCGCTGTTGTTCTTGTCGACAACGGAACTACCCGAGAAGATGTGTCCCAGCGTGTCGCGTGCGATGGCCGGGTCAAGGTGTTCCCAGTGGATGAGGTCGCGGCTGCTTGCGTTTGATGTAGCCCTCAGAACGCGGACATTCCGCCACCTTGATTTTGTCG
>ERZ772831.494-NODE-494-length-41907-cov-7.367485_pt1 | contig 41907 bp, 51 predicted proteins | sample MGYA00580858_ERZ772831 | MGnify/ENA primary metagenome ERZ772831 (study PRJEB29015, sample SAMEA2737694) | human gut metagenome | biome: human gut; feature: human-associated habitat; material: faeces | place: China | collected 2012 ... | reverse complement strand
AAGAGATCAAAGCGATGGTGGAAAATTCAATGAATGCATTCGGCATTGAATTGGTATAAGGAGAATGCGATGGAATTATTTAAGATCTTTGGACGAATCGCACTCAAAGGACAGGAAGAAGCAGAAGATGGTTTAGATTCTGTGGCGGGTAAGGCATCCGGCGTAGGACAAGCTCTTCTGAAGGGCATTGGAACATTTGCAAAGTGGGGAGCTGCTGCGGCAACGGCTGCAGCAACAGCAACGGCGGCACTTGTGAAGAGTGCAGTAACGGCATATTCGGATTATGAGCAGTTGGTCGGCGGTGTCGAAACGCTGTTCAAGGATTCGGCTGGAGAAGTGCAGAAATATGCTGCAAACGCATATCAGACGGCTGGATTGTCTGCAAATGAATATATGGAAACTGTCACAGGATTTTCAGCTTCATTGCTACAGAGTTTGGATGGAGACACAAAGGCAGCGGCTGAAAAGGCAAATGTAGCGATTACGGATATGTCCGATAATGCAAATAAGATGGGTACCTCAATGGAATCCATCCAGAATGCATATCAGGGATTCGCAAAGCAAAACTACACTATGCTTGATAACCTCAAGTTAGGTTATGGCGGTACCAAAGAAGAGATGCAGCGACTTTTGGAAGATGCGGAGAAACTATCAGGACAGAAGTTTGATCTATCATCATATGCGGATATCGTAGATGCGATTCATGTTGTGCAAACAGAAATGGGCATCACAGGTACTACCGCAAAGGAAGCGGCAACAACAATTCAGGGATCTGTGAACATGACGAAAGCGGCATGGCAGAATCTTATCGTTGGAATCGCTGATGATACACAGGATTTCGATGTGCTTGTCAATAATTTTGTAGAATCCGTTACGACTGCCGGTAATAATATTCTTCCACGAGTGGAAATCGCTTTGAAGGGTGTTGGTACGCTCGTAGAGAAGCTTGCGCCGGTGATTGCAAAGACGGTACCGAATATCGTATCAACGACGCTGCCGAGTATGATCAAAGCAGGAACGAGCATGATCCGGGCGTTGCTGGATGGATTGCTTAAGGCTGTGCCGGAGCTGATACCATGCTTTAAGGACATTATCAATCAGCTGATTGAGGTGATAGTGGACAATCTGCCACTTATCATTGAAGCTGCAGTTACGATTGCCGGAGCAATTGTATCAGGACTTGTAGAGGCATTGCCGGATATACTCGATGCAGGTATTGAGTTGATACAGAGCCTGGCACAGGGACTTACAAATGGCATCCCGACGATTTTATCGACAGCAATTACAATTGTAAGTCAACTTGCATCAACATTGATTCAGAACGTGCCACAGATTGTGCAAACTGGCATTCAGTTACTATTAGGTTTAGTGAATGGAATTTTGCAGGCGGTACCGCAGTTGCTTCAGGAGCTTCCGGGTATTATAACGCAAGTGGTTAACAATTTGTTATCCTGTATTCCTATGATCATCGAGTGCGGAATTGAATTATTGACATCCTTGGTTGATGCATTGCCACAGATTATACAGTCGATTGTTGCAGTATTACCGCAGATTATATCGAGTATAATTGGGGCGCTGCTTTCACATATTGATGAAATCATTCAGGCTGGAATTAAATTGCTCGTTGCCTTGGTTGATGCATTACCGGAAATTATACTTACAATTTGTGAGGCACTACCACAGATTATAGAAGCAATCACGAGTACGCTGATTGATCATCTTGGTGATATAGTTGAAGCTGGCGTTGAGTTATTTATGGCACTGGTTACAAATCTCCCTCAGATAATTGTTGATATCGCAGGAAAGGTGCCGCAGATTATAGCGGGAATTGTTGCAGCGATAGGAATGAGTCTTCGAGAAATGGTATCAGCCGGAAAGCAAATTATGCTTAAATTGTGGGAAGGTATGAAAGCAATTGCCCCGGATATAGCTGCGTGGACAAAAGAATTTGTAAAGAGTATTTTCACACTGAATATAAATGTGGGTGGTGTGGCACAGAATATTGCAAATAAAGCGGCGCAAGCAACAGGCTCTGGAAATACAGGAAGTTTTACAGCTAGAAAGCATGCAAAAGGCGGTGTTGTTGAGAAAGGTGAGATTGCACTTCTGGAAGGTGACGGAGCGGAAGCGGTTGTACCGCTGCATCAGAATCGCATGTGGATTTCGCGAGTAGCGCAGGATATGAAGAATGCGTTAGATTATGGTCAGTCATCATCTGGAAGCAAAAATGACAATGCACTGCTTGAGCTTATATATGAGCTGTTAGAGCGGCTCCCAGATCTGATACTTGAGGGTATGGAATCCGTGAATATGAAAGTTGATAAGAGAGAATTTGCAAGAATGGTAAAAGAGGTGACGGCAACTTGATAGAAAAAGCACGATATGTCAATCATATGAACGAGGTAATTGAATTTGGTGCGAATGGCATCTATATCAACGAGAACGATCTGCATGATTTCGCATGGACAGCTACAAGCATGAATGACAAAATATCGTCATTTAAGATGGGAATTGTCAAGAAGTCGTTGCCTGTCGTTTTTGCATGTAGAAATGATGACGAGGGCACAGAAAGTAGAAATCGTTTGTTTGAGGTGTGTGAGAAGGATGTAGTTGCCAGAAAGCATGGAAAACTTTATATTGGCGATTACTATATGCGGTGTTATGTCACAGGATGTAAGGCGTCAAAATACACCTATAATAAGCGATACATGAAGAATACGTTGACGATTCAGACGGATTATCCGCAATGGATAAAAGAAACGATTATTACATTCAATTCAAATGAGGAGATAGTTGGTAAAAACTTAGACTATAATAACGATCATCCATATGATTACACATCAAATATTCTTGGAAAAAAACTGCAAAATGCGGATTTTGTAAATACAAATTTTCGGATGCGTATTTATGGACCATGCAAAAGTCCAGAGATATTGCTTGGAGGACATATGTATTCGGTGGATGTTGATATTGAAGCAAACGAGTACCTGACGATTGACTCTGTAGAAAAGACAATAATCTTGTATGAAAGCGACGGTAGTCAGCGGAATTGTTTTGATCTGCGAAATAGAGACTCTTACATATTTCAAAAGATCCCGCCGGGCGTAATGGATGTAGCTACTTCGTCAAATCTGATATTTGATATTACATTGTTGGAAGAGAGGAGCATACCAAGATGGACTTAATTTATATGAATGAATCCAAAAAAGATATCGATGTGCTCAAAGATTATACATTAGATCTTGCATATGGAAGCGACGAGAATGATTTTGAATGTAAAGTAAATATCAATAATAACGTATGTAAAACTGGTTATTATCTTTATTTTGAGGGCGAAGAATATGGCGGAGTGATAGATTCCGTTGGCGTTGATACAGACGAGACGACTGTAACATACTCAGGTCGTACATGGCATGGCATACTTGAGTCTAAAGTGTTGCAACCAGATGAAGGCGAAGACTATTTGATCGTATCTGGAGAAGCAAACGAAGTGTTAAAGCTTTTGATTGAACGGATGGGACTTTCGGAGCTGTTCAAGGTAAGCACTTTGAACTCAAATATACAGATATCATCCTATCAGATGAATCGTTATATAAAGGGTTATACAGGCATCATGAAGATGCTGAAAGCATACAATGCAAAACTGAATATTGTATTTAATAGAGGATTTGTTGAATTATCGGCAAGTCCTCTTGCTGATTATAGTCAGGATGAGCAGTTTGATACAGATCAGATAAGTTTCACAATTAAGAGAAATAGCAAGCATATCAATCATGTTATATGTCTTGGTCGAGGTGACCTGAAAGATAGACGAGTGATTCATATTTACTGCGATTTGCTTGGTAATATCAGTGGAACACAGACACTTACCGGATTGGATGAGATATGTGAGATCTACGACAATTCCAATGCTGAATCAGATGAGGATTTGATTCAGGGTGGAATTGATAAGATAACAGAGTCTTTTGCAAGTGACTCGGTCGATTTTTCGTTGGACAGTAACGATCAATATATATTTGATGTAAATGACAAGGTAGGGGCAAGGGAGCAGATTACAGGAACTTATGTAGTTGCGTCCGTATCTAAGAAAATAGTCAATATCAGTAATAACAGTACATCAATATCTTATGATTGTGAAGCAGATACAGTGAGCGTGTCTGCGGGTCCATATCCATCTTCTGGTGACGGATCTGAATCTGGGCAGACAGTGAGCATCAAAATAGGATCAGTGACAACAGGTGGCGCTGGTTCAGATGCGGAAGTGAAAAATACCGGAGACAACAAGAATATGATTCTTGATTTCGTGATACCGAAAGGCGACAAAGGACAAGACGGAGCTGCCGGAGCGAAGGGAGAAAAAGGCGACCAAGGAGATAAGGGCGCAGATGGCGTCGACGGTAAGAGTATCAGTGAAGTTATCAACTATTATTTGGCAACATCTGCTTCAAGTGGTGTCACCGCAAAAACATCTGGATGGACAACAACGGTGCAGTCAGTTTCTGCAAGTAAAAAATATTTATGGAATTATGAAGTTGTAAAACTGTCAGATGGAACGATCGTAAGTACATCAATGCCATGTATTATAGGTGCGTATGGTGATAGAGGAAATCCGGGAGCCGATGGTAAGGACGGAAGTGATGGCACGAATGGAACTGACGGAATAGGAATTAAGGAGATAGAGGAGTTTTATGCTGTATCAACCTCGAATACCAAAGTACCAACATCATGGTCTACAACAGTACCGACGATGACAGCAACAAACAAATACCTTTGGAACTATGAAACGATCACATATACGAACAATACTTCGGTAGATACTGCAAAGAAGGTTATTGGTGTGTATGGAGATAAGGGAGCTACCGGAGCGAAGGGTGATAAAGGAGATCAAGGAGAGAAAGGCGTAGACGGTGTTGGCGTACAATCGGTGGATGCCATGTACTACAAGTCGACATCGGCTACTTTTCTTTCTGGAGGTTCGTGGGTAACAACCTCGCCAGATTGGGAGAATGGGAAGTATATCTGGACAAAGACGGTTATCAAGTATACGGACAACTCTACAAAAGAGACGACGCCAGTCTGTATCACAGGTGCGGCTGGCGCAAATGGTAAAGATGGTTCAGATGGCACGAACGGCAAGGATGGAACGAATGGTAAAGATGGAGCAACTGGTAAAGGAGTAAAGTCGATAGTTGAGCAGTATTATAAATCTACATCGGCAACCTCTTTAGTTGGAGGAAGCTGGAGTACGACATATCCCGGATGGGAGAATGGAAAGTATATTTGGACACGATCTGTCATTACCTATACCGACAGTACAACATCTACTACCACGGCAGTTTGTGTAACCGGACAGAAAGGCGATACAGGAGCCAAGGGAGATACCGGTGCAACCGGTAAAGGTGTTAAAACAACTGCGGTAACTTATCAGGCATCGTCTAGTGGTACAACAACCCCAACCGGGACGTGGAGTACGACGATTCCAACGGTATCAGCAGGACAGTATCTTTGGACAAGAACGATTATCACCTATACAGACAACACAACATCTACATCATATTCAGTTGGGCGTAATGGAACGAACGGTACGAATGGAACCAATGGAACGAACGGCAAGGATGGAGCAGCTGGAAAAGGTATCAAATCCACGGCAGTAACATATCAAGCCGGAGCATCGGGAACAACGGTACCAACTGGGACGTGGTCTGCGTCGATACCGGCTGCGGACACATCAAAGCCATATCTTTGGACAAGGACGATCATCACCTATACGGACAACACAACATCAACGTCGTACAGTGTAGGTGCTACGCCAGAAGGAATGGTTCAAAAGAAAAAAATCATTTCTGAAATCAACCAGTCGGCAGAGGAGATTTCAATCAAGGCTGAAAAGATCAGTCTCGAAGGTCTTGTCACCGCCAATGAGAATTTCAAAGTGCTGGAAGATGGCTCGATCGAGGCGAAGAATGGTAAGTTTACCGGAGAGATATATGCTACGAGCGGTAAATTTGAGGGTGAAATAGTCTCATCTAAGGCGACTATTACTGGCGGAAGCGTGAATATCACTAGCGATGGAAGCAAATTAGCGTATATTGCTTTAACCTCAACGAATGTTCCCATTGGTTATGGCGATAAAATAGGAACCATAGCTACACAGATAGGTTCTGATGGAATTGCTTGTCAATCTGAAAAGTTTCGAGGAGATTTTAATGCTTTGGGCATATATATGGCAGAGGGATATGAAAATGAAGGGTATTTTTATTCGAATCCGAATGGAACACATGCGTCTATACTATCTGCTGACGTATTATCTGTGTCGGGCAACCTCACCGTCTCAGGAACAATCAATGGTATGAAATGGAATTGGTCTGGACAAGGCGGACAGCCAAGTTGGTTGTGGGGTGGAAATGATGGTGCAAACATGTATGTATATAATCCATCAAACTTTAGCGTAAACTATGCTAAATCTGCAAATTATGCTAATAGTGCTGGTGGTATTTCGGCACCTATATATGGATATGACAAAAATGTTAATATTACATGTGGCGGATGGAATACCCCTGCTAGCGTGACACTTCCTGCTGGAACATATGTCGGAATAGTGTTTGCAAAGATGTATGGAACTCCTACATCCAGAATGGTTATGGTATTTTCAACTAATAGCGGAGCCACCGATGCTGGGGCTTATATGTCAGATGATAATATGGATAGGGCATGCTGTAGTTCCCCAGTTGTTATAAATGTCAGTGGTAATACCAATTTTTATTTGAGGGTATACAACAGTATGTCAGGAGTTAGAACATGTCATTGCGGGTGGTACTTAGTAAAAGTTAAATAATAAAGACCTTGGAGAGGGTCTATAAACACTACTACTTTATGAAGTGAGGAGTCAAAACATTATGAAAAAATACATTACAACATTAAGCAAACTGTTTGATATTCGTCAGTTGATCGCTAATAATGGCATCTTAGATCTTGCGTTCTCGCGTAAGGCAGGACTGTCAGTTGCTCGTAATATCAAGAAAATTGATGAGGATCTTGTGGAGTATGACAAGGCTCGTGATGAGCTGATACGAAAGTACTCTGACGACGGAGTTACTATGAACCGTTCAAATCCGAACTGGGACGAGTTCATCAAAGAGTTTAATGAGATCGGTTCAGTCGAAGCGTCGCTGGAAATCAACACGATTACAGCTGATGATCTGCCAGAGAACATCACACCAGCAGCATGTCTCGCAATTGAATTCATGATCGGAGAGGAGTAGCACATGACGGATGTTGAAAGAAAGATGACTACAGATGAGATTAAAGGACTGTTGACTGGAATTTCATCAATTTGTTGTTCGACGGCTACCTCAATTGATTTTTCAGGGACAGATGAAATCACAACTAAAATGGATGCTGTATTAGAATACATATCCCGAATTGAAGAAAAGGTTAATACATTAAACAGTTTGGATGATTTAGAAAGTAAGGTTGAAGAGGACGATGCTGCAATGACAACTGTGATTGCATAAAATAAAAAGAAGGAGGCTGATTATTATGCAAATAATCGACACACATTTAAAGTTTAAATCTCTTACAAAGAGAAAAAGCACAGATGGAGGAGCTGTATTTCATCATGCTGCATGTCACGGTAGTGTAGAGGATATTCACAGAATGCATCTTGCAAATGGATGGTCTGGTATTGGGTATCATATCTATATTCGTTTAGATGGAAAAGTATACAAGGGCAGACCAATCGATATGATCGGCGCACATGCATCTGGTGTGAATTACAACACGATTGGAGTTTGTTGTGAAGGAAATTTTGAAAATGAACAGATGCCAGAAGCACAGAAGCAGGCTTTGAAAGAAGTTGTTTCATGGCTTCGCAAGGAATATGGAATTACTCGATTCAGAAAGCATAGTGATGTGAGTAAGACTGCATGCCCCGGAAAAAACTTTCCGTTTGGAGAAGTGGTGAAAGTATCCGAGAATATCCCATCGAAGACTGAATCTATACAGCAGATTCAACATATCGCTGCTAAGGACGCTATCATTCGTGCCGGACAGATCCATGCGAATAATTTTGCCGGTGCCGGAATCGTAACGGATGGTATTCGTGGAAATGCGACCATTAAAGCAGGAATTAAGGTGTTACAAACAGCGATGAACTTAGACTATAAGTCGAAACTTGCGGTTGATGGGATTTATGGATCTGCCACTAAAGCCGCACTTGGAAAGCACTATGTAAAAAAGGGCGAGAAACAGTACATGGTTACTGCACTGCAGATTTTGCTTATGCTTAAAGGATATGCGTGTGATCTCACATGTCCGGGGGTATTTGACACAGCTACAGAATCAGTAGTGAAAGAGTATCAGAAAAACAATCTGCTTACAGTTGATGGTGTTGTTGGATATAATACATGGATGTCGCTTATTCACTAAGTGGAGAAAGAAGGGAAAGACTATGGCACATTTAGTAACAGGGTATGCCGGGAAAGAACATATTAGATCAGCAGATCAGGGCAGCTTCAATGCTGCCTTTTTTGGTGATGGAGAATTTGTCATGAGTAGCGGATCGAGATTTGCAGGAGCAATTATCAATAACAACACGGTTAGAATTTCTGACGGCGATATGCTGATGCAGGGCAGACATATCCGTATTGAACCGAATACTTATGAAGATTTGACAATATCGACAGGTACCGCAGGAACAAATCGAATTGATCTGATCGTAATGACCTACGAGAAAAATGCGGCATCAGGTATTGAATCTGCAAAGTTAGAAGTTGTACAGGGGACAGCAACGTCGGGAACGCCGTCTGCTCCTGAAATAGTAAGTGGAGATATTTTAAATGGTGATTTGAAAAATCAAATGCCGCTATATGCGGTTTATGTATCAGGTGTAGCACTGACCAAGATATCAACACAGTTTATGGTCTGTCCGACATATAAAGATTTAGCAATCTATTATGCACAACAGTTCCAGAACGCATGCGAAACACATTTGAATTCTTTAAATATCATTGACTCTGCTGATGCAATCGACGCAAATTCAGCAGCAAATCAGCTTGCAGGAGCACTTGGTGTTAAAGAGCTTGCAAGTCAAAAGGCACCAGTGGCGCATATACATGATGATTTATATTACAGAAAAGCTATACTTGACCAAGCACTTAGTGCTAAAAGCGATACTAATCATAATCATGACGAAAGATATAGTCGTGTTAACCATAATCATGATGAAAGATATTGTTTGCCGGTTGGTACAGCTGTACTTAATTCGAACCTATTTAGTGCACCATTTAAATACGGTAAATGGAAATGTGCAGGATATGTTAATATTGAACTGTATGATGCCAATGGTGAAATTAGAATAATAGCTCCATATGTTTGGACCAGAGAATCATAGAAAAGGGGTAAAACATGACATCAATAATATCTGCCATGATTGCGGCGTTTGTTACATTGATCGTATGCTTAATCAATAATCACTATCAGCAAAAGGCTGCAAGCAAAAAGCATGATGAAACAATTGCATTGATAGAGTACAAGCTTGATGAGCTATCAAAAAGAGTAGACAAGCACAACAATGTTGTTGAACGTACATATCGTTTAGAGGAGCAACAGGCGGTCACAAATGAGAAAATTCGTGTTGCGAATCATAGAATTGAAGACTTAGAGAAAGAGAAGAAAGGATGATGAATATGGATTTATCAAATTGTGTAACTGTAGTACCAATCGTGATTATTTGCTATCTGGTTGGAATTGGATGTAAAGCGAGCAAGAAGGTCAGCGATAAGGCGATTCCGGTAATCTTAGGCATTGTGGGAGGAATCATTGCAGTACCTGCTATGTATGTGATGAAGAGCTTTCCGGCGGAAGATATTATCACGGCGATTTCAGTTGGCATCATGTCTGGTCTTGCTTCTACCGGAGTAAATCAGATATATAAGCAGAGCAAGAAATAATTTACTGGGCATTTACTGGGCAAAAATTTTGCGTATGTTTGCATTTCGTGAGTTATAATACATATCAGAAAAGTGTTTAGCTACCTGCGCTTGCTCGACTTTGCATTATAATAGGAAGAAATCCGAAATCCGGCTCTGGGCATCTTTTTTATTCGGCGGAAACCACGTAGAATCAAGGGTTTCCGCCGTTTTTTAATGGTTGAAAAATCGCCTAGGTGGGCAGATAGTGGGCAAAAATTATGAGAAGAGTTTTATTTGATCTAGCTTTCGGTTATCATTTTCAATAACTTTTTGTGTAACATGAATATAGATCTTGCTTGTGATTGTAGATTTGCTGTGTCCTAATCGGCGGGCAATCTCATCCGGAGTCATGCCGTTTGCAGCGAGAAGCGAAGCGTGTGTATGTCTGAGCATATGAGGTGTTACATGTCTGCCAAGAAGTTTCTCAGAAGTCACACGAAGGTATTTTTCGTAACCGGCGATTTGCAAATGTTCTCCTGTTTTGGTATTTGGAATCAAGAGACCTGATCGAATATTATTGGCAAGCATCATTTCATTTCTCCAGAGCAAGCACTTCTTCAGTTCAAGTAATAAATCTGGCTGGATGTGAATCGTGCGCTTGGAGTTATCTGTTTTCGGAGTTGTCACAATATCATTGATTGAATCATATGTCTTTGAAATCCGTATTGTGAGATTCTTTGTATCGATATCAGTTGTTTCTAATGCTGAAAGTTCGCCAAAACGTAAGCCTGTGTGTATTAGGATTGAAGTTACATAGTACCAATGCCAGCTTTTGTCCTCTTTGATGTAGTCAAGAAGTTTTTCGGCTTCTGTTGGTTCTAAGTATTTCGAAGTAATCTCTTTATCATCTGCTGGATCTACAAATGGTTTGAGCTTTGCAATCAATTTCATGTTGTTATGGTAGTCGTTTATGTATCCCCAATTAAGGAGTGCTTTGAATCGTGTAATGTAAGTATTAAGTGTACTAACTTGTTTCCCGGATCCAAGCAACCTTGAATTTACAAATTGAGTCGTAAGGTTATCTACTATCGCATCAGCACCAAGTAAGTCAATAACAGATGAAGTAATAATCTGATTCCTTTTCACGGTCGATTGCTTGAAAGTAACTGATTGAGCTTTCAGGTATTCTTTTTGCATTTGAGATAGCGTAATTGAGCAATCATCACATTGAAGTTCTGCAATGGCTGCTTCAATCTTTGCATTAAGTTCACGCTGGGCTTTGTTACGATTCTGAGCAGTATCCTTAGATTTAAAAACTGTAACAACCTTATTTTTCTCAGTCAGAGGATCTTTGTATCGTTCACGATAAACTACTCCATTTTTTCTAGGTTCACACCACATAAAAAATCCCTCCTTTATTGATTTGTAAAGAAGGGGATGGTATAATATGTTTGTATGTTGAGTATGCCATCCCCTTAGATGGTGTATCTGAGTCCCTCGTGCGCCAACACGGGGGATTCTTTTTGCTATGAAGTTATGAAGCAGGGTACAATCTGTACCCAAGTTGTAAAAGTTGCACCGGTGCAACAACTGCAGGTGATTTGGGGTTGAAAAAATCAACCAATTAGCATATAATACACTTAACAAGGCAGTCGGAAGGTGAGTGCACGTCACCTGAACCGGCGAGTTAATATTTAGCTAGAATAGCCGTTCCTAAACTTTGCAGGTGTCAGGACGGCTATTTCTTATGTTTTCCATGCTGGTCTATGTAAGTCAGTACAGCCACAATCAAAGTGGCTATATCAATCAGGTCGTTCCATGTAACCATAATAATCATCCTTTCCGTAAGGCTCGGATCAGATGAGAGCACGTCCCCCGGCTACCCGGTAAAGTGTATTATATTGTTTGTTTATTATGCAACGCATGTAGCGTATTACATATTGTTTCAATGTCCGAATCGGACAGGTTATCGAAATCGTCCAGTTGTGTCTGAATAGTAGCAATGAGCTGTTCCTCGGCAGAGCCGGACGATTTCTTTTTCTTTTGAAAAAACAATGCGGTGATGGTACTCGTGAGAGAACCAATCAAACCAATTCCTACGATCATAAGCACGGATGCTATGATGCGGCCAGCAAGTGAACTTGGAGATATATCGCCATAACCAACGGTTGTTGCTGTGACGAAGCTCCACCAGATCCCATCGGATATCGACATTCCTTCTGCAAAATGAATCGACACGCCGCCGATCAGGATGCAGACGGCACTTGCAAACACCATATACTTGAGTCCGTTCAATTCAAAGAAGAACCGAACCCGATCATATAACCGACCGAAGTATGCTCCAAGCCGGGCGAGCTTCAGAACCTTTGCAATCTTTGCGAACCGGAAGATTTTAAGCACCCGGAAAATCTTAAACATGGAAGTGAATGGAATGATTGCAATCAGGTCCAACACATTCTTTCTGAAAAATTCCTTCTTGTCCCTCGATATGAATAACCGGACAAAATAATCAACGATGAATATAATCGTGATAATCTCATCAACCATGAGCTGCCACGGTTTGCATCCAGCTCGTATGTCGTATATCGAAAGAAATACGGCAATAATAGCCAGAATACAGAATGTGATATCATATGTAGTTTTTAGAAATACATTTTTTTTATTCATGCGTATCTAATTCCAATGTATTATTATGCTCCCAATATGTTGTTTCTCCGTTACGAGAAGAATATGAGTAATCACCATTAGAGTCTGTATTGAGTCCTGCATCCTTTACAACCATTCCGGAGCTGGAATAAACACCAACACCATCGATATCAGTATAAACAATCACACAATAATTGAAATTGTTCTTCTTCACATAGTTAAAATACCAATCATTTAGAACTTCATCTGTAATTTCGCTTGATGAAGCTTTAACAACAGAATATTCGCCGATTTTAGCGTTTCCGCTTCCGTTTATAACATCATGTACTTGAGCTGTATCATATATGTGGTTGGATTTGCTATTACCAGAGTCCTTATTTTTTCCACCACTAACAGCAATGATAATAATTACTGCAAAGATGATGATAATTGTAAGGCATCCTACTCCTTTTTTGTTCGGCTGTTTTTTATCATTTTGTTCCATTGTATATCCCCTTTTTTCAATAGATTAGAATTTTCCTCTTAATTCAACTACCTTACCGATCACACGTACCGGCTTGGACATTATCTCTTCATTTGTAAACATCATAGGCTCATACTTGCTATTGAGAGAAACAAGTGCGATGCTGGAAGCGTATTTGACTAATCGCTTGCATGTCGCATCGTCTCCATTAACCATAGCAATTACAATATCTCCGGATTCTGCATCGTCCTGTTGGCGAACAATTACAACATCGCCATCGCAGATGCGCGGCTCCATAGAATCACCACGGATCTTCAAGCCAAAGTATTCACCAGTCTTGGCCATTTCTTCAGATATTTCCTCGGTGTCGATTATTTCAGTAATTGCATTGATTGGAATACCTGCAGCAACTCGACCTAGAACATTGATAGTGCGCCCTTTAGTACTATTGGATTGAGAAGAATGTTCCTCGACTAGATCAGATTTGCTGATTCCAAAATAATTAGCCATAAGTTCTATCTTATCAATTCTTGGATAAGAGTTTCCTTTAACCCAATCCGTAAAGGTAGTATATTTAACCCCCAATGCCTCACACATATCGTTTCTATCTTTATGATGTAAGGACATATAGTACTGTATGTTCCTGGCCATAATTTGTTTATTACCAAGACTACCCATAAAAATCACCTCCTTGGATGTTAGTATAAGATTAAAACGTAAAAAAATCAATATAAATTGAAAAAATTACGAAAAAAACGTTGACATTACGATTAAAGCGTAGTAAGATACACTTGAAAATTACGAAAGGAGGAAGAAAATTGTGGATTTTCCGGTTGCAATGACGTTAAAACAGGCTAGAGAATTAAAGGGATATAATCAGGAAGAAGCGGCAAAGCTCATTGGTATAAGCAAGGATACGCTTGGTAATTATGAAAGAGGGAAGAGCTACCCTGATGTTCCGATCATTCGAAGAATTGAGGAGTTATATGGAGTGCCATATAATCGACTTATTTTTTTACCTTTAGATTACGATAAAACCGTAAATTCTATATAGAATTTGATACGGAAGCAGAACAAAAGAAAAATTTTAGAAAAATATCCCATTTATAGTGTTTTTTCTGTTCGATGTCGTCTTACTACACATGTAGAACTACATCAGGAGGAAGCAGGGTAAAGGAAAGGAGGCGAGTAGAAAATGGGAATAGTTGACGCTTTTACAGCAGAAACGCCAATTACGATTAAACAGCCGCAGTATTACGATATGGTGTTTCAGGCAGCAAAGATGGAGCTGCTTGAGAATGCGGTGATGGCGGATGTGCCTAATAAGCATATCCGGGCAATGATGGGACACAGAGATGATGTCCAGATTGGAGGATGTGAGAAAGATGATGAAGAATGAATTCGAGAACCTGATTCACGGATCTGTGACAGATGAAGAGTACGAGCTGATTGAGACCGTATACATGTGGCATCCGGCAATTCGGAATACATCCGGTAAGGAAGAAGTAGCAGAGCTGTATAAGAGCTTTGGACTCATAATCTTCAAAGATATGTTCCGGAGAGCAATGAAGCTAAAGGAGATAGATGAGGAGATTCGGTCGCTTAATCGGGCGAAAGACAGCTTGGTTGCGGAACGGGAACGATTGAAGAAGGGAGCGTGATGGGATATGGATATTCGGGAGATACTTGGAATATCCGAGATGTACGAATTTATTAGATACCTAAAAGATATCATTTTTGATAAGCAGAGAAGAGAAGAATACTTCAATAAGATTATTGAGGATATTGATTTGCGTACAGATTTCATCAGAGATGTGTTTCAGGCAGAGGCAGCCCAGCGAAAGCAGATGAAACAGGACTATACGCCGGATTGTATTTGTAAATTATTTTATGAGCTTTCGACAACACCGGCAGCGGTACTTGATGAATGCGCAGGAACTGGAAGCCTTGCAATATCTTATATTGCAAATGGTGTAAAGAATGTGATCTGCATTGAAAAAAGCGAAACGGTATTTCCGCTTCTTTTGTTCAATATGAGCATTAGAAACGTAACAGGATGGGTAATAAAAGAGGATATAACAACACGCGAGTTGCTTGAAGCATACCGGCTTGAAGCCGGAACGCGATACAGTGACATTGCAAAGCTGGAACCAAACATCGGACGCGTCCAGACAATCATATCGAACCCACCATATTCATTGCCATGGAGTGGTGTTGGGGACTGGAGGTTTCGAAAATATGCAGTACCACCAAAAAGCAAGGGCGATTATCTGTTCATAATCGATATATTGACAAGGCTGAAGGATGGTGGGGAAGCGTTTGTACTACTTCCACATGGAGTGCTTTTTCGAGGAAATCAAGAACTGGCAATCAGAAGATCATTGATCGAAAAAAGATATATTCATGGGATTATTGGTCTTCCAGACAATATGTTCCTGAATACAAGCATACCAACTGTGATGATCTGTCTGAAAAAAGCAGATACCGAGAGTGTGTACATAATGGATGCAACGAAATATGCAACAAAGAAGGCAAAGGTCAATGAATTAGACGGAGAAGCCGTACACGAGATTGCAAAAAATTACAAAAATCGTATCGAAAAAGCAAAAATATCCAGATTGGTGTCAATCGAAGAGATTCAGGCAAATCAATATAACTTGAATATACCGCGTTATATCGATACTACGGAGCCTGAAGAACAGGTGGATATAAGAAAGCTGACAGCTCAGATGCAAGAAACAGATGAGGAAATAAGGAAGACAGAGCGGGAATTGGCGGGAATGATGCGACAACTTGTTGGAGATGGTTATCAGAGCGATATCGCGGAGGTATTGAAGCTATGGAGCTGACCAAATACAAACATGTAAGAATCAAAGATATATGCATATGGGAAAGGGCAAAGAAAGCAAAGATATATCCGGAAGGAAGCTTCTGCGTGCAGGTATCGGCAACAAAAGGCCAGATGGAGTATCTGAACGAAGAGAAAGAGGTTGAATCAAAATACTGTGTCTTTCAAGTTGTGTCAAATAAGTATTTACCGGCATATGTGTACATGATCTTCAAGATGAATTTGCCGGAATATCTTAGGAGAACACAGACAGGACTCAACATTGTACCAGAGATTTTTAATGAGTATGAGATCGACCTGCATACGAATATAGATACGCAGCATGAGCTTGTCAATACGATGCGATGTATCGATACAAGAATCCAAGAGGAAGAAAGACAGGTGAAAGCGATTCAGAAATTAAAGAAATATCATTTACAAAAAATGTTTCCGGATATGAATCGGTAACAGAATGTAACTAGTTGAGTCGGTGACATCTTGTCGCCAACTGGAAGAAAGGAAGTGAGGAACATGGAGATAACATCGATTAAGTATATAAGTGCTTCGCCTTACGTGACTAAGGCACAGATCATGAAGTCGCTGGATATATCGGCACGGACAGTGTCGAACCGGCTTGCAGAAATCGATGAGTATGTTCAGCGTGGTAGATATGGGAACTATACGATCTTAGACGGCTGCGGGGTGACGTATGTCAACTATTTGGCGTTTGTTGATTTTCTTCGCTATCGGAAGGATCTGAAAGCGGGACGCAAGGTGCCGCAGTTCAATCCGACATCGGTCGCGAGACAGATCGGATGGGGCAATCTGCAAGCGGAATATCAGTAGAAGGGATGAGAGGATGAGTAACAAGATGATCATAACAACATATAAGCTGGCGACGATCGCGATGGTGGAAGGTGCTGTACTACTTTGGATGGGTATGATTTACGGATTTGGAATCATGTTGGTAGGCACAATCTGGCAGCAGTTGATCGCGCTGGCGAATGAAACGGAGGAAGAAGATGAGATTGAAAGACGAGAAACTAAAGCGTCCGGCAAAGCCGACGCGAAAGCAAAAGGAAATCATGACAAAAAACGGATTGCGCTGGGAAAACTGGAACGTGGAAGCAGACTGCGCAGATCATCTGATCGTGAAGAGCAAGACGTCAGACCGAAGAAGGGTGGCGTACAAGTGACGAAGATGGATGAGATCATGCACAAGGCATATATGAGTGCAAAGAGCTTCGCGGAATTGGAGCCACCGACAGGATGCCTGTACATAGGCAGCAGGATCGCGAATGGCGACCGGTACCGGTACTGGGTGGCGGAAAATGGTACATACTACCAGGAATCAACCGGAGAAGCTGCGTTGAAAAGAAAAAGAGCCGGCTGAAAACCGGCTCAGGTGTAATACCTCGAATCTGAACAATTTGAGTGTATCACACCGAACTTACGAAGTCAAGAAAAGCGGGATAAAAGCTCGCTTTGAGACAGTATAAGCATATTAAAGTTAGGGACAAGGATACACTTTCGATGGCATACAGAAAACATACATACTTTTTTCAAAATTCCATAGAGCATGCATATAAGTTCGCAGGGCATACAGGAGCAAAAGGCGAGCACCGGGCGAAAAGGAAGAAACCGACACCGGAACAGGTGAAACGCCAGAATCAGATCAATAAAGAGAACAAATATAGACATTTGCTGAAAGCAAACTTCCTCCCAGGCGATTGCTGGATCACATTGAAGTATCCGGCAGGTACGCGAAAAAGCATGGATGCCGTCAAGCAGGATTTGGCACTGTTTGATAAGCGCATGCGGAGAGATTATGCAGCACACGGCGAGAAGTGGAAGTGGATCAGACGCGTAGAAATTGGCAAAAGAGGTGGTATCCATATCCACCTGATCTGCAACCGAATATGGAACACGGAGCTGCTGATAGCGAAAAACTGGCCGGGATTGTCACATCATAGTGAACCGGTCCGGGATGAGGAAGGATTCGGACAGCTTGCATCATATCTGTGCAAACCGCTTCCGGAAGAAATCGAACAGGAAAGCATATTTGAACCGGAAGAGATCAAGCGTGCATCCAGTCTTTCATCAAGCAGGAATTTAATGCGTCCAGAGCCGGAGAAGAAAGCATATGTCCGGCGGACAATGAAAAAGATCATCACGGATGGACCAGTAGCCCGTCCGGGGTATTACATAGATAAAAAATCAATTCGAATTGGCATAAATCAGGTAACAGGGTACAGCTATGTCTACTACACGGAAGTAAAGATACAGCAGACCAAGAGAGTGATACGAGCACCGGGCGACGATTTGGCGAAGTTGCACCGGTGCAACGAAAGGAAGAGACGAAAATGCAGGAAGTGAGGATATATATTGAGACTTCGACGATTGCACCGCGTGCCACAAAGGCAGATGGTATGTACGTGATGGAAGCATACGAAGATGGACGGCAGATGCTGTACAAGGGCGAGCCTGTGATCGTGTATGAAGTCATGCATTTTGAACATTGCAATACAAACATAATCACGCTGACGCTGCTCATTGCGGCGCTGGAGCGTATGCAGAAGGGATGTACTGTGCATATCCACACACGCACGGAGCATGTATTCTGGACGTTGAAAAATGACTGGTTAGGTGGCTGGAAGAAAAATGGCTGGAAGTCTGCAAGAGGTGTTGCAATCAAGAATGCAGAAATGTGGGAAAAAGTCGAGTATTTACTCAATAAAAATGAAAGTTGGACCGTATCCGAGGACACGCACGAGTGGAAGGCTTGGATGCAGGAGAAGATGAAGAATGGAGGCATGAAAGATGTGGGATAAATTTGGAGAGTTGGACAGTGCCGAGGAGATCAACCGCCTTGCGGCAGCAGAACTGCAGGAGGGTGATATTGACGCACTCAAGGTACTTGCGGAAGAAAACGGACTGGATAAAGATGACGTGGAGGATTATATCGATGGGCTGATTGATACATTGACCACACCGGAGCTTGCCGCAATCGGGAAGCTGGATGTGGAAGCAAAGCATCTGGATGTTAAAGGAATACTTAAAGACTGGGTGGATGAGCTGAAAGCGGAGATCATGAGAGACAGGGAGTTTGCCATAGCGGTACGACGGAAAGGGAAGAGCCTTGCGGGGTATATTGCATTGACAGCGGAGACGGGATATACGAATCGCGCGGTGGTGCACAAGGATATCGTGAAGAAGACCACAACTATTAAAAACATGATCGGATCGCATGAGTTTTCTATCGGGATCCCGACGCGGACAGAGCGGAAACAGCTGATGCATACATACTATGAGGGAGGTGTTGACTGATGATGGCATTCAAAGGGTTTACACCTAATCTGAAGAGCGTAATGGGTGATGGAAAGAAAGAGACATGTCACTTTGTACCAGGAGAGACAAAGAAGGTTGAAAGAAGCAAGACTGCAAATTCCGGATTCCATTGCTGCGAATATCCGCCGGACTGCCTGCGATACTACAGTTGGGAAAAAAGTCGTTTCTTCCGCGTAGAGGCGGCAGGCGATATCGACGAGGATGAAGGAGAACGTATCGCGACAACAGAAATTACGCTTGTGGAAGAGCTGGATGCACGGAAATTTGCTTATTATATCATGCGATATATAGCCATGTATCCACGGAGAAAGAATTGGATCACGAATATGACAGGAGTATCCATACAGCCGGACAAAGCAAAGGTATCGGAAGCGGGGCATATAGCAATTGCCAGAGGCAGCAGTCCGCGTGTCAGAGGTACAGAGGGAAGCGTGGTCGGACTAATTGTCGAAAAGGACGAAGAAATCAAGAATATGAAAATGCTCGTCGTAACAAGTAAATATGCGGATAAATGGCTGTACATCGATAAGAACAGACAATTGCATGTGGAGGAAGATGTATGAAAGAAAAAGCGATAGAGAAAACACCGGCGCCGAAGACGAAGAAAAAAGGTTGGTGGACAATCCTGCAGGTTGTACAGGGAATTGTAGTATTGAATATTTTCAAGAATAAAGTATTGCAGAGGCGGCACTGCTTTAACCCGACGAATAGCGAGTATGCAACATGGCATGCGAATACCGGGGTATGGCATGCAGAGAAGGTGCCTGCTGCATACGAAGCGAGCTGGGATGGCAGTTATGGATATTCCGGAAAAAATGGTGACAGCAGTATGTCGAGCGATGATCATGATCGATTGAAGGAAATATTGGATGATGCACAAAACCCATATACATATTATCGAACGAATTTGATTGACCGTATATATGATTTGGAGCAGGAAAGAGACAGGAAAGCGCGGCAGACAAAGGAAGAGCGAAGATTTGCAAGAGTTACAGCATTGATGGATCGTGTGCCAGATGTGCCTACAGATCTGCGAGACTGGATAGATAAGCAGTTCACCGGCGGGGAAAACTGGTGTATCAAGGACAGGGATACAAAGAAATGGGTATGCTCGGCATGTGGCGGTTCGTTTGAATTGAAGAATAAGCCGCGGAACAACGACAACATTACATGTCCGGAGTGTAATCGGGAGATTAAGTATTTGTCACGAAAACAGAAAGTTGAGATGGTTGAACATTTCTGCCTGATCCAGCCGATGGATACAGACACATCCGTATGCAGGCATTTTGTAACAGAAATCACTTTCGAACCGGGAGTATGTGAACACAAAAATATATGGATAGATGAAGAAATACGGGTAATCCTGAACAAGCAAATTGATACGCTTGAATTCAATCGAAAGAAAAAAGCAGAATGCGACATCTACTATAAGCAGTGGAGTTACTTTGATAACAAAGGAAATCCGCAGAACAAGCGGGAATATGTTGGAGCACTGTATGATGCCGGCATCTTGGAAGCCTTCAAGGATACAAGCTATGAGTCGTGGAGCCGGTTATTCACCCAGATGGCGGCAGCGGGACAGCAGTGCAACTGGAATGCAATGATGGCAGCAGTCAAAGACAAAGAATACATGCAAGTAGCAGAGATGTTGTTCCGTGGAAGATTCTACCGGATGCTGACAGAGACAAGCATGCAGATAAGTTATTGGGAATTAAAATATATCGGTTACCTGGATGTGACCGGCCGGACGATTGAAGAGGTGTTCGGAATCGCAGACAGACAGAAAATAAACCGGATCCGGGATTGTAATGGCGGCAGGCTGGTCCTTAAGTGGATGCATTACAGTGAAGAAAAAGGCGAGAAAATATCTGAGAAGCTGCTTACATGGGCGAAGCGTGAAAATATTACGCCGGGTACATTAAAAGAGCCGTTGACGTATATGTCGGCAGAGCAGGCAATGAACTACATCGAAAAGCAGAAAAAGGAGCAGTACAAAGGAAAGAGTACGCGTGTAATCGTAGATCAATATGCCGATTATATACGGATGTGTAACAAGCTGAAAAAGAAACTGGAAGATGAAATGATCTATAAGCCGCGGGAACTGAAGCGGCGACATGATGAAGCGGTCGAGGAAATCAAGGTAAGGGAAATAGAGATTGATTCAGAGGAGTATTCAGAACGGTATCCGGAAGCAGAGGATGTACTGAAGGAAATAAAAAAGAAATTCGAGTACAGAGGCACCGAATATTTCATCATGGTACCAGAGCGGATATATGACATTGTATGCGAAGGGCGGAGCCTGCATCACTGCGTCGGATCCACAGACCGGTATTTTGACCGGATGGCGCAGCATGAGACATACATTTGCTTCCTGCGGAAGGTAGAAGAACCGGACAAACCATTTTATACGATCGAAGTGGAACCGGGAGGCACGATCAGACAGCATCGTGGCATGTTCGATGAAGAACCGGAGTTAGAAACAGTAAAACCATTCCTGAAGGAATGGCAGAAAGAGATACGGAAACGAATGAGTGAGGAAGATCATGCACGCGCGAAGCAGTCGAAGGTATTACGAGAAGCAAATATAAGGGAATTGCAGGAGAAGAACAATACCAGAGTGCTTCAGGGATTGATGGAAGACTTTATGGAGGCAGTGTGAAAGGAGCGAAGACATGTTGGAATTAACAGAAAGATCAGAAGAGTATTCACAGGAATATCTTGCATTCAAGCAGGAGCTTGATACAGAGCTGAACAAGGCAGCAGACGGATTTGTGAAGATAGGTTATCTGCTCCGTAGGGCAGAGGACTCTGATATTCTGCGGACAAGCGGGTACCGGAATGTAACGGAATTTGCGGCGGCAGAATACGGATTGTCAAAAGATGTGGTATCAAGATATATCAATATCAACAAACGATACAGCGAGGGCGGGTATGCGCCTGTCCTTGCAGAAAGATATCATGGGTTCGGCATGGCAAAGTTGGCAGAGATGCTGACACTCCCGCAGGCGATTGTAGACACGATTCCGGAAGAATTATCGAAGACAGAAATCCGGGAGATCAAGAAGGAGTTCGATGCAGAGCAGGGCGTGACAGATATCGAGATTGCGATTGAGGCAGCAGGACAGCCAGAGGAACAAAGAGAAGATAAGTTGCTGACGCAGGTAGTCAGAGCATGGCTGCATGATATACCGGACGACTTCCGGAGATTATCGCGCGTGATTTATCCGGATTATGATATCGACAAGATGATGGACATCATTGCGCCGGACGAGACGAGAGTGATCATCGTGCGAGTCCCGGGCGTTGGAAGGCTGATGATGACATGCTCGATTTCGGCAAGTATCAAGATCGTCAATATGCGTACCGGAGAAAATGGGCAGATAAGCTGGGAAGACCTGTGTAGCGCCGCATCTGCAATCTGTGCGCGCAGATATCCGGATGAGAGGATCGAAGATGTCTGGGCGAGGACATATGATGATCCGTATCCGGAAGAGAAGAAAGAAGAACCGAAGCCGGAGCCAAGGAAGGAAGTGAAAAACGAAGAGAAGAAGCCTGCGAAGCGGAAGGAAAGTAAAGTCACGGTTGCAAAGCCGGTGAAGAAAGAAGAACCGAAGAAGCAGTATGAAAAGCCTGTGATCGTCGAGATGCATCATGATCCGGAGGTGCTGGAAAGAGATGCAGAAGAAGTGAAGAATGCAGCGGAAGCTGATCAGGAGGAAAGCGCACATCAGAAAGAAGGTACCGAAGAACAGGAAACATATGCTCCAGCTTCAACGGGGTATTTGGGATATACAGATAATTCCGAATATGAAGCGACACTGGAAGAGCTTCGAGATGATATGAATGATCTGGCGAAGTATTTTGAACAGAAAGACTACAGTATGGCAAAACAGACGGCAGCGGTTATGAATACCGAGATTGAGAGCCTGCTGAAGATTATGGAGAAACATAATGGATAAGAGCAAGAAAGGGGTAAAGTGATGACAAATAAAGGAACATGTAAGTACTGTATGAATATTGTACTCTTTGGCGAAGAGATACCAAATGAGCAGGCAGAGGAGCATGCAATCATGATGTGCGACTGCACTGGAGCACGGATTCACCAGAGAGCACGGAAACGGCAGGAGAAGGCAAAGGACAACATTGAGCTGGCTATTCATGAGATAGACCAGGCAGTGTGCGAGTATTTAAAAGAGTGCGTTGAACTGGTTGATCAGAGAACCATCACAAAGATAACAGTTGATAACGGTCGAGGTGTTAAGGTTACGATCAGCAAGACAAATAAGGACACAATCAAGGTAACAAAAAAAGTAAGTAAGGATGTGGTGTACGATGAGTAGATTGATTGATGCGGATGCTTTAGTTAAGGATTTAACTGAACAAATACCTATGGCAGAAAATGTGCAAGTATTTAAAGACATTATTGAAAGCCAGCCGACCGCCTATGACACCGACAAAGTAGTGGAGCAACTAAAGAAAGTCTCATATGAGCGATTTGGAAATACTGGAATGGGTGGAGAGGATGTCGTTAATTGGGATGATGCAATCAAGATTATAAGAACAGGAGATGTGAATCATGAGTAAATCTATCATGCAGAACAAAGACGGATGTTGTTACATGTGCGATCTGCTCGGAATCCGGCAGCAGGGCTATACGATTGAGGAGCATCATTGCTTTGGAGGTCCGAATAGGAAATTGTCGGAAAAGTATGGTTTGAAGGTTTACCTGTGCCCGGAGCATCACCGGACAGGACCGGATGCGGTACACCAGAACAGCGACTATATGCAGATATTGCACGAAGCGGCACAGAAGGCTTTCGAAGAGCACTATCCAGATAAGAGCTTCCGGGAGATCTTCGGGAAGAATTACCTGTAAAGTCTAGTAAATACTAGATAAAGATGCACATTGAAAAGTGAATACTGGTCAGAAATTTTTCATCTTTTTTAATAAAAAGTATTGACATACGGTGCACCGTATGATATTATAATACTTGTAAGGAGGTGAATAAGAAATGGCTAAGAAAAAACAAAAGAAAAAGCCCAAACTTGAAAAAGTCGCAATCGTAACAGGCATCCTGCAAGGCATAGCAACCATAGTATGCTTGATCTACGAAACCTTCTTCAAGTAAGGGCACAGGCGGTGGGAATATCCCACCCACCGCCTAATTTTATTCTAAGCCATTTTTGAAGATATGTCTATAAGAAAAGTATTAACAATTATTAGCACCTGTTCGGCGGCGGTTCTTGTGTACTATGCAATCAGAAAAGGATTGGATGCGGCAATTGCAATAGCACTTGTATTGAGTGTGGCATCAATTGGATTAAATATATATTGTGAGGTGCACGATGGAAGAAAAGAAGATTAGACCGCAGGACAAGTGGAATGCAAAAGCTGGCTTGATAAGCAAATCATATAAGCTGAAGCGAGAGCTGGTAGAGGCATTTGCAGATGCATGTGAGAAGGCTGGAGTAAGTCAAGCCGGACAGCTTAGCATGATGATGAGAGAATTCATCGAGAAAAACAAGTAAATACTAGAAAAGGAAAGGTACTGACCAGTATTCATTGGTTGGTACCTTTTTTATTTTGGCACTAAGAAAATATATCATAAATCTAAAGAAGGAAGGGGGTGAGAATCTGGGAAACTGAAAGAACATAAACATATAAAATGATTGGAGGATATAAAGATGGCAAAAGTATATATTGGAGTAGGACATGGTGGGAGTGATCCAGGAGCAGTGAAGTATCTTGTAGAAAAGGATATTGATTTGCAGATGGCAAAGGGATGCCGCGATTATCTGAAAGAGCATGGCGTAGATGTATTGATTAGCAGAACTGGAGATATTGATAGCTCAATCAACGAAAAGACAACAATGTGCAATCATTGGGGCGCAGATCTGGCACTTGATATACATAACAATGCAGGCGGCGGAGAAGGCTTCGAAGTATGGCACAGTGTGAACGGTGGCAAAGGAAAGGGGCTTGCACAGAACATAGAGAAAGAAGTTGTGAAGATCGGGCAGAAAAGCCGAGGCTTAAAGACAAAAAAGAACGCCTACGGAAGTGATTATTTTGGATTTATTCGACAGACGAAATGCCCGGCGATTATCTGCGAGGGTGTATTTGTAGATAATAAAGCTGATGCAGCAAAAGCGGATACAGAAGAGAAGTGCCGCGCGTTTGGTGTAGCATATGCAAAAGGAATCCTTGCGACGCTTGGACTTGGAATGAATACAGAACAGAATGCAGCTGGAGAAACAAAGGAATCGGAGCAGGCAGCAGTCCAACCAGAGCAGACACAGACAGATACATATAGAGTTAAGGTCACAGCATCGGCACTGAATATTCGTAAGGATGCAGGTACAGCAAATGCAATAATCGGAGTGATCCGGGACAAGGGCGTATATACGATTGTGGCGGAAAAGACAGTATCCGGGCAGAAATGGGGAAAGCTGAAAAGTGGTGCAGGCTGGATATGTCTGGAGTACACACAGAAAGTATAAAGGAGCGTGAGAAAGGTGAGACAAAGAAACTCGGTCGCCAGCTATAACATTGGGAAGCATAGATTCTTGGAATTGTACCACTACTGTATGCAGTATCCGGACTGGATAAAAGAGATTCGAGAACTGCGAGGACTTCGGTCGCATGAAACCGGAGCAACAGGAAGTGGATTGTCGAACCCAACGGCAAGCGCAGCGATCAAGGCAGCAGAACTAAGCAAGAGATGTAAGGTGATTGAAGATACGACAGTGGAAGCAAACAAGGAACTTGCACAGTATATCCTTGCGGGAGTAACAGATGCTGAGTGCACATATCCGGTGCTTGAAGCGCGTGGGATGCCAGCATCGCGTGCATTATACTATCGCAGTCGGCGGAAGTTCTACTATCTGTTATCTAAGAAAGTGAAGTGAGAAGATATGAAAACGGAGTATGAGATCATTGAGGAATATATTGATTACTTTAACGAAAAGGAATTTGTAGAGAGCCTGACGTTGCAAGATCAGATGCTTTATAGACTTGCATTAAGAGAGACGTATTCATACTTGTTTTTTAAGCTATACATAAGAGTGAGAGAATTCTTCGGAAGTTTTAAGAAAAAATGAAAGTGGAGTACTCAGGGGACATTTTAAGTGATATTATGATAGCATAAGATATTTGAGAGACACGAAGGCAGCAGTTGTATGGAAACATATAGCTGCTGTTTTGCGTAGAAAGGAGAGACGATGAAACAGACGATATGTACAGCAGTAGGAATGATTGGATCTGCGATTGCTTCGGTATTTGGTGGATGGGATGCGGGAACCGTAACTTTGCTCATATTCATGGCGATTGATTATGTATCCGGTTTGGTTGTAGCGGGAGTGTTCCACAAAAGCAACAAGACAGATACCGGAAGCCTGGAGAGCAAAGCAGGATGGAAAGGCTTATGCAGAAAGTGCATGACACTTGTGTTCGTGATCGTGGCATACAGATTAGATCTTGTGATTGGAACGAATTATATCCGCGACGCGGTTGTGATTGCATTTATCGCAAATGAAACGATATCACTGGTAGAAAACGCAGGACTTATGGGCGTAAAGCTCCCGGCAGTAATCACAAAGGCAATCGATGTCCTTCAGAAGAAATCAGAGGAAGAATGATGTATAACGATACCAGATGGAAAAGGAAACGCGCATCCGTATTGAGACGGGATGCATATCAGTGTCAGGAGTGCAGACGCTACGGAAAGCGAAGACAAGGAGAGCATGTGCATCATGTATTCCCGGTTGAATACTATCCGGATGAGAGATACAACGACTGCAACCTGATAACCTTGTGCCAGTCCTGCCACAACAAGATGCATGACAGGGATTCGCATGAGCTGACAGCACAGGGAAAGCAGTTACAAATGCGTATGAAGAAGAGATATGGCAGCAGACTCCCCCCTCTCTAGCGTTTTTGGAGCGCCGGAGGATAGAACGGTGGGTGGAGCCTTTTCCAAATACGCAGGATTTTTTGAGAAAGGGGGAAACCGGGTGAAAAAGACAGCATGGAAAAATCGAATAATATCAGCAGCCAAGGCGGTTGGCACGTATCGGGATGCTTTTCTTCCGATGATCGATACGCTCGCAAATATACTTGCAGAGCGTGACAAAATCTATCAGGAATACGTCGAAACCGGTGCCAAACCTGTAGTGGAGCATACGAACAAAAACGGAAGTACCAACATGACCAAAAATCCGCTGTTGGTGAGCTGGGGCGACATGAATACATCCGCGCTTGCGTATTGGCGTGATCTTGGGCTCACACCGGCAGGGCTGAAAAAGATTGATGAATCTGCAATCAAAACCAAGAAGACATCGGCATTAGGAGATATTCTGCGGGACATTGGCAGCTAAGAAGTATAGGCAGGTAGCGATCGACTATGCCAGGGATGTAGTTGCGGGAAAGATCATTGCCGGAAACAATGTACGAGAGTGCAAGCGATTCCTGGACGATCTGGAACGTGATGATCTGGAGCTGCACACGAAAGAGCCGGATTTTGTGATCAATATCATTGAGCGGGTAATGGTTCACGTGAAGGGAGAGGACCTGCAAGGGCACTCTCTGCGGAATACTCCGTTGATATTGCAGCCGTGGCAGATATTCATCGTATATAACTTAATAGGATTTTACTATAAAGGTACTCAGATCAGACGATACAAAGAGGCCTTTATTTTTATTCCGAGAAAGCAGGGCAAGACGCTGTTTGTGGCGGCGCTTGCGTTTGCACTTGGCCTTCTGGAAAGAAGATCAGGAGCGACAATCTATATTGTGGCCGCCGCCTTGAAGCAGGCGAAGCAGAGCTTTGACGACATCCTGCATACATTGCGGTACCGTGGCATGATAAACGAGTTTAAGGTGCTGAATAACAATGCACAGCATTCCATCGAGTACACTTTTTACAACGAGAATGAAGAGCCGGAGGGTTCCTTGTACATCGAAGCACTTGCCAGCAATCCGGACACGCAGGATTCATTCAACTGTAACATAGCCATCGCGGATGAGGTGCATGCGTTCAAGCGTGCATCGCAGTACAACCGATTCAAGGAGGCAATGGCAGCATACACGAACAAGCTGATGATCGGTATCACAACTGCGGGCGATAACATGAATTCATTCTGCTATCGCCGGTTGGAATATGCAAACAAAGTGTTGGATGGCATAGTGAAGGACGATACATTGTTCTGCTTTGTATCTCGTGCCGATCAGGACGAAAAGGGAAATGTAGATTTTACCAATCCAATCCAGCATGAAAAGGCAAATCCGGGATATGGTGTGACAATCCGGCCGGAAGCTATCATGAACGATTCCATACAGGCACAGAACGATCCGCAACAGCGGAAGGATTTTCTAAGCCGCCAGTTGAATGTATATACCACGGCGATGAAGGCATATTTTGATATAAAAGAGTTCCAAAATTCAGACAAGCAGTATACCTGGAGCATAGAGGAGCTCGCAAAGCTTAATATAGACTGGTACGGTGGTGCCGACCTGTCGAAATTGCATGATCTCACGGCAGCGGCACTATTCGGACATTACAAGGGCGTGGATATCATTATCACGCATGCATTCTTCCCGGTTGTGGAAGCAGCAAGGAAAGCAGATGAAGACAACATACCGCTGTTTGGCTGGCGGGACGATGGCTGGCTGACCATGTGTAACACGCCAACGGTCAATGTCAGTGACATTGTAAATTGGTTCAAGGAGATGCGGAGCAAAGGCTTTAAGATTAAGCAGGTTGGCCACGATAAGAAGTTTGCACGTGAGTACTTTATCCAGATGAAAAAAGCAGGGTTCCGTATAGTTGACCAGCCACAGTACTTTTATGTGAAGTCGGAAGGATTCCGGCATATTGAGAAATCTGCCAAAGATGGAACGCTGTACTACCTGCACTCAGATGCATATGAGTACTGCGTGCAAAACGTGCATGCGATTGAGAAGACCGACGACATGATCCAATTTGAGAAGATAGAACCGACGGCACGTATCGACTTGTTTGATTCGAGCGTGTTTGCATGCGTCAGATACTTGAATTCGCTCGAAAAGAGCGAAAAATCAAAGAGCTGGTGGGGAGGTGAGAATGAAGATGAGTAAAAAGAATAACGTGCTACAGCGGGCACTAAGAAAAGCAAGACGAACACGATCGGCGGTGCTGATTGGAAGCGCGGAAGCATATGACATCCTGTGCGGTGATGGTTATACATCTCTGGACCAGAACCCGGAGATTGTAGCAGCCTGCCGTAAGATTGCAGAAGTGGTTGGAGCAATGACGATTCACGTCATGGAGAACACCGAACGCGGTGACGAGCGTGTGATCAATGAGCTGTCGCGAAAGATTGATATAAACCCATGCAGTAGCATGACGCGGCAGACGTTTATAGAAGCGATAGTTATGAATCTGCTCTTGTATGGCAAAGGCAATTCGGTCGTGAAAGTGTATACGGAAGATGGATATCTCTCTGATATGGAGCCGGTGGCTGCAAGCAGAGTATCATTTCAGGGCAATTACACCAGATATCATGTCCTGATTGATGGAATTCCTTATGCTCCGGATGAGGTGATGCACTTTGTATATAATCCGGATAAGACATACCTGTACAAAGGGCAGGGTGTTACAGCACAGTTGAAAGATGTCGCGGATAACCTGCGACAGGCACAGATTACAACAAATGCTTTCATGAAGAGTAAGTACAAGCCAAGCCTGATCGTTAAAGTGGATGGAATGACGGAAGAATTCTCGTCGCCAAAGGGCAGACAGAAGCTAATCAATGAGTACATGAATTCTGGCGAAGCCGGTGCACCGTGGCTGATACCTGCGGAACAGTTTGAGATAGAACAGATCAAACCGTTGTCTCTGTCAGATCTTGCGATATCCGACAATGTAAAGCTGGACAAGCAAAGTGTAGCCGCGATATTAGGAGTGCCTGCGTTCGTGCTTGGCGTTGGAGAGTACAAGCAGGATGAGTGGAACTATTTTGTCAAAACAAAAATAAAGACGATTGTCACAGGATTACAGCAGGAGATGACGCGGAAACTGATATACAGTCCGAATATGTATATCAAGTTCAATGTTCTGTCCGTGATGGATTGGGATCTGACGACGATAGCATCCGTATTCGGTTCGCTGTCAGACCGTGGTTTTGTGACTGGAAATGAAGTCAGAGACAAGATAGGCATGTCACCAAAGGAAGGCTTGGATGAACTTCGAGTGCTTGAAAACTATATACCGTGGGACATGGCAGCAGCACAGAAAAAACTGGTACAGAAGGGAGAAGACAATGGATAGACATATTCGACAGATACGATCTGTCGCATCGGAATTTAATACGAGAGAAGACGACGAAGCACTTTCGATTGAAGGTTACTTTGTCGTTTTTGATGACACTTACATTATAGCACCTGGCTACAGCGAAAGTGTCGAAAGCGGCGCATTTACTGAAACAATTTCAGATGATATCCGTGCGCTGATTAATCATGACACAAGCATGGTACTTGGGCGAACGAAAGCAGGAACACTGACACTACGACAGGATGAGCGCGGACTCTGGGGACATATAAACATTAATCCGGATGATTCGGATGCAATGAATCTGTACGCCAGAGTGAAACGGCATGACGTGGATCAGTGCAGCTTTGGCTTTGATATTCTGGATGAAGAGACAGACGTCCGTGAGGATGGTTCTGTTCACTGGAAAATCAAGAAAGTCAAGCTGTATGAAGTGTCAGTATGTACATTCCCTGCTTACGAAGAGACAAGTGTCAATGCACGTCAAAAGGATATCGACACCATCCGGGCGCGACAAAATGAGGTGTGGAAACTTGACATGAAGCAAAAATTAAAAGGAGGAAATGGATCATGTTAAAGGTTATCATGCTCAGAAAGAAGCTGAGCGAAGTCACAAATAAGCTCACAGAGGCACGTGAGAAGGCAAAGGAGCTTGCAACACGTGAGAAGGAGCTTGAGGCAGCCATTGAAGAGGCACAGACAGACGAAGAGAAGGAGGCAGTGTCACAGGAAGTAGAGCAGTACGAGAAGGATAAGGAAGAAAATGACGAGTCAGTAAGAACTCTGGAAAAGGAAGTATCGGATACAGAGTCCGAGCTTGCAGAACTGGAAAGCAAGCAGAGACAGGCAGAACCGGCACCAGAGGCAAGAATGAGAGGAGTGGAAACAGTGAAAACAACTAGAAAGAAGTTTTTTGGTATGACAGTACAGGAGCGTGATGCGTTTTTCGCGCGAGAAGAGGTACACACTTTCTTGGAACGTGTGCGTACGCTTTATACAAACGGTGTGCAGAACCGCGCGATTACAGGTGCAGAGCTTACAATTCCGAACGTGATGCTTGAACTCCTTCGCGAGAACATCGAGGAGTACTCAAAGCTTTATAAGCATGTACGTGTGCAGTCTGTGCCGGGCAAGGCAAGACAGCCGATTCAGGGCACGATCCCTGAAGCAATTTGGACAGAGATGAATGGTTCTATCAACGAGTTGTCGATGTTATTCAACAATGTCGAAGTAGATGGATATAAAGTATCTGGATATATGGCAATCGATAATGCAACTTTGAATGACTCGGATATCAATCTTGCAGAAGCAATCATCACAGCTCTTGGACAGTCAATTGGATTAGCCCTTGATAAGGCAATCCTTTACGGAACAGGAAAGAAAATGCCAACAGGCGTAGTCACACGTCTGGCGCAGGCGGCAAAACCGGAGACTTACCCGGATACCGCGCGTGAGTGGAAGAATCTTTCTTCTTCAAACATTGTATCAATTGCAGCCGCGAAGAAGGGTGTTGATCTGTTCAAGGAGATTGTGATTGCATCAGGGAATGCCAAGGGCAAGTATTCGACAGGTAATCGCTTCTGGGCTATGAACGAGACAACCAAGACCAAGCTCGTAGCAGAGGCACTCAGCTTTAATGCAGCGGGCGCAATCGCAACCGGAATGGGCGACACTATGCCGATCGTCGGTGGTGCGATCGAAACACTTGATTTCATCCCGGACAATGTAATTGTCGGCGGGTATGGTGACTTATATCTCCTTGCCGAGCGTGAGGGCGCACAGATCACACAGTCCGAGCATGTGAAGTTCTTGGAAGATCAGACAGTATATAAGGGACTGGCACGATATGACGGTCTTCCGGTGATTGCAGAGGGCTTCGTTGCCATCGGAATCCTTGGAACAACACCGACAGCAGATATGACATTTGCAGAAGATACAGCAAATAAGGCGGCTGTATCAAGTAAGGAGTAATCTATGACAGATGCAGATAAGTTGACCATGTTAAAAATCGACCTTGGGATTTCTGCCACAGTGTATGATAAGCGGTTGAGTCAGTATCTGCAGACTGCAAGGAAACGGATCGAACGGGAGGGCGTCACCTTCCCGGAGGATCCACCTGTGGATGATGAGGAGCTTATCATAAGCTATGCGGCGTGGATGTGGCGCAAAAGAGCAACCGGAGAGGAGATGCCGCGCATGTTACGGTATGAACTCAACAATCGCCTGTTTGCGCAGAAAGCGAAGGTGGAAGAGGATGGATGACGAAATCATATTGATCGCGGTTAAGACTGGGACAGATGATATCGGCAATCCGGTTGTCGTTGAGAAGACCGAGCGTGCAGTAATATGCAAAGTACAGTCTGTTGATCGCCAGGAGTTCTTCAAAGCCGGGCAGGTCGGTATGAATCCGAAGTATCGCTTTGACACAGATAAGGTAAATTACAACGGCGAAAAGCTTGTGAAGTACAAAGACAAGGTATATGGGATCTATCGCACCTATGAGCGTACAGATTCCGATACGATCGAGCTTTATGCTGAAGAGAAAGCAGGGGTGACGTATGTCGAACAAGACGATTAAAATTGGACAGCTTGATATGGAATTACAATCGATTTTTTCGGCGTTTGAGCATCATGTGCACACTGCGGTTGATACGGCAGCGGAGAAAACAGCCGAGGAAGCTGTAAAGAAGCTGAAAAAGACCTCGCCCAAAAACAAGCGTGCAAAAAGAGGAAAAAAGTACAAAAATGGATGGAAATACAAGAAAACATCAGAAGGAATGACTGTGTATAACGAGCAGTACCAGCTGACACATCTTCTTGAGCATGGACATGACGTAGTAATCAATGGAGTTGTGAAGAAAAAACGTGCAGAAGCGCAAGAACATATTGCGCCGGTGGAAGCATGGGCGCAGGATGAGTTTCCGGAAGAATTCAAAAGGCAGGTGGAAAAAGGATGACGATTGCAGATGTAAAGAAAGTCTTGTCGGTACCGGGTGTGACTGTACACTATGACCATGCACTGGAAGGCACGAAAGTACCTTTTATCACGTACACATGCCATGCGGACAACAATTTCTTTGCAGATGACAAGGTGTATCAGAAGATTAGCTCCATGCGTGCTGTGCTGTACAGCACGAAGAAGGATGAGAAGCTGGAGACGTTGATTGAAAGTGCCTTGGACGAAGCAGAGATCCCGTGGAGCATGACAGACGAGTTCGAGAACGAGCAGAAAGTATTTATGACCATATACGAAGCGGAGGTAATATAAAGATGGATAAAGAAAAAAATAAGATTAAGTTTGGACTGAAAAATACGCACTATGCGATTATCACAGAGACGGAACAGGAGGATGGAACAATCAAGAGTACATACAGTACGCCGAAGAAATGGCCGGGAGCAGTAAGTATGTCGCTTGATCCGTCCGGAGAATCCAACACGTTTTATGCGGATGATACCGCGTATGCCGTATTATCAAGCAATTCCGGCTATGAGGGAGATTTCGAATCTGCACTAGTACCGGAGGACGTAGAGATTGAGGTGATGGGACAGGAAGAAGTCGATGGTGTGCTTGTTGAATCTTCGACAGACGAACAGAAGTATATTGCTCTTTTGTTTGAGTTTTCAGGCGATAAAAAGGCACGCAGACATGTACTGTATCGTTGCTCACTGACACGACACTCCGTTGCGTCCCAGACCAAGGAAGACAGCACGGAGCCTGTGACAGAATCTGTGACAATTAAGGCTACACCACGTCCGGATGTCAACGTGATCAATGGCAAGGAAAAGAATCTGGTTAAAGCAACAACCGGATCCAATACAACAGATGGCGCGTATAAGAGCTGGTATACAAAAGTATGGGAGCCAACTGCATCAGAACAGGCAGCAGGTTAATATCAATTATGAAATGGGATGGTAGAAGATACCGTCCCATTTTTCTTGCAAAAATATGAAGTTGCACCGGTGCAACAGAAACGGAGGATACTATGAGATCAGTGATCAGAATTGGACAGAGAGAAGTAGCAGTTGAGAGCAACGCAGCAACTGCGATTCGATACAAGCAGATTTTTAAGCGCGAGCTGTTAAAAGATCTTGCGAAGCTGGAAAACGTAGAAGACGTAGACAAGCTTGACGCAATCGAATATACATCGAAGCTTGCGTATGTGATGAACATGCAGAACCGTAAGGAGATTAAAGAAGCTTCAGAAGAAGGATACATCGCATGGATGGAAGAATTTGAAGAAGCAGACTTCCAGGATCCTGCGGCAATCACATCCATCCTGAATGTATGGAATCGCAATATTACGACCACAAGTGAACTAAAAAAAGACCAAAGCCCACAGTAAGGGAGATGAATACAAACATCTTCATGCTGCGGGCTTTTTCACTACATATATCGATGCAGGACCTTGAGGAGTTAACACATGGAGATGTGCTCGACATGATGATCGAGAGCAGCAATGACACGTATAACTACCCACTCAAGGCGACGCAGGATGATTTTGATAAATTTGCAGCTATGTAAGGGGGTGGATACGTGGGACAGATCAAGGGAATTACAATTGAAATCGATGGAAAAACAACAGGGCTTACGAAAGCACTGAAAGCTGCCAATTCAGAGATCAAAACAACGAAAAGCCAGTTGAATTCGGTGGAAAAAGCACTCAAGCTTGATCCGAAAAATGTAGATCTTCTCAAAGCAAAACAGAATGCTTTGAACGGAGTAATCAAAGAAACAAAAGAAAAACTCGATATGGAGAAGCAGGCTGCCGAATCCGCAAAAAAGGAACTTGAACTTGGAAACATCACACAGGGTGAATACGATGCGTTGCAGGCAGAAATTGTTACAACGACGAATGAGCTGTCGAATCTGGAAAAGCAGGCAAGACAGGCATCGTCTGTGCTGGGAAGTCAGATGCAGGCAGCAGGCGCGCATATCAAGGAAGTTGGCAACAACATGTCCGAACTTGGAGAAAAGGTTACAGGTGTAGGAGATAAGGTATCGGCACTTGGTGGAAAGATGACAGCAACAATTACGATGCCGGTTGTGGCAGGAGGTACCGCGGCTGTCAAACAAGCGACCGATTATTCTTCCGCATTAGCGAAGCTGTCTACTATCGCAGATACAACCCAGACACCATTGGAAGATCTGGACGCATCAATTATGGCATTGTCAGACAGTACCGGAATGGGTGCTGCGGAGATTGCAGAGGCATCATATCAGGCAATATCTGCCGGTCAGTCGACCAAGGATGCTGTTGGCTTTGTAGAGCAGGCAAATGTATTGGCAAGAGCCGGATTCACAAGCATGACAACGGCGACGGATACGCTTACAACAGCCTTAAATGCATATGGGTTATCTGCAGATCAGGTATCATCCGTATCGGATAAGCTGATCACAACGCAGAATCTTGGTAAAACGACTGTAGATGAACTGGGTGCGTCCATGGGTAAAGTTATTCCAACAGCGGCGATGTATGGTGTCAATTTGGACCAGTTAAGTGCGGCATATGTTACAACTACGAAAAATGGTATAGGTACAGCGGAAGCTACAACTTACATCAATGGTATGCTGAACGAACTTGGGAAATCCGGAAGCACGACATCAAACATCTTGAAAGAAAAGACGGGCAAGTCGTTTAGTGAGCTGATGAATGAGGGATATAATCTGTCAGATGTGTTACAGATTATACAGAATGAAGCGGACAGTAGCGGAATGAGTCTTGCAGATATGTTTGGTTCACAGGAAGCCGCGAAGGCAGCGGCAACAATAACCCAGCATACAACAGATTTTACAAGTGCAGTTAAAGAACTAGGAAATTCCGCAGGTACAGCGCAACAAGCATTTGATACGCTGGAAGCTTCGGATCCGTCCATCCAGTTTGAGAAGACGAAGACGGCAATCCAAAACTGCGCAATATCAATCGGTCAGATCCTGATGCCAATCGTTCAGCAGATAGCCGGGAAAATACAGGAGTTAGTACAAAAGTTCCGTGACTTAGATCCGGAGACACAACAGCAGATTGTGATGATTGCAGCAATTGCGGCGGCGATAGGACCGCTGATTGTGATAATTGGTACACTCATATCCTCTGTGGGTAAGATTATCACATTCGGCGGTCAGATAGTGTCTTTAGTCGGTTCTATCACAACATGGATGGGTACCGCATCTACGTTTATTACAGGAACCATGATTCCGGCCATTACCGGGGTTGTCACTGCAATCGGTCCGTTCCTTCTGATTGCCGCTGCGGTAATTGCCGTGATCACTGCAATTATCGTAGTAATCAAAAACTGGGATGCAATCGTAGAGGTGGCACAGTTTGTATGGGAATCTTTCTGTGAGAAGGTGTCACAGCTTGTCACGGCGTTTAAGGAATTCTTCACATCTGCTTTTCAAGCGATTGGAAGCTTCTTTACAGGCATATGGAATGGGATCGTGTCCGTCGCGACAAATGCCTGGTCAAGCATAAGGAATGTATTCAGCACGGTTGGAAGCTTTTTCACAGGCATATTCCAACAGGCGTGGAATGGCATAACAAATATCTTCAATCGATTAGGCGGTTTCTTTTCAGGTGTGTGGAACTCTGTTACAGGTATCTTCAAAAGTGCAGGTATGGCAATCGGTAATGCGATTTCCGGGGCGGTAAAAACAGCCGTTAATTTTGTCTTATCCAAGGCAATCGGAATCATAAACGGCTTCATCGGTGCAATCAATGCCGTAATCGGTGTGATCAACAAAATACCGGGTGTCAGCCTGTCAAAGATTAGTAAGCTTGGAGTACCGCAATTGGAACGAGGCGGTGTGCTTGCAAAGGGACAGGTCGGCTTGCTCGAAGGTAATGGCGCCGAGGCGGTTGTACCGCTTGATCAAAACGAGAAATGGATTGCGGCCGTGGCACGTGAGATGAAAGCCGCACTTGCAGGTAATCAGACAGCGATGGCAGCAGGAGATATTGTGATCCCGGTATATATCGGTCAGTCAAAATTAAATGACATCATTGTACGTGCGAACCAGATCAATAATTACAGATCAGGAGGAAGATAATGCTGAACAAATATGTAAAAATCAATGGCGAACGTGTACCAAATCCAATCGATTATTCAGAGAGCTTCAGCAAAGTATCAAATACATTTCAGTCAGAAGCAGGGGATGATCTTGCAATTGACGTGCGAGCCGGAAAATACTCCGGCTCGTTGAAGTTCCAGGTATCTTCAAGATGGAAGAACAAGATGCTTGGATATGCAAAGATGCAGTCGGTAAAACTGCAGATTGATGAAGCGGAGTATACGGTGCGGATTGAGAGTATTGATTGCGATCTGGAGAAGAATTCGGAATATAGCCAGAACACACAAGGGTATTGGACGGTATCTTTCGGCGCGGAAGAGTTATAAAGCAAGGAGGCGGTAGCATGTATCAGGTATCAGAAGAATATCTGAAACAAACAAAAAGAAAAGTACAGACGTTCCGCCTGGCCGGAACAGTAAATAAGATCGCATTTACCAATCATGACATATTAAGCGGTTCCTTCACGATAACGAATCAGTGCAGCGAGCAGAACGATGTCAAGATCGGCAGTGTGTACATAGGAGAGTTGAAGTGCACATTCAAGCCGGATCTGCAGGTGCCAGATTGGACGAATGCACAGATCATAGTATCAGAAGGACTCTTGATTGGCGGTACCGCATGGGAAGATGTACCGCTTGGCGTCTATACAGTATCAGAAGCAAATGACACGGAGTATGGCGTTGATATCACAGCATATGACAACATGGCTCGCTTCAATCGATCCTGTACGGTAGATATTACAATTGGCACACCATATGAGTTGTTAACGCTTGCTTGCACAACCTGTGAGGTAGAGTTGGGACTGACACAGGCAGATGTAGATGCACTTCCGAACGGAACGGAGAGTCTTTCGCTTTATACAGAGAATGATATCGAGACATGGCAGGATTTTGTATTCTGGGTAGCACAGGCAACAGGTACCATTGCGACGATGGATCGCGAAGGAAAGCTTGTACTTAGAAGCTACACGCAGAATGTTGTTGATACACTTACGAATCATGAACGGTTTACCGGCTCAAAGTTCAGTAAGTTTGAGACACGCTATTCCGGACTGTCGTGCGTGAATATGGCAGACGATACTACAAGCTATTACGGTTCGAATCCGGACAATTATCTGACATACAATCTTGGCTCCAACCCATTCCTGCAATATGGTGTTGACAGCTATAAGGAACAGATACGGCGTGCGGTGTTGACAGCACTTTTGCAGATTGACTATGTGCCGTTTGAGACAAGCTGTCTTTGTGGCGCCATGTATGACCTTTGCGATATCATCCGGTGCACGGATGGTATTGCTCCGGGAAAGCTTGGATGTGTGATGATGTATGATTATACATTTAATGGCGGGTATAAGATAACCGGCTTTGGTTCAGATCCGGCGCTTGCGACAGCGAAGAGCAAGACGGATAAGAATCTGGAAGGGCTGCGGAATAACGTATCAACAAATGAGATATTATTTTTTAATTATGAGAATGCGAGTGCAATCCAGATCGACGACGGTGAGTCCAAGGCAATCATAGATATCCGCTTTACATCATCCGTATCAATCGGAGTACTCTTTCAGGCGGAAATCCTGCTTGAAGCAACAGCGACGGAAGCGGATGTGATCGGAACCATCGAATACACGCTGAATGATGTGACAATCATAGGATATAATCCGACAGAGACATGGAAAAACGGAAAGCATATACTGAGTTTGATGTATATGCTTATGATTGAAGAAAACTCCATCAATCGATGGATGGTAAAGTTAAACATTGCCGGTGGCAGTATAGCGATAGCGCAGGTACGTGCGGTTATCTATGGTCAGGGATTGGTTGGTACAATCGAATGGGATGGATTCATCACAGTAGAAGAGAAACTTACCCAAATTGCTGTATTGGATTCTCTCACTGTGTCAAAGGATATGATATGTACGGTTGTTGCAGATATGATAGATGTGGATAAAAATATTGTATCCGAGCAGCTCCAGACAGTTCAATTGGAAGATATTACAACAGTTGGAAATCTGCTTGATAAGGCGGAAATCCGCTGGGGAATCGTGAGCTGGACATTTACAACCGACAGTGAATGCACATACTCATCGAGGTATGTAACAACGAAAGATGGAGCATTCAAACTTGCAACGGAGTTTGTGAACCAATCGGCAAATCAGAGCATAGACCGTGGAATGATGAATGTTGTTGAGCTACACACGACAGAATTTGAATCAATCCAGAGTGCTATTGTTAGTGATGTGCTTAATTCTGTTAGTGATGTGCTCAATTCTGCAAGTGAGAGTGGAGATGCTGAGAGTGAGACAGAACAGGTTGTGAAGTATCTGCTCTGGTCGGAAGACAAGTATTACACGATTCAGGATGATGTAGTAAACGAAATAACTATTTCAGGAGATATCTTGCAGGCAGCAGATTTCGAGACACATGGATTAGATACAGCACCGGCATCGGACTATATCTTGCAATTAGAATCACCGAAGATATACAAATGGACTGCAGCTGACACAATCCTAGATACAATGATTACGATCACGGCGGTACCGCATGCACAGATCGTACAGGCAACGTGTGATATGTCGGATGTAAGTATCTATGGAATCACCGGAGCAACAGCAATCCATGAAGGTATAAAAGTTAAGCTATCCTATGATGCAGGCATGACTTGGACGGAAGAAGAAACTTTGACGGATGCATTAGAAGGAAGTATGTTACATGCATATGAGAGTGTAGGACAATCAAAGACACTTACGATTGGATTCATAGTATCGTCTGTGGAAGATAGCTTGACAGAGTTTCAGTATCAGTTTAAAAACGAGGAGGAATAAGATGGAATCAATACTCAAAAATATTTATATCAACAAAATTCAGGTACCGAAGTTTCACGGACATGTACGACTGGAACTTCGGGGATGCAGAGAGACCGAAGTGATTGAGCATGACAATCATATGACAGCTGCATTAGAGAAAATGTTCAGCAATACTGGATATTATCTAAACATTGGAAAAGTAATGGACGAATTATGTCCAACTACAGAGGTTGCATTTGGTGGTATAGTATTAACAGACAAAGAAATACCTGATGATGCAACAACATTGCCAGGTGGTATAGAGGCAACGGCTTGTGGTGCGTTTAATGTTGCAAATGCTGATGAGGCATTGACGCAGGGAAGCTACAATCAAAAAGAAAGCGTAGCAGACTGGCCGAGCAAGAAAATGACATATGTATATGATTGGACAACCAATCAGGGAAATGGTGTGATTGCGGCTGCGGCGTTAACACATAGAGACATGGGAAACTGTGGATTTGGAGATGCTGGTATAAGTGAGCCTACAAATGTTAACAAATATATAGATGGAAGTTACAGTCTGTGCAATGCAAGAGAACCGATAGATGGAATAACCACTTTCTATATAGACTCTCAGTATATCTATGGTGGAAGTTTAAGTGCTAACAAGTTTAAGGTATATAAATATGCATCAGAGATATCAACATTTAGTCCGTTTAATATAGAAAGAAATAAAACGCAAGACATAAATAAAATTAGCTATGAACAAATCGATCTGGAGATTGACGGATTATCAACTTTGAATCGCACATGTAACGATGGGAGATATATTTATTTCATAAACAAAAATATAACGTATAAGAATAAAACATTACAAGTCTTTAAACTAGATATAACGGACATGACAATGCAGCGGATTGATATAACTAATAACACACAGACAAATTGGTATAATGATGGTGGAATAGATGCATATAATGAATATATATACATAAGTGACGGTAACAAAAAACTGTACGAGATCAATACCAAAAATCCGACAGATGTGCATGAATATGAAACAAAAATGGATTCTACATATCTAAACAAAATAGCAAATAGCAACGGAAAAATCTATGTGACGAATAATAATCGTATTGCTATATTTGATTGTATAACAAAAAGCATGAAATTGTCAAAGTTAAAGCAATATGATAGTTCCCGTCCGTATATAATAAATAATGGAATAAATAAAATGACTGTAAATGACTCCGGAAGAATATATACCACTTATCTAAAAAACTATCTAGCAACAATCAGCAACCTGGACAAGCCAGTTACAAAGACGGCAGATAAGACTATGAAAGTGACATATACGATTCAACAAGAGTGAGTTGGTGTGCAGCAGGTGTGCAAAAAAAGTGCGCATATATGCATAGATCATGTATTGAGAATTGTTAAAAAACGGCTTATTTTCGTACATTTGCATATATGTGCGTTATAATAGGAAGAAAGGGAAACGCTGGCTCTGGGCATCTTTTTTATTCGGCGGAAACCACGTAGAATCAAGGGTTTCCGC
>ERZ772831.487-NODE-487-length-42170-cov-4.877431_pt1 | contig 42170 bp, 44 predicted proteins | sample MGYA00580858_ERZ772831 | MGnify/ENA primary metagenome ERZ772831 (study PRJEB29015, sample SAMEA2737694) | human gut metagenome | biome: human gut; feature: human-associated habitat; material: faeces | place: China | collected 2012 ... | reverse complement strand
ACCGTTTATAACTATATCCATATCGGCAACGCACGTCCTCTTTGCGTTTTCGATATTTGTTAGTCCTACAAAAATAGTAATATTTTTATTAAAATAAATCATTGGCAAAAAAAATGTGATCAATATGAGAGGAATACTTTTACACATCTCATGAATAAAGTGTTATAAAGTTAATGATCAATTAACTGTAGTTGAATCGTTATGTGAACTTTACCCATTCCATTTTTGGAGTATGATTTCTGTCAGCTTGTTTTCCATCAGTTTCTATATCTTCTCTTTGCCGTCAGCGACTACTCTCTTATACCGTGTGTCCACTAGAAATCACTCAGAATCCAATTGACTGTGGGAAATAGGTATAAGGAACTTACGATACATGTTGTTTTTGGGGCATTTACAAAGAAAAATAATCTGCCAAGAGAACGTATACAAACACAGATGATACGAAAATTAATACCAAAAACTTTGCAGGTGATATTAATTTTCGTATCTTTGTGCCGCGACAGATGAGTGTCACAGAATTAATTGTTGAACTAATTAAAAGAAAGGAGGTTAAATTGAAATATACCGAATTAGAACGGAAATTAAAAAAAGCTGGTTGTAAATTGGTGAAAGAAAATGGCAAACATCCGACATGGTATAGCCCGATAACAGGAAAAACATTTCAGACCAGTCATCATAAATCAGAAGAAGTGAAACCTGGTACATTAGATAGTATCAAAAGGGATGCGGGGATTGATTAATCCCCACATCTCACACTATATATTTATTTTTATATTATTATATTATACTTGATAAATCAATTATCAAGTCAATTTGTAACACACGAATTATGGAAAAAAGAAAAATCAATGTTCTTATTGAACGAGGAGTTGACGGCACCTATTCAGCCTTTATTGCTGATAACGACTGTGAATTTGGTTGTATCGGAGAAGGAAAGAGCGTTGAAGAAACAAAAACAGATTTCTTGGCTGCCGTTGACGAGATGAAAGAAGTGTATCAAATGAATGGGAAAGAGTTTCCTGAGGTAGAGTTTAATTTTACTTATGACGTAGCGTCTTTTCTTAATTATTATGCCTATGCCTTTACGTTGGCTGGGTTATCGCGTATAACTGGCGTTAATCAAGGGCAATTAAGTCACTACGTCACAGGCAGAAGAAAACCTTCAAAAAACACAGTGGAAAAGATTGAGCAATCTCTGCATGCGTTTGCAAATGAGATTGGCGAAATCAAATTTGCGTAAATCATTAAATGTTGAATAAACGAAAAATCCCGCCAAAACGAACGGCGGGATTTTTTTCTATATTTAAAGATGCAAAACAAATAAATTAATATGAAATCAAAGATTATTTATGCACCTCTGTGGTTTAAGGAACGGAAATCAATCCTAACCTATATTGGGGCCCCTTCGTTTGCAAGCGTGCGAGCAAACGAAGGGGGCGCCCTCACGGGCCCCTCCTTACATAATTCCTTCATCGTTGAAACTATAATAACGGTCGTATCCGATTATTATATGGTCTTGCAGCTTTATCTGAAAAACATCTGCTGCCTTTCGGATTTTTTCCGTTATTCTGCGGTCGTCCGTACTGGGATGTACATTCCCACTGGGATGATTGTGCACGACAATAAATGCAGTAGCTGCCACTTCCACCAACTTTCGCATGATTAAGCGTATATCTACAGGAGTGTTGCAGATACCTCCCATCGTGGTGCGGATGGTATCTATTACCTGCCCCGCCTGATTCAACGGCATGAGCCAAAATTCCTCGTTGTCGAGGTCGCCTAAAAGCGGTTGCATGATGTCGAAAACATCTTTGCTGTGGCGTATTGTTTTCCTTTTATCACGGCATATATTGCGTCTCTTGTAAAGTTCTACAGCTGCCATCGCTATCCGCCTGCGGTGAGGTGTCAAGCTGTTGAACAACCTTTCCAAACGGTATTCGCCCGTCCAATCCTCTGCCACTGCTGGCTTGTTTGTCAATTCGCATATTAACTCATTGTCTGTCACTTCCCGCATGTCGTCAAATAAGGAAAGCTGTATTCCTCCGTTTTTATTTGCTTTCTTCATAGCTCAAAAATTAATTGTTGCCTAAAATCGTTTTACCCAGAAAATAACCTCCCAGAACTTCCGCCCCCATCTTTTCGAGAGCGCACGCAAAGCGGGCGTAGCTGTGGCCTTGGGTCAGTACGTCGTCAAAAATCAAACATTGCTTTCCTTTGAAAAAGTCTTTATCAAAATTGAGAACTTCGGTCTCCCGTACCACCTTGCGGCCTTTCGCCTCGTGTATGGCTAAGCGACCGCCTTCGATGGTGATTGCGCTATAAGCATTTTGACAACCGGTCAGCCTCGCCACTTCTTCGGCGAAAACCTTGTAACGGGCTTCGTTTTTCTCGCCGCTGCTGGCTGGAATACATACCAGCGTCAAGTTTTCAACGCCTGCGCCAAACTGCTCCCGCATTTTCTTTGCCACCAGCTCGGCCACCTTGATACTCCGCTTTCCGTCCTTGAAATCCCATATCATACGGCGGACAGCCCACTCTCTTTTGCTCGCCTCGTAGTGTGTAGGTAAGTAGTCGAAAAGCGTTACCATAAATTTAGACCACTGCTTTTTCCAATCTTCGGGGATGATAAATTTTCTTGTTGCCATAGTTGTAAATATTTAAAAATTTGAATTTATTCTTGAACCTTGAGCCGTGGGTGTGAGCCTTTTGTTTCTCGTTTTCCCTGAGCGACTTTTTTTTATTCCGTCGCCTGTCGCGCGCGGTATGTTTCGCCTTTTTTACGCTGCCTCAAAAGGTGTTGTAAGGAGCAAGAGCAAGTTTTTTTCCAAAACTGGAAGTCTGAATACGACCCGAAGGGTGGAGATTTTTTGGAGAACAGAAAGCCCGAACTTGAGCCAGTGACGTCAACATTTACCTTTGCAGCAAAAAAAAGCGAATGCCGTGTGCCCAGGTGAATGGATAAACAGGAGTGAAGGATGAAGAAAACGAGTGGAAGACAGAAGCGCCGAGCTTACCGCCCTGCCTTGTCGATGCCATCCTTGTGCAGATAAAGCGCAGCCTGCACAACGATGGGAATTGACAGGGTGGAATATCCGGTCACGGCATCACAAGAAGCGGTGACATCTGCGTGAACGCAATATAGACAAACAGAAAGGAACCTTTCTACCATTTTACGCGAAAAATTAGGGCGGCAAAGTTTTCTTTCTCCTGCTGGAATGCAGTTAAGATGGAAAGCGTGCCGCCTGAATTTTTCGCGCGCCCGCATGAATATGGGACGTATTTTCATTCATACAGGCCGATATACTCATTCGCTTCTTGCTTTGTAAACTGCAAACCGCTGATAACTAATAAAAGAACCCCCTCCGACCGCCACTGCGGGAGGAGGGAAAGACGTTTCTGCCCGTGCCGCGCCGCCCTCCATTTGCGATTGCAGGGGCGAGAAGGGTCGGAAATGTGATAAAACATCCTTACATATAAATCCCACCATCCCGCACGAAGTCCATGAAAAAGCCCTGCTATCCTCACGGACGGCAGGGCCTACCACAACACATAACAAAAAGTATCAGATGAAGGAAGAGGCGGATATGTTGTGCCCTCGCTGCCATACTCGTATGGTATCTTTGCGTAGGATGGCATACTTCAGGGCATCGGTCAGGTTGGTACTCTCCTTGGGCAGGCGGGCGGTGGGAAGCTTGTCGCCCGTCTTCTCCTTTACCACCATCTTCGACTGGTCGGACTGGTTTACCTTGACCTTGGTACGGGTCACCTCCATCTCGCTCTTGAGGTTGGGGCAGTTGTACTGGTCGATGAGCAGCACGAACAGCTGGCGCTCCAGGTTGCCGGCCAGCAAGTCCATGAAGAAGCGATACTCGAGGTTGCTACCGATATTGCCCTGCCCAAGCGACATGAGCTGCACCTGCCAGCCTGTGCGCCGGCCCTCGGCATCGAATTCAATATACTTCTTGATAGTGGTGGCCATATCCTGGTTCACCCGCTTGTAGTTGTTCATGGAGCGGTCGTAGTATAGCTTCAGGATCTTACGCTTGTGGGGGCGGAAGTAGGCAATGAATTTGTCGGCCAGCTCCCGCGCGCTCTGTGGGGGCAGCGTATAGAGTTCTTTGAGTACACGAACCACATGCCCGGTCTGCTGGAGGAAAACCATGGAGAGCATGTTTCCGGCATCCATGCCCGCCTCGATGGGGCGGCTGGTATCGAGATAGCGCAGAACGGTGCAGTCCTGTTCCCACCCGATGGGGTGGCGTTCGATAACTTCGTTGAGGAAGCCGTCGGCATAGAAGTTCTTCAGGGTGAGGTTACAATAAAACATTTCGGTAGCCTCGAGCTTGGGGATGATGGAAAGCACGTTGCAGGCAAGCCCCTCGAGACCTTCGTCGAGTTCGCCCGCGAACCAGTCTTCGCCCAGGACGTCAGCATTGACGTAGCTGGAGGATATGAAGAAGAACGATACGCTCCGGCGGGCTGCAATCCATCGCTTCTCCCACCGCTCCATGGTGCGCTTGGCCAGTTCCATGGTGCGGTGCGCTTCGGGCAGCCTGGCGCGCAGGGATGCGTCCGTGCGGGCCTGCTCGGCCAGCTCTTCGTATTGCTGCAGGCGGGCGACGTATTCGCGGCGGGTATCATTGTACACGAAGCTGACCTGCATGAGCAGCAGGATGCGTTTTTTGTCGTTCTGTTTGGCGAGCTTCAAGATCCAGTCGTATTCGCCCAGGTGGTTGGGGTTCGGCATGTCGGTGGTGAGCGTGCGGCTTCGGTACCAAACACTATTGCCATATTTCACACGAAAGCCGCGGACAGCCTTCAGGAGGTTGGTGAATTTCTCCTCAGGGAAGTACTTTACCTCGTCGCCGAAAACGCCGACATACGAGCGACCGGCGCCGATGGAGGCCCTGTCCAGCGAAATGAAGGTAAAATTGAAGCCGGTGAAGAAAGTCATGGTGTCCGTCCACTTGGTATTGACGTTGTACATGCGGTCGCGCCAAGCTTGCGGCGGTTCCTGGTCGATAACATAATGGACGCCCATCTGCCAGCCCAGCATGGAGAGGCCGTCGATGAGCGACGGGATGATGTTCTTGCGCAGGTCGCTGTACGTGTCAGCCACCCACGCAAAGGGAGCGCCCGGGCAGTCGTGAACCACTTCCTGCACACGCTCGGAGAGTACCTGTACCGTCTTGGCGCTGGCACGACCGGCTACCCAGTAGAGCGACCAAGGCATCATGAGGGTGATAAGCTGCGCCATCCAGTTGGAGTAGCGTACCTCGACGTCATTCGTAGTCTTTAGTTTTTTCTTCCGTGTCATCAAGCATCTCTTCTATATCGATATCTACAATGTTAGCATCGCGGCGCAGGCGGTTTTTCTCACGTTCGGGAAGGTCCATGGAGTCAATCTGACGGCCTAGAACATGGCGGCTTACGATAGGCAATCCCACCGCCGTCGGGTCGAGGTCGTAGACCTTGATGGGCTTCTCAGTAATCTCCTTTGGCTTGACCGGATCGGGCTTATCCAGCTGCTTAATTTTGGCAGCCTGTGTGAGCAGGTTACCATAGACTTCCATATCCTTAGCGCACGTGGCATTCTGAAGTACGGCCAGCGCGGCCTTCTGAAGATTGTCGAAGATGATGTTGCGGTGAGCATCGTTTTCAACCGCATCGTTGAGGAAGAACAGATTCAATGCCTCGGTGTACATGCGACGGGCACGCATCCGGTCCATATTGAACGGTTCGTGCATTAAGAAGGCGATGGCATTGTCCTTGCCATACTTCCGGTTGATGCCCACCAAGGCATAAAGCGCATTGTAGTAGTTCAGTTCTTCGTCCGTCAGCTCCATCGTACAGCCTGAAGCGATGTAATCCTGAAGCACGTCGAAGTGCGATTGGTCAAACATTCCCATTATCCGATATCATCAAAAAAAATCTTGTTAATCGAGTTCTTGTAACCTGCAGCCTTTCGGAACTTGTCGAAACGCTGCGCCTGGGTAACATTCTCGCCTGTCTGCGCCGCAGCCGACATGGACAGGCCCTCTTTGGCTGACTGCAGGAGCTGGCCACGGTCGTAGTGGTACTTCAGCGGGCTTCCTACAAGGTTGAAGTACCACAAGAAATCTTCAGCCGGTATGTTGTAGTACATGGCTATCTGTTCGGGCCGGTAGCCGATTCCGGCCAGTCGCTCGTATTCGTCGATGTCGATACGGTCGAACCAGGCGGGAGCATCCCGCCACTTAACCAATTCGTCTGCTGTGAAACTCATATACGTTACGGTCTTGTAAGAAAACATATTGTTCTTCCATCGCATTCTCCCCATAATTTCCGGAACCTTCTACCACGAAGAAGCCCGCTTCGGTGTCGAGGCAGGTAATTTTCTTGTGACTCCAGGAATACGACAGCGTGAGTACACCGGCGTGATGGAGCTCGACCAACCGGGCGAAGATCTTCGGCATACGGAACTGGAGCGTTTCGGATACATGCAGATGGATGCTGTCTATCAAACCTCTTTCGCGCCAACGAAGCAAGGCATTCAGAATGCGTTCGTTGGTTGAATAGGTGGAAATGTAGAGATGGCGGACACGTCCGGCATGCTTGATGAGATATACAATGAACGTGAAGGCCGTGAAGCTCTTCTTCGTTTCGATGAAGAAGGCTTCACGGGGCCCTGAAAGTCGGCCACAGAGTTCCTTCAGGTTGTTCAGTTTGAAGGTCAGCATCTCTTCGAACCTGCGCGAATACAGGTGCGAGTCGGCCATCTCCCGGCGAAGATCATCGAGTGAAAAATAGTAGCTCATTCCAGCAGTCGGTTGATATCCTCCAGTTCACGTTCATACCCTGCCAGCCTCTCCCGGCGTGTAGCGTCGAGGTGAGGTTTGTCGCCCTTCTTCATCTCCGACTTCACCCGCCAGATGTTCATCTCCACCTGTCGTTTGCGCTGCAGCAGTTCCTTGATGGGTAACGTCAGCAGCTCCTTGCGGCGGTTGAACTCGGCAAAGGCCGGATGTTTGCCAAGCAGGGTGTGATGCAGTTTGTACCAGTTCAGTTCATCCCAGATCATCCGGTTATCCAGGTAGTTGTCTATAAGTTGGCGACTCACATCGGCACACTGCTCCAAGGAAGTGCAGTCCTTCAGCTCGTGATGTAACCGCACATAAGCATGATAGCGGTTGAACTTGCGGGAGGCAAGCGCCTCCAGCTCCATGGGGCAGTCTGGTTCATTCAGGAAGGGGAACTCTTCGCGGAAGGACGGTCCCTCCGTGTCTTCTTCATTGAATGACGGCACGGAGGAAGTTCTTCACTGCTCGAACAGGCATTTTGCCGGGAACTCCTTATCCAGAAATGACTCCAGCCACGGCGAGTAACCGGAACGGGCATTGTTCAGGAACATCTTCGGAAGGAGAGATTTGACTACTTCCGTGCTCGGGTTCTGAGAAACTACAGGCAGCAGGAAAGGGTCTTTTCTCCAGTCCAGCGTGACAGCCGTCACTTGTGGCTGTTGCAGGTTGAAGTAGATGGATGTGTACAACATGCCCTGCGTTATCTGTTCGTCCAACTTCGCAATCAGCCCCAACCATGACGCCTTATTGAACATGACCGGCGTGTGCGTGCCGTAGTTCTGGCAGGCAGCTCCCAGTTGTTTCAGACAATCGATAGTACGCTGCATGTTTTCCCGGTAAAATCCCTTGTATTTGGACGTATCCAACGGACCGAGAACCTTCGGGAGCTGGATGTGCGAAAGGTCTATGGGCTGTAGCACATAGATGTCGTCGTTTGTCCAAATGAAATCATCGGTCACCAGGTCACTCTCCAATGCAACCTTCAGCTTGTGATAGGTATCCACCGACGGATTATCTGACACACGCGGGCATTCGATGAAGTGGATTTCGTAAAACCAGTCTTCCTTGTCGCCGATCACAACGAAGTTGGCAGGGAAACAGCAGTTTTTATCCCAGGAACGCAGGGCGTAAAGCAACTCCTTGCCCTGTGCAAATTCCTTGCAGTAGGGAATGACAACAGAGGTGTGTGTAGCCATGAGCACATCCGTCTGCACAATATTAAATGAGCTATCCGCGATTTTTGCGGCCATTTCTTCCGTGGCAATAACGTCTTCTTGTTTTTCTTCTTTCATACGATTTGTTTTTTGTTACACGGCAAAGGTAATTTGCAATTGCAATACGGAAAAGGACAAAAAAGGCGCAACCATATGGCTGCGCCCCTCCGATCGGATATCTATCAAACCACTAAAAAATATTCAGACTCCGCCACCCTGGGATGATTCTTGTACGGTTCCGGTCAGTCCGAGGATGGTGTTGATTTCATCGTTGTCGGTCACCGGGATGAGCGACTTGGCGATGACTCCCAGCGTGTCGCCGCGCAGGGTGCTGGCCAGGTTGACGGTGGTCTTGTTGGCCTCGTTGTTGTCCTGCCCTTCGGCGGTGGAGAAAGAGAGCGGCGTGCAGGGCGTTCCGGCAATCTTGCAGTCGTCGCCCGCACAGTTGATGACGATGGCGCCCAGGTTCTCGTTGACGTTGTTGTTCAGGAACTCCTTGAACTCCACTTCGGAGCCCGGATGCTCGAAGTCCACGTGGTGGATGAAGCCGCGTGCGTCGGGGTCACCCTCGGCGGTGTCGTAGATGTTGATGGTACTCTGCGTGGCGTACACGCCAATGGGTTTCTTCCCTTCTGCTAATGCAAAGGCCGTGACCTTGACGCCCTTCTCATCCTTGGTGAACGTGGCCACATCGTCCCATCGGAAGATGACGATGTATCCTTTCTTGCCCGTAGCGCGGCCCGCGTTGTTGTTCTTGCGGGGCACGGACACTAAGCTGTATGCTGATTCTGACATAATTCTTGAGGATTAATGGTTAATAATGGTGCCTTTGCCAAGTCTTTACCTTGTTCTCAACAAAGTGCTACCTTGTCAAAGGCCCTGTTTTTTTTCAGACGCCGCCTCCCTGCGAGGACTGCTGCGACTCGCTTTCCTCCTCGGGCGGGATGTAGGCGAAGATGGCTTCGGCCAGCCAGAAACCGCAGGCTTCCCACCACTCGGCCATGATGTCCACGTTGTAGTGGTTGGTCTCCATGCGGATGGATGTGCGTTGCGGGTCTTTCGACATGAGGTGTTTGAAGTTCTCTTTCGGCGTGATGAAGAACACACCGGTGCCGCGCATACCCTCCAGCGGGGCGAACGTGAAGTTGGTGAAATCGATTTTCACTTTCTCGCCATCCTGGTTCTTCAGCCAAGGATATTTCTCCCGATAGGCTCGGCTGTACTTGATGACCAAGTCCGGGTCGGCGTGAACGAACATGGTCTTGTTGCGGTAGAGCGGTTTCACTTGGTCTACAGCTTTGTCTATCTGCACCAACAGAGCTTCCGCGTCCGTGCTCAGCGTCTCGCCGTCGAGCAGCCAGGTCACCTTTTCATTCTCTGCGGTCTTCAGCGCCTTCAGCTGGGTGACGTAGCCGTCCATGCAGTCGAGCGCGGCACTGGCGGTGCCACCGTCCTTCGATGCCTGGTTCTCCTTGTACACACCTACCGCCAAGGCCTGCTCACGTTCTTCGGCCAACTTGGGGAAGATGAGCTGATAGAGGATGTAGCGCACAATGGGCATATCCTTCGGGTCGAGGTTCTCATCGTAGAGATAACCTAAGATGTCTTCCATGATGTCGGAAGGTTTGATCTGCACATTGATTTTGCACTTGAAGTTCTTGATGGTGAGCGGCGTGAACGTGCTCTTGGACTTCGGAGTCCAGAACGGAACGAACTGCTGCAGTACGCTGTCAATAGCAGCCTGCTGGGCGCGTACTTCGGTCTTGTCCGTCATGATGGTGCTCATGTAGCGGATGGACTCCGTGGTGCCCATGAGGTCTTTCATGATCTGCAGGCGTTCGTTGTTGACATACTTGCCGAACTCCTTCTGCAGTTCGGTCGTGTCGATGGTGGTATTGCCACTGTAGGCAGCCCCCTTGAAAGCGGCATCCAGCCACTGGTTGTGCGCCAGCGACATGTCCGGACGGAACTTGTGTGCCATTTCACCGTTGTTTTTATCACCTGTTACTACGACGCCATCAGCGTTGCCCGGCTCCTTTCTGAGCTTCTCGATGGTGGCCTTCATTTCTTTCTCAGTCTCCTGCAGCGCCTTGATGCGCTCTACCAGTTTCGCGTTGCTCTCCCGCTCGGCTTCGAGCTGCGCAACCACTTCGTCGGTCACGGCATCTTCGGCTGCCGCACCGTCCTTCTCAAACTCTGCCAAGTCTTTCTTGAACGACTCGACAAACTTCTCACCGTACTTCTGCTTCAGCTCTTCTTCTTGTGCGGACAGCAGGACGGATTTTCCGTCTTTGTCCTTTGCGAAGGCGGAGATGCCAAGGTACGAGAGTACCAAACTCATAATTTTACCAAACATACCCATTAAGATTTAGAGTGAATATAATCGTCAATTACCATTTGCGCCGAAAGTTCCCGACTGCGTGAAACCGCCAGCTGCAAAGTTCCGATGCGGTCGGCCAGTCCCACCCGGACAGATTCACGGGCGTAGAACATGCGGCCTCGGAGCAAGCCTTCGGTGTCGAGCTGCAGGCGTTGGCCCCGGTTGCGCTTCACGTTTTCCTGAAAGTCGCGTGCCAGCGGATCCAGTTCTTCGTCACGGATGGCGTCGTAGTTTCCCTTGCGAGCTTCTTCGAACGGCTTGTTCTTGTAGTCGGACAGGTTGGAGTAGATGGTGTGCTGCTTGATGCCCAAGTCCTCGTAGTACTTGGCGTAGTCCATGAAGCTCATCATCACACCGATGCTGCCCAGTTCGGCCGATACCTCGTTGCCCGCCACAATTTCATCGCAGTAGCTGGCCACATAGTAGGCAGCCGAAGCGCAGAGGTCGCAGTAAGCTACCACGGCCTTGCGATTGGACTGTGTCGAACGGATGGCGTCAATGAGTGGGGCGATAGCATCCACGCTGCCACCGCCAGAATCCATATCCAATAAAATCGAAGAAATGTTTTTTGCCTGTGCCGCTTCTTCAATGATGGCGGCAATCTCGGTCGTGCCATAACTGCACATCGTACCATACTTGAGCATGGTGCCGTGTATAGGAATGATAGCCGTGCTGCCCTGTGGCGCATCGGCGAACGTGTTGCCGCTCTTCATCAGCGTGCCTTCGTGCTCCAGCATCACTGGAATAGGCTTGCTTTCGGACAAATTCTTTCCGTCCGACAGGGAAGCGTCATGCGACAACAGTTTATGCACCAGGAGCAAGTTAGCGTCCACATCCCTAAAGGATATGAACCATTTGCCCCGACAAACCGCGCTATATAAAGATGAAAATGCCATTGTAAAACTACCTATTGAAAACCGATACAAAATTACAATGGCATTTTCTCGTCAAAAGGACTGCAAAAATTTAGCAGGTTCAGGGCTTTCTCGGTCAAAAGTAAGTTGGTAAGCTGCTGGAGATCCAGATTGGGTCATGGTAACGAGTACCGGAAATTCATCGGTACCGACGACCTTCGTATCTCCTGAAGTCAGCTGGAGGACTAAGATACCCTCTTGGCTGAATAATTGACGCAAATTGGAACTCGTGTCCTTTCCTGTATCTGTAACATTCGCAGATAAGGTCTGTTTTGCGGGAGAACCATCAGTCTGCTCTTCGGTAAATTCACCGGAGGCAATGGGGATTTCTGTCAGGTCTCCGCTAACCTTTATTGAGTCACTTCCAGGAAGATTGAAAATCTCGGCTTCAGCCAGCGGAATAAACTTCAATCCGCATATCTGATTTCTCTTGGTATGATTACTCATTTTTGCTGCTGGTTTAAGTAAAATTGAATGGGGTTTCTTGTTTTTGCTTACAAATTAATCTGCTAAAAAATATTAAGATTTTAGCACGTTTTGAATATCTTTTTTGACCTCTTTTATAGCCTTCTGCCGATTCCGATAATCGTACTTTTTCACCTGGTCGTAGTTTGTCACATTATTCTTGATATTGTAAGCCATCAGGAAGGCTCGAATGATACGGTCTTGTTTGTACCCTTTGGCATACCCCGCCATGAAATATTCACGGATCCGAAGCCTGAAGGAGGCTTCGACATAATTCTGGATCATTCGCTGCTTCCACTCCGGGATGTATATAAAGTTATCACGAAAGAGGAAGTGATTCCACTCCTGCACAGGGAGTGCTAATGTTATTGGATTCTCCTTAATGGCCTGTTTGGGTGGTCTATCAGTCACGGTTATCATCGACTGGATGAACCGGCCCATGTCATTCGAAGCCTTGATGACAACAGCTTCGTCTGATCGCGGACATCCGAACTCATGGTAGAGGAAATCGTGAAGATAGGGTTGCAATTCAATGGTAACAGTTGGTTTCATCTTGTAAGTTACTGGTTTTCATACAAATATACAAATAATAAACGATATCTCAATCATTATAAGGCAATTTCTACACATACATTTCGGCTTCTACACCTTCTACACTTTCTACAAATCCATTTTACGTTTGTAAATCAAGCACTTAACAAGTTTTCAAGCATGAAAAATCTGCAGAAAATTCGTCTACAAAGTGTAGTTTTGTAGAAGAAATGAAGAAAAGTGGCATTTTGTAGAAATTTGTAGAAACTTGTAGAAGGTGTTTTTAAATGTTATCTTACTGATTTATAACGTTGTAGAAAGTGTAGAAAGTGTAGAAGCATTTTTTGCCCCGTCAGAGAAGCCAAACACACCCCGAACAGGCACAAAAAAGCCCCGACCTTCACAGGCCAGGGCTGATACAACTATGCAGACGAATTAGAATTTATAGGGGCCTTCGTCACTTCCCCCTGGGTCATCCTCAATCGACACGCCTGTGTCAACATTGAGGTTGATACCGTAGTTGGCCATCAGCTCCGAGTAGTCGAAGCAGAGTGCCTGTTTGGTCATACTTGTTTTTCGGTAAACCTTCTGCCCACCGGCTTCATACTCCTTCGTTACTTCAACACCCTTTAGGATGTTCTTGAAGCGCACGGAGTTCTGCACTCCTAAGTATTCTTTGCTGTTCTCGAGGTAGAAACTGAGGGATTCAGTCGGCAGGGCGGAGTCCCCCACCTGCTTGGAGAACTTCTTGTAAAGCATGAAGATGCGGTCGGTGCGCATTCGCAGGATAGGCTTCGGACGTTGGAATACCAGGTCTTTGACCTTATTGGTCTTCAGCCGGTCGAGGTAGTCAATGCGGAAATCGGACTCCAGGAATATCTCGCCATCCTGCTGAAGGTAGCTGACCACATTCCAAAAGTTGGCCAGTTCGTTGTTGCTTTTGCACTCCCTGTTCTGACGGATGATACTGGCCACACAGATATCGAGCAGTTCACGGTAGGTGAACGGCACATCGAGCACAGCATCCAGCGTTCGGAACGCTGCCAAGGGTATCACCCAGTTTCGCTGGATGCGGTCCTCGATGGTATCGCCCTTCAGCCGGTCGTTCAGATCATTCATGCACTGTCGGTAGTTGGCCGAGAAATCTGTCTCCATTTTTGACCGATGACGGAGCAGCTGGAGCGTAAGGTGCGAAAGGCCCAGGTCACGCATAGCCTTGCATTGGTCAAAAGCCTGTTTTTCAGCCGTAGAGAACTCTGTTTTTGTAAAGGTCAGATAAATCAGACGGGAGAACAAAGCAATGTCGATTGTTGGCATTTCTTGACCGGACAGAATAACACCGCAGTCCACGCTGGTTATCTCGCGCTTCTTGTCACGGTCCATGTTCATGCGGCTGCGTCCTGTTCCGTCCCAGAGTCCCTTCAGGAATTCGCGCTTGTCCAGGTCGATGCTGTTCTTGTACTCGTCTATATGTACCAGGGCGTTGGCGCATTGGGCCACGGCATCACCCAGTGCGGCGATGGTAGCGTTCTGAATGTTGGGCGGCGTATTCTTGATGATGAAGAACGACATCAGGCTGTGGCCAAGCTCCGACTTACCGCTTCCTTTCGGGCCGAACAGGTTCAGAATAGGGAAGCTCTTGGTCTGTCCGACGATGATGTCGCGGAACAGCGAGGCCAGCAGGAAGCAGATGCCTACCTTGGCGTTGTCGCCGAATACCTGTACCAGCTTGTCGCTGTACTCCCGCAGGCTGACATTGTTATAAGTGGTGTGGATAAACTTCCGTTCGAACTGGAAGAGCTTCACGTCGTCGCGATAGATGGTGCTGCAACCGGGCAGGTAGAAGTTCCCGTCCTTCAGCCGGACAATACCGTATTCGTCCGCCGCATGCCATTCGGTGTCGAAGGCTCCGTTGCCGAAGGCGAAGAACCCTTGACGCTGCCAGCCCAGCTGCGTCACCTCAATGGCGGTCTCGGTCTGCTCGTAGAGGAACATCTTCAGCTTGGTCAGTTCTTTCTCGGTGGCAAACCATATAAAGTTGCCGAGGCCTTCCACTTTTATTTTAAATTTGGAAAGCGATACTAAATCTTCTTGTTTCATTTCAATAATTTCTTCGATTTTGTTTTGATTCTTGATTCTATATAGTCTTTTGGGTAACAGTGAGTCCTTGATGTGGAACAGGGGCGTCATGGTGAAGTTGCTCCATTGGTACGGGCTGTCTTTCTGCACCTCAAAGTAGGCGTCGTGTTCTTCGTAGAACCCGTATTTCTGGTAGCGGTCACGGTCTATCCTGCTACAGTCATCTATAATCTGTTTCGCCTTGGACAGCTTCTTGGCGCGGTTCAGGGCTTTTGTCCATAGGTTCTTGTCGGGATAGAACTCCTGAAGCTGCTTCATGTACATGGATTCCTTGACTTCATCCTTCACCATCGCCACCATGTCGCAGATGGTGTTGATGGCATTGCTTCGGTCTTCGGTGGTGTTCACGTCGGCAAACAGGTATCTGGCATACCATGGAATGAAGTCCACTTCCTCCAGCTCCTGGAACTTCTGTATGCTGGTGCAGTAGCTATCAGGGTCGTTCTTGCTCTGCGCTTCGCCCAGGGGGATTTCTTTCACGGTGACGCCGAATCCCGACTTCATGGCCAGCAATCCGTTTCGCATCACGTTTCGGGTACCGGCACCCAACTTCTCGCCTTTATCCGTCTTTGGCGGGTCGGCGTCCGGCAGGAAGCACACCTTCGTGGCGTACTTCTTCAGCTGCTCCAGCTGGGCGATTGTCCAGTCGCCGCCCAGCGGGGCGATGGTGTTGTTCACCCGGATGCGCTGCAGCTGCATCACGTCGGGGCCGCCCTCCACGAGGTAGAACTTCGATTCCTTGGCCGCCTGGCGGATGGCGAGGTCAATGCCGAAAATGCTGTCCTTCTTATGATAGATGTCGCTCTCAATGGAGTTCAGGTATTTGGGCGTATCTTTTTCCTCGCTTCTGTCACGGGCGGTGAAGCTGATAACCCGCCGGAATCTGTCTCGGATGGGTATCATGATACGATTACGGAAGAAGTCGTACAACCCACCTTTCTCTCTCTCCTTCAGCAAGCCCATCTCCTTCATCAGCTCTATGGACAAGCCGGATGCCTGGGCAGATTTCAGCAGGTCATCCCAACTGTCGGGCGCATATCCGATGTCCATCTCCTCGGCGTATCTCTCTCCCCACCGGTTCTTAACATATTCAGCAGCCTCCTTATTGGCCGGATCGAGCAAGTTCGCGCGAAAGTGCTCGGCGCATCGCTGGTTGATAACGTACATGCTGTCACGCTTCATGCGCTGCTGTTCCTGTTCAGGTGTCAGCTTCGTCTCTTCAACCTCGATGCCGTACCGCTTACCCAAGGCTCTGACGGCCTCGGGGAAAGTAAGCGTGTCGTGCTCCATCAGGAATCCGATGACGTTGCCACCCTTTCCGCACCCGAAGCAATGCCAGGTTCCGCGTGCTGGGTTCACCATGAAGCTGGGTGTCTTCTCCTTGTGCAGCGGGCAGCAGGCAGCATAGTTCGCACCTTTCTTTTTCAGCTCGACATAACCGCCGATGACATCGACGATGTCGGCACGGTCGAGGATTTGTTCGATAATTCGTTCGTCAATCATAGTTGTATATCGTTAGCAGGTATCCCTGCGTCATTGTCGGGTTATTACGGTCGCCTGGTCATCAAAGTAGTAGCTGCTGATGCCATAGCTCTGTAACTCACAGATAGCGGTATATGCGCAGTGCAAAAACAAGTCGTAGTTATTTGGGACTACTTCCTGCCAGACAACCAGCTTTTCGCCCGGACGCATCCGCTCCAGTCGAAGGAATACACGGTCGTAGTATTCCTTCAGCTTCTCCCATCCCATACGGTCTGCGTAGGTTTGTATCCAGGAGCGTGCGTCATCGGGCAGATGGTTTGTTAGATCCATGGCGACAAAGGTGTTCATTGTTTCTTATCAGAACAAGGACGGAATTATTCGTCAGACTCTCCTGCCAAGGCTTTCAGAAGGAAGGCGGCCAAAAAGAAGTGAAGACCTCCCTCGTGATCTCTCAGGTTTCCGCCATCTTCTGCTTCTAGAACAAGGTTCATTCCTCTTTCCTCCGGAGCATTCTCGTAACTTTGCGTTACTTTTATGACCAGCTTCCGGCCATTTTCATCGGCCAGTGTCACAGTGGCGCGTTCCTTGATGTCGCCAAGCTGATCGGCGAAGTACCAGGTATCTTGGTCGGGCTTTTTGTCAAGCCGCACATTACAATATACTTTCGTTTGTCCGTTCTTACGGATCAACTGTTTGTCGGCAATCGTGCCGATTTCATTTGTCCGTAGAACGCGGACGCGGGTTCCTTTTTTCATTGTTTATCCTCCTTATAATGTTCAATTATAGTATTATTCAAAGCTTCAATAATACGCCATGCCAGCATTGCCGGGATTTCGTTCGTATTCATTTTATGAACGAATACCTGACCGTCCTTATATTCAAGAATTGTGTCAAGTTCAATCTTTAAATTGTTTTCGTTCATAGGTTAATCAATAAAGAATTCACAACTATATACATCATTAGAACTGTTCGGGAATTGAACTCGGATACAGTATTCGCCTCCGACAATGAATGGTTCACGACTGATGACTTTCACATGTTGCCCGGTATTAGGATCTGTCAGTTCAGCTCCATCTGTCATCTTACTCAATTCCTCTTTCATCTTGTCGGATGTATATACGGTTATCTTCTTGCCTGCAGCTTCAAAATACAGCAGACCGAATCCACACATGTTGCACATGTCAACTACCGTTTTCTCAATTTCCCGTTTGCTGAAAACTACCTTTGTTTCCAGCCTTTGGACTTTCACGTCTGGGAATTTCTTTTTGAATGTGTTTTTTGTTACCATAAGTCTTCTTGAATTAGATATTCCTCTTCATTAAGTCTGCTGTTGATGCAATGGATGGTTTCAGGGGCATTACTGATTGCTTCATCTGCACAATGAGAACATAACGTGTGCGCATCATCTACCCACCAACAGTTACCTACGATGGGATTAAAACATGGATCTTCATCTGTACAGCCACAGATCCTACAAATACCTTGAGGTAATTTTTTCTCATCAGTTAGATTAAACACTCGGTTGATGGTTTTTTCTAGTTTCTTGCCGAACGGGAAGTCGTCTTCATACTCCACGGTGACGTCCGCCATGTGGTTGCCGTTCTCCGTGCGGAAGGGGATACCTAGTTGTATGTGCACCGGCCATCGTTCTTCGGTGATCCGGGCCACCAGCGCGTTGGCCACGCGGGTGTCCAGTGAAATCTTTTCTGTTTTCATCTTCATACAGTTTTTTTGTAGGTTCATAAATCGTCGTGTCCCGCATGGCGGATTCGAACCGCCGTCGCTTGCGAGGATGGTGATAGCCATCAGTCCGCTACCATTCGGACGTAGTGCGGGGTGGGTGCCCTCGCGGCCTTCACAGGAGGCTCGGGCTATGGCAAGATGATTCATATCATGAGTTTATTTCAGGTGGTTTGCATACCAGTAAGTCACCATTTCGGACACGGTGTTTACCCGTAGCTTGGCCTTGATGTTTTCCCGGTGTCGGTTCACCGTACATGGAGATATATGCAGTTCGTTAGCAATCTGTTCCGTTTGGTGATTTTTTGCATACAAACGGAATACATCCATTTCCCGATCTGAGAGATGGGTGTCGAGTTCTGGCTTGCATACTACGCCTTCCAGCGGACATTCTCCACGCAACGGGCATCCTACTTCCTCGAACTGGAATGTTCCGTTATGGTTGATGTCAATGGCACCTTGGTTATAGTCGCCGAAGTTGCATCGGATGAACCGATGCACCACCTTGTATTCGTAGGCTATCCGATTCATCGAGCTGGCTGAGTAAAGCTTCATCAGTGCCGTGTGCGTCTTGGGGTACCGCTCGCGGATGATGGCCAGTAACTCGCATATAATGTCGCGGCAGTTCTCCGTCAGTACGTATGCTGGTTGCCCGACGGGCTTAACCATAACTTCACCTTCGGGGGTGTTGTAGAATTCGGTGTTTGCCAGGTCTTTCATTGCTTCGTTGGGAATAGTTCTTCTACACTCATACCGAGGTATTCGGCAATTACTTTCTGCTTTAATTGGTGAGGAGTTGTATTTCCATTCATCCATCTGTACACGGATACTACTGACGACGAGGTCAATTCAGCCAGCTTCTTAATTGTGTCAAACTGCTGGTTTGGCAGGCTTTTAATATAGTCTCTAAATACCATAATGATTGAAAACCTTATTAATAATTTGTTGTTTTGTTGCGATAATCACAACTTCAATGCGTAAATCTCAGTTTCACGGTGCAAACATAGTATATTAATGTGAATATCGCAAGAAAAATATGAGATAATCTCATTTTATATCGAGTATTTCTCATGCTACAAAACAGGAATAACATCTAACTTTATAAATATGAACATAATAGATAATATAAAGAAAATAAGAATTGAAAAAGGTGTCACTCAGGAAGTTTTAGCTGAAGCACTTTCTGTTGACCCTTCTGTCTTAAGCAATCTTGAGCGTGGAAAACGTGAATTGAAAGTTTCCGAACTTGAGATAATCGCAGATTGCTTGGGCGTTCGTGTCATAGACTTGTTTACGTGGCCGGTTCGATATGTTGAGCCGGGACAAGAGAATGAAGGCGTGGAAGCTATCCTTCAGATTAAACTGAAGAAAGACCGGAAAGAACAGGTTCTTAAGCTTGTTTTTGGAGATAACAATTTAGAAATACTGAATAAATAATAGTAATTAGTTATGAAAGTAGAAAGAAAGTCTTACTCGGAAAAAATGGAAGAACATATTAATGAAGTCTTTTATTATTGGGATTCTGTGTATGATCGCCTATCAGATAAATATGGTAAAACCTTTGTTGAATCTCATCCGGAAGTAGTGTCTACATTGGTACAATCAATTGCTACTAAAGATTTAGAAAACTCACTTTTAGATCTGTCTCATGATATGATAGATTCTCAAAAAGAGCTAAAAGAAAAATGTAAATCTATAGCATCAGCTATATCTGAGATTACATTTTTATTAGAAAAGAAAACACTAAAATAGATTATATGGCACTGAGTGATTTTTTAAGAATTAACTTGCCTTATGGCATGAGGAAAAACGACCGCGGTGAGTGGATGTTTTTTAATAGAGAGTACACATCTTTAGGTAATTCTTTAAACGAAACAATAGATGAACATTCAACCTATTATTGTTCTTATACTGGTATTACTAAAGAACTGTTAGAGGAATTGGCTGAAGGCAGAATAAATACCGATGAAAAAGGTGAATGTAGTCAGCTATGGTTCTATGATGATGGTACGAATCCTTATCAAAACGGTAAACTTATACCTGAATTATGGGATAAATACGTAAATAAATTACGTTTGCTGTGTGGTTTGGATAAGAAAATTTGAATAATACAGAAATATACAAAAACAGACTTATATACAAATAGACACTTTTATAACAATATCTGATTCAGTTGGTTAACAAAAGAGTTGAATCTCCCTCCAGCTCCACTATATCGGAATTCTGATAGCAGGGCCTTTGAACTTGTAGTTGTTCAAAGGCCCTTTTGATGTTCTTTCGCAGCACAATCCGGACAAATGCCTTTCAGTACATAGTTGATGCTGTGGAGGCTGAAGCCTTCAGGTAGCTTTACCATCGGCGTGGGAATGTTGGTAAAGCAGAAGGTTCGGTTGCACTTCTCACAATGAAAATGGGTGTGCAGGTCGTTCACTTCGCATGAGCATGATGAGCTGCATACGGCATATTTGAATGAACCTGTTCCGTCGTCGATGCTGTGGATGAGGTGGTGTGATAGGAAGAGGGTGAGGGTGCGAAAGATGCTTGAACGGTCCACGGTGTCGAGTCTGTCTTCCAGATCGGCCAGCGAAACAGACTGACCGGCTTGCATCATGGCTTTTAGTACCAGCAAGCGTATGGCGGTTGGTTGTATTTCTCGTTTGGCTAATAACTCCAGATAAGTATTTTCCTCCATATAATCTTTTATTTTATCAATTTCTGTATCCGCATGGCGTTAAGTACGGCCAGCAGGGCTACCCCTACGTCAGCAAATACGGCTTCCCATAAAGTTGCCATTCCAGCTGCTCCCAGTACCAATACGGCTATCTTAACTCCCAATGCAAGCAGGATGTTCTGCCAGACAATGCGACGTGTTTGTCGTCCAGTTCGTATGGCGGTGGCGATGCGTGAGGGCTGGTCGGTCTGTATCACGACGTCGGCTGTTTCGATGGCTGCGTCGCTTCCCCATTCTCCCATGGCAATGCCTACGTGGCTCAAGGCCAGGGCAGGTGCGTCATTGATGCCGTCGCCGACAAAAGCTATGCGGCAAGTGTTGTCCTGCTTCAAGTTTTCTATATGTTTCACCTTGGCTTCGGGCAGTAAATCTCCGTAGGCCTGTTCAATACTTAGTTGCTGTGCAAAGGTAGTGACAATGGATTGTTTGTCGCCCGAAAGTATCTGGATTTTTTTGATGTTCAAATCTTTTAGTTCGTCGATGGCTTGTCGGGCATCGGCTTTCAATGTGTCGGTCAGGGTGAGATAGCCGATGTATCGGCCATTGGTAGCACATGCTACGATTGTTCCTTTTACTTCATGCAAGGTTGAAGGATAGGCGATGCCTTCACGTTCCAGCAGGTGAATGTTTCCTACCAATACTGTTTGATTGTCGAGGGTGGCTTGTATGCCGCAACCTGCCATTTCTTCGACGTTCGATATGGACAATAGGCTGATATGATGAGTTTGGGCGTAGCGTATCAAACCTCCTGCCAATGGATGCGTGCTGTCCTGTTCTGCCGAGGCGGCTAACTGGATAAGGCGTTCTCCGCTGATACCAGGCTGAGGTACGCAAGTTTGCACATCGAATTCGCCTCGGGTAAGGGTGCCGGTTTTGTCGAACACAACGGTATTGATACGGCTGATAGCATCCAGATAGTTTCCTCCTTTGAACAAGATGCCTTGTCGTGACGCAGCTCCGATACCTCCAAAATAACTCAGCGGAATACTGACCACTAGTGCGCAGGGGCACGATACAACCAGAAAGACCAATGCACGGTAGAGCCAATCGCTGAACACATAATCGAAGGTACTGCCGCGTAGCGACCAGAGCCAAGGGATAAGGACGATAAGAACTGCCAGGGCGGTGACGACAGGCGTATAGACGCGGGCAAACTTGCGGATAAACAGTTCGGCGGGTGCTTTCCGCTCCGAGGCATCCTGTACCATACGTAGAATGCGCGACAAGGCACTGTCGGCAAAGGGTCGTGTGACATGGATCTGCACTCTCCGTTCTGTAGAAATCATGCCGGCCAGCACTTCTTCATTTTTCTTTATATCGCGGGGTAGACTTTCACCAGTCAGGGCTGCCGTGTTGAAGTTGGCGTTCTCATTACATAAAGTTCCGTCGAGGGGAACACGTCCGCCTGCTTTGACTTCAATCACTTCTCCTATCTGTACTTCTTGTGGGGAGACCTCTATAGCCTGTCCGTTGCGGATGACAACAGCCTTTTCTGGACGGATATCGAGTAAAGAACGGATGTCTCGACGGGCTTTGTTTACTGCCTTGTCCTGAAAGTGTTCTCCTAACGAGTAGAAAAGCATTACCGCTACGCCTTCGGGGTATTCGCCGATGGCAAAAGCACCGATGGTCGCAATAAACATCAGGGTAAATTCGTTAAAGTATTTACCTCGAGCCAGTTCTTTCCAAGCCTCCTTCAATACAGGCAGGTAGGCAGCCAGATACCAGACGAGGGATATACCTTTCTGTTGAAACAGGGTAACTTCTGTGGCTTGTAATATGATACCTCCAATCAGTAATAGTCCTGATAACATCATCCGACCATATTCTTCTATAAAACCTTTTTGCCTGCAACAGGCGGTGTGCACGTGATTGTGCGAACAACATTGGCAACTCATCTTTTTTTTTGTATTGTTTTACCTGCTACAAAGGTAAGGTTTTGAGGATGCAACTTGGTTGCAAACTTGGTAAGATACAAAATAAATTTTATATTTGTCAAAAGATTTATAGAGCTGGTTGGTATAGCTTGAAGGTCTGTCCGTATTTTTGTGAACAATGTAGTTGATAGAGTTGTTTTGATTTGACAATCAAATATTTGTTATGAAACATTTTGTCCTTTTATTGTCTGTTATTAGTTTGCTGGTTGCTTGTGGCAGGCAGCGAGAGGCACAGGTTGTTGGCGATTCGGCAACCTTGGGGGAGAGAATGGAGGAGAAACATGATACATTATCGGCAAGGGAAGAAATAATTTTGCCTGAAGTGTCTTTGTTAAAGGCTTCTGATGTGATATTGACCAAAGAACTGCTTTACGACAAATATACTTTGGACGACGTTTATCCTTATAAAGACACGGTGCGTTCTTTCAAATGGGAGGTGATGCGTAAGTGCCTGGCTTATATTGAAAACATGCAGCAGGATTCTGTCCGCTGGGTTGTGTTGCAGAATTATCGAAATTTGAATAGTGAAGCTCCGCTGGTGCGTCGCTATGTACGTAATGCCTACCGTCGTGTAGCCGATACATTGGGTGTGGAGCGTTATCAATCTGTACCTCTTTATCTTTTGACTGATACGTTGACTCCCGAACGTTACGGGCGTGATGGCACCATCGCCTATCTGCAGGGGCGTGAAGGTAGCTTTTGCCGTATCCTGCCGGCTACGTTCGAAGAAGAATGGCTTGTACCTGAACGTTATCTGAAACCCTTGGCAGACACTACAGTTTTTCACCACGTCATCTTTGTCGATCGTCGTGACCAAAACATTGCTACGTTGGAGCGGACGGGCAGAGGAGAATGGAAGATACGCAGTATGAACCCTGCCACGACAGGTCGGCATGCGCCACCCTATGCGCAGGAAACTCCTCTTGGCATGTATCTCGTTCAGCAAAAGAAGACGCGTATGGTTTTCCTGAAAGATGGTTCGGCTGAGACGGGGGGATATGCTCCCTATGCCAGCCGTTTCACCAATGGTGCCTACATCCATGGAGTGCCGGTTAATGTGCCGCATACAGCCATGATAGAGTATAGTTGGTCGCTGGGTACTACGCCTCGTTCACACATGTGTGTACGCAATGCCACGTCTCATTCAAAATTCATTTTTGATTGGGCGCCTGTGGAGCAAGCGTTAGTGGTCGTCATTGAATAGAGGAAAGAGCATTTGTCACTTTTAACTATCTGTCTGACAGACGTTCGGACGAAATTCTGTAATTTTGCGCCCGAACGTTTTAGGATTTTCCAGAATGAAGTTACGATATATCCTTTTGTGTCTGTTGTGGTTACTTCCGTGTACAATGTGGCGGGAGGAAGGCGGCGTATCTCAACGTCCGACAGCTTCTCTTGTTTCGGAAGCGGATGCCTGCCGCAGTCTTTACCACGACATGGGATTGGAAGGCGTAGTCAACTGGAAAGCCTTCCGACAAGCCGTAACAGGTTATCAGCGTATTGAAGGGCGTAAGCGCGACGTATTGACGCTGATAGATTTCTCTTTGCCTTCCACGGCCGAACGCTTTTTTGTGTTCGATATGGCTCGGCACCGTTTACTTTTCTCTTCTGTTGTAGCCCATGGGAAAAATAGTGGTGAGAACTATGCCACTTCTTTTTCCAATGAATACGGCTCCTATAAAAGTTCCCTTGGCTTCTATCTTACCGGCTCCACTTATCAGGGGAGTAACGGCTATTCTCTCCTTCTTGACGGATTGGAGAAAGGTATCAATGACCGTGCTCGCGAGCGGGCAATCGTAGTACATGGTGCTGCCTATGCCGATCCTTCAGTGGCCAGTCGGGGTGGAAGGCTGGGACGCAGCTTCGGATGCCCTGCTTTGCCGCAGAAATTGTCACGCCCCATTATTGATGCGATCAAGGACGGAAGTGTGATGTATATTTATGCTCCCACGCCTGAATATCTGGCTCAAAGTACAGTGCTGAATGCGAGTGACCTGCCTGATGCTATTTGATATAAATCAATTCGTCTGCTTTCCTTTTTTTGCTAATTTTGCACCCGATTTCAGGAGAATACATACATGGCTAAGTCGGTGGAAATGACGGAGGGACGTACCCTGCCGCAAATTTTTTATTTTGCGTTGCCCCTGCTGATGGGCAATCTGTTGCAGCAGACCTATTCGATGGTCGATGCTGCTATTGTCGGAAAATTCTTGGGCATCAATCCGTTGGCCGCGGTTGGCGCCAGTACTTCGGTCGTTTTCTTGATTTTGGGATTCTGTAACGGCTGTTGCGGAGGCTTTGGCATCCCTGTGGCACAGAAGTTTGGTGCACGCGACTATGTCACCATGCGTCGTTATGTGGCAGTCAGCCTTAAGTTGGCGGCGGTCATGTCCGTGTCGTTGGCGGTGGTTACAGCCTTGCTTTGTGGCTGGATTTTACGTCTGATACGCACGCCTGAAAATATTTTTGATGATGCCTATTATTATTTGCTGGTCACCTTTATAGGCATTCCTTGTACTTTTTATTATAATCTTCTCTCCAGTATCATTCGTGCATTGGGAGACAGCAAGACGCCTTTCTGGTTTCTGTTGTTTTCTACCGTGCTGAATATCTTGCTCGACCTTTTCTGCATTCTTGTGTTGGGGTGGGGAGTAGCTGGTGCTGCTATTGCCACGCTGATAGCCCAAGGGGTGTCGGCAATCTTGTGCTACTTTTACATGATGCGCCATTTCGACATTCTTCGCACGACACCTGCCGAGCGGCGTTTTGACGGTCGTCTGGCGCGTACCATGCTTTCTATCGGTGTACCTATGGGACTTCAGTTCTCTATTACTGCCATTGGCAGCATCATGCTTCAGAGTGCCAACAATGCGTTGGGTACCGCCTGTGTAGCCGCCTATTCGGCTGCCATCCGCATCAAGATGTTCTTCATGTGCCCCTTCGAAAGTCTGGGTATTGCCATGGCTACCTTTGCCGGTCAGAACTATGGTGCCGGCAAACCTGAGCGCATTTGGCTGGGCGTGAAGTCCAGTGCACTGATGATGATGATTTATTGGGCATTTACCTTCTGCGTGCTCATGCCAGGTTCGCGTATGTTTGTACGGCTCTTTGTGGATGCTTCCGAGGTGGAAATCTTGGCTGATGCCGTGTTGTTCCTTCATGCCGCCGTTTGTTTCTTTCCTGTGTTGGGATTGCTTTGCATCCTGCGCTACACCATCCAAGGATCTGGCTTCACCAATCTGGCCATGCTTTCAGGTGTGTCCGAAATGATAGCCCGTATTTTGGTCAGTGTCATTGCCGTGCCTGCCTGGGGGTACATTGCCGTTTGCTTCGGCGATCCGACGGCTTGGGTCTTTGCCGATGCTTTCCTCATTCCTGCTTTCATCTATGTTTATCGAAGGATGAAACGGACGGCTTTCACCGTTGTTTCTTGATTCGGGGCATTTCGAGGGGTCGAAACCCATTTTTGAAACGGAAAAGTACATTTCGAGGGGTCGAAACCTATTTTTTGAAACGGAAAAGTACATTTCGAGGGGTCGAAACCCATTTTTTGAAACGGAAAAGTACATTTCGAGGGGTCGAAATCCATTTTTTGAAACGGGAAAATGCATTTCGAGGGGTCGAAACCCATTTTTTGAAACGGGAATGTGTATTTCGAGGGGGAGAACCCATTTTTTGCATCGGATAAAGCAATGCTTTCGGATGAAGAAAGATGTAAACAGCTACTTGAGCAGCTGGAAAAGATAAATTGCCCAAGAATACGATTGATATCGTAAACTTGGGCAATTCTGCAAGTTTTATTTGATGAGGGAATTATTTTACCCAGTTGCCTGTCATCCAGTTGCAAGCGGCTTTGATGTCGTCCAATGAAGCATAGCTCAGGTTGGCGTCTACCTTGTTGCCTTCAGCTGCAGCAAAGACATCGTTGGTGTAGATGCCTTTTTCGCTATCTACATTGTTGGCGATGGTGGTGTTGATGATGCTGGAAGTACCATCAGTCAGCGCAGTTTCGGTTTCAGTACTTTCTACGGTCAGCGCCTTGCCTTTGCCACAAATCTGTGCGTTGTCCATCGTAACTTGGGTACCGCGACGCAGGCGTACGCCTTGCTTGGAACCACCGTTGCCTACGAGGATGAGATTTTTCAGTGTAGGATGAGCGATGGGAGTAGCGCTGTAGTTGTTTTCGTTGTTGTCGGCCTCGATCAGGCAGTCACAGTCGTAGCCCAGAGTAGCTTCTGCTTCCTGATAAGCCACGAGGTCGGTAGCCGTACCGTTCCATCCTTCCGTCCAGTCGAACGAGTCGTCGCTACAGCTGATGACTACCATGTTGCTGATGTTGACCGATCCGCCGAAGAATTCGAAACCGTCGTCCGATCCTTTGTAGGCTACACAGTGGTCTACTGTTGTTCCGTTGCCTACGCCATAGAAGCTGATGCCGTTGGCTTCGTGTTCTTCATCGAAAGCATAACCTGTGTACTCCAGGCGTACGTATTGCAGCGTTCCTGAGTTGTCTTTGTCGTCGTTGCCTCCATATTCGGCACCGCCGATTTCAGAGCTTCCCTTACCGCCTTCGGCATTGGTGTGGGCACGTCCGCAGATGTGGATACCGCCCCAAGCGCCTGCTTCCTCTTTCTCGGATGTCATTACGATAGGAGCGTCTGCCGTACCTTTGGCATTGATTTTAGCTCCCTGTTTAATGAGTATATAGTCTACGTTGTCGTCATAGACAGAAATGATTTTTACACCCGGTTCGATGTTCAGTGTAGCGCCTTCTTCTACGGTATAGGCGCCGCTCAGTTTATAAGTGTTGCCAGATTTCAGGGTAACGTCTTCGGTGACAGTGCCGCTCAGGGTTGTGCCATCGGCAATACCGTTGTTGTCACCGTTGTTGGTTGTTTCGTCGTCGCTACATGCGGCAAAGAGTGTCATACCGGCCAAAAGGGCCATTGAAAACAATTTTCTGTTCATAATTTAAAGTTTTAAGTTATAGAGTAATGTATGATTTTGTCTTGAATGTGATTAGAAATTATAGCTGATGCCCACTTCGAAGGCTGTGCCTTCCTTAAAGCGTTCCACTTCCACATATTCGCCTGTCTTGGGAACTTCCTGCTTGAAGACGATGGCGCGGTTCAGCAGGTCGCTGACCTGGAGGCGGGCACTGAGGTGGCGGTTGAAGCTGTAGCTGGCATTAAAGTTCAGCGTATGGACAGCCATCTGGTCGATGTCGCCCAGCTGTGACACGCCGACGGCATGGATGCGCTTGCCCTGCAGGTTGTAGAGGAGCGACAGGTTGAGCTGGCGGTCTTCATCGAAGCGGGGCGAGTAGGTGAGGTCGGCATTCAGCAGAATGGGCGAGGCTCCTTGCAAGGAGCGGTCCTTGTTGGTGTAGGCACCACCTTCGGGTAGTTTCACGTTAGTGTACATGTAGGAGACGTTGGCACCCAGGCGCAGGTCGCGCACCAGCTGTTTGCGGAATTCGAGTTCTACGCCCGTCGCCATACCCTGGTCGGCATTCTGGAAGGAGTGCATGGTAGCTCCGCCCTGCAGCTTCTGGATACGTTCGATGGGGTTGTCGAGGAATTTGTAGTAAACCGTTGCTGAGAGCATGTCGCCATTTTGGCCAAAGCGTTCGTAGCGCAGGTCGAAGTTATAGTTGTAGCCGTTCTGTAGCTCCTCGTTACCGCGAATCTGTGCTGAACCGTAGGATTCCTGATAGAGGAAGGGAGCCATCTCGATGAACGAAGGGCGGGTCACGGTACGCGAGAGCGACATACGCAGGTTGTTCCGTTCGTTCATGGTGTATTTCAGATTGACGGTGGGGAAGAAGTCGTTTTTGTTCAGGTCGCGGCGACGCTGATACTTCTGGTCGCCTTCGATGGCGTATTCCACCCATTGCTTGGTCATTTCGTAGCGCAGGCCGACGTTGACGAGCAGGGAGCTGAGCGGATAGAAGTCCGTCTGGATGTAGCCAGCGTAGATGTCCATACCGGCGCGGTAGGTGTCGTGGGGCTGCATCTTGCGTTCGATGACGATGTTGCCGTTCTCTACATTCTCCTGATTGAGGAAACCGTCGGTGTCGTAGATGTTGTCGATGGTGGGGTTCAGCTTGTTCACGTTGTAATAGAAACGGGTACCCATGTAGTCGCGGTCCTTGTTCTTGTAGGCAAGGCCCATCTTGACAAAGTTCTGTTCCGTCCAGTTGTATCGCAGGTCGAGGTTGCCCACCCATTCCTCTTCGTTCAGTTCGCCGAAGTAGCGCATGGTTTCCTGGCGGTTCAGCTTGAAGAGCTGCAGGTTGCCGTCATCGTCTTTGGTGAACATCACCTGGCGGCGGTCGGGCTCTTCGCTACCTGTTTTTCCATAAGAGCCTGCCCAGTTCAGTTCCCATTGGCTGCCCAGTTCATGGTGTCCGTTCAGCTGGTGGTTCTGGAGGGTATAGATGTGGGTGATGTCGTTGCTACCCCACAGATTATGCCCTTCGGCGTCCACGCCTTCGCGGCTCTGATAGGAGTCGCTGGCATTGCGGGCATAGAAGAAGGTATAGCCGATGCGGTCGTGCTGGCGCAGGGTGTAGCCCACGGAGGCCAGGGCGGCCATTTTCAATGTAGAGGTGTATTCGTCATAGGTGAAGTCGTTCTGTACGTTGCCTGTGGCTTCGAGTGTCTTGTAGAAGGCGTCGTCCATGCGCTGCGTCTCGTTGCTGAGGCTGAAAGACCCCAGCACACTCAAGGTCTGTTCGCCCACGGCGAAGTTGCGTCCGAAGCCCAGGTTACCGCCGAATTCGGGCAGGGCTGTACGCTTGTCTACATCGAAAGTGGTATGGAAGATGTTGTGTTGTGTTACATATTTGTCGAAGTCGAGCAGCGGCATGGCGTAGATTTTTTCGTCGAGCGAGGGCGTCTTGAAGAGCGTCCCGTCGCGGTCCATCTGGTAGAAGTCGCGTCCCAAGGTGTTCAGCCGTCCGCCTACGTTGAAGCTGACGTTCAGGAATTGGTCTGTCACGTTTTCCTTGGTGCTGATGTCGATGTGCGCGCCGCTATAGTCGGCAAAGGCGCTGGCATCATAGACTTTGCTGACGGTGATGTTCTGCACCGTACTCGAGGGGAAGAGGTCGAGCGGGATGAGCTTGTTGTCGGGGTTGGGCGAGGCGATGGGCAGTCCGTTCAGTGTGGTGGAGCTGTAGCGGTCGCCCAGTCCGCGCACGATGAGCTGGCCCGACTCGGCGATGGAGATACCCGTAATCTGCTTCACGCCTTCCTGTACGTTGCCGATGCCTTTGAGGCTCATTTCTTTGGCACCCAGATTTTCGATGGCTAATGTAGCTTTCTGTCGCTCGACCTGCAGGGCACGTTCGCCTTCCAGGTTCTTTTTGGCCACGACAGACACCTCGCCCAAGGTCTGCGCATCGGTTTCCATCTCGAAGTTCAGAATCGTTTCGCCGCTTACCTTCACCTGACGCGTCGTGATGTCCACATAGCCCACGTAGCGCACCACGAGGTCGTACACTCCGTCGGGCACTTGGAGTGTATAGCATCCGTCAATGTCGGCCACGGCGCCTTGGGTGCTTCCGGCCACCTGCACAGTAGCTCCGGTCAGCGGTTCTTTTGTCTGTTTGTCGGTAATGGTTCCTTTAACGGTACCTGCCAAGGCTGTCATGGCAGAAAGGATAAGGAATAAAATAAGGAAGAGGATTTTCCCTAAATCTACTTTCATATTCATCTTTTATGCGTTTCTTTTTTCCGCTGCAAAGATGAGGAGACGGGGTTACATGCTCGTTACACGGCGTGTACATGTCTGTTTCGGAAACGTTACGCGGGTGTTACATTCCGCTTCGGGGCGTTTTGAGGGGTCAGAATCCGTTTTTTGAAACTGAAAAGTGCATTTTGAGGGGTCAGAATCCGCTTTTTGAAACTGAAAAATACATTTTGAGGGGTCAGAATCCATTTTCTGAAACGAAAAAGTGCATTTTGAGGGGTCAGAATCCGTTTTCGGAACGGAAAATACGTTTCGCGCCCGCGAATCCCGTTTCCCGAAGCCGGAAAGTGGATTTCGCGGGCGCGAAGCCGTGTGTCGGTCGGCGCGGCCTTTACATCCCGAAGGCGTAGCGGCCGATGGACTCGTAGGATGCGCTGACGATGCTCAGCACCGTGATGCCCAGCGTACAGATAAGCAGGGCGGCACGCGTATAGTTGTCGCTGCGGAAGGCGGCGATAGGTTCATCACTCTTGTTGATGTACATGGCCTTGACTACACGCAGGTAATAGTAGAGCGAGATGACCGTGTTGGCCAGGGCGATGAACACCAGCAAGTGGAAGCCGCTGTGGAAGGCCGCCGCGAAGATGAAGAACTTCGAGAAGAAGCCCGCGAACGGCGGGATGCCCGCCAGCGAGAACAGGCAGAGCGTCATGAGGAACGCCAGGCGCGGATTGGTCGTGTAGAGGCCGTTGTATTCCGTCAGCGTGATTTTGTGTGCGCGCAGGGCCACGATGGTGATGACGGCAAACACGCCCAGGTTGGCGAAGAGGTAGATCAGAATGTAGTAAACCAGTGCTGTCATACCCTGTGCGCTGCCGGCGATGACGCCCAGCATGATGTAGCCCGCCTGCGAGATACTCGAAAAGGCCATCAGTCGCTTCAGGTTCTCTTGGCGCAGGGCGAAAAGATTGGCCAGCGTGATGGAGGCAATGATGATCCAATAGAGGAGCGTTTGCCACTGCTCAACCATCGGTGCGAACACCTTGACAAGCATGGCCATCAGCACGAAAGCGGCCGAGCCTTTGGAAATGACACTCAGATAGGCCGTCACCGTCGAAGGAGCACCTTCGTAGACATCGGCTGTCCATAGATGGAAGGGTACAAGTGAGATCTTGAATCCCATACCTGACAGGAAGAACACAAAGGCCATTATTTGCAGGGCACTGCCGTCCAGATGAGCAGGAATGTCTGCAAAATAAAGTGTACCCACTGTGCCATAGATAAGCGAGATGCCGTAGAGCAGCAGGCCGCTGGAGAACAGTGCCATCAGGATGTATTTGGCGCCAGCCTCGGCCGAATGGTGGCGGTACTTGTCGAAAGCCACCAACGCGGCCATCGGCACGCTGGCCGTCTCCAGGCCGATGAAGAACATCAGGAAGTGGCCGGCGGAAATCATCAGATACATGCCCAGCAACGTGGAGAGGGTGAGGAAGTAGAACTCACCTTGCTTGTAGCACGTGTCGGGGCGACGCATCCATTCGTGTGCCATCAGGAAGACAATCAAGGTACCGATGCTCAGGATGGACTTCACGATGTGCTGGATGGGCGAATTGTAGTACATACCGCCGAAAGCTTCGGCCACGGGACCGGGCACAATGGTTACCAGCGTATGTAGGGCCATGAGAACCACGGGCAGCATAGTATTCAACACGGGCCGTCCGTCACGCTTGTGGGCATCGGGACTCATGAACAGGTCGGCTATGAAGAGGATGAGGATGACAGCTATCAGCGACAGCTCTTCTTTCATCACGAGAAATTGACTATAATCCATTTTGTTAATTGAGAATTGAAAATTGACAATTGATAAATTTCCATTATCCATTAATAAAGTTTACGATGGGCAGCACGCTGTCGCCTATCATTCCGCTGATCCACCACGGAGCCATACCCAGGGCAGCTACGCAGACGATGAGGATGATAACCGCCGTGCGTTCGTCCCATGTGGCGTCGGTCAGCGTCAGGTGATGCTCGTTGGTACAGGTACCGTAGAGAATCTTGCCCACTAGACGCAGGATGTAAACTGCCGTGATGACAATACTGCAGCAGGCGATCACGGTCCACGTGCGATGGAACACGTCGGCATGCTGGAAAGCACCGTTGAAGATGGTCATCTCGGCCACAAAGCCGCTCAAGCCCGGCAGACCCAGGTTGGCCAGACCGGCAATGACATAGCAGACGGAGAGGAACGGCATAATCTTCATCAGGCCTGACAGCTCGCGGATGTCGCGGGTGTGCGTCCGTCCGTAAATCATACCGATGAGGGCAAAGAAGAGGGCCGTCATCAGACCATGGCTCAACATCTGGAGCACGGCACCCGTGCAGGCCGTCTGGTTCATCATCAGGATGGCGAAGAGCACCAGGCCGCAGTGGCTCACCGAGGAGTAAGCGTTGATGTATTTCAAGTCGGTCTGTACGCAGGCCGAGAAGGCACCATAGACAACCGAAATACCTGTCAGTACCAGGAAGATCCAGCCCAGCTCATTGGCAGCTTCGGGCATCAGATACATGGCGATGCGGAAGCAACCATAGCCTCCCAGCTTCATCAGCACGCCCGCGTGGAGCATGGACACCGCCGTCGGCGCCGAAGCATGACCGTCAGGGCTCCACGTGTGGAAGGGGAACAGGGCGCCCAGCACGCCGAAGCCCAAGAAGGTGAGTGGGAACCAGATGCGCTGTTGTTCAACAGGTATGTTGTGCAGGGCGGCTATTTCGGTGAGGTTCATCGTGGTGGCGCCGCTACCGTAGTAGATGCCCAGGATGCCTATCAGCAGGAAGGCCGAACCGCCCATCAGCATCAGCGTCAGCTTCATGGCGGAGTATTCCTTGCGGCCCGAACCCCACACGCCGATGAGCAGATACATCGGTATCAGCGCCACTTCATAGAACATGAACATGGTGAACAGGTCGATGGAAATAAAGAAGCCGAACACGCCTAAGGACAGGAACGTGAACCACAGGAAATATTCCTTGGTGAGCGGCTGCAGTCGCCATGAGGCGAAGGTACCTGTAAAGACAATGATGGCCGAAAGCAGCAGCATGGCTACCGAAATACCGTCTACTCCTACCGAATAGTGGATGTTGAGTGCAGGATACCAGACCATGTCGGCACGGAACAGCATTTCATCCGTGGCACCAGCGTGGCGTGCATTGAGGTACATCACGGTCAATGCTGCAGAAAGAACCAGCAGAGCCGATGCACCGGTCACCATCACCGCGCGTATTTGTGCGATGTTGCGGCTGAGCCAAAGACCCAGCAACATCAGCAAGGGGATGAGTACGAATAATGATAAAAAGTTCATCTTTATATTTACGATTTAACGATTTACGATTTACGATTGAAAAATCTCGGGTTATAGCAATAGTAGCAGTATCAGTGCCAGCGTGCCCAGCAGGAATACAAATGTATATTGCTGGATGCGTCCGCTCTGCAGACCGCGTATCTCGTCACTGGTAGCCTCGGCACTCCAGGCAAGGAAGTTGAAGAAGCCGTCCACTACATGGCGGTCCCACCAGGCGATGGGGCGGCAGATGCAGCCGAAGATGATGCGGTGGGTGATGAACTGGTAGACCTCGTCCAGATAGAAGCGGTGGTAAGCTGCTGTCCACAAGCCTTTGAAACGGTGTGCCAATGTATCGGCAACGGGCTGTCGGCTACCTGCATAGATGTAGGTGGCAATGGCTATGGAAACCACCGCTACGGCGATACTTGTACCTGCCACACTCCAATCCAGATGGATGTTATATGCTTCACCGTTGGAACTGATGAAGTGTCCGAAAGGAATGAAACCGGCAACTATCGTAACCACAGCAAGGAGCATCAGGGGCAGGGTCATCGCCAGAGGACTCTCGTGGGGGTGAGGCATGTGGCTGTCGCCCCCATCGCTTGCCGACTTTTGTCCCGGCTCAGAGCCGGCCCAAAAGATACCATAATAAAGACGGAACATATAGAATGCTGTCATACCTGCAATCACTGTCATAATCCATCCCATGATGGGGCTGAACTGGAAGCATGCCGTCAGGATTTCATCTTTGGAGAAGAATCCGGAGAACGGAGGAATACCTGCAATGGCAAGGCAAGCGATGAGGAACGTGATATGCGTAATGGGCATATACTTCCGCAGTCCACCCATGGCAGACATCTCGTTGCTGTGTACGGCATGGATGATGCTACCCGCTCCGAGGAACAGCAATGCCTTGAACATGGCGTGTGTGAACAAGTGGAACATGCCTGCCATGTAGCCCAGTCCCCCTTCGTGCGGGTCGGTTGATGTACATACACCCAGCGCCACCATCATGAAACCGATTTGGGAGATGGTGGAGAATGCCAGTACACGCTTGATGTCACTCTGCACACATGCCACACTGGCGGCATAGAATGCCGTGAAGGCTCCTACGTATGCCACGATGTGCAGCACGCTGGGAGCATATTCTATGAACAACGGGAACATGCGTGCCACCAGATAGACCCCTGCAACCACCATCGTGGCGGCATGAATCAGTGCACTGACCGGCGTAGGACCTTCCATGGCATCGGGCAGCCAGATGTGCAACGGGAACATGGCACTCTTTCCGGCACCACCGATGAACATCAGTCCCAAGGCAAGCGGAATCATTGCCGCACCGCCCTTTGCCAGCGCCATCTCATTAGGGCTGAAGGTGTATGTACCGGCATAATACCCATAGACGAGGATACCTATAAGGAATCCCAGGTCAGCAAAACGGGTCACGATAAAAGCCTTCTTCGAAGCGGCAATAGCCGCCGGCTTCGTATAATAGAAACCAATCAGCAGATAGGAGGACACGCCCACCAACTCCCAGAACAGATACATCTGGAAGATATTCGTTGCTACTACCAGTCCGAGCATGGACATGGTGAAGAGCGACAGGAAGGCGTAGTAACGCTGGAAACCGCGTTCGCCCTTCATGTAGCCGAAAGAGTATATGTGTACCAGCAGCGAAACGGTACTGATGACCACGAGCATCATAACCGAAATCGGGTCGAGTAGGATACCCATGTCGATACTGAGGCTTTCTGTGAAAGGCAGCCATTTGAAGTTATAGGGCATCAGCGCCTCGTACGTACCATCGGCAAGGCGGGGAGCGCTGAAGTACATTCCTGCGGTGAGATAGGAAAGCACTGCGACCACACCCAGTGCCGCAGTTCCGATAAGGCCGGCAGTGCGGTGTGACATCCATTTACCTCCAAGTCCCAGAGCGAGGAAAGAGAGGAAAGGGAGTAGAAGGATTAATATTGTATATTCCATATATACTATGTTTATCAATTATTACTATTCAAGAAACATCGCTTGGCGATTCTTGCTCTTACCACTTCATCTCATCCAGTTTGTTCACCTGGATACTGCGGATGTTACGGTAGATGTTAATCATGATGGCAATGGCTACAGCCGTTTCGGCCGCCGAGATGGCGATGGAGAATAAAGAGAAGAAATATCCTTCCAGTCCTCCGGGGAATAGGAAACGGTTGAACACCGCAAAGTTGATGTCCGTGGCATTCAGAATCAGCTCGATGCTGATAAGTATCGCCAGCGTGTTGCGGCGGGTAAAGAACCCATAGATGCCTGCGAAAAACATGATAGCCGAAACTATCAGATAATATTCCATGTGTATCATAATTCTTATCTTTTACGTGCTATTAATAATCCACCTACGATACATGCCAATAACAAGATGCTGACAGCTTCGAAGGGAAGCAGATAACCATACTTGTCACCGCTCAGCATGTGGTGACCGATGGTCTTGATGTTGACCTCCAAAGGTTCCACGTCGGTGGTGGCAATGAACTTATGCTTCAAAGTGATGAATACTACGATGATGGCACCGCCCACGGTGGCACCCAGTCCGGCAAGGAACCTGCTACGCTTTAACTTCTCGATGACATCGCCTTCGCCACTGGTAAGCAGTATGGAGAAGACGTAGAGCACTACGATACCGCCGGCATAGACCATAATCTGCACGGAACCGAGGAAGGTGTAACCCAGCAGAAAGTAGATGCCTGCCGTACCGAAAAGCACGAACAGCAGGTAGGTGGCCGAGCGCACCATGCGGTGGGTCGTTACCGTCAAGATGGAAAATACGGTGATAAAGGCCGCAAGGAAGTAGAATACTACTGTTTCAAGAGTTATTTCCATGTTGTTTAATTACAAGTTACTATTAACGAATTACTTTGTTGTCTCTTCTTTGGGAGCAGTGGGTTTCTTTTTTTCTTCTACATGGCTGCCCGGACGGTTCAGCGTCATGACCAGTTTCGTGCGGTCAAACACTGCATGCTCAAAATCCTGGTCGAACGTGATGGCATCGTGAGGGCAGGCATTCACACAGAGTTGGCAGAACATGCACGAACCGAGGTCGTATTCGTACTTAACCAATATCTTCTTTTTCTTGCCGTCTTCCGTTTCAACCATCTCGCCGGTCACCTTGATGGTGTCGTTGGGACAAGCCATCTGGCACAAACCGCAAGCTACACACCGATGTTCATTTTTATCATTATGGGGCATGGTCAGCGTGCCACGGAAACGGTCGGAGAGTTTCAATGTCGAGCGGTTTTCCGGATATTGTTCGGTAGTCTTTCGTCGGCAGAATACGGTCATGGTTGTCTTCATACCTGTCAGCAGAGAAGTGACGCCGTGTATGAGTCCGCCGATATAAGAGTTCTTTTCTTTCATTACTTTTGCCTTTATTAAAATTATCCGCAAGGAAATCTTGCTCCGGCGCTACGCCGGTTAGAAATGCAATTTAAATACTACAATTAATACCATCAAAATCAAGTTCACCATAGAGATGGGTACCAGGTACTTCCACTCCAGATTCAGAATCTGGTCAATACGCAGGCGGGGGAAGGTCCACTTTATCCACATCAGCAGGAAGACTACGAAGAAGGCCTTTCCGAAGAACCATACAAATCCCGGAATGTAATCCATCACTGCGTTGAAGCCGTCCAGGCCTACGATGTGTAGCGGCATCCAGCCTCCCAGGAAGATGGTGGCTGCCACGGAGGCTACGATAAACAGATTCAAATATTCTGCCAGATAGAAGAATCCGAAGCCCATACCGCTGTATTCCGTATGGTATCCGGCAGTCAACTCGCTTTCGGCTTCGGGCAAGTCGAAGGGACCGCGGTTGGTTTCCGCATTTCCGGCAATGAGGTAGATGATGAAGGCTATCAATGCAGGGATATGTCCCTTGAAGATGAACCAGCCGTCAGCTTGTCCTTCTACTATTTCGGAGAACTGCATGGTTCCCATCAACACTACCATTGTCAGTATGCTCAATCCGCAGGACAACTCGTAGCTGATAATCTGCGCACCGCTTCGCATGGCTCCAATCAGCGAGAATTTATTGTTGGAACTCCAGCCTGCCAGCAGGATACCCACTACGCCGATACTCGATGCAGCCAGCAGGAAGAACACTCCTACATTGAAGTCCAATACCTCCAATCCCTTGTTGATGGGCAGGCAGGCAAATGTCAGGAAAGAAGCGATGATTACCATGAACGGTGCCAGATTGTAGAGGAACCGGTCAGAGAATTTCAAATCAATGATTTCCTTTGTCAACATCTTGATGACGTCGCAGGGCACTTGGAGCAATCCCCATTTCCCCACGCGCATCGGACCGAGGCGGCATTGGAAGAAGGCGCATATTTTACGCTCCATGTAAATCAGGATGATGGCAAGCACGGCATACATCAAGATGATGCATACGCCAATCACCACGCATTCGAGGAATATTGCCAGACCTTCCGGCATCAGGGAAGTCAGCATCTGGTGTATCCAGTTGGTTACTATACTAAAGTCAAACACGTTGTTCATTTACTATTTACAATTTACTATTTACAATTTACGAGGCGCTTTTTGATTTACAATTCACAATGTACAATTTACAATTTGGCTGCGCTGTAATTCCGCATGGTAAATTGTAAATTGTCAAATCGTAAATCCTTTTATCTGTCAATATCTGGTACTACATAATCCAATGTTCCGCCAATGGCAATAAGGTCGGCGATTTTAGCTCCGCGGCAAATCGTATTTACGGTCGATACCAATGGCAAGCCCGTACTGCGGAAATGCAGGCGGTAAGGCATCTTGTCGCCATGGCTTTCGAGGAAGACGCCGAACTCACCGCGGCTACCTTCTACGGCTGCATAATAAGTGCCTTCCGGTACGCGGATAATAGGTTTCATCTTTTCCTGGTAGGCTCCTTCCGGGATGTTGTCTATCAGTTGCTCGATAATCTTCAGGCTCTCCAGAATTTCATCCATACGGATAAGGTAGCGTGCCCATGAATCGCCTTCGGTGCGGATGATTTCTTTAAAGTCCACCTTGTCATATACGGCATATGGCATACGCTTACGCACGTCGCAGGCCCATCCGCTGGCGCGTCCGGTGCCTCCGGTAGCTCCAAAGGCGATGGCATCTTCCCGTGAGAGTATACCCACACCTTTCAGACGTTGCTGGGCAATGATGTTCCCGGTGAATACGTCGTGATATTCGTGTAGGATACCGCGGAGGTAGGGGATAAACTCCTTCACTTTCTTTACGAAGCCGGGAGCAATGTCTGCCTGCACGCCACCGATGGTGTTGTAGTTCATGATGAGGCGTCCGCCGCAAGTTTCCTCAAAGATGTCGAGTATCTTTTCGCGGTCGCGGAAACCGTAGAAGAAGGCCGTTAATGCACCCAGGTCCATAGCAAGACAAGAATAGAACAGCAGGTGAGAGTCTATTCGCTGCAACTCGTCCATGATGGTACGTATGTACTGCACGCGTTCGCTTACTTCCACGCCCATTGCCTTCTCGATACACATGCACAAGGCATGGCGGTTCTGGTGTGCGCCCAGGTAGTCCAGACGGTCGGTTAGAGCCAAGGTCTGCGGATAGGTCAGGCTTTCGCACATCTTCTCGATACCCCGGTGGATGTAGCCGCAGTTGGCATCAATCTTGTCGATGATTTCACCCTCCAATGATACACGGAAGCGCATTACGCCGTGGGTGGCCGGATGTTGGGGACCGATGTTCACCACATATTCCTCATCACCGAAAAGTTGCATCTCCTTATTCTTGATGCTACCGTCGGGATTCAGCTCCAATTCCATGGTGGTGTCCACCGTTTCTTCGTTGTCCATACGCAACGGATTATCTTTTTCCGGCTCATTGTCTTTACGCATGGGATAGCCTACCCAGTCATTGCGCAGATAGAGTCGGCGCATATCCGGATGACCGATGAAAACGATGCCGTAAAAGTCGTAGACTTCGCGCTCGTTGAAATCCGCAGCTTTCCAGATATCGCTGACGGAAGGAAGTTCGGGATGTTCCCGGTTTAGAGTGGCGGTGCGTACCGCTATCCGTTCGCCGGTAACAGTAGATTCCAACAGATAGACTACACCGAGTCCGCGGGGGGTGTCCGGTGCGTCTTTCTCGTCGGGTATTCCCCAATCCATACCGCTGAGGCATTCCAGGAAGTCCATTTGTTTCTCTTTCCGCAGACGCAGCATTTCGTCGTGCAGGACTGAGGGCTCTATGTATTTTATTTCCATATTTTTAAGTACTGATTAGTGGTTCTCTTCTTTTCTGTTTACTCCACCGAAGTATTTCTCTATTTTCACTTTACGCTGCAATTGCATCATGCCGTAGTAGAATGCTTCCGGACGCGGAGGGCAACCGGGAATGTAGACATCCACCGGCAGAATCTTGTCCACACCGTTCACCACGTGATAGGATTTCTTGAACGGGCCTCCGCTGACGGCACAGCCGCCTACGGCTACTACATATTTCGGATCGGCCATCTGGTCGTAAAGACGTTTCAGAACGGGAGCCATCTTGTTGGTTATTGTTCCGCAAACCATAATCATGTCTGCCTGGCGCGGACTGGCACGGGCTACCTCGAACCCGAAGCGCGCCATATCGTAGCGGGCTGCGCCGAGGGCCATGAATTCGATACCGCAACAGCTGGTTGCAAACGTAAGAGGCCACAGTGAGTTGCTGCGTCCCCAGTTGACGAAATCGTCCAGTACGCCAAGGGCGACATTGGCGCCTCCGGCATTAAGTTCCCGAACCAGTTTCTCCAACGTTTCGTTGTCTGTAAACTCCTCATAAGGGATAGATTTAATTTTCGGCTTCTTTGTTACTTCCATTCCAAAGCTCCTTTCCTCCAGGCATAAGCAAGGCCCAGAATCAATATAATCAGGAAAAATAAAACACTGAAAAGTCCTGCCACGCCAAGTTCGCGGGTGATGACTGCCCAAGGAAACAGAAATACCGTTTCCACTTCGAACATCAGGAACAAGATGGCAAACAGATAGTAACCTACCCGGAATTGCATCCACGATTTACCGCGGGTAGGGATACCACACTCGTACGGCTCCATCTTCTGTGCATTGTACGAACGGGGTGCTATCGCATTGGAGAGCGCGATGACGATACCCACGAAAGCGATTGCCGTCAATAAGACGACCACTAACAAAGTAAAGTTCATAAACCTGATAAGATTTTAGATATATAATAATAGATACATCGCACCGGAGGACAAAACCTCTGATTTGTTGTCCGGCGAGGTCAGGGGCAAGCGTCTGCGCTTGCAGGCCTTCTAAATGATAATCTTTCTTAGCCCGAACACGTAATAATTCGCGTCGGGTACGGGATGAGGAGACAGATTCAACAAACGGTCGCATTCCGGTGCATAGGCATGCTGCTGCATCTTGTAGATGTACATGCGCAGGAGTACGCTTTTGTTGGTTGGTACTTGCGTATGGTCCACATGTTCTATGCAGAGGGAGTTTGGTGAAAACAAGTCGTAGAACTTCTGGACTGCTTGTTGGGTGGTAGGAGCTTGTGACAGCGTACAGCATTCTGCTTGTCGGGTGGCAGGAACGCACAAAATATCTGCAGCTCCGGTTGCACTGTCGTGCAATAGGGCTGCAAAGATTATGATTAAACAGTATTTAATGCATTGCTTCATACCACAATTCTCTCTTTCAAGGACGCAAAGATATAATAAGTATTGTTCAATTTGCTATCCCCGCATAACAAAAAATGATTATTTTTACACTTTTTATCCTAAATCAATTCCGTTTCCAGAAATCCGGTGTGAAAAGCAGCAGTACGGTAAATAACTCAAGACGACCCAGAAGCATTAAAAAGGATAACAGCCATTTAGCTGCATCGGGCAGGGCATTCCACGAATAGGCAGGTCCGGTTTCACCCAATCCGGGTCCCATATTACCGATACTGGAAATGACGCAGCCCATTGATTCTTCAGCCCCGACACCCATAGCCATCATGAGCAGTGTGCCGATGACTATAATGGAGATATAAATAAAACAAAAAGCCAGTACGGTGGAGACAATGGAGGGAGAGATTACCTGCTTGTTTATCCGTACCGGAAGTATGGCATTGGGGTGTAGGATGTGTTTGAACTCGTTTCGTGAGACTTTGGTAAGAATTACCATACGTATACACTTCAAGCCTCCGGTGGTACTGCCTGCACACGCTCCCATCAGCATGATGATGGTAAGCAGCCCCCACAAGACGGGTGTCCATTGCATATAGTCATCTGTCGCAAAACCGGTGGAGGTCTGGAGGGAGATTACCTGGAACAAGGATTTGCGGAAGGATTCTTCCATCCCCATGGGACTGGTATAGTAAAGCACGATGGCTATGACGGCAGTGAAGAGCACAACTGAACCGAAATAGAATTTCAGCTCGGCATTGCCGATGAACTTCTTGAATTTCCGGTTGACGAACAATAATAGCAAGGTGAAGTTGATGCCGGAGATAAACATGAAAATGGAGATGACATATTCTATATAAGGAGAATTGTAGTAGGCAACGCTGGCCTGCTTGGTGGAGAAGCCACCGGTACCGGTAGTGGCAAATGCATGGCAGATACTGTCGAACCAGTCCATACCTCCAAGCATCAGCAGACCGACAAGCAGAGCGGTTATGCCGGCATAGATACTCCAAATCCATTTGGCGGTGATACCGATACGGGGATGAACCTTGTCATGTGTAGGGCCGCTTGCCTCGGCGGCGAA
>ERZ772831.485-NODE-485-length-42286-cov-3.419384_pt1 | contig 42286 bp, 29 predicted proteins | sample MGYA00580858_ERZ772831 | MGnify/ENA primary metagenome ERZ772831 (study PRJEB29015, sample SAMEA2737694) | human gut metagenome | biome: human gut; feature: human-associated habitat; material: faeces | place: China | collected 2012 ... | reverse complement strand
TCACGGATTTACACGGATAAATTTATTTTCTTTCCGTGTAAATCCGTGAGATCCGTGCCTAAATTATATCTCTTGCAAGCAGGATTTTGTTTCGACACTCCTTACTATTAAATCTTCTTCTCAATAACCGCCTGTACTACATTCAGTACATAATCGCCTAACTTTTCGGCCTCACCGATGATGTCCATGTAGTAGACACCGTCCTGGTACTGGTATTTCTTGTTGTTGATGTCTTCCACATTATGGATCTTCAACTGATTGCGATAATTGTTTATTTCATTTTCGATATTGTAAGATGGGTTGACATCGTCGCGTACAAGTTCCGATTTCTTCAGTATCTCGATCATGCGATGCAAAGCCTTCTCCGTAAGTGCCAACATCTGGTCCACATTATGGTTCTGCTCGTCTGTGAATATCGATTTAAACTCGTTGCGGCGTTTGATGCTTCGCGCCATATTATTGCAGGAATCTGCTATACTTTCGATCTCCGATACGGCACGCAGCATGATACGGATTTCTTCCTTCCCTTCCGAACTCAAGCGGCCTTCAGCCACGCAAGTCAAATAATTGGCAATCTCGATCTCCATCCGGTCGCTGATACTTTCGTATTTCTCTACACGGCTATATGTTTTCAGGAAAGCATCCTCGTTCTTCTCATAGAACAGAGCTTTCACCATATCCAGCATACGGCCCGTACGCTCGGCAAACAGCGTGATCTCCTTACGTGCTTGCAAGATCGAAAGTTCGGCAGTCGACAGCATCCCCCCCGTAATATAACGTAAACGATATTCCTCATCCTCATCTTTCTTTCCTTTGATAAGGAAGCAAACCGTCTTCTCTATCAATCCGACAAACCAGATCATAACAAATGTATTACTGATATTGAAAGCCGTATGGAAAGCGGCCAGTTTGAAGGATACTGCTACCGAGGGATCGGAAATGCGCATTACATTCGTGACGAACCAAGAAACGGCATTGGTGAACGGATAGAACAAAATCAACACCCAGATCACACCGAATATATTAAAGGCAAGATGTGCCAAAGCCGCCCGTCTGGCTTGCGTATTACCGGTCAAAGCCGCCAGGTTGGCCGTAATCGTTGTTCCTATATTTTCACCCAATACGAGTGCCACACCCAATTGGTAGTCGATCCAGCCGTTGGCACACATAATCAACGTAATGGCCATCGTTGCAGCTGAAGCCTGCACGATCATGGTCAGGATAGCCCCGATAAACAAGAACAGGATGATAGAGAAAAATCCCATATCGGCATAATTCTGCACGAAGGCAAGCATCTCCGGATTGGCTCCGAGATCCGGAGCATTGGCTTTCAGGGCCTGAAGCCCCATAAAAAGGAAAGAGAAACCGAAAATGAACTCCCCGACCGACTTACGTGAGCTTTTGCCGGAAAAGAGGAGTGGAATGCCGAATGCGAGTAGAGGAAGGGAGAAAGCCGCGATGTCGACTTTGAATCCGAGAGCCGAGATCAACCACGCGGTAACGGTCGTACCGATATTGGCTCCCATTATGACACCGATGGATTGGGTAAGAGTGAGCAGACCAGCGTTTACGAAACTGACCACCATGACTGTAGTGGCGGATGATGATTGGATCAGGGCGGTAATTAAAACTCCGGTAAGAACTCCGGTAACCCTGTTGGTCGTCATGGCCGTCAGAATCCTGCGCAAACTGTCCCCCGCAAATTTCTGCAGACCTTCGCTCATGATCTTCATACCGTATAGGAACAACCCCAAGGAACCTATAAGGCGTAGAAAATCAAAAAATGAATAGTCCATTTAAAATACGTTTAAGTGGATGTATATCCGATTAATATTCCTAACTTTAGGGGACAAAAGTATAAATAATAACTGAGATACCATGTCTGAAACTATTACAATTTATTGCAAAAATAACAATACTTACAAAGAAGTTCCCATTGGTTCTTCGCTGTTGGACATCTATTCACTGGTTGGTGCTCCCCTCCGGTTACGACCGATGAATGCACAGGTAAATAATAAAACAGAGGGGCTTACCTTCCGTTGTTGGCATCCGAAAGATGTTGAATATGTCGACTATACGCAACTTTCGGGAATGCGGACATATGTCCGTTCCCTCTGTCATATTTTCTCGAAAGCAGTGAACGACGTGCTCCCTTCAGCGACTCTGAACCTGGAGCATCCCATCTCGAAAGGCTATTATTGCGTTATTCACAACGGTAAAGACATAGACGAGGAGACGATCGGCAAGATCAAGAAACGGATGCGTGAAATCATCGACGCAGACCTTCCTTTCCATTTGAAAACGATTCGCACGATCGATGCCGCAGTCTTGTTCCGTGAAAGGGGCATGAACGACAAAGCCCGTCTGATCGAAAGCGCCGGTATGCCTTATACGTCTTATTACGAATTGGATGGCTACATCAATTATTTCTATGGCTGCCTGACTCCTTCCACCGGCTACATCCAGGTTTTTGACCTGGTTCCCTATTTCGACGGCGTGTTGTTGCGTGTGCCTCAAAGGACGAATCCGACGGAATTGGAACCGGTCATCCGCCAAGATAAAATGTTTCAGGTTTATAAGGAGCATCTGACCCTGCAACGCACGGTCGGATTGGACAACGTCGGCGACCTGAACCGGGCGATAGAGAAAGGCATGACATCCGAGGTCGTCATGGTCTCCGAAGCCATGCAGGAAAAGCAGGTAGCCAAGATCGCAGAGGAGATTGCCGCCCGCTACGATAACGGCGTCCGCATCGTGTTGATTTCCGGACCGTCTTCTTCGGGGAAAACGACTTTCTGCAAACGGTTGCAGGTTCAGTTGATTACAAACCTGATCCATCCGGTCGGACTTTCATTGGACGATTATTTCCTGAACCGTGAAGATACGCCGAAGGACGAATCCGGCGAATATGACTTCGAATCGTTGTATGCGCTCGACCTACCTTATTTCAACAGCGAATTGCAGAAACTCCTTTCAGGTGAAGAGATCGAAGTGCCGAGCTTTAATTTCGAGACAGGTCGCCGCGTTTTCAAAGGAAAGAAACTGAAGATGCAGAAAAACTCCGTCCTAGTGATAGAAGGCATTCACGCCCTGAACCCCGAACTGACTTCCATAATCGAAGACTGCTATAAATACCGGATCTATGTATCCGTGCTGACTTCCATCTCGTTGGACAACCATAACTGGATTCCGACAACGGACAACCGTCTCTTACGCCGCATCATCCGCGATTACCGGTTCCGCGGATATTCCGCCCGTGACACGATCGCACGCTGGCCCAGCGTACGCCGAGGTGAGGACAAATGGATATTCCCGTATCAGGAGAATGCGGATGCGATGTTCAACAGCGCCATGTTATATGAACTGGCCGCCCTGCGCAAGGAAGCCGAACCGATCTTGGGCGAAGTGCGCGAATGCGATCCGGAGAATGCCGAGGCGTACCGTTTGCTCCGTTTCCTCCGTTACTTTAATTACATCCCCGATGTCGGGCTTCCGGGCACTTCCCTTTTGCGTGAGTTCCTCGGAGGCGGCAGTTTCCGATATTGATCTGCAACAACGGAATGCTTTCGTTGGGAGGAATAAAAGTTACATACCTATGAAAATACTGTTTCCCACCTATGAAAATTTATTTTCTCTTGCGGGGAAATAAATTTTCATAGGTGGGAAACAGGTGTCCGCATTCATAGTTACAACCTGGAACCGGTTTGCAATATTACCCTGGCCATGCTCTTTTTCGGCGAAGCGAAAGGGTTGAACCCTGCTTTCCATGCCGGATTAGGGTTGCACCTCCTTTCCGTTCTACGAGAAACGCAGGAAGCTATCCGTTGTAAGGGAGCGTAAACCAGAACCGCGCACCTTCTCCCGGCCTCGAATCGACACCGATTGTCCCATTGAGAGCTTCGATGATGGTTTTGCAGATTGTCAAGCCCAAACCGGTTCCTTGCTTAAACGAGTTGACTTTCACGAAACGGTCGAAGATTGCCTGTTGGTGCTGGGGTGATATTCCGATACCTGTATCGATTACTTCCACCAATACATATTTTTCTACGATACGGTAGGAAAACCTGATGCTTCCCACCTCTGTAAATTTGACCGCGTTCGAGATCAAATTCGAAAGCACCTGCGTGACTCGTTTCGGATCGGTATGAACGAAGATGTCCGGCAGAGCATCGAAGTCACAGATCAAAGAAACCTTTTCAGGCATTTTCATCGCATGTACCTGAAACTGTTCATGGAAGATATCTTTCAGGCTGGTATCGGAAAGCGAGTAATCCAAAACGCCCGATTCTATTTTGGAAAAATCAAGTATATCAGTAATCAAACGAAGGAGCAAATCGCTATTCTTATTGATTATTTTGACAAACTCTTCTTTTTCTTCTTTATCGTCAGTCTCGGCAAGGATATTGGAAAATCCGATTATGGCGTTGAGCGGCGTCCGAATCTCATGGCTCATATTGGCAAGGAAGGCTGATTTCAGTTTGTCCGCCTCACGCACCTTCTGTATCTCCAGTTCCGACTGCCGGGTTTCATATTCCGCATGGTGCAGTTTCTCTTCCAACAGTTTTTCTTCCGTGATGTTAGTAATATGGCAGATCATTTTGTTCTGCCGCTTGCTTCCTTTCGTCTTATAAGCCTGCGCATTGATGCGGATCCAGATCGTTTCGTTTTCAATAGCGGTACGACATTCGAAGCTGCAATGATCCTGCTTCCCTTCTATCACCTGGAAAAGCAGGTTGACATTATCGGCCGAACGAACAATCTGCTGTACACCTCCAATCGTCATGTACTTATTACTTCTCAAGTAGTTGAAGAGCTTGTTATCTTCCGGTGTTTCGTTCAGGAGTGGATTGACAAACAATTCTTTCTTTCCGATATCATATTCGACAATAAGGGAATGACCGGACAAGAGAACTGCTTTTAGGATCGCCAAATTGTTTTGTGTCTGCTCCTCTTTGACCCGTTTTTCTGTCTCGTCGGAGATAATCAGCAAATAGCCGATATGCCCGAACTCCCGGTCGTTCAACCCAATTCCTTTCACCATCAGATATTTGACTTCATCAGAAATATTGGAATTATAGTAACGGGTATCCCGGATGCAATTGAAATCGTATGCAAGTGGAAAACTGAATGCCTTCTTCTTCTTGATCTGATTAAGGATTCTCTCTGGGACAGCCGGATTCTTGAACAGGTTGACTCCCAATAACTGTTCCCGGGAACTGCCAAAGATTTTAGTGTCGGCATCGTTTATATCGATCAGATAACCTTCTGCATCATATAATTCCACCCCGATCGGCAGATTATTGAAAAACTGCTGAAACTTTGTACTCAGCTTGGAGATGCGTTTTCTCGACTCTTCCAGGTTGTAATTGGTTTGCCAGCGTTCGATTATTATGGAAAAAATACCAGCAATGATATGCATGTCTTCCACTTCCGAAGCAGTCCAGAAACGGCTCGTCCGGATCGAATCGAAACCGATGAAACCCTGTACTTTATTATGGAAGGTAAGCGGGACGATCAGCATGGACTTCAGATGTTGTTCAGTCAACAGGATTTTATCGATATCCGCTTCGGCAGGTAGGCCGGCAATATCTCCCAGCACGATATCGTGTCCGGCTTTAACAGTGTCAATAATCCACGGGATTGTGTCGCATGTCAACTTATTCCGATCATCCTTAGGGATCTTTACCCACGAACTCATTACTTCACATGTGAAATTGGCCGCAAACCCGTCTTCTTCAAAGATGGCAACATAACCCCAATCAGCATTGAAATAGCCCAGTAACAAATTCATTGCTTTTTCGATAGGCTTGTTTTCTTCGTTGAAAAGGATCGCCAAGACTTCAGAAATAATACGTTTGATTGTCGGCGTTTCCGAGGATATATAAATCTCGGCATTGTCAGGTTCATTATCTCTGGCTTCCAGTAATCGTATTAATTCTTCCCGGGACAACTGATCGTATAGTGATGCTTTAAGAGTCATATAAGATTCTTTATCTGATCGCAAAAGTAGAAAATAGTTTTGATTTTTAATACTTTTCGGCAATAATAATAATTTAATCTATCCTCCTTTAGAACTATTATATTTTGAATGTCGAGATCATTCCGTGTAAAAAGTTATATTTGCATGTTCTAACATTGGACGGTCTGGTGATTGTCCTTTCATTATTGAATTTGATTATGTTGAAGCAACAGTTACAACAAAAGTTACAGCAAAAACTCTCTCCGCAGCAGATTCAGTTGATCCGGCTTCTGGAACTCCCCGCCATAGAGCTGGAAGAACGCATAAAGCATGAACTGGAAGACAATCCCGCTTTGGAAGAAGGAAAGGAAATTGCGGATGACTTTGACCGTACTGACGAAGGTGGTGAGGAGTTGGCAGCTAACGAGATGGAAGGAGAAAGCGAGACAGATACCGACCTTTCACTCGGTGACTACATGAGTGAGGACGACATACCCGATTACAAACTTCGTGAACTGAACGAGCGGGCGGAAAAGAAAGAGGACGTTCCTTTCTCGGTCAGCGAATCCTTGAACGAATATCTGCTCCAACAACTCGGACTGCGGGATCTGCCGGAGAAGCAGGTGAAGATCGCTGAATATATCATCGGAAATATAGATGATGACGGTTATCTACGCCGTGACCTGTCCGCCATAGCCGATGACTTGGTGTTCCAGGCAGGACAGGATGTGACGGAAAAAGAAATAGAGACAGTTCTTGCAATCATACAGGACTTTGATCCGGCAGGAGTCGGTGCCCGTAATCTTCAGGAATGCCTTCTGCTCCAGTTGGCCCGCCGGGAAAAAACATCTGAGACGAGGTTGGCCACCTTGATGTTAACCGATTTTTTTGAAGAGTTCACCCGCAAGCATTACGACAAGATCATAAAAGGACTGGATATCGACGAAACCGCCCTAAAAAGGGCCATCCGTGAAATCACAACCCTCGACCCTAAACCCTGCGCCAGTTGGGGAGGTTCTATGGAAACAGCTTTGAGCCAGATCATTCCCGATTTTGTGGTGGAAGCAGTCAACGGCGAACTGATCCTAAGCATGAACAACCGGGGAATTCCCGACATGCGCATCAACCGTGAATATGCGGAAATGTTTCAGGATTATGCCGGCAACAAAGCGAACCAGACGACCCAGATGAAGGAGGCCGTTCAGTTTGTGAAGCAGAAACTCGATTCCGCCCAATGGTTCATCGATGCCATCAAGCAGCGTCAAGAGACTTTGCAGCGTACGATGGAAACAATCATCCTTTTGCAGCGCGACTTCTTCCTCACCGGTGATGAAGCGACTTTACGGCCTATGATCCTTAAAGATGTAGCGGAACGGGCCGGATATGACATATCGACGATCTCACGTGTGAGCAACAGCAAGTACGTACAGACAAATTTCGGTATTTATCCGCTCAAATACTTCTTCTCCGAATCGATGCAAACCGACAGCGGTGAAGAAATTTCCACCCGAGAGGTGAAAAAGATCATGAAAGAACATATCGACGGCGAAGACAAGCGCAAACCGCTTACCGATGAAGAACTGGCCTCCATCCTAAAAGAGAAAGGATATATCATCGCACGCCGTACGGTAGCCAAATACCGCGAACAATTGGGTATTCCGGTTGCACGTCTCAGAAAAGAAATATAAATTTGAAGCGCTATGAGGTTATTTTCACATATCATATCCGGCATGTTCCATCCGTTGCTGATGGTGACGTATGGAGTTGTGCTGGCTCTCACCTTCACATATCTGGCAATTTATCCGCCAGCAATGAAACTGTTGCTCGCAGGCGGAGCGTTCCTGTCTACGGCGGTTATCCCCGGAGCATTTATCTTTATGATGGTAAAAAACGGGGCGGCGGTCGATATGGAGCTATCGGACAGACATGAACGCGTGGTTCCGTATCTGATCTTTATCACATCAATCATGGTCTGCGCTTTCTATATGTATAAAATGATGCTGCCGTTCTGGTTCATCTCCCTGTTACTGGGCGCCTGCGTGGCGTTAATCATGGCACTACTCATCAACTTTTTCTGGAAGATCAGTGCCCATGCGATCGGGACAGGTGGATTGCTAGGTGGTATTATGGGAGTAGCCCGAATCCATTTGATAAACCCTTACTGGGCCTTTATCATCGTAATCCTAATAGCAGGATTGGTCGGTACTTCGCGTATCTTTCTGAAAAGACATACTCCTATGCAGGTATATGCCGGGTTTTGTCTCGGATTTATATGTACCTTTGTAGCCTCATTCTTGAGTTATATCTATTTATTCATCTAATAAAAACACTAAAATTATGAATTTCCCTGCAGATTTAAAGTACACAAAGGATCACGAATGGATCCGTGTAGATGGCGATGTCGCTTACGTTGGTATTACAGATTATGCTCAGGGCGAACTGGGTGAAATCGTTTTCGTTGACATCACGACAGAAGGCGAAGTTGTTGCCAAAGAAGAAGTTTTTGGTACAATCGAAGCAGTAAAGACCGTTTCAGACCTATTCATGCCGGTAAGTGGTGAAGTGATCGAAGCGAATGCCGAGTTGGATGACAAACCTGAACTGGTGAATGAAGATGTATATGGCAACGGATGGTTAATCAAGATATCTGTTTCAGATCCCTCTGAACTGGATGAACTGATGTCTGCCGCCGAATACGAACAAATGATTGCGAAATGACACCTGTAGTCAGTATTATCATGGGCAGTACTTCGGATCTGCCCGTAATGGAAAAAGCGGCCAAACTGCTTGACGAAATGGAGATTCCATTCGAAATGCATGCCCTGTCTGCCCATCGTACACCAGCCGAAGTGGAAGCATTCGCCAAAGGAGCCAAAGGGCGCGGTATCAAAGTGATTATTGCGGCTGCCGGCATGGCTGCCCATCTGTGTGGAGTGATCGCTTCAATGACAACAGTCCCTGTGATTGGAGTGCCTATCAATTCGACGCTCGACGGTATGGATGCCTTGCTAGCCATCGTACAGATGCCTCCGGGAATCCCGGTTGCCACCGTCGGTATCAACGGTGCTTTGAATGCCGGTATACTGGCAGTCCAAATGCTCGCCGTCGGAGACGAACAACTCCAGGATAAGCTTGCCGCTTATAAGGAAGACCTTAAAAAGAAAATCGTAAAAGCGAATGAAGAACTGGCTAAGGTTTCTTTCAAATATAAAATGAATTAGTTGAAAGGTGAGAGTTGAAAGTCAACAAAAATGCAAAGTATTCGATACCGCTTGCCTCCCTTGTTGACTCTCACCTTTCAACTCTCACCTTTCAACTTTCACCTTTCAACTAAAAAAGATGGAAGATTTTTTTAACTATCGTCGTCGCAAATCGTCTATTGTCAACATAGGAAATACTCCGTTAGGGGGCGATAATCCGATTCGCATCCAGTCGATGGCAAACGTCTCCACTATGGATACTGATGCGGCTGTCTGCCAGGCGATCCGAATGATCGAAGCCGGTGCAGAATATGTACGTTTCACCGCCCAAGGAGAACGTGAAGCCCGTAATTTAGGTGTAATCCGTAAACAACTTAGCGAAGCCGGATATACGACTCCGTTAGTCGCCGACATCCATTTTAACCCACGCGCGGCCGATGCTGCTGCCGAAGAGGTGGAAAAAGTACGTATCAACCCCGGAAATTATGTGGACAAGGTAAAGACGTTCGATCTGCAGGAATACACCGACGAGGAATATGCCGCAGAGTTACAGAAGATACGCGACCGCTTCATACCATTCCTTAACATCTGCAAAGCACACGGAACCGCCATTCGTATTGGCGTAAACCACGGTTCGCTGTCCGACCGAATTATGAGCCGGTACGGCGACACTCCAGAAGGCATGGTTGCCTCATGCATGGAATTCCTGCGTATTTGCCGGGATGAGAATTTTCCCGACGTCGTAATCTCCATTAAAGCCTCGAACACGGTTGTAATGGTGAAAACCGTCCGCCTATTAGTCCGAACAATGGAAGCCGAAGATATGTACTACCCGTTGCATCTCGGTGTGACGGAAGCTGGCGATGGCGAAGATGGACGCATCAAAAGCGCTGTCGGAATCGGGGCCCTATTGTCCGATGGCATCGGCGACACGATCCGCGTCTCTTTGAGCGAAGATCCGGAAGCTGAAATCCCTGTTGCCCGTAAGCTGGTTGACTACATACTCGAACGCGAAGGACATGAACCTGTAGAGGCCTCACCTGCCCCCGGTTATGATCCGGTTACAGCCGATCGTCGTCACAGCCGGGTGGCGGAAAGAATCGGGGGAAATTTCCCGCCGGTTGTCATTTCTGATCGTAGCAACGGTGATTTTGAGTTTGATCATGCGTCACAGCCGGACTATATATACATAGGCAAGGAAGATCCGGAGAACCTGCCGGACAACTTTCGTCTTTTGGTAGACGCCCACTTCTGGAAAGAACGTCCGAACGCCTATCCTTTTTTTATCGCATCGGAAATAGACGAGTTAAAAGACTATTCCGTTCCCTTGAAATTTATCCGCCTTACCTACCGAGATCTGACCGACCGCGTGATCGAAGTGCTGAAGCAGGATAAGTCCGTAATTGTCATCCTGAGCACACATCACCGGAACGGTATCGCTGCCGAACGTGCCGCCATGCATCACTTGCTGGCAGCCGGTTGTGATGTGCCGGTCATCCTGCATCGCGACTATAGAGAGACAGATATTGAAGCGTTGCAACTGAAAGCGGCCGTCGACTTCGGAACTTTGCTGTTAGATGGCTTCGGCGACGGGATCATGCTGCACAACGAAGGGTGCGAAACGATGGTAACGGACAGTTGTATGTTCGGCATCCTGCAAGCAACCCGTACCCGCATCAGCAAGACGGAATATATCTCCTGCCCAAGTTGCGGACGTACCTTATACGACTTGCAAACAACAATCGCCCGTATCAAGAAAGCCACTTCTCATCTGAAAGGCTTGAAAATAGGTATCATGGGGTGTATCGTGAACGGTCCCGGCGAAATGGCAGATGCTGATTATGGCTATGTCGGCGCCGGAAAGAACCGGATCAGCCTATATAAAGGTAAAGAATGCGTCCTGAAAAATATCCCCGAAGAAGAAGCTGTAGAACGATTAGTCCAGTTGATAAAGGAAAGTGGAGATTGGACGGATCATTGAGTATAATTGAAAAGGAGTGTGTCAGATACAAATTACATTGAAATCAATATGTCCGTATCTTACACACCCCTTAATCCTTTTTTAATCTTGCCTATACGTTTTTATTCCTCAGACCTTATATCTTTCTCCTCATCAAACCCTCCGTCGAACCGGTTATCCTTGATCTCGACATTAACAACGCGCTGGAAGAAGAAACGATGGTTGTTCCAATGGAAAGCCGGATAATCATGATTTTGTCTAATCACATTATTGCGGAAGACTAGGCCGTCCACAGATTTTGCATACAGGATCGGCATATCAAAGGTTTCGAACTCGTTGTCCTCGATCACGATTCCGCTATGAAAATATCTCTTCTGACTTTTCAAATCAGGTATCTCCGGATATATAGAAATAACGGCGTTCGTAAATTGGAACTGATTTGTCAAAGCATTGATAAACTTGTTATTCCGGATCTGTACGTCATGGCAGGCACCCGTCTCGAACCACCCGTTGCAGTCGCCGCACAGTAGGATTGCCGTACCGGATGTGTGATCAAAAACGTTCTTCTCGACCACAGTCTTCTTCGGAGTACTGAACAGGGAACCACGGGCACGGTTATTACGGATCACATTATCGGCAAAATAAACCTCCGGCGTCCATTCCTGATTCTCGATACCGTAAGTACCAACCTCACTAATGGCGGGATCGACAGGTTTCTCAAACGTAATGCGGAACTGTTTTACACCATGGCCGTCAGGCTTGTCGGCTGTTTCAATCGCAGCCACCTTGTTCTGTTCACCTAAAACCTCCATCGTTTTGGACTCGATGAACTGGACGGCATCGCCCGGACGCCCCCATTCGAAACCGTAGGACTGCCCGTGCATATATTCGCCAACCAACGTCTTGTCGTCTATTCGCTTTTGCACCTTCAAATAGGTTCCATGCACATTGATGGCATCATCCATCATACCTTCATACAGACCACCGACCGAACGGATCAATCCCTTACAGCCGGAGAAATGAGTCGCATCGGCCTGTGTCGTGAAATAACGTGGATCGTCCTTGCCACGCAGGCAGACCGAGAATTTATCCAACGTGATATTTTCACTCATCTGGGCCAGCAGCCCCATTCCTTCAGCATAATGAACCTGTATATTTTCGAGTGTCGTATTCGTATCATGATACATAAATACACCCGGAGTCGGACGACCGTATCCACGGAACACAACGACCGTTCCCGGTATCAGTTTCTTGTTCTTCCAAGGCGCAAGAATCTTGCGGGAAGCAATCTCTGCGACATGCTTGCTGCCCACACTAATATCGCTGGTGGTATAGACCAGTCGCTTTGTATCTCCTTCAAAAGCGATGCCCCAGGCAGGGACATGTTCCCAACCTTCCCCTTTAGCGACAAAGTTGCTATCGCGTATTTCGTACTCCACCCAGGAAGCGACCTCGTAGGTGATCAAGCCTCCGACCGTGTCGTTCTCCAACACTTTCACTTGGCTGATATGTGGATTCGCAAAATCGATACTAAAGTTCTTCAATGTACAGTTCTCCGAACCGACCAAAGAAACCGGAAGCATCCGCCCATGGAAAACAAGTTCGGAACCTTGTCCGTCAAATATCACATTCTTCATATTTTCAAAAGCCAGTCCCACCAGTTTCGGATTATCCTGGTCATGGTTGGAAATGAAGTATTCACGTTTGGAAGCACCTTCGGGATAGAAATCATAACGTCCCTTCGGCAACAGTATCCGGACCGTATCGAAGTTCACTTCCGCCGCAATCTCTTGAAGAGCTTTCGCAATCAACGGAGAAGCATTTTCCCCGGTATCCGGTTTCAGACCATATCCGGACAGGTCATACGCGCCGCCTTTACATGCCGTAAACAAAGCGATAAATAAAAGTGTCAAAACAGAATTTAGTTTCATGGCTTACATCTTTCGTTGATTATATTTTCAATTATTTAGGGGCAAACTTACTCAAAATTATCCGATTTTATTGTAAGTTTGCCCCTCTTAAATATAAATAGATATGGAACATCCAATAAGCATTTATAACACACTCACAAGAAAAAAGGAACAGTTCATCCCACTGCACGAACCGCATGTGGGTATGTACGTTTGCGGTCCTACGGTTTACGGTGACGCCCACCTGGGCCACGCACGGCCGGCTATCACTTTCGACCTGCTGTTCCGTTATTTGACTCATATAGGATACAAGGTACGCTATGTACGCAACATAACAGATGTCGGCCACCTGGAACATGATGCTGACGATGGTGAAGACAAGATTGCCAAGAAAGCCCGTCTCGAACAACTCGAGCCGATGGAAGTGGTGCAGTATTACCTGAACCGTTACCATCACGCTATGGAAGCGCTCAACGTTCTACCGCCCAGCATCGAACCGCATGCGTCCGGCCATATCATCGAGCAGATCGAACTGGTAAAGAAAATACTGGATAACGGATATGCTTACGAAAGCGAAGGTTCCGTTTACTTCGACGTGGAGAAATACAACAAGGATCATAATTACGGTGTTCTTTCCGGACGCAACATCGACGATATGCTGAATACTACCCGCGCACTGGACGGACAGGATGAAAAACGTAATCCGATCGACTTCGCTCTCTGGAAATGCGCGCAACCGGAACATATCATGCGCTGGCCTTCTCCGTGGAGCGACGGTTTCCCCGGATGGCACTGCGAATGTACGGCTATGGGTAAAAAGTATCTGGGCGAACATTTCGATATCCACGGTGGCGGCATGGATCTGATCTTCCCACATCACGAATGCGAGATTGCACAGGCTGTTGCTTCACAGGGAGAAGATATGGTTCACTACTGGATGCACAACAATATGATTACCATCAACGGGCAGAAGATGGGCAAGTCATTGGGCAACTTCATCACGCTGGAGGAATTTTTTACTGGTGACAACAAGGTGCTGAGCCAGGCATATTCGCCTATGACCATCCGCTTCTTCATCCTCCAAGCTCACTACCGCAGCACGGTAGACTTCAGCAACGAAGCCCTGCAAGCAGCTGAAAAGGGGTTGGAACGTCTGATGGACGCTTATAATCATTTGATGAAGCTGAAAGCCTCCGACGTTTCAACTGTAGATGTGAAGGATTTGCGCCGCAAATGCTACGATGCGATGAACGACGACCTGAACTCGCCGATTGTAATCGCCCATCTGTTTGACGCAGCCCGCGCGATCAACTCCGTAAAGGATGGCAAGGCTACGATCTCGGCCGAAGACCTGAAAGAGCTACAGGATGTATTCCATACCTTCGTTTTCGATATTCTCGGAATAAAAGATGAAGCAGCTTCGGGCGGAAGCAACAACAACGAGGCATTCGGCAAAGCAATGGATTTGCTGCTGACCATCCGCCAACAGGCAAAAGCCAATAAAGACTGGGCTACATCGGACAAGATCCGAAACGAACTGACAGCCATCGGCTTCGATATCAAAGATACGAAAGACGGAGCCGAATGGAAGTTAAGCAAGTAAGACGAGCGTTCGATATTTGACAGAAAGGAAGCATAAATGATGATTTACTGCTTCACTCATTCTTATCATTGGCACATTATTTTTTATAATCATGACAATAAACGAATTTCTTCAAGGCGACAAGTTCGCCTTATTGGCTGGTGTCGAACTTTTGGAAACGGGCAACGGTTATGCCAAAGCCCGTATGGAAATAAAGCCGGAACACCTCAACGGCGGTGGCGTATGCCAAGGCGGCGCTATCTTCACTTTAGCTGATCTGGCTTTTGCAGCAGCAACAAACAGTCATGCACGCCTGACACTTTCTATTACATCCAGCATTAACTTCTTCAAAGCCGAAAGCAAAGGGTTCCTTTATGCCGAAGCTCGTGAAGCATTCAGCCACAAGCGGCTCGCCAACTGTGAAGTGCGGATCACCAATGAAACCGGCGACCTGATCGCCACCTTCAACGGAACAGGCTACAGAAAAGATACGGAACTGCCGTTTGCCCCAATAGAATGATTTATCTAAACCTATCGAACAACCGCTGCAGATTTTGTCCACGGCCCCAAAGTAAAGCTACTTTGATGCAATTGTCCTTGATATAATAATAAATTAAATGTACGCTATCGCCGTCAGATGAGTAAATAGCGTACATTTGTATTTTATTCGTAACGCAAAGACCGGGCCGGTTTGCTAAAGATGGTTTTGGCGGTTTGCCAACCGATGGTCAGCAAGGAGATCACACACAATAAAACGACCGGAACGAGGAAGAACCACGCTTTCCAGTCCGTGCGGAACGAATAATGATTCAGCCAATCCCCCATGATCCAGCCCGAAAGCGGAAGGGCGATGACAACAGCAATAGCAATCAACAGGAAGAACTCTCGCCCCAATTCAAAGAAAAGCTGCCTCCGGGAAGCTCCCAGAACCTTCCGGATTCCCATCTCCCGGATACGAGTCGAACAAGAAAACATAACCAGAACAGCCAATCCCATACAAGAGATAAAGATCGCCAATATCGCAAAAAGCGCCACAATCAACCCAAACACTTCATCCTGTCGGTATTGCTGATCAAAAAACTGGTCGAGAAAGAAATAATCATAGCTGGAATCCGGGAAATAACGTTCCCACGCTCCTTCGACCTGTTTCACGAGATCACGCGGGTTACCGTTCTCCATAACGACAGAGATATAACGTTGTTTCATCCAGCTCAATTTCTCATGCAGGGCAAACAAGATCGGCGTAAAATCTTTGTTAAGCGATTGTTGATGATAATCCTTCACGACCCCGATAATCTGCATCGGCTGATCGACGGTTTCGACAGACAAGCGTTGCCCCAAAGCGGCATCGGACGATTCGAATCCCAACGTACGGACAGCCGATTCGTTCAGGACGATCTTATAAACATCTCCCCCGTAATCTTCGGAAAAACCACGGCCGGAAACGAACTTCAGATCATAAGCTTCCAGAAAAAACTCATCGCAGTTCAACATCTCCAACAGGCGCGTCTGCTTCGTCACATCACTTTCGCGGACGATGGACAGGAAATCGGTTACCTCCGTTCCGGGAACTGCACCAGAAACCGTCACCGCCCTGACGGAGGGCAATAACGCCACCTCTTTCTTAAATGCCTCCAACTTCATAGCCAGTTCCTCGCATTGCGCCGGGAACTTAAGAACCAGCGTCTGGTCCACCCGTACCCCCAAAGAAGCATTCCGCATATATTGAAGTTGCGCATACACGATCAACGTCCCGCAAAGCAACACCAGAGAAGCCGTGTATTGCAACACCACCAAAACCTTGCGGGTGACCGTCGCCCCATGCGTATGGGTAAACTTTCCTTTCAACATCCGGATCGGCTTGATGCCGGACAAAACCGTCGCCGGGTAAAAGCCGGACAGAAACACACCGGCAGCAAAGATCAGCAACAGATACCACCCCAGTGAAGTCGTAAACCAGACGGAAAAACTCAGATCCCGTCCCGTCTGGTTATTGAAAGAAGGCATCAACGCCTCCATCAGCCCGATAGCCAGGATAAAAGCAATACTATTCGTCACCAACGATTCGAAAAGGAACTGTGAAATAACCTGCCTCCGGCTTGCCCCCGAAGCCCGACGTATACCGATCTCTTTGGCTCGTTCCATCGAACGGGCTACCGTCATATTGATATAATTGATCCAAGCAATACAAAGGATAGCAAGTGCCGTACAGATCAACACCCAGATAGAAGAACGATTCCCCTTCACCTCCGGCTCATAAGCTTTCTGCGGATTCAGATGGATATCGCGGAGGTTCGTCAACTGGATCGCCCAAGTTTTATTCTTCAATGCCTCTTCCGTCTTATACTTCTCCGCCATTACTGGAAAATCCTCTTCCACCTGCGTTTTCAGGTTCGCCGACTTCAGCAAGACATACGAATAGACTTCGTGGCGATACCAATATTCATCCATCCACTTCGGGAGCGTCTTGTAGGAGATCAGCAGATTATAGCGAATATGCGTATTGATCGGCATATCTTCCATTATACCCGTCACTTCGCAAGCTTCCTCTCCTATATTGCTTCGGAAGATCAGGATTTTCCCGATCGGGTCCGCTCCCTTGAAATATTTCCGGGCAATACGTTCGGTGATAACTACCTTGTTCGGTCCGTCCAGACAACTTTCTTTATTTCCCTTCAAGAGTTTGAAGTCAAAGAAATCGAAAAAGTTAGCTTCCGCATAGCCTATACCTGTCTCCCGATATAGCAGTTCGTTGTATTTCACGACCTGCTCCGGATAATACTGGCTTCCAACACGTGTATAAGCCTCGACAGCACTCATGTTTTGCTTCATAGCCGTAGCATAGCCGGCAGACGAACTGGCCCAATCATCCGTCAGCTCCCCGTTCTCATAAAACCGGGCTTCAACCCTGAAGATACGATCCTGCCGGCTGTGCATATCGTCGTAGCTGTATTCGAAAGCCACATAGGTCAGGATCAGCAAGGCTGCCGCCATGCCGATCGCCAGACCGACTATATTGACGACACTGAAACCTTTCTTTTTAGTAAGGCTGCGCCACGCACAGTTCCAATAGTTTGTTACTATCATTATGATGAAGATTTTCAAAGATGAATATTCAGGAAACGACCCGGCCGTCCAAAAGATGGATAATCCGGTGTGCGAAGCTGGCATCCCGTTCCGAGTGCGTGACCATGACGATCGTCGTCCCCTGCCCGTTCAGTTCTCGAAGTAATTCCATCACCTCCGCCCCGTTTGTCGAATCCAGGTTTCCCGTCGGTTCGTCGGCAAGGATCAGCGGACAATCCGTCACCACGGCGCGCGCTATCGCCACACGTTGCTGTTGTCCGCCGGATAGCTGCTGCGGAAAATGTCCGGCACGATGGGCGATATTCATCCGGTCGAGGACTTCCATCACCTTCCGCTTGCGTTCGGACTTCCGGCAGCCAAGATAAACCAACGGCAGTTCCACATTCTCGAAGACTGTCAGCTCGTCTATCAGGTTGAAACTCTGGAATACGAAACCGATATTCCCTTTACGGAAAGCCGTCAACTGGCTCTCTCCCATATTGTCTATCTCCTTGCCGTTAAAGAAATATTTGCCGGAAGTCGGCGAATCAAGCGTTCCCAAGATATTCAATAAGGTCGACTTGCCACAGCCAGAAGGCCCCATAATGGCCACAAACTCACTCTGTTTGACCTCGATGTTCACCTCGTTCAATGCTTTCGTCTGCACCTCCTCGGTGGTGAAGACCATAGACAGATTCTCTGTTTTAATCATATTATATTTATTTAAATCATTCGTTCCTGAGAATACGCATCGGCTTCAACCGAACCACACGCCACACCTGTCTGACTACCGTCAAGAAAGCGATACACATCAACAACACAAATGCGACTCCGTACACCCACCAAGGCAACACGATATGAAAAGCATAACTCTCCAGCCATCCGTTCATCAAAACCACAGAAACAGGAAGTCCCAATACAGTGGCCAGCACCGTAAGAAGTAGCAGTTCACGTGTCAAAACAACAAAAAGACTTATTTTACCGGCTCCCAAAACCTTCCGTATCCCAACCTCTTTCACTCGTGCCAGAGTAGAAAAAAGCGTCACGACCCATAATCCCAAACAGGCCACAAAGACTGCCAATAATGACGCACTGGCAAAAATCCAACCGAAATTGCGATCCGACTTATACAAGCTATCCTGATAATCATCGAGATAGAAATAAGAAAAAAGGGCGGACGGAAAATAAGTCCGGTACATTTGTTCCACTTCAGCCAAGCGGTCAGAATTGACCGAGCCATCCATCTTGACGGATATATAAGGAGTCGCAATAAACGGGACCCGCTCTTTCAGGAAAAAGAGGATCGGCTTATACGGTTCCGCAAGCGACTGCTGATGATAATTTTTCACAACCCCGACAACTTCGAGTGGATCTTCCAGCACTTCCATCTCCAACTGCTTTCCTAACGCCTCTTCCGGAGAAGGATAACCAAGCAGACGCACCGCCTCTTCGTTCAGGACGACCTTATTCCGTTCATTGCCGTATGCTTCCGAGAAACCACGTCCACAAAGCATTTCCGGCGAATAAAGCGCCAGATAATCATAATCGACAGCAAACATCTGTATCAGCTTCACTTCGGATGGATCGCTGCCGTAAGGACGATTGGTAAAGTAGTTCGCCACCTCAACGCCCGGCACAGCACCGGAAATAGAGACACGGACAACATAAGGTATCTGTCCCAACCGTTTCTTGAAACTCTCCATTTTGACGGACATATCATCGGTAAAAGCCGGATATTTCACCACCAGTACCCGGTTCGAAGAAGCGGAAGAAGTCTCCTGCTGCATATAACGAACCTGTCCGATCACCACCAACGTACCGGAAACCAGAACGAAAGAAGCAAGAAACTGAGCCACAATCAACATCTTCCGCATCCGGTTTCCCTTACGGCCATGCAGTAATTTTCCTCGCATGATATCCGCTGGACGGATGCGTGTCAGCAGGAATGAAGGATACAGTCCGGTAAACAAAGTTCCCCCTATAAAACACGCTGCCGCCATACTCCAGAATTCCGGCAAACGGAACGCGCCGGCAGCAAAATCCAATCCTACCCAACGGCAGACAAAAGGCAACAGTACCTCGACCCACCCGAGAGCCAAGATCAAAGCCGACAAGTTCAACAACCCTGCTTCCAGCAATCCTTGCAGGATCACCTGCCGGCGGGAAGCCCCGAACGCCTTGCGAATACCAAACTCCCTGCCACGTTCCAGATAACGGGCAACCGTCAGGTTCAGCGCGTTCACCCAGCCGATCAGTAAAAGGGCGACTACCATCACCGAAAGGATACGTACAGCCATACGACTACCTTTCGCCTCTTTCTCATAAGACTTACGGGGAGTCAGATGAATATCCCGCAAACGAACCAGTTCAACCCTCCAGTCCTTATGTTTCAATGCCGCCGTCTTATATTTTTCAGAGATGGAATGGAAAGCCGCTTCAATATCGCCCGGTTTCTTTCCCGGTTCAAGCCGGACATACGTATAGACACCGTGGATATACCAAATATCGCGCCTTGCCTCCGGAATAGTCGAATAAGACAACAGGAAGTCATAATGCAGATGCGAATTATAAGGCATATCGGCAATCACGCCCGTCACCTCGAAATGCTGTTCGGACGAAGATGTACGGAAAGTCAGCACTTTGCCGATAGGATCACCACCGGCAAAATAACGACGTGCAGCACTTTCGGTAATCACCATCGTATTCGGACGGACCAACTGTCCACCCTTCTCCCCCTTGAGGATCGGGAAATTGAAGAGATCGAAAAAAGCCGGTTCGGTATAACAGTACTGTTCTTCGATAAACTGCCGGTCACCGAACGTCACCTCTTGTCCGCGATCTTGTGCCGTCACACGTACATACTGCTCTATGCCCGGAATCTCGCGATACATGGCGGGAGCATGCCCGAAAGAAGTCGTCGCCCAATTATCCGTCAAGGTTGCCCCTTCATAAAGACGGCTCTCCACACGGTAGATGCGATCCCCGTCGTGGAACGAATCGAAACTCAATTCGAACCGTACATAGAGCATAATCAGCAGCGCCGCGCCAACACAAACGGAAAGACCGAACACATTCAGGGCGGAAAGAGACTTCCGCGCCCGTTGGCTTTTGATTACTTGAGACCAATATTCCATCAGCGTAAAATTAATCGTTCATTCTCACCAAACAAGTCATATCCGGAAATAATCACCTTCTCTCCCGGTTGCAACCCTTCCACAACCTCGTAATACTGCGGGTTCTGACGGCCGATACGGACAGGGCGGCGGCGAGCTGTCTTTCCTTCTTCATCTACCACATACATGTACTCGCCGCCGCTTGCTTGGTAGAAGCTACCACGTGGGACGATCACCGCCGGCACGGGATCGCCCAGTTGCAGGTTCAGGTGGTAGGTTTGCCCGGCACGGATATTCTCCGGCCGGCCGGAGACAAAATGCAGGTCGGTGCGAAACTGTCCTTCCCGCACTTCGGGATAGACTTTCGTCACCTCCATATCGTACTTCTTTCCTTCACGTTCGAAGCTCGCAGGGAGACCGGGCATGACACGTTCCACATAGTGCTCGTCAATCTTGGCTTCCACCTTCAGTTCGGGCGTGATCACCTGGCCGATACGTTCGCCCTGGGCGATGGACTGGCCGATCTGGGCCTCCAGGTTTCCTAACTGCCCGTCGACGGGAGCCTTCACTTTCAGGTTTTCCAGTCGCCCGCGAACCAAGGCAAGGCTCTTCTTCATATTCCGGATGTTCTCGTCCAGGCTCTGTAGCTGGCTGCTGCGGAACAGGTCGTCCTGCTTGATCCGTTCGTCCACAACGGCCAACTGTCCGAGGGCGGCCTCGTAATCTTCCTCAGCCTGCAAGTAATCTTCGCGGGCCAGCAGGTTCTTCTTATACAGGCGTTCGTATTGCCTGAAACGGCGTTCCTTCTGCACCAATTCCTTACTCAGGCCGATACGGTCCTGTTTCAGCCGGAGATGTTCCTGCTCCATGCTGAGACGGGTGTTGCGAAGTTCGTTTTCCTGATAGGCCAAGTCGGCTTCGCTTTGCAGGATGCCGATGTTCAGGAGCGGGTTACTGAGGCGGAGGATCACGTCGCCCGCCCGCACCTGCGCCCCTTCCTCGATCAGGCGTTCTTCGACGCGCCCACCCTCGATGGCGTCAAGATAGATGATACGATCCGGCAGTACCTGCCCGATAACCCGGATGTAGTCGTTGAACTCTCCTTTCTGCACGGTAGCGATCGTAATGCGTTCTTTCTCCACTTTCAGGGAAGAGGAAGTATCACGAAAAAGAAGCCAAAGCAGGCAAAGCAGCCCGACGGCAATTCCTATCAAGGAATAGATGTGTTTCTTCTTAAACCGGGACTTCCGCTCAATACGGGTGTCCATGCTATTGATTGCCATTCTTGTTGTATTTATTCGGTTCCTAAAAATGAGCCTGTGCGGTAGAAGTCTACCGTGCGGCTTTTCAACTCATACTGCAAACGGGTGCGCGACAGTTCTGCCTTGGCCAGTATATAGAGGTTCCGCTTCTCCATCAGTTCGAACACGGAGATCATCCCCTCCTCCCATTTCTCCTCGCTCTCTTTCAGCGTGACGGTGGAAGTGCGGAGTTGTTCGACCGCCTGACGGTGTTCCTCGGCGGCAGCCCGGAGTGAAAGGCAGGCGTCGTCTATTTCCTTGTAGAGGCTGAGGCGTTGCTGCTCGTTCTCGTTCCGTATCCTTTGCAGGCGGAAACGTTCCTTCCGGACATCTGTCAGGCGGGAAAGTCCGCTGAACAGAGGCAGCGAGACGCTCACGCCGATATATTTGTTCATGTTATTCTTCAACTGGTCTTTGATCGGGATGATCTCGCCCAGGTCATCCCGTTCCGTGTCGTAGTAACCGGAATAGAGGCTGAATTCCGCCCTGATGGAAGGAGAAAAAGCCCCGGACGCTATTGCCAGTGACTTGCGGGAAGCTTTCTCCCTCAGTTCCATAGCCCGGAATTCCGGCAGGGATGTTTCGGAGGCGGCATAGATCTCGTTAGATTCCAGTACAGGAAGCACGGGAAGTTCGCCCTCCCCGCCGGGAGAGATCGCCAGCGTATCGGTATCCCGCATATTCAGCAGTTCCTTCAGGGCAAGTAATGAGAGGCGGCAACCGTTCGCCTTCACCGTCTCCTGGTAAATATCAGATTGCAGGCGCGCCTTCACCTCCTGCAAATCAGAAGGGGAACGCATGCCAAGATCCACATATTCGAGCATCTGCTCGTGATAGCGTTCGCTCAACTTCCGCTGCTCGACAGCAAGCTCGTACATCTTCTTATCGAAGCAGAGGCGATAGAAAGCATCCATCACCTCGAAGGCAATCCGGTTCTCCTCGATCTGCTCCGTGAGGCCGCCGATCTGCTTGTTCAGTTTGCGGAACTGCAACCGGTTGACGCGCGTAAAGCCGTCGAACACCGGAAGCGAGACATTCAGCCCCATCGTGCTCTCTAAAAAGGAAGAGGAAGTATAGAGGTTCGTTTTCGGGTCCACCGAACGCCCCAAACGTTTGCCCAATGCGCCGGTAGCACTTACTGAGGGCAGGAAATCACCATAGGCGGCGGTAAGGTCTTCCCCGGCAATCCGTGTATCCAGGCGACTGTTCCGCACGCGGTAGTTCTGTTCGACGGCATAGCGCATGCAGTCATCCACCGTCCAGCCGGACTGCGCCCGCAGGTTTCCCGGCGAAGCCAGGAAGACGAGAAGAAAAAGAGACAAACCTCGTTTGATCGTTATCTGTGCATTCATCATGACAGAAAGAAAGCAAACGACGTGCCAGAAATGTAACATTCAGACTATCAAAAGCATTTCAAAAACACCTCTCGCCAACCGTCCAATTTTTGGACGCCCAAACGTCCAACTTTTTGACACAGGTGTCCTCCTGTCGCTCATCGAAGCATGACAAGTGCCAAATGCAACACACAAAAACAAGCTTTACCCCTCATCCCTGAGACATAAAGCCTAAACACGTAAATCAGTTATTATAAAAAACGAAGCAGTGTTATTTATTGTGTCTATAAGTATACTCTTTTTATTTTCCGCGGGCAAAGGAAAAGCATACATATTGCAAAGATATGACAAGAGAAAGACAATTTAATTGAAAATAGAGAACCATGGTTTATCTGAAGCAAATCAAACTAATCAATCCGGATATCCATACGAACGGGAGATCATCTCTCCCAAGCATTTAAGATTTCCGCCACATAGACGTTATGCGGATTCCCTGCCATTGCGCTGTACCATTTCTCGTATAAGGCAGGATCAACAAAATGATCCTTATCCATCTTAGTCACGTAAAGGGTTTTGCATTCGAGCGTCAGGCGCGATTCCTCGAAACAAGGATTACCCAGATCGGTAAAATAAGGCGTCAAACCTGTCGCTGCCACCTTGTCGATATCCCGTCCCGATTTCGCCCCGCAAATCTTATGGGCAGTCTTATGCTCTTCTCCTAAAAAGGACAGCGTGAAAGCTCCCTTCGCATCGACAAACTCGCGGGTATAACGTTCCGGACGGATAAAGACGAACACTACCGGCTTGTTCCACAGGAAGCCTACGCCCCCCCCAACTCGCCGTCATCATGTTGAACTTGTCCTTGTCGCCGGCGCTTACCAGCATCCACTCTTTTCCGATGATCTCTATAAAATTGTCTTTGACCAGACTCGGTTCTATTGCCTTCATAATTTCACACCTTAGTTAATAATCTTTCAAAGATACGAAAATATTTATTTGTGTGTGCAAAATTTAATATTCTTGTCCATACAGAATATTTTCTTTAGGTTTGCATCTCAATATTCACGTAATTATCAAGACGATAAACTGCCAAATGGAAATACTGAACAACTGGATCAGCGGGATTAACGACCTCCTATGGTCGTATGTTTTAATTATCATGCTGTTAGGATGCGCCTTCCGGTTCACTTTCAAAACCCGTTTCGTCCAGTTCCGTATGTTCCGGGAGATGATACGTGTGCTCGGCGACTCCGCCAACAAAGCCCATGAAGGTGAAAAGCACATCTCATCCTTCCAGGCATTCGCCGTATCGCTTGCCAGCCGTGTCGGGACAGGCAACCTGGCGGGAGTAGCCACAGCCATAGCCGTAGGAGGTCCGGGAGCAGTGTTCTGGATGTGGATCATCGCCCTGTTAGGTTCGGCCAGCGCTTTCGTCGAATCTACACTCGCACAGCTTTACAAACGGAAAGGAAAAGAATCCTTCATCGGGGGGCCCGCCTACTATATGCGATACGGATTGGGACTGAACTGGATGGGCATACTGTTCGCCATCTTGATCTCCGTCACCTTCGGTTTCGCGTTCAACTCGGTACAAAGCAACACGATTTGCGCCGCCATGCAAGGCTCGTTCGGTTTCGATCCGAGGATCGTAGGCGCGGTACTGACCGTACTGACACTTGCCATTATCTTCGGAGGAATCCAGCGAATAGCCAAAGTCAGCAGCGTGATCGTCCCCGTAATGGCATTGGGATACGTGGCGCTCGCCTCGGGGATCGTACTGTTCAATATAACGGAACTGCCGGCCGTCATCAAACTGATCGTAAGCAGCGCTTTCGGATGGGAACAGGCGGCAGGCGGTACGATCGGTGCCGCTCTGATGCAAGGGATCAAGCGCGGCCTGTTCAGCAACGAGGCAGGTATGGGATCGGCTCCGAACGTAGCGGCCATGGCATCCGTCACACATCCGGTCAAACAGGGATTGATCCAGACTTTGGGTGTTTTCACCGACACCCTGCTGATCTGTACCTGCACGGCTTTTATCATCCTGTTCAGCGGGGCGCCGTTGGACGGTTCGGTAAACGGGGTACAACTGACACAGCATGCCCTGACGCTCGAAGTGGGAAAAGCCGGAGGGATATTCGTTGCCGTAGCGATCTTCCTGTTCGCTTTCAGCAGCATTATCGGGAACTACTATTACGGGGAAGCGAACATTCGTTTCATCACACCGAAAAAAAGCGTGCTCTATATCTACCGTCTGGCGGTCGGCGGTATGGTGATGTTCGGGGCGTTAGCAAGTCTGGAACTCGCCTGGAGCCTGGCGGATATCACGATGGCTTTCATGACGATCTGCAACCTGTTCGCCATCTCGTTGCTGAGCAAACAGGCCTTCCTGCTGCTGCACGATTACATTGCTCAAAAACGTAGCGGGATCAAGAGCCCTGTGTTCGACAAGAACAAGCTGCCGGAACTGAAGGACAAGGCGGAATGCTGGTAAACGCTTCTTATTGGTAGATCAGACTGAACAACCGTTCAGGTGCAAAGATCTCGTTGGCGACCTCTCGTATCTCTCCGGCGGTCAGCTTCTCCACCTTGGCGAAGACTTCCGGCAGGGTGTCGTAGCGGTTATAATGGAGAAAGCTCTTACCCAGCCCCAAAAACAAGCCTTCCCGATTATCGCCGGAGACGCCCAATTGTCCGATCACCTGCTTCTTGGCCGCCGCCAACTGGGTCGCGGTCAGCTTCACCTCGCGCAGCTTCGCCAGTTCCTTGTAAACAAGCCTGATCGCCTTCTCCTTGTTCTTCGGATCAGTCCCGAAGTAGATGCTTGCCAGCCCCGTATCGGTATAAGAAGTCACGTTCGATTCGACGTTATAGACAAGCCCGTTCTTTTCCCGGAGAGAGACATTCAAACGGTTGTTCATGCCCGGCCCTCCCAAGAGGTTATTCAGCAAGAACAACGGCAGGCGTTTCTCATCGTGCATGCTGTATGCCCGTCCCCCGATCAGCACATGCGCCTGATGGGTATCCTTGTGTATCTGGCGGCTGACGGGAAGGAGCTCGCCGGGTGCCGTCCGGTTACGTGCCGCCATCGGGAAAGCGATATCCGACAGGGTGCTTTCCGCCATCTGCACGATCTTCTTGAACGGAATCCGGCCCATCGAGAAGAACACCATATTTTCGGGGGCATAGAACCGCCTCATAAACGACTTGCCGGACTCGCTGCCGAAACCGAGCAGCGACTGCTCGTCCCCCAAGATGTTATGTCCCAACGCATGTCCGTCGAACAGCAAATTCTCGAATTCATCGAAGATCAGTTCCGAAGGGCTGTCCTCGTATGAATTGATTTCGTCCAGGATCACATCCACCTCCTTCTCGATCTCCTGCTCCGGGAACTGCGAATGGAACACCAGGTCGGACAGCAGTTCGAAAGCCCTCCGGAAATGCTCTTCCATAAAAATAGAATAGACGAAAGTCTCCTCCTTTGTGGTATAGGCGTTCAGCTCCCCTCCCACATTCTCCATCCGATTCAGGATATGCCAGGACTTACGCTTTTCCGTCCCCTTGAATATCATGTGTTCGACAAAGTGAGCCAAGCCAAATTCATCCATTTCCTCATCCCGTGTCCCGGCATTCACGGCAAACCCGCAATACGACACCGGGGATGCAGAAGGAAGATGTACGATACGCAAACCGTTCGGTAAAATATGTGAGAAGTAATCTTTTTCCATGATCCATTCATTAGGAGGCACAAAAGTACAAAAATATAGGTCATTCCATGTGCAGGTATCATTAAAATAGATACTTTTGCACTTTGTTAAGTTCATAACACCATATAGAATCATTTTAAAGGCTATGATAAACGAAGCAATCTCATCCATTCTGCAACAGGAAGCTGAAGCAGTACGCAATATTCCGATAACCGACGGCTATGAAGAGGCTGTGACACTCATTGTGAAACATGTACACGAACTCGGAGGGAATCTGATCACCAGCGGTATGGGAAAAGCAGGACAGATCGCCATGAACATCGCGACCACCTTCTGTTCGACCGGCACGCCTGCCTACTTCCTGCATCCCAGCGAAGCACAACACGGCGACCTCGGCATCGTCCGCAAGAACGATGTCATGCTGCTCATCTCCAACTCCGGCAAGACACGCGAACTGCTCGAACTGGTGGAGCTGACACGCGGTCTCGTACCGGAGATGCAGTTTATCGTTATCACCGGCAACCCCGACAGCCCGCTGGCAGCCGAAGCGACGATCTGCCTGCCGACCGGTGCGCCGAAAGAAGTGTGTCCTTTAGGCCTCACCCCCACCACATCGACCACGGTCATGACGGTGATAGGCGACCTGTTGGTAGTCGGCACCATGAAACGCATCAACTTCGGCTATCCCGACTATACCAAACGGCATCACGGCGGTTACCTGGGTTCGAAAAGCCGCGAACAGTGTAAAACCGTAAACAAATAAAGAGCATGAGGAAGGTAATCGGCATCGGGGAAACCATTCTCGACATCATCTTCAGGAACAACCGACCCCATACGGCAGTGCCCGGCGGATCGACCTTCAACGGCCTCATCTCGTTAGGACGCCTGGGTGTACCTGTCTCTTTCATCAGCGAAGTGGGAAACGACCATGTCGGCGACATCATACGCGACTTCATGAAGGAAAACAACATTTCCACCCGCTACGTCGACCGTTTCCCGGATGGCAAAAGCCCGATTTCGCTCGCGTTCCTGGACAACGACAGCAATGCCGACTACACTTTCTACAAGGATTATCCGAAGCAACGCCTCGACGTGCCCCTGCCGGAGATCAACGAAGACGACATCTTCATCTACGGCTCCTATTACTCACTGAACCCGGCGCTTAGGGAACGGATGGTGGAATTTCTCGACTATGCACGCCAGCGCAAGGCGATCCTCTACTACGACCCGAATTTCCGCAAGGCGCACGCCCATGAAGCGATACACCTCGCCCCGACATTGCTCGAAAACTTCGAATATGCCGATATCATACGCGGCTCGGACGAGGACTTCCTCAATATCTTCGGGGAGGCCGACAGTGAAAAAGTCTACACCGACCATATCCGTTTCTACTGCGACCGTTTCATCACCACTCACGGAGCCGGAGGCGTGAACCTCTACCACGGCGACCTGCGCCTTCATTTCGACTCGCCCTCCATCCGCCCGGTCAGTACGATCGGAGCCGGCGACAACTTCAATGCTGGCATCCTCTACGGTCTGTTAAAAAATAATGTCCGTCACCGTGACCTCGCCACCCTCCCGAAAGAGACATGGGCGAATATCATCCGGTGCGGGATCGATCTGGCAACCGAGGTTTGCCGCAGCTACGACAATTACATTTCTAAAGAATTCGCAACCTCCTACCTCTCCCAGTCTTAAATATCATTAACCGGGAAGATAAAGGGGTATAAAGACACGTGTTTTTCACTATCTTTGCTTTGCATGAGTAGTAGAAGTATGATATTGAAACGGATTCTTTTCTTGTTCACCAGTGTGGCCTTATTGGCAGGATGCAGCTCCGGCAGAGCACCTGAAATTCGTGCCATATGCCTGCGTGACGACATCGGCAACTATATTATCAAATGGGAAACAGCCCCCCATACCGACGGGACGATGAAACTTTATGTATCCGACACCCCCAACTCCTTCGACATGTCGCGACCGTGCAGCTATGCCGACATCAATGACGGGAGAGTGACCTACATCACGAACGACAACATCACCCGCAAATATTTCCTACTGTCTTTCAACGACAAATATTACCGCACTGTCGGCGCCCGCTCGGTACAGATGGACAGCGTCCAGAACCTGCGCGACATAGGTGGCTACTTCAGCGAACACGGGAACCGTATGACTGGCTGGGGCAAGATATTCCGCTCGGGCGAGCTCAAGGCACTTAGCCGCAACGACACGATCCGGCTGGATAACCTGAAGATCAAAACTGTCATCGACCTACGGGGAGAAGACGAAATAGCCCTCGCTCCGGAAAAATATGCAGGGGCGAACATCATCTCCATCCCGATCCCGGTAAAAGGCAAAGAACAGATCACCCGACGCCTGGAAGAAGGACGCATACGCAAAGGCGACGGGCTCGTGTATATGCAGGACACCTATATCAGCTATGTGACGGACAACAGCGAACAATTCGGCAAAGCCCTGAAAGTCTTTCTCGACAAGGACAACTACCCGATCCTCGTGAACTGCTCGATGGGAAAAGACCGTGCCGGCTTCCTGACGGCCATGCTGCTGACAGCCCTCGATGTGCCGGAAGAAACGATCATGAAAGACTATATGGCTTCCAACAACCACATAGACCTGCGCAGCCTTGCCTATATGGCACGCAACCTCAATACGGACGCCCAGGAAACCATCACCGTGCTGCTCGGTGCAAACGAGACATGGCTGGATCTGGCCTTCCATAAAATAAAGAAAGAATATGGTTCGACCGACAAATATCTGTCGAAAGGATTGCATCTCACGGAAAAAGAGCGCGATACATTAAAAGATATCATACTAAACTAACCGGTATCCAAATTATTTGCGTACCTTTGTCCCCACTCTGAATTTATTATATATACATATATCACATTTTGAAAACATTTGAAGAATTAGGAGTTGCCGCACCAATACTGAAGGCAATTCAAGAAATGGGCTACGAATCGCCCATGCCGGTACAGGAGGAAGTGATTCCTTTCCTACTGGGAGATGACAACGACGTAATTGCATTAGCACAAACAGGTACGGGAAAGACAGCCGCTTTCGGCCTTCCGATCCTGCAAAAAATCGATGTGACTACATACCACCCCCAAGCACTCGTACTCTGTCCCACTCGTGAGCTATGTTTACAGATCGCCGACGACCTGAACGACTACTCCAAGTATATCGACAACCTGAAGGTCCTCCCGGTGTACGGAGGTTCCAGCATCGAGAGCCAGATCAAGACGCTGAAGCGTGGCGTGCACGTGGTCGTAGCCACTCCGGGACGCCTCCTGGACCTGATGAACCGCAAGACGGTAGACCTCAGCCTGGTGAAGAACGTCATCATGGACGAGGCGGACGAGATGCTGAACATGGGGTTCACCGACAGCATCAACGCCATCCTCGCCGAAGTGCCGGAGAACCGCAACATGCTGCTCTTCTCGGCCACCATGCCGAAAGAGATCGCCAACATCACGAAGAAGTACATGAAGAATCCGAAGGAGATCGTGATCGGCAACAAGAACGAAGGAAACAAGAACATCCGCGATATCTATTATATGGTACAGGCACGCGACAAGTACCTGGCTCTGAAACGCATCGCCGACTTCTACCCGAACATCTACGGCATCGTCTTCTGCCGTACCCGCAAAGAGACGCAGGAGATCGCCGACAAACTGATACAGGACGGCTACAACGCCGACTCGCTGCACGGCGAACTGAGCCAGGCGCAGCGCGACTACGTGATGCAGAAGTTCCGCGTCAAAAACATCCAACTCTTAGTTGCTACCGATGTGGCTGCCCGCGGCCTGGATGTGGACGATCTGACACACGTGATCAACTACGGCCTGCCCGATGAAGTGGAATCCTACACGCACCGCCGTGGCCGTACGGGCCGTGCGGGAAAGACGGGTATCTCCATCTCCATCTGCCACGTGAAGGAGAAAGGCAAAATCCGCGAGATCGAAAGGATCATCAACAAGAAATTCGAGAAAGGCGAAATGCCTACCGGACATGCTATCTGCGAAAAGCAGCTTTTCAACCTCGTCGACCAGATCGAAAAGGTGAAGGTGAACGAGGAGGAGATCGCCTCCCTGATGCCCCAAATCTACCGCAAGTTGGAATGGCTGGACAAGGAAGACATCATCAAACGTGTCGTTTCGCTCGAATTCAACCGTATGATCGATTACTACAAGGATGCCGACGAGATCCAGCAGGTAGACGAACGTTCCTCTCGCAGCGAACGGGGCGAACGCCGTGCACATGCGGCCGAAGAGGGCTATTCGCGTTTCTTCCTCAACTTCGGCAAGGCCGACGGCCTATATCCGAACCAGCTGATCGAACTGGTCAACAAATGTGTGCCGGGCAAGGTGCGCATCGGCAAGATCGACCTGCGCGAAAACTTCTCTTTCTTCGAAGTGGAAGAGGGTGAAGCCCAGCGCGTGATGGACAGCATGAACGGGTTCGAAGTGGACGGACGGCGCATCTCCGTCGAACCTGCACAGGGCAAAAAAGAAGAAGGCGGACGCGGTGGCAAACGCAGTTACGGCGGACGGCGCAGCGATGACGGCTACAAAGGCAAACGGGGTTCCAAAGACAGTGGACGCCGGGGTGGAGACCGTTCGGACCGCACCTTCCGCAAAGACGAACGCGACAGCGACCGCCCGTGGAAACGGACTGCCGCCGCACGCGACGCTCGTAAGAAAAGACGTTTCTAATCCTCCTCCCTCACGCTAACAGAAACAGGAGACCGCAGCATACATCAGCAACCCCCAGCCGGCAACGACGGGGAGTTGCTGTTTTTGTTTCCGCTTCCCGTCATGTCTCTCTCCGTATCCCCGTACCCCGAGAGTGTCAACAGGGCTCCCAAACACCCCAACACGACCTCCGAACGGCCCTCCCACAAAGCCAGCAGGCCCAATACCATCAGGTACAAGCGAAGGCAATGCGGGTTGCACAATCGCTGATGACTGATGATTTGATGATTCATTACTTCTTTCCCTTGCCGGGGGATGCCCCGGCAAGGGAAAGACATCATTTGTATCTTCATGCCACCATCTTCGTCAATACGCAAATCGCAGAGGAACGGCGCAATTATCATCCGTTACCGGAATTGTTGCGTAAGTTGTCAGTAACTCACTATATAATAGTGTATTTCGCTATTCTTCCCAAGCTCCGATACCACCAATTATGCAGGATGACGAATCGGTAACGTAGCAAAGTCTTAACTTGGTTCAGACTTAACTTTTCCCGTCATCTGGTTACAGAAACTATTTTCTCAAAAGCCTATTTCTCAATAACTTTGCTCTACTTTTCCATATCTCGCCGATTATTGCTAACTTTGTTATATAATTATGACGAATTTAAACGTACGTTTTTTTGTCATTTTGAAAAAGCCTCCTATCTTATTTATTCCCAATAATATACAAGCAAAAGCAGGACAAAAGCTACCCCTAAAAACAGGGCAGAAAATGAACTTTCCACCAGTAGATAAAAGACTTTACTATATATATTGTAATCAATTGTTTAGAGACATTTTCCGGCAAGCCCCGACCTGTCCCTTTTTTGCACTTTTTCCAAAAAGGAGGGTAAACCCCACAGAGGAACTGGAAAAGCCGGATATTTATTCATCCGTCTGCTGAAGCAGACAGCAAAAGACAGTGCTTTATATCTTATCCATTCTTCAACACATCGTCCTTGTCCGGTGCACTGGGTTCGGGTGTAGATTCGGGGTTGAAGGGGTTGAAGTAGTAGATGCCTTTTTCACCGAGGAATCGCAGGAAGTAAGGGAGCTTCTGCATAAAGAGGCTGCATTCCTTCGACTTGGCAGGAGTCCAGGCTACCAGGCGGGGGAAAGTCATATAGTCCAGACGCTTGGCATCAGCGACCCGTTCCGTCCAAAGGGAGAACTGGAGGCCCATCACCTGGTCTTCATAATCGCGTGTCAGATGGATGATCGGTTCAGGGAAACGGTAGATGTCCTCGATCGTGTTGTAACCGCCCCACACACGGCCCACCTTATGGCCGCCGTACTGGACGAAGTCGGCATACAACGGACGGCGCGGGGTCATAATCACCCGGTAGCCGTTTTCGAGCGCCTTCACCAACTGGTGTTTGCGGTCGTGGCGCCACCACATGATGACAGCCTTGTCGGGAGAGACACCGGCATCGATCATCTCGTCCCAGCCGATCATCGTCTTGCCCTTGGAAGCCACGATATCGGCAGCACGGCGGATAAAATACTGTTCCAGGCCCGTTTCGTTGCCTAAGTTCTTATCTTTGATAAACTGCTGGATTTCGGGATCGGTGAACCAACTTTGGTTGCCGTAGTGCACCTCGTCGCCTCCGATATGGATATAGGGAGACGGGAACAGGGCGACGATCTCGTCGAGCACGTTGCTGATAAACTCGAACGTCTCTTCCTTGCAGGGATGGAACGTGAAATGCTGCCATTTGCCCTCGCCTCCGCCGGAGATTTCAGGATAGGAACGGCAGACAGCAGTAGCATGGCCCGGCATGTCGAATTCGGGAACGACCATGATGTGGCGATCGGCTGCATAGGCAACGATCTCCTTGATCTCTTCCTGGGTGTAGAACGTAGCGGGTGCTTTCGGGTCGTGCCAGTTGCCGACAGCTCCTTCGGTGGTCAGCTTCGGATAACGCTTGATCTCGATGCGCCAGCCCGGTTCGTCGGTCAGGTGCCAGTGGAAGACGTTCAGGCGAAGGGACGCCATGATATCCAGATATTGTTTTACCTTCTCTTTACCGAAGAAGTGGCGGCTCTCGTCGAGCATGAAACCGCGCCAGCCGTAGCGGGGCTGATCTTGTATCTTACAGGCACGCACGTTACCTTTGCCGAAACGGGAAAGTTGCAGAAGGGCTTCCTTCGCATAGAACAGGCCGGCTTCGGAAGAGGCTTGCAGCAGGATGCTGTTCGGTTCGACGACAAGCGTATAGGCTTCATCGGCCATCTTGCAATCGTTTGTCAGTTCCAGACGGATGGTTCCACTGGCGGGTGACGATTGCAAACCGGCTTCTTTCAACTCGGTTTGCAGTCCGGCGGCTAACTTGTCGGCATATCCGCCATTGCCTTGTACCTGGAGATTCTTTCCTATGACAAAAGAGCCTTTCCCGTTCTGCACCTTTGCGGGGGTCGGGAACAAAGGGTGTTGTGCCATCATCGGCAACACAAATAGGAGCAACAGGGTGCTCAGATAAATCAGTTTTCTCATGGCATATTTATATTTAATTATTCCCTTTACAGGGATATTCCTCTTTTGCCAGGGGATTAAGCCCCGGCAAGGGGTAGCAAATATATGAAAATTTCATATCTTTAGCCACAAAATTAAAGACAATGCCATGAATAGACTAATTATCCTTCTTATTGTACTTATCTGTTACGGGAACAGCCTTCGGGCCCAGGAAATCGAATACTCCCGACCGGTCAACACTCCTGAAAGTTGTACAAGCATCCTGGTCGGCAAGAAAGCATCGGCCGACGGTTCGGTCATGACCAGTCACACCTGCGACGGGAACTATCGCACCTGGATGGAGATCGTCCCGGCGGCACGCTACGAGCGCGACACGACAGTCGCCATCTATAACGGCCGCATGCACACCGAATATCCTGCCGACCGCACGAATATGGAATTGAAAGGAACGATACCGGAAGCCCGCTCGACCTACCAGTTCCTGAACACCTCCTATCCTTGCCTCAACGAAAAACAGTTGGGTATCGGCGAAACGACCATCTCCGGGCGCAAAGAGCTGCAAAACAAGAAAGGGATGTTCATGATCGAAGAACTGGAAAAGATAGCTTTGCAGCGTTGCACGACGGCACGCGAAGCGATCCGGCTGATCGGACAATTGGTTGCCGAATACGGATACGGGGATTCGGGCGAATGCCTGACGATCGCCGACCCGAATGAGGTCTGGCATTTCGAGGTGTTCGGCGAGGGGCCGGACAAGATCGGGGGTGTATGGGCGGCTGTCCGCATCCCGGACGATCATGTGGGGGTATCGGCCAATATCTCGCGTATCTCGACGCTCGACCTGAAGGACAAGGATCGTTACATGGCTTCCGAAAACGTATTTTCTGTTGCTAAGAAAATGGGGTTCTGGGACGGCAAAGAGCCGTTTAAATTCTGGAAAGCCTATAGCGGAGGCAACTATTTCGGCGAACCGAAGGCATTCAGCATCCGCGAATATTTCATCCTGAACGCATTGGCTCCTTCGCTCAAACTGTCGTACGACTCGGAAGAACTGCCGATCAGCGTGAAGCCGGACAAGCCGGTTGCTGTAACGGATGTGATGGCATTGCTACGCCAGACGTATGAAGGGACGGAATGGGACATGACGAAGAATCTGAAAGTGGCTGTCAAGAACAAGGAGACGAAGGAAACGGATACGATCACAAGTCCGGCGGCTAACCCCTGGATGGGAACAGATATGCTGAATATGCTGAACGGCGTGAAGGAAGGGACGGTGACACGCAATCGCTTAGTGGCGGTTCCGCAATGTTCCTACTCGCACGTGATACAGCTTCGCAACTGGTTGCCGGATGCAGTGGGCGGCGTTGCCTGGCTGTCGTTCGACAATCCGGGGCAGAGCCCGCGTATCCCGATCTTCTCCGGTACGACCGACCTGCCGGCTGCTTTCGGTATCTGCGGACAACACCGCCACCGTGAAGATGCCATCGTCTGGAAATACCGGACGGCAAACAAACTGGCTACGGTCCGCTGGGGATTGACCAAAGAGAAGATCAACGGCGCGGTCGCCCATTTCGAGGAAAAGGGCTTATCCGAAATGCCTTTCGTGGAAAACCGCTACAAAGAGTTGCAGGACAGCAAAGGGGAAGAGACCGCACGGGCTTTCCTGACCGGCTACACGGCCGACTTCGCAGGAGCGACAATCCTGCGCTGGCAGGAGATGGCGGATGAGTTCTGGAAGATGTTCGCGAGGGGATTCTGAACAATTGACAATTGACCGATATTCATATAATAGATAATAGTTGCTTTCCAAGACACGATAATTAATAATTTAATCTTTATATACATGAAATCACTTATTCTATCTTGCATGCTGGCTTTCTCTGCTTCGGCAACGTTCGGTCAGGGGTACCAGTTTACGGAAGTGGTAACGGTTCCCGCTACCCCGGTTAAGAACCAAGCGGCAACAGGGACTTGCTGGTGCTTTGCCACTACGTCGTTTATGGAATCCGAACTGCTTCGTATGGGGAAAGGCACGTATGACCTTTCGGAGATGTTCATCGTCCGCCAGAAATATATGAACCAGTTGCAGGACAACTACCTGCGTCGCGGGGACGGTAATATCGGGCAGGGCAGCCTTTCACATACCTTTATGAATGCGTACCGCCAGGTGGGTATCGTCCCGGAAGAGGTGTACACGGGCATCAACTACGACTCCGAGAAGCATAACCACAGCGAGATGGTTCGCTACATGCACTCCATCGCCGATGTGGCAGTGAAGGCGAAACAGCGCAGTCCGGAATATGACAAGCTGATTGCTAACCTGTTCGACACCTACTTAGGAAAGCTGCCGGAGAAGTTCACGTATAAGGGGAAAGAATATACGCCGAAGTCGTTCGCCGAATCTTTAGGGCTGAATATGGACGACTATATCGAACTGACCAGCTTCACGCATCATCCGTATTATGTGAAGTTCGACGTGGAAGTGCCGGACAACTGGGAACATTCCCTGATGTATAACCTGCCGCTCGACGAGATGATGCAAACGGTGGATTATGCCCTGAACAACGGTTATACGGTCTGCTGGGACGGAGATGTGAGCGAGAAGGGTTTCTCCTTTACGAACGGTGTCGCCATCAACCCGGAAGTGAAGAAGGTGGAAGACCTGTCGAATACGGATCGCGCACGCTTCGAGAAATTAGGAGAGAAGGAACGCTTAGAAGAGGTCTTCAAGTTCGAACGTCCCTACCCGGAAATCAACGTGACCCCGGAAGTGCGCCAGGCCGGATTCGAATCATTCGTGACCACCGACGACCACCTGATGCACCTGACCGGCATCGCCAAAGACCAGAACGGCACGAAATACTACATCACCAAGAACTCATGGGGAACCGACCGCAACAAGTTCGGCGGCTACCTGAACATGTCCGAGAGCTTCGTCCGCGCCAAAACCATCTATGTGATGGTCCATAAGGACGCGATACCGAAGGCGATCAAGGGGAAACTCCATCTTTAAACAATACGTGGAGCTGTGTCAAAACTGCCCCGTTCCCGCGCTTGACGCGGGATCGCATTAGAACTGACCCTATAAATATCTGATTAATAAGGCCTGTTCTTTTGCGGCCCCGCGTCAAGCGCAGGGACAAGGCAGTTTTGACACAGTTCCATGCTATCTTCTCTTATTAATTTAATCAGAACCGAATCTTCATCTCGCCATAGCAAGGCACCGCCTCCAACGTCTTGCAATAGTTGCCCCAGGCAATCTCCGGGTAATCCCAACGATTATTAATGTAAAGCATCAACTGCCCGTCTCCTCTTTTGGAGGTGCGGCAAGCCAGGGATGCGTCCGGTGAACAAACCGTAAGCCCTGCTCCTCCCCCTGTAGCGGAAAGGGTATAGCGATAGATGTTCTCCTTCATACCCTTTGCCATTTGCGTCAACGGACAGTCACAGTTTGCACCGGCATCCGCCCAATAGTAATAGTTGTGCGTATCGGCCGACCAGGGTTGAGCAGGGTTCTCGCCATATCGCACTTGCTTCGGGTTATAAAGGGAAGTCTCGCCCGTGTTTCCGGCAAAAGCGCCTTCGGGGTAACAACTCCACATACCTTTACGCTCCCATTGCAGATAGTCCAGACGTTCGGGTAAGTAGAAAGACAAGCCCGTCTCACGCAGGTAACCGTTTGGCTGTCCCGCAACGACATAGCTGACATTCATTTCCCCGGCGGGAGATATCCGGATCAGGATATCCGTTTGTACATCCTGATAGAAGCCGGAGAGGGCGACTTCCACCGCTCCCTCTTTGCGGGTATAGGTCAAGCTCTGCTTCTTCCAATCGCTGTCGGAGGTCAGGAACTTCCGGGCGCTCTTACGCACTTCGGCTCCAGTCAGATGGTTCAGATTGATGTCGAGATGGAGGAACGGGCCTTTCTCGATGATGACCTGTCCCTTGGAGGTCGCGTTGCTGATCAGGCCGGTTTCTTTGGAGAAAGGGATCTCGAAACCGTCTCCTTTAATCGTCATCATACCGGCGGTTTCCTCTACCTGCAACACACCGTTTACCGGAGATGCTTCCGAATCGGCAAGGCGAACGTGGTAATCGCTGCCCAATGAAACTTGTTCGGCATCCAATAACTCACCCGTAGCTGTATAGAAACAAATTGACAACAGTTCGCCTTCCTCCCAAGCCTCGGCAGGGATTACCAACAGTCCTTTTTGGTGAGGAGCGATGGAAGGAGCGGGAAGTTCCTTCTCCACACCTTTGTAGGTATAACGTATCTTGATCTCATCCAGGTCAGTATGGTCGAAGCGGTTGTACAACGGAAGCAACAAACGTTGTCCGGACAGGAAGGAAGCCACCTCGGTCGTCATCAGGCGGACGGGCGAATAGGCTTTCTTGGTAGCCCAGAACTCCGGTTTCTCACGGCGCCAGACATCGACGATCCCCCACTCTCCGTAGCCGACGCATTTACCCTGATAATCCTCCGGCTTGGCGGTACGGGCAAACTCTTTCCAGAAGGCAGTCCCTACTTTCGGTTCGGGCAGCATAAACGTTTCATCCACATATCCCCAGATCGCACCACCCAAGCCGCCGGGAGCATCAAAGAGGCCGCTCCACATCCTTTCGATCGAATGCCCCCAGAACTCGCGGATATTCGGATCTTCCTGCAAGGTAGCGTAGGTGTAGCACGCCGGGTGCGCCCATTCGTCGAACAGGGCAGGTATCCCTTCCCCCTGGAAACCATGGGTAGAGCGGTTCCATTGGTTCAGGTTTCCGTTTACATCCTGGTAGTGCATGCTCAGGATATCATAGACCGGCTTCTTCTCACCGACCGATCCGGGATAGCTGAATATAACCGGGCGAGTCTTGTCGGTTGCCTTCACCCAATCCCAGCATTGCTGGAAGTTCGTGCCGTACACGCTTTCATTACCGATCGACCAGAACAGAATGGAGGGATGGGAACGGAACGACTTCACCATCTCGCGGCATTGCGAGAGATAGCGGGGCGTAAACTCGGCACTATCCTGGGTCTTGCCCGGCGCATAGTTCTTCTGCCGGTAGGTATCGACAAAGCAGACAGCCGTCTCGCTCTCCACATAGATGCCGTAGCGGTCGCAATACTCCAGGAAACGTTCCGTGGGAGGATAATGCGAGGTACGGACAAAGTTCATATTGGAACGTTTGAAGAGGATCACATCGAGGCTGTCCAGTTCGGCAGTCGTCGTGCGGCCGAGTGTCGGGTGGATGTCATGGCGGCAGGCCCCGCGCAACTTCACCGGCATGCCGTTCACCAACATGCGGTCTTTCTCGATCTTCACGTCACGGAAACCGATACGGCGGTCGAAACGGCCGATCTCCTTTCCGTCCTTGCTGAGGGTGATGGTCAGCGTATAGAGGTTCGGATGTTCGGCATCCCACTTCAAGGGGTTCTTCACGGGCAGTTCATTCATGTTCCCGCCCTCTTCCAGGGGGAACCGGGATTGCACCAACGGATAGCGTCTGCCGGACGGCTCGGTCAGCGTATAGGCAACTTCCGCACCTCCGGCAACCGGGCTGCTGTAGCCGATCTTCAGGACGGCATCCTCGTAAGCAGCATCCAGATGTGTCTCGGCGTAGAAGTCATACAAGCAGGTTTCGGGTAATGCGAACAAGGTTACATCGCGCAGGATTCCCCCGATCGGATGATGGGCATAGCCGGAGGCATAGGAAATATCGTCCAGGCGATCCGTCACTTCGAGGCGTATCTCGTTTTTCTTTCCGGGACGGACGAAGGGGGTGACATCCGTCTCCCAACGGGTAAAGCCGCCATGATGTTCGCGGACGAACGTGCCGTTCACAAACAGGCGGGCATGGCTGTAGACGCCGTCGAAACGCAGGATCGTATGCTTGCCGGCGTAATCGGCCGGGACGGTGAACGACTTCCGGTAGGTGAACGGCTTGTCGTGCTCGATGGCATAGCCCTGCATAGCAGGCTCGCCGGGAACCTGTATCTTGTCCCACTTGCTATCCGGAGAATACTGGAACTGCCAGGTTCCACTCAGCAGGACGGCAGGCGTTTCGACACCGGCCAATTCCTGCAAGACAGGATAGGAGGCTTCATCGGGAAGCCTCTCTATCTGTGCGAATGCTTTCGTGCCTGACAGCAGGAAGCTGCAACCGAAAGCGAATAGGATTGTCTTTATCTGTTTCATTTATGTGCCTATTATTACATGTGTATAAATTTACCACCAAAAGTAGTAAAAGCCTATTAATATCGCCAGTATGACTACCGACATTACATTGAACATCCGGCCGGTATGGAACAAAGCCGGGTCATGGCGCGTATAAGCGTTGGCAGACTGGCCCTTTTTCCCCAGCAGGACGATGAGCGCGCAGCACATCAGGAACACAAGCCCCATGCGGTCCATCCAGGGCAATCCGGGGAAGAGGAACTTCAGGCCGAAGGAGAAGACGAACGAGCCCAATGCCGCCGCCAACGCCCCGTTTGCCGTCGCCCGTTTATAGAAGAAGCCAGCCAGGAAGATCGACAGGGCGCCGGGACTGACAAAGCCGGTAAACTCCTGGATATACTGGAACGCCTGGTCCAACCCCGACAGCATCGGGGCGATCAGCACGGCTATCAGCAACGAGCCGAAGCTCGCCCAACGTCCGGTATGGACCAGTTCTTTCTGTCCGGCCTCTTTCCGGAAATAGGAACGGTAGATATCCATCGTAAAGATCGTGGAGATACTGTTCATCATCGAAGCGAGCGAACTGACGATTGCGGCTGTCAAAGCAGCAAACGCCACCCCCTTCACCCCTACCGGAAGGAGGTTGCCGAGCAACCACGGGTAGGCTTCGTCCGATTTCTCTAACGGAGCCTCCAGCGCAAAGGCGGCAATGCCGGGAATCACGACCAAAAGCGGGATGAACAGCTTGATGAAACCGGCGAAAAGCATCCCGTTCTGCGCCTCCCGGACCGATTTGGCGGCCAACGCGCGTTGGATGATATACTGGTTGCATCCCCAGTAATAAAGGTTTGCCACCCAAAGACCGCCGAGGATCACGGAGATACCCGGCAGGTCCTTATAACCGGGATGCGACTTGTCGAGGATCAGATGGAACTTATCGCTCGCCTCGCCATAGAGGTTGACCATTCCCTGGTACACGCCGCCACCTTCTCCGAGGAGGTCGAGGGCGATATAGGTCGTGACCAGCCCGCCGCCAACCAGGAACACGACCTGGACCACATCCGTCAGCGCCACCGCCTTCAATCCTCCGTAGATCGAATAGATACCGGCAAAGGCCGCCAGCCCGATTATGCCGTAGAGCATCGGGATCCCCATCACCTTCTCGATCGTCAAGGCTCCCAAGTACAAGATGGAAGTAAGATTGATAAAGATGAAGACAGCCAGCCAGAAGACCGCCATCACCGTCTTGACGCGCTTGTCGAAACGCTCTTCGAGGAACTGGGGCATGGTGAAGATCTTCTTCTCCAAGAAGATCGGGATGAAGAACTTCGCCACGAGGATCAGTCCGAGGGCGGCGATCCATTCGTAGGTCGCCATCGCCAGCCCGATGGCATAGCCGGAGCCGGACATGCCGACAAACTGTTCGGCGGAGATATTGGAAGCGATGATAGAAGCGCCTATCGCCCACCAGGCAAGCCCGCGCCCGGCGAGGAAATAATCGCCGGCATCCCGCTCGTCCCCCTTCCTGCCGCGTGAGACAAAAAGGCCGACACAGAGGATCAGGAGGCAGTAAGCTATAAAGATTATTAAGTCGATCGTGTTCATGGTATCTGTTTCTTATTCATCCTGCATCAACGCCGAGCGCCCACCGTCCATCAGAATCGTCGTCCCGCTGATAAACCGGGCATACGGGGAGGCGAGATAGACGCATAACGCCCCTACCTCCTCGACCGTCCCGATCCGTTTGACAGGATGCAGGTC
>ERZ772831.481-NODE-481-length-42305-cov-35.671645_pt1 | contig 42305 bp, 52 predicted proteins | sample MGYA00580858_ERZ772831 | MGnify/ENA primary metagenome ERZ772831 (study PRJEB29015, sample SAMEA2737694) | human gut metagenome | biome: human gut; feature: human-associated habitat; material: faeces | place: China | collected 2012 ... | reverse complement strand
TTTTCTTGAAACCACCAAGAAAATCACAAGAAATCTGCAAGTTATCAGCAAATTACTACAAAATCAACTGTGAACTATTAACAGTAAACTATGTAAGTATCCGCTCAACTCCGTATTGCATATCTCAAAATAATATTGTAACTTTGCACGGCGGCATCATTTTTCTAATTTTGAGACAAGAATACGCAATTTAGCCCTCCATCAGCACAAGCTAATATACTAATGTAAGCCCGAAGCTGTTCGATACTGATGTCAGCAGGGAGAATTAGTGTCACACCATTGGGATAGCTTAATTTTAAATAAGGGTTGCGACGGTTGCGAGCATTTGCAGACTCACGCATCTCCTTCGCCTCATTGTCACCGATTACAACCTCAGCGAACTTTGGCTTACTGTTTAATTGTTTCTTGCCTTGTACCATAATTTGAAAAATTTAAAATCATGGTGCAAAGGTACGAAACTTTATCTAGGCACACAAAACGGATTTCACCGAATACTTACTTTTCTATTGAAACTGGTGGAAGATATTTTTCCCAATCCATCATATTAGAAATTAGCCTCATTCTTTCATCAATCGTAGGTAGTTCTATTCGCTTGTTTGGCAAATATCTTGCATGTTCCAGAGAATCACCTAAAGCCCATAAACGATTTGACAAATATGATGGATTATCACTATGGCGTTCAATATCGTCTTTCGTGAGAAAAACATTGTGTTCAAATTCTTCACGCGATTTTGGCGTAGGCATGCCATATTTACTACTTGGCTTCATATATTTTATCGAAATGATCAGACACTAAGATATGGAAAACAGAACGAATGGATTCATCTATCGTATATAAATTCAGCCTGCCATTTGGAAGTTTTTTTGCTCTCTTCAAGGAATCCACTAAATGATTCACCATACCTTGCGCAAACGAAATATGCTTATTTTCCATACACTCTTTTAAGAGATTTGAACCTCTCTCAAAATCCTCCCTATCTGAATATAAAGTTCCTAATTGCTTAGTCATACATATTAACTATTAATTACATTATACACATCACTAGCTCTCCTAATATCTACTTTACCATAGAGTACATTATTAAGTATATCTTCCATAGTTCTAGCACATCTACCCTTAAATATTTGTCCCAAATAGAAACTCCTATGGACATACCTATCAGATTGGAATAATCTATCTAATGTACCATCTCCTTGCAGTCGATGCACTGCATCCAAATATGGTTTCGCGAACTCTTTTCCCCCAGTAACTTGCCAATAATTAAGTGCATCAATTTTAGTACTGACAAACATTTTATCGTCATTCTCAAAGAGAACATCGCTTCTATCCGACAAACTTTCTGGGATAACATGTTGCAGTTCTTCCAACATACAACAATATCCACATTTGTCTGACAATAACAATGCTATTTCATAAAGATTCCACGATACCGAGAAATTACAAACACTTAACAATTTCTTCTTAATATCAATATCCTGAAAACTCTCTAGGACCAAAGAGGGAGCCATCATTGCAATATTTAATAAAACGCTAGAAGCCTCTGTATTTAATCCCACTTCACATGGATATAGAATTTCCTCTATCAAGCATTTAATTACTCTTGTATCATAAGTACTTAGCCATTTCAATACCCCACTTGCTCTTTTGGAAACACTATTATCTGGATGTACAAGAAACCAGATGAGAAAATGAATCATTTGCTCATCTTGATTGATTTCTTTATGAAAACCTTTCATCCAACTAAATTTACTATCTTGTTGTCTTGAAGGTTGAACATTGATGTTATAATGGCTAGAAATCACATCATATAGCTTACATCTATCAAAATCCGGCATATTGATAAGTGGAGTAATAAATTCACTGAGCGAGAACCAATAAGTACCAACTGGTGAAATTATGCTCTTTCTCATATTGTCTAAAAGCACCTTGCTTGAAGGAAGTAAGCCAAGCCTCTCTTGTAGACTTTCTCGCTTTTCCGATGTTTTTTCTTCCGACTCAGTTCGCTCCCATTTATAATTATGCTTTCTCAAATTTTGTTTCAAAGCATCAAAGAACTCATTAGAAGTTGTTGTTTCTTCGAAATCTTTTAGATACTCACCTTTTTTATTATCATAGTCAGAGACTATATACTCAGCCATTCTTGGAGCTAGTATTTCTATAGACTTTTCCATCCCCAACTCTACTATAATTTCAGAGTGAAGGCTAGCGTATTGATTATCATTGTATAGCTTATCCCAGTTTTCCCAAAACAGTTCACTAATGGCATATCTTATGTAAGGTGATATCGCTTTACATTCTCTCAATAACTGGCATATAGCACTAGCCTCTATTAAATGATTGGCACCAAGATCATACCCATCACCTAATTTAGGCATGTCAACCTTCCATTCCTCAGCATTACAGATAATACTTTCTGGTGAAGGCAAAGTTTCAAACATATAATAACCAATTGCATCTGATAAAGAAGAAGTCTTGGCGATTGTTGCCACAAACTCGTTTTTTTCTTGCTGAACATATCGCTGAAACGTCATTTCACCAGACGCTTCTTCAAAAATCGCAGCCATATGAGCAACTTGAACAGCATCTAACGGTATGTCAGATTTGCGAAATTCATTAATTAAGTCCAGTTGGGCCTCTTTATACCAATCTGGTCCCATAGAACTTTTCAACACTTCCGCATAAGTAGTTTGAACTTTCAATGTTTCCCCCCACCTAGCATATTCGCAACATAACTGAAGCAAATAGTTACAACGTTCCCATCTGTTCATAACTGCATAAAGAATGAACTTGACAGCTTCATCTGCAAAGAAAAGAGCTTGCATCCGCATATTCTTTTCTCCCAAGATTTTAGCCATTCCAATAAGAGTATCACAATAGCCTTCTCTATACAAACACAATTGATTAGACATTCTGCTCTTGACATGTTCCATTAGATCATCTATCCTATCAGCAAAAAAATCACCATATATTTCCGCCAATTTTGTATACAAGAACGGTATTAACTTCTCAGGCAAAAGATAACTTCGTTTCCAATTGATTCTTTCCTCAAAAGAAAAATCAAGACAATCAAGAATATCTTTAAATTTTACATAGATTGAGGAAAGGTCATCACCATCCGTACGCATTCTTAGCAAACCATGAATGTAAGCAGTACGAGCAACCAACATCTCTATATACTTTTCCCAAGACCCATCATCTTTATAATTTCTATTCAATTCCGGGAGTGAAAAATCGTCATCTTCATATGCCTTATAAAAGCTTTGTATGTAGTATTCAAATACAGAATTTACTTCAACATCAACTCCATTAGCATTCCTAAAAGAAAATGGCAAGAGTTCTGGTTTATATTTTTCCAATAATTTCTTTATCACACATGCTTGTATAGGTTTACCGATAAGTACTGCTAATATTTTTTTGATATCCTCATTTGAAAATGCGAAATCATGCTGTAATAAAACATCTTCTAACTTCTTTAAGCAAAAATTAAAAGACTCATTATACCCTATTTTATGAAGTTCAGAATCTTTCACTTCATATAAGTGTATCACGTTTATTAAAAGCATAACAATTCTTTCATCCCAATTAGTATCTAACCTCTTAAGATGTTTATCAAAGTCCACAATTTTGCCAGACCTTACGTGATTAGAGAGTTGATAAGCTATAATTTCGCTTCTAATTGAGCTAATCATCTCATTAGTTTGTTCTTCTGTATCCGCCTTCAAATAATTAAGAGTATGGGTCAAATAGCCAACCAAATCTTTTTGATTCTCAACACCCGCCAAAACACCTTCAACTATCAAAAAGCCTTTAGCTACAAATACATATATATCTATATACTTTTGGGATTTATCCTCAAGAATCTGACGAATTTTTGCTTCAATTGATTCTGCTAAATCAAGAGCCTGCTCTTTATAATTCAATTCAAACATAATACGAAGGTAGGACATAGCTCTTGGAAGATCTACCAAAAGTCTATTATCTCTTACAATATATTTCATTGCCACATCAGGTTTTCCTCGTAATAAACTCAAATCAATAAAAGCATCCACATGGTCCACCATTATAGAATCACAACGATTCTCGATGCGTTGAGCTAGCAACATCAACCTAATTACCTCTATTGGCAGTCCATTATCTACAGCAAGAGCCAAACATTCCTTAATATCATGCATTATCAAATCTGGAGAAACATCATGCATAGCACATAAGTCTGCCCATTCTTGATTACACATTTCCAATCCTTTCATCACATCGCTACCATTTACCAAATGATGGAGAGTGTTTTCTATTGAATAAGGCAAATCTTTATGTGCCAAACAATATTTTCCAATCTGATCATTTGTAAAGCCTATTATCGAACCCAATTTATGAGTAACAAAAAGCCTGAATGAACTATGATAAATCTCATATCGCTCTGCATCCTTTTCTTTCAACAAATGTCTGAACTCTCTAATAGATTGCTTAAAATCATATGGGTTTGGGGACACCATCATATTAAGTAGTTGTGATTCCAATACAGAGCCACGAATTTGAGACAATAAAGCCAACACTTCAAAAGCGCATCCTTTTGGATTTGCTTTTTTCCAAATTGATTCATAATAAGCGGTAATATCTCCACCTATGGTAGGTAAACTATCCAACCATTCCTCCAATTCAACTTCTTTCGTCTTTTCATCAAAAGATTCCGCCATATAGCGGCATAGATAATTCATATACAGAGGATGACCTTGTGTCTTATGAGCTACGGCTTGAATAAATGGAAATGTTTTCTCCCATTCACCGCTATTCGCCTTTATATAGGATTCACATGCTTGCATATTTAGGGGAGTTACCTCAATTTTAAATTCATCATGCAACTTTCCTATAATAGTGGCAGGAAGTATATCTTCACTAATACATGACAAAACTACTTTTATATTGCTTGGCAAACTCTCTGGCAGCAAGGATAGAATGTCATCTATACGATTATCCCTATCAGTTACCAATTCATCTAAGCCATCAATAATGATAACGCCAGATTTATCGTCAACAGAAAGGATATTGCTCATGTATCTAAACCAGTCTGAGACACTTTTTCTTTTTTCTTCTGGTGTCATTTTTTTTACATCTACACAAGATGTAGCAACAAACACAGTCTCTATCCAATCTACGAAGTATCCTTCCGAGCATCTGATAGCCCGACTCATGTCATCATTAGGCACCTTAAAAAAGAATCTGCCAAGAATTTTTACCCTATCAGTTCTTGATTCGAAACCACCTGCAACAGTTGTCTTGCCACATCCTGGTGAACCATAAAGCAAAATCCAATGAGACTTGTCATTAGAAAGAACAGTATCAAGTGACTCAAACACAGAATAATTAGGTTGAGATTTTTCTACATCTTTTCCTATAGAAGCAGGTATAGAATTAATACTTTCTTCCTTCTCTATTTTTATTTCTGTCAAAACAGAACTAATTATTTCTACACTGACAAAAGACAAATGGTTTCCTGTTTGTTCAATAACGATTCCTACTACCTTGTCTCTTATTAGAATAGGAGCACCTGACATTCCTTGATAATCATATAGATCACTAATGTCTTTCGGACAGAGCTGGTAATTAGCAGGTTTACCATAAACCTTTTGGTTTATTTTTCCATAAAGCCTTAACCCACCATCACTATTTTTATCAGGATATCCAAACGACTCTACATCTTCATCAATTCTTAGATGGTGTGCTTGTAAGCCATAAAAGTCTTTTTCTGAACATGCCGATACTTTTAATATTGAAATATCAAATTCTTCAATATTCCGTATAACTTCAAAATGCAGGTCACCATCAGTTGAATCCTTTACTATATTTTCGGCATCATCAGAATAGCATGCCACTGTATGATATGCAGTTAATAGAAGGTCAGGAGCTACATAGAATGCAGTTCCAACTTCCTTTCCACAAACAATCCGAACAATTAATCTTCCTTCCATATTTTCAAATAGTTATCGTTATACCTTGTTCTCCTACTGGAGTAATAATCTCAAATTCAAAATCATCATGATAGCTTTGAGCAGTCAATTCTCTAGATAATTCTATATTATAGTTAAAATACAACCTTGGTTCATGATTATTACCATTGGCAATAATATGAGCCAATGTTGGCAAATCTGGATGATTATACTTATCTCCATTAGTAGAGATCAACCAATTATTACACCTAACCAACTTCAACAATTCTGGAGAATTATTATTATAGCTACCATGATGTGATAACTTAACTGCATCAAACCAGAAAGGCGCATTTCCTTTGCCATACAATTCCATCAATGAATCTACTATTGTTTCTGCATGAGCATCTCCTAAAAACAATACTCTTTTTTCATCTACCTCCAATACAAAAGCAATAGAACTTCCATTTGTAGCAGAATCGTCCGGTTCATATATTTCCTCCATCATCTTAATCAAGTCATAACTCTTAGATACATTTCTTTCATGATAATGAAAACCAGGTTTATCTTTGCTCAAAGAATACTCAAATGCATCATCCCAAAATTCTTCACTATGAGCTTTTGAAAGTAAACCATCTATGATTAGCTTTTTCTTCCAAAAAGATTCCACATTACTAATATCGTCACTGTTTGGAGATAGAATATGAATTGTAGCCTTTCCAAAAGAAAAAGAATATAATCCTTTTATTGTTGCACCGCTCAAAGGAACGTTCCAAGGAATTCCTTTTCTTGCTATTAATGTTGACAACGTACATCCCTGCCTAGCACTAATTTTCTTAGATTCTGCCAATTGTACCGCCTTGCAAATATTGTCATGCACAAAATGTTCCCCGTTGGCAGAAACCTTAACAACAGACTGAATATGCCGATATCCATTGTACCAAATTTCTCCTATTGATATAGGAAGAGCCTCTTCTTCAAGTAACTTGATAATACCAGAAATATGATCAGCATCAATATGTGTAACTACTATAACATCAATTGCACCACCATTTTCAGAAATTTCTTTTAGTTTTGGCAACAAATAGTCCTTATATGTATCAACATACCCACCATCTATTAAAAAGTAGTGGGATGGAACATACTCTACAAGAACACTATCACCATTCAAGGCAGGTAACAAGTCAATTTTCATATACGTAAACCACCAATACAGCGTCCCCACTATTTATCAGCGGGTTAGCCGTACCAGTATTTTTGAATAAAGTTTTGATTTTCTAAAAATTAACAATCAAGCGACGGCTTGGGATGTCTGTAAGCGGTCACTTTAGGTACGTTAAGCCCTAAAATGAATGTTTTTTTATTATCTTTTAAGAAAAAAGCATTTGAATTTATGCCCAAGAAGTAACAGTAGCCAGCTGCCATCTATGAGCCAGTAAGTCTACCAATTTGTCCTTTGCCGTTTTCTTGATCCTACGGAACACATCACAAAGATACTCCACTGGATCCAAATTGTGCTTACGGATATTGGCAAAGTGGGACATCAGGCGAGCAAAGCGCACACCTGATTCCGGACTGCCAACAAAATAACTATTATTGCGATACTTCGCGATTCTTCTAATCTGTCGCTCACATACATTGTTCGAGAGATCAAGACTACCATCCTCTAAACAGCGCAACATACAAGGATATTCAGTAAGGGCATAGGTAAACCACCAATACAGCGTCCCCACTATTTATCAGTGGGTTAGCTGTACCTGTATTTTTGAAAAAAGTTTCGATTTTTTATTCTTTAACTTTAGGCAGCATACTGAGGGAGCTCAACATCCTTGCCATCTTCATAACGACGAACATAGTCGCATGGTAAGAATGTATCATCTACTTCCTCGCCAAACAATATGCGAGTAAGTACATCCTCAATATACTCACCAAAATTCACTTTGTTCAATTTACAACTTTCCAACAACCCAAACATAAATGATATGTTCTGGGCTGCGAAATGACTTCCCGTCTGTTGCCAATTACGTCTTCCCATAGCGATATGTCGGAAACATCTCTCTATGGCTATATTGTGCATGTCGATTCGGCCATCCAGAAGGAAAGTCCGGAAGGCATCTTCGTCATCTAGTATGTAATCTACGGCTCTGTGAACCATCTGACCATATTCATCACCTGCTGCTCGGAACTTTCTGAACATATCCATGAGGCGGTCTACAATCTGCTCGCTCCATTTCTTGCGGAACTCCAAGCGAGCTTCTGGACTTTGGTCTTCCTCCAGCAAGAACATTCGCTCTATATAGAAAAGGGAATTGGTCAATATCAGAGCTGGCTCCATCCTCGGATCTACAAGAAAAGCATTCACCAAATAGTGGCGGCCATGGAACCAACAAGCTTGGCGGAGAAGTTTCTTTTCCTCCAAGTCCTTCTGTATTGTTTTATATTGTGGAGCACCATCTGCCACGAAGCCTTCAATACAGGAGTCCTTGAAGATTTTCTCTTCCTGAAGCATATGGTCTCTGGTACCCTCATCATAGAGCACCACCACCAGCTTCTTCTCTAAAGAGAGGGCTGCTTGCACATATTCTATGGTATATTTCATAGGATCCTTTGGAGTCTCTCGGCTCCGAACCAACAAGCGAGTCGCATCATTGTTGGTGAACTTCGACTGCCTAATGGCTTCCAGCATCAAAGGCTCCAGCTTCTCCCTGAGCATTTCCATTATCTGATGCATCCACAAATTCAGTGACGACTGCGGAATACCAGTCTTCATACCCTTCAACATCTCCAAGATTCTGTTCTCACTGAGGTTATAGTTAAACTTCGACTCCAGATAGAATCTGGCAAAGCTAGGCATGATTGGATTGCCTTCCAACACCCTGTCAGGACGTTTGCTACATTGCGGATCGCTCTTTGGAACATTGAAGCGACCTATCTTGTACTCACGGCAAGTTACCTTGGCTGGAGTGTGAAAGAACAACTGGATATACCAAGTATCCTCGCCAGATGTCTTGTCCTTACGGTTAATCAACTTAGAACCCTCTGGAAGATTGCTTGCATCAATGCCCATCTCTTCCAATATGGTCGCTGTATAGACACGGCGACGACGAGGAGCCTTAGGCTCTGTCTCAGAAGAAGGCTTTGTTTTGGAGTTGTTACCCTTCGGAAGATTTACCCTTGGTTTCTTTTGTGGCTTAGAGGTTCGGGCAGTCTCAGCCTTACGCCCATTCTCACCTGTAACCGCAAGAACGTGCTTGATAACATTAGCCAAACCCTGTTCCTCCAACAACGGACAATTTGGATCAATCTCGTTATTGAGGAAACGAGTAGCATCGCTATTACGCTGGAACACACGGCGATTGATTAACTCAATGACTTGCTTGGCATCTAAAGCTGCCTTATCCGTAGCATCCAAAACATCCTTCAAGTCATCAATAGACTTTACTTTCTCCGTGAGAACAGTCACTTTCTTATTGCTTTCACTAAGAGCTTGGCGAGCCTCGTCCAGTAACACTTTTAGATTTACAGCTTCTGCAGCAGACTTTTTACGTTCACTTTCTGCTTCCACCGCTTTTTTCAAGGCATTGTCACGCTCAAGGTTCGCCAACTCTACATATTGCTGGCACTCCTTGCGTGTCTCTTCCTCTATCATCTTGTTCTCTGACTCCAAGAAACGAACATACTCATCCTGGCTGGCCTTCTCATTGGTCAACCTAACAATCTCCATGCTCATTCTCTGGAGTTCTGCCTGTATGTTGTCTCTTGTATTCATGTATGCAAAGGTACTAAAAATCAGCGAGACAGCCAAATTCCAACAGTTAAATATTGCATATAAACAATTGATTCCCATCCACTTATATAACATCAACCATTACCTTTAAGCTCCCTCAACTGCGCTAGAATTCGTTGTTTCGTTTCTTCTGGAAAATTTGGAGTTTCAAGCAATTTCCTTAGCTCCAGCTCCATCTTAAGGCTCTGGATTTTCAATTCTAAAGTACGGCGTTTGCTGGCTGCGGCTCTTGCATTAGCCGCAGCCGTCTCAGCCTGAATCGCAGATAGCTTTTCCTGTAAGTTCATATTCTAATTTTTGTCTGAACAGACGTTGACAATATCAAAATCAAAGTTTCCTTTGAAAGTTCATGAGTTACCTTGCATTGATCAAACTCTGGTTTGAGGAACTTACCATCGGTAAACCACTTTTGGTAAAGCACCCATCCATTGATGTCATAATGCAAGATTTTCACTTTACGATAATCCTTGGAATAAAAGACAAATGCCTCATTGTAATTCTTTGGATTATGATTCATCACTTCTCGTACGATTGAAGCCAAGCCCTCGTAACCTTTACGCATGTCCGTAGGAGTGGACTTCAAGAAATACTTAGTTCTTCTGGTGAAGTTTATCATGGCTGTGACATTTTAAGCAGAAAGTCTGCCACGACAAACAAATTTGTACTCTTGATCTCAATTGAGTCTCCATCAGGAGACACCAAGACCAACTTCTCCACTTGCCAGGTCTTTGGCTTTGGAGTTTCATCCTTTATAGTAATAGGTATAAATGCATCCTGAGGTTGCTCTGGCTGTTTCTTACCCTGCAAAGGATAGTTCTTTTTATACTCGATGACCCAATTATAATCAATCGCCTCATCCTTACAATACTTTCGCAAGCTACGACCATTACGGTTCTGATTGTAGTCCTGCATCACTTTTTCAAAATACTCCTTGCTTTCCATTTTTTATGATTTTAAAAACGGAGACAAAGGTAATTTTTTTATTTCAGCCTACCTTACGCAGTATTGGTGGTTTACCCTCAACCACGTAGTTTACAGGATGGAGAGTGATGAAATAGTAATCATTTTTCTTTTCATCATAGCTCTTCATGAACTCATTCAGAAAGTAAGACTTACCAACTCCAAACCTAGCAGAGAAGATGATTCTACTCTCTTGCTCAAACACCTGCTTGAAGTCTTGAATGTTTTGTGAAATATCAATTGTATCCATCATGTCGATATAATTTATTTATTAGAAACCTATCGTAAATTTCAAAACATTTTAATCTATGCCCACGCTGCCACAACATCTTCATAAGTGTCTTCATCCATTGCCCGTAATCTTTCTAAAGGAACGATATTAGGATTAATACGCTCATCATTAGGAAGCATATTGGGACTATCAGCCTTAGGCCGCTCAAATGGATGAAATCTAAATGTATTATTCATAATATCTACATCTATATTGCTAGTAGTTACACTTATTTGTTATATTTTACATTGTTTTTTACTTACTTGATAAGAATCAAATCAAAGTACATTAGACGAGTCTTTAATGGCTTATCAGAAACAATACCTCTATATGATTTTTCCTGCTCTTCTTTACTGAACATAAAATCAAAACCATTCTTCTTATAAAAAGCCACAGGCACATCTTCATTATAGGCATCAACAACCAAATAACGACAGCCCGTTTTATTATATGGTTCAACAAACCAGGACTTAATAAAGTCCATTACTTCTGTTCCTATATGGAGATGCTGGAATTTTGTTGAAATTCCCAATCTTCCTATAAGAACAGCAGGATATATCAAATCCTGTTTTATATGAGGGACATGCTTTCCAACCTTTTTCTTTCTTGCATTAGGCAAGTACTTTGTGAAAATACTGGCATTTGAGACCGTAAAGGCACATACGATATCAGCCTTAGATTCCTCAAGATAATAGCAGTAAGATTTACCAAACAAGTTGTCGGCATAAGACACAGCATCATTATAGAAGAATCCATCCAAGTCTTCATTGCCACATGAAAATGAAATAGATTCTTCCAATATTTCTTTTGTCAATGGTGAAAACACCGTTTTATCTGCTAAAAATCCCATAATACTAACTTAAAATTTTGCTTTTGCCAAAATAGCCTTCATCTCAGCACGCTGCTTTGAGAAATCTATGCTACCACGCTTCTTCAAGGTTTCTTCAGCTTTTTCTCTGAAAGCTAAAGCCTCATCACCAGTCAGCATAGGGATACCACTAATTGCTAATGCCATAATCTTATCTCCTATTATTTAGTTTATATAACTTGCCGCCAAAGTTACGCTTTTTTCTTGAAACCACCAAGAAAATCACAAGAAATCTGCAAGTTATCAGCAAATTAGCCTCAAGATCAGTAATCTATACCCCCATTATAGCAAACCCACCCCATATTGTCCCCACCTTTCCCCATGCGGTCCCATCCCGCACAACCATGGCGAGGGCTTTGATGCCCCGCCAACCTTAGAGCGAAGCGGTTCCGAGCACCGGAGGGCGGTTTTCCTCTTCTTCCCTGAGGGGAGAAGACCGAGATGAGAGGTGGAGCCTTCTTTAATGGTAAAGAAGGACGGGATGATTTTAGAAAAAAGCACTGAGGGCGGTTACATTCTAAAGTTTAATCTTTGTTAAATTATAAGCCATTCTACACCATTTTACGCCATTATGATGTATATTTGCAATCAGAATGTATAACTCAATAATTATAGGCTTATGGCACAGACAGCAATGACAGTCCGTATGGACAATCAGCAGAAAGCACAGTTTGATAAACTCTGCGAGCAATTCGGAATGAGTGCGAATACCGCCATCAACATCTTTGTAAAGGCAGTAATTCGCAGTAAGAGCATCCCATTCTCCATTCAGGCAAAGAATGAAGAAGATGATGAAGTGACTGCAAAAGCAAAGGCTGCGTTCCAATACATGTGTGACACAGCAAGAGAGAATAACATTGATATGTCACTCGATGAAATCAATGAAGAAATCAGAGAAGTCAGACGATTAAGAAAAGAGCGCAATGGTATATGCAGTCATTGACACATACATTATCGTGTCCTCGTTTATAACCAAGAACCCTTCTTCAGCAACAAGAAGGGTCATTAACAGTATGCTCAGTGGTAAAATTAAACCATTGTATAATGACGAGATCTTAGCTGAATACTTTGATGTCCTAAGCAGATCCAAGTTTCATTTGAACGAGGTAAGAATCAATGAACTATTATACTTTATAAAGCAAAACGGCATTGATTCTTCCCGTTTTCCCTATGATGGCGAAATGCCAGATGAGGACGACCGAGTCTTCTACGAAGTCTGCCTAAGCAAGGAAGATTCCTTCTTGGTTACCGGCAACCTCAAGCATTTTCCAAAAGAACCGCAGGTAATTACAGCAGCAGAAATGATGGAAATCCTAGACATCGAACTATAAGATGTCATTACAGCAGGTGTCTCCAGATCTCGTAGTAGGCGACACCTGTAACCACGCTAACGAAATGGTTTCTGCGTGACCTACCCTTATCCCGTACAAGCATGAAGAAGACAGCTTTAGTCCGCCAACCTTAGAGCGTAGCAGTTCCGAGCAGCGGTGAAAAGCCCTAAAGGCTCTCAATCCACTTCTTACCGCTTTTCGTAAAAGCAGACCAAAGATAAAGACAGCATGCAACGATTCCAACACCACCCAAAACTATGTACATTCCTTCCATAATTATTTCTTTTTTAAAATGTTATCAGCAAACAGCGCTAAGAAAATAGTAGAAAATAATCCCACACCTAACAGCAAAGCATAGGGTTTAGCGTCCTCTACACCTAGTACAAGACCAACTGCAGCTACAACTACCATTGCAGTAAAGCAGGTGTTAGCAAGCTGATATATAAACTTACTCAGATTTTCTCTGCGAGCCTTTTCTTTTTCCTTATCTTCTTTTGCTGTCATACCTTACTATATTTATATTTTTGCAAATATACGATAAAATCAAATTATTTCCAAGAAAGCACCATGTTTTTTAGCAATTTTTAATCGTAAACCATCAGCTTACCGAATACTTACGCTGCATCGGACCTGTTCTTTGTAAGCGTCCAAAAATGTCACAACGCCCCTATTTGCGGGCTTTTTACAAAGCCCGCAAATTTCATTTTTAAATTTCTTTCACTAAAAATTTCATTAATCCAAGCAGATTGTCATCGGAAGCAGGTTCTCGTAGTCCGTTCTACCAGATTTCACTGCTTTGAGTAAAGCCTTGAAATATTGACTGAACGAGACTCCGACTTGCTTGCAAGTCTAGATAAAGGTATTGTACATTGCCGATCTCAATGCACCCAGAATACTACCGAAGAACAACAAGCCCTTGCGCTGTATGGTCTGGGGGCGTATCGCTCGTTCTGCAGCCAGGTTATCTATGGAATATTCACCATCGTTTCGATAGGCAAAGACTTGCTTCCAAAACTTATGGAAATAGTTATCAGGCTCTTCGGATTGAGATTCTCAGAATTCCCGCCATCAGAGTTTGCCTCTGAGGATACACCATCCTTACGGTTTGCCTCTGGTAAAGAAGCATCCGTACCATCGAAATCATCCCTGCCATCATTAGCTCCAACCTCTTCCGCAGAACGACCTGACTGCTGGCTCTTACTTCCACTGTAAAGATCTGAACGAAGGAGAGCTATCTCATTCTCCAAGTCCTTACGTTCCTTGTCATTCTTCTTTCGCTCTGTTTCCAACTGAAGGTTTTTCTTGTTGGCATCTGCCAACAGAGTCTCAGTTGTTTCAAGCTTTCTCTTTGTATCGGTAAGTTCTTGCCTGGTTTCTTGTAATTGCTGAAGCACAACATCCAACTTTTGAGAATGGGTGGCACTTACCGCCTTGTTCTCATCATTGTATGTTTGCTGTTGAAGACGCGACAAACGAACCTCATCCGTCAACTCTTTAATATTGGCGGTAAGGCGGCCTATCTCCTCATCCTTGGACTGAATCTGTGAATACAAGAATTTACATTACGTATGATCTCAGAGAGACGAGGCCCCTTATACCTCATATCATGAAGCAGGGGTAAGTAGTAGAAGTTGTCAAGACCTGAGAGCCTTAGCATAATCCCTCCAATCTAGACACTAAGTCCTTCAACAGGGATAACTGTATCCTTAGCATGCTTCTTGAACCACGCATAGAATTGCTTGTATGGAACACCTTGGTTAATACAAAAGGAATTAATTGAAATTCTATGTGGCTCCCCTTCCGTCTTGTAGCGGAACCAGAATGTCTGAAAGTCTTTGTCGCTGTACATTTTACTTATGTTTAAAATTACTAGCGACAAAGATACATTTTCTTTTTCAAATCACCAAATACGTTTTTGGACGCTTACAACTGGCAAACCTTAGCCATAAGCCTACACCTTTATACTAATGTAGTCTCTGAGCTGGCCGATGCTGATGTCAGCTGGGAGAATCAGTGTTACACCATTGGGATAGTTTAATTTCAGATAAGGATTACGACGAGGACGAGCATTTGTCGCCTCATACATCTCCTTTGCCTCCTTGTCGCCAATTATCACTTCGACGAACTTAGGCTTGCTGCTTGTTTGTTTCTTGTTTTGTACCATAATTCTATTTTCTTAAAATTCATGGTGCAAAGTTACGAAACTTTGATCAAGCGCACAATACGGCTTTCACCGAATACTTACTTCTCCTCAACTGTCAAAGCGATAAACTCGCCTTCTCCTAGCTTCTTGTTTTCATTTGGTTGAAGCTTATTTGAACGATATGATTTCTTAAACTCAATGAGCCAGTCATAATCCACTGCCTCATCTTTACAATACTTGCGCAAGCTACGACCTTTACGATTTTGGTTGTAGTCCTGCATCACTTTTTCGAAATATTCCCTTGTTTCCATTATCAAACTGTTTTGATTACGGATGCAAAGGTAATATATTATATAGGTACCGCCATACGGGCTAACGGTGATTTACCATCCTTCTGGTAAGATACCACCTCCTCATATATCACCTCATCCATCCTGCTCATGAGGCAGATCACCACCTCAGTGGTAGATGATAATATTTCTTCTGGAATGCCACATAGGCGATGGCTAGCATCCCCAAGGTACCTATCAGATACGGCCAATAACACGCCCCACTCTTCGGACAAAGATAGATAAATCCCAGCAATATTAAGAATTGGAGCCCATATTCAAATCAAAGCCATTACCTAAAATCAAAGTTACATTTATTCCTTGTTATATTTAACTCTATCATTTAAGATTGATATGATTTTATTTTCTGTTGCCAATGCATTTAAAATTTCATCACGAGGAAGAGTCACATTTTCATGAACCAATCTGTTTCTTAAAACAATTAATTCCGTAAGTTCCTTCGTAGATATTCGTTCATTACAAAGCCCTATCAAATAAGACAACAGGACTTGGTAATTTTTAGATTTTATCTTCATTGTAGACACTAGCAACTGTTCAATTTCGTTCCATTTGCGTACCACTTGAAACTGGTCAATCCCAGTTTCATCAGTACTAAGTTTATATAGCCATCTACTATGATTTAACATTGATAGTGCAAAAATAGAAAATACAGAAAGTGTCATACCTAAACCTATTATCAACAAACCAAGTTGCTTACTTGGATCAAATCTCATATTTTGCACCACAAACACAAAAACTCCGATAAAGGAATAAAGCATTCCTGATAGTGCCCATATTTTAAGCCACTTACGAATACGATTTTCCTTAGATATAGCATCTTTTGTTTTTAGGACTTTTTCTAAAGCCACCTCAACATCAGACTCTAAGATTTGAGAGTCTCCTCTTTTTTCAGAATTTAGGTAAGCTATATTTAGCAAAACTTCTCGCACATCAACCAAACCCTTTTCCAATAGATCTTGTGCATTCAAATCAATGCAATATTGCTTATTCCCTTCCATCATTATAAAAAATAAAATAAACAGTAAGAGCTACTGCCACAATTAAACATAATAGAAACAAATATAACAGAATTGTATTAGCAGAGAAGCTGGAAGGATCAAACAACCAACCAGAAAACCATGTATCAACCACCAACAACACCTTCAGTATTTTTGTTTTACGTGTCACTTTCGACTGACCATTAAAAACTTTTTTAAATAATACAGCTGCCGTAACATCACATTGAATAACTTCCGAAGATGAGTTTTCATCTCTTCTTCCTGCTTCAATTCTACTTGCTTCCTCAACTAACTCATGAGTCAAAGCGGTAGCCTGTCTTGAAAGCTCTTTTTTAGCAGCACTACTGAAATGCTCAAGTAAAGCATCATCTATATTAACGTTAATATCCATTATTTTACAACCGCTTTAAATTAGTTTTTGGGGCATTCACCGAATATTGATAACATACCTTCATCACGTCGTTGAACTTTTCATCATTTTTCCCATAGCACACTAAATGTATTATTTTTGTATCCTATGCAATATTCCAAGAACTCAAGCTTATTCTGCTCTTCACGGTATGTTTGAAAACAATCTCCTGCATATACTATTTCATCTTGATTGCAGCAGCTTGAATCACCTTGATAGAAATAGTCCCCCATAACAGTATTTTCTGGAACTTTGCCAACACCATACCGGAGTCTATGGAATGGAAAATCAGGACTTCGCATCTGCCACTTGACCTTGCCATTTTGCGAGTACACCAACATAACAGGCACAAAATTTAACCTCATATATCGTATAGCACATGCAGAAAAGCTAACTTTATATTTTTCAGACACAGAACGAATCAACTGCCCAGACAAAGTCTGTCCTCTAAAATCATCAAGAAATTGAGCCGAAGGCATCAAAAGATTCGCAGCAAACTCATCAGCCTCTCTTTCTATTTCCCAATTCTCATTTCTTCCAAAAGGATTATAACAATGAATATGGGGTTGCATCAACCCCTTTTCCATTGCATGGCGATGATGGTCTATAAAATAATGCCCCAGTTCATGAGCCAATGTAAAACGCCCCTTTAGACTATCCCTAAAATTACCTCTCTCAGTATTGACATGTATGTAAAACGTATCTAACTGAGGCTCATACCAAGTTATTCCATCAAAAGTATCCGTACCATAATCATCGTATATTACAGAAATACCTTCGTCCTCCGCAATATCAAGTAAAGGAATTGGTATTGTATATAGCGATGCTATTTCATTAGCAAGAGTTTTTATGGGCTTAATCTTCATTACCATTTCTTTGGATATGCAGTTTTCTCATTCTGTCCAATACACCAGCTGGCAATTTGCTGTAATTTCTTGCAGCCATCGAATAAACACTCAATGCATTTTCTGCGAAACTTGAATGATTATCAGTGTACATATCTTCACTATAAGAGGCATTATCTTCCATCTTACAAATTCCATTCAGAATAGTGTCTACATTAACATGTCTATCTTCCAAATGTGACTGGTAATCACAATACATCTCAGAAAAGAAAGATAATTCATCCTCATTTCTAGGTGGGAGATAGCCTGTTGAACACAACAGTACTTCCAATTCTTCTATTGATAAATCTTTCATGCTTTCAACAATTTTGAATCATTAAGTAATTCACATGCTTCTTTCTTATATACTCTAATCGTTGCCTGTGTTACCCCCAACCGTTTGCGCAATTTGTCAAGCAACTTTCTTGGGAGTTTCTTACCACTTGTTTGATAAGCTTTATATGTCAAATAGATGACTCGATGTTTCTCATCTAGCTTTGATATTTTATCATTCATAATCCTAATGAGTTCCAATTTTCGTTCCAAAGGCAAATCAACAATATGGTAAGAAATAAAATCCTCAGCATTCTCTATCACTGACAAATCTTCATCTTGAGTTACCTTAGCACATATTCCAGATTTCATATATTGGCACATTTGAGAAAAGGCTATTTTTATCAACCATATGATTATTGCATTTTCCTCATTTTTACATTTCGATTTACTCATACTGAAAGTTGGATATAACCAAACTTTATTAAAAGTACATTGAATTGCCTCAAAAGCCACATTTTCGTTATAGCCATATTTACTCGCTAAGATTTCAACTTTAAGTTTAATTTTATCTTCAAAATAACTACAGAACAAACAGAATGATTTTTCTGCAGCTTCTGGATTATTTTCTTTATTAGCTATATCTTGCAATAGTTTTACACCATCGACATTTTCACTTGCCATAACTATTTATCTTATAAAACTAACGGTTTTGGTATAAGGGTGAGTGTTCAACGAAGGATGCTCATTAAAAATTAATTAATATGATTAGAGTTATTAACGTAAACGGCTCCAGCCGTTATTCTTGTCCAGCAGGATATACTTCCTGGCTCGGCTACTGGGAACAGAAGAGTGGTAAAATAGCACGTAGATGTTCAGCCATAGATTGCCATAGATATGGTCGAGACAATTTAGTTGGCGCACATGTGCGTAAAGCTAACAGTTTTGACAGAAGTTGGTACATCGTACCACTCTGCAAAGTATGTAATACTCGTCAAGGCGAGTTTTGGGTTGACGAGGAATTAATCCCAGTACCAAGCAACATTTAATCGGTTGTAGCCTACGATTATGAATACGGCAAATCTCCTTTTAAGAGGATCGTCGTATTCATTTTTTATTCTACATACTCAGTCCCCCAACTCCATAAGTCCAAAACGTCTTATCCAATTATAGACACATTTTCTTACATGAAAGTAGCCTTCTACCACCTCCACAGCCCCCACTTCCTCCAGATCCAATGCATTACTCTAGCTATTGGCTCACATAACACCTCTCCAGGATAAGAAGTGAGGAAGCGGAGATTTCTTGTGAAACGGCGGCGAGCCTTCTAGACCTGATAAGATAGCTTGCCCTTCTTTACCACCAGCTGCGCCATTCTCTCATCATAATGACCGAAGTTACCGGCTAGCATCATTTCGCTTAGCAAGAACTTACCATGATTCTCGGAGGCAGGACATAGCAACTCATCGTCCTTCATGGCGAAAATTTCTTACAGCACATGCATCAGGGCGGAGGCAAAACGAGACATGCCGCAGGCTCTTATCTTCTGCATTAACTCAGCTTTAGACATCAATACATTTCCCTGAGAGGCAGCCTTCTAGCGATGATAATCTTTCAGCAGAACATAGAAATCCAAGACTTGGCGCAAGCCTACACCCTCATCCAAGAGATGGCGATAGATATGGTTCAATTGGAAGATGAGGTCATAGTCCACCCTCTTTTCTGGATTTCCCCACAACCATCTATGTTTGCCCTTACGAATTGAGCCTTTCGGAATATCTTTTGGAAAGCCTTGTCCCTCCATCGCGCATTCAAGAAGGAAGGACGGAAGTGGATTTCTACTGGTACACCATCGATGGGCTTCACTTCCGCATGTAGATGGCATAAGGAAACTAAAATATGCTTTTCCTTGCAGTAATCTATGATGCTCTTTACAGGATGCCTCGTTGGCTTCTTCGGCCAAATCCAAGCATCTATATCACCACAGGTTCTTAGGAAGCCAAGGGATGGGTTGTCTGTCAAGCCTTCATAATAAGTGTGATTGCCCTTCCCTTTGAGGATACAGGCATCAAAGCCTCTCTTACCTAGCTCCTCTATCACTTCCATTGCCTTGTCAAAATCTTCAGCAGATACTTTTATGTATTGGTGATTTACCTGAATATTTGTCAATTGCATCCAACATATTCAAAATATTCTTCTATTTTACCCTATTATTTTAGTTTTTATCGCATTTTTTTTGTAACTTTGCACAAAAATCGTAGAATATGAGAAAGAAAACAGCAGAATATCTAAAGTGCAGAGTAATTGATTACTTGTTGCAAATATATCCAGACATTATCATCGGTAACGAAGTTATGTTTGGATACAAAAGAAATGCTGCCGATTTACTTGCTATATCCAATAGCCAAATCATTGCCATTGAAATAAAATCATCAGATGACAATCTTTTGAGATTAGCCAACCAAGTAGAAGAATATTCAAAAGTATATGACAAGATACTAGTCTTCTGCTCACCAGACAAGATTGTAGAAGCCAAGACCATCATACATACAACACCAGTAGGATTATATTCTATTTCAGACAATGAAATTAAATCCTATAAAAGAGCTTCCATAAACACAACATCTTCGAAAGAAGACATGTTAGCATCCATGCCAGCATTGTACTTAAAAAAAACTTTCAACTTGCGAAGATCTATGATCTCCAATGATGTTAGAAAAGAACTTCTATCTATATCAAAAGATGTCATCCACCAAGCACTTCTTAACTTCTATACAGATAAGATTACGCCATCATTCAATCTTTATATAGAAAACAAGGGGGAAGCCTCCGTCATAGACGACATACCTATATTATCCAAAGCATCAGAGATAATTTAGGCGTTTGAGCTGTTGCGCCACATGTATGTCCATACGCACAGCTATCCAAAACGAAGGTCTCGCAGAAGGAGCAACATCATAGGCACATTGCCTTATCATTGATGTTCCCCAAACATTCAATGTGTTTGGAAATTGAGGATCCCTTAAAACTTCTTTTGCGACATTTTTGTATACTTCTTTATATTTCAGTTCTTTCGGTCTCCTTTGCCTGTAATAGAAGACAGAATTTTCCAAAGGTACATCTATTCTTGGAACCCACCCACGAGCCATCACTATATCATCATTTCTCTTCGGATTCACAGAACCATAATCACCATACACTACCCTATCATCTTCTGCATAGCAATCTTCAAATACTGCCACTTCTGATATACTAAAAGAATCATGCTCATCATCTCCTATATCCGAAATATTATTCGGGAAAGAAGTTCCACAAACAATGATATCATAATTACATTTTAACATTTTATGCAAATTAGCTATACGAGCCTTACATTTATCCGATACATTATGCTGCATAGCTTGGACAACATATCCATAATCAATGACAACATACAACTTATTAGAATTCCCTAATTCATCTTGGATGATTGACAAATCCTCATAACAATCGTCATTGTCCAACGAGCACCTATAAAGAACGCCCCCAAACTCTTCCAACAAACTATGAATTTCTTTTCTAAAATTATCATCAAAATATTCATCTTCAAAATTCATTAGCAATGTTGGGATGATTTCTTCAAATATATTTTGTCGCTTTAAGTCGACCAAAAATTTCACCCATTTACTATAACCTTGCTCATAGTTATAAAAGCACTCTGTTTCTGCGCAGGCGAGTCCTTCGTCACTTGTCACATCCAGGGCTATCTTCTGAGCTCTCAGTTTATTCTTGATTTTTTCAAATCTATTATCGAAAGGATAAGACACAGAATTCCCTATAGTTTTCTTTCTACCTCTAGTCAATTCGATTAAAGGCAAGACATTAGAAAAAACATCATTATCGAAATTTTGAAGAGCTTGAATCTCCGCTTCGCCAGTACGAACAACCAATAAATATTTTCTATCCATATTACCTTACTTTATATCCTAATTTTTCCACCTTATATTTCATAGCAGCAGCAGAAACATTAAATATCTTTGCTAGCTTACCCAAATTACGAACCCCCTCATTAATATAAGACACGATTTTTTCATCAGGCATTAACAAAGTGGCAGCAAAATCATTAGCCATATATTCTAGTGAATCCATATTATTACCTCTGAAAAAAGTAGAATCTTCAAATTCTGTGTTTTTTTCTTTATGAAGGATGTAATGAGCCAACTCATGAGCTAGAGTAAAACGCTGTCTATTTTCATGATGTTTACTATTAACTGTCATAATCCACTTTCCATCTTTATAACACAAAGAGCCAGACAAATAACTAAGCATCGGTATTTTTCGAATTTCGATAGGCGATGCAGGCGATTGGCTAGATATTTCATTAATCAGTTTCTCTATATCTAGAGAGTCACCATCATAAAAACCTTTTTCCTTTGCTAGATTCTGAATTTTAGCAACATCAGACAACAGCGTAGGTTCTTCATAAACACAGCTACTACTTTTTCTTCTTCCCTTAGTTCCCATCTTAATCACCTCCTTCTATATTACGATCAGCCATAAGTTCATCATTCAATTCATACAAAGAATTAATATCTTTCTGAATTGTTTCCAGCTCAGCCTTAATACTAAAAGCATCATCTTTCGTCATCATTAAGTCTTCAACAAATGTATTTTCTCCTAAGAATGGACTATGACAACCATGCAAGAATAAACACACCATAGTCAATGCCACAATTAGCACAACTACCTCAAAGACTCTAAATCTACTCATCTTCATTATACGCTTAATTAGTTAATTAACCGAATACATATAATACTGCGCCATCTGGTAATCGAAGATGGTTACATTACCGGCACTTACCGTAACAGAGAAATAGGTGGAGGTATGATAATCGAAGCCATTGATGGTATTGCCAGACATCATCATGTTTACATAAGAGGCAGTAGAGTAATCAAAGAGGTTAGGGAGATAACCAGAAAGATAATTACTCCTCTGATAATCATATACTGATAAGAAATTGCCAGTATGCGAAACACTCATCGGATGATAACCACCATTGGCAAATTCAAACACACTTGAAGCCACTCTGTTTGTCACCATTACATAAGAAGCTACGGCAACAGCTCTTCTTACATCAGCTATCATCTCTTTCCCCTCCCAAATCATTAGAATGTACTTCATCCGTTTGAGGCGCAAGAGGAGGAACTGGTGATGGTGTTCTCACCCCATGCCCCTTTTGTTGCGCCATCATAATTTGACACTGAGTGGTTATAGTCTCAGTAGTCTGTTTTGCCTCATCCAATAACTTATGAATGCCTTTTGCCTCAGTTTCAGCCTTATTGAGCATTTCATCGGTCTTGAAGATAGAATACAACGAGAACACCAAGAAAATGATCATTAGGCAGCTCGCAGCAAACATAAGTACATTGAAATCCGCCTGTAGCTTATTGTATTCCAAATGCAAAAGAGCCTCTTGACGCTCTTGATGCTTATCAAGCAAAGTTTGAAGCTGGTCTATATTCTCAGTACTCTTACTCTTCACATTCTTGCTGCTGTTTAAGACCTGTTCAAACATCAAAGCATCCTTCCGTTGCAAAGCCACAATATCATTTTGCGCCTGCTTATAACAATAGGAAAGATAAGCAAATGTTGCACAAGACACAAGAATCACAAGAATGACGCAAGCCACGAACCTATGCCTACCGCTGATCGTGAAGACTGATTTTGTTTGACTATTCTTTTCCATACAACTCCCTTATTATATTCTTTGGCATTTTGAAAAATTCTCATTAGCATTGCGCCCATTCACTGGGCTTACAAGACTATCCGAAGATTCTTTCTGCGATAAACTTGGTTGGGAAAAGCAAGCCAACCATGAGATAACCACTTGACAATCCCAGTTCTATCACCATCCGTTGCCACCATGCCTTACAGCAAGGCAATACCCAGCCTACCCCCCACCTTTCCCCAGGCGGTCCCATCCCGCAAAACATGGCGATGGCTTTGATGCCCCGCCAACCTTAGAGCGAAGCGGTTCCGAGCACCGGAGGGCGGTTACATCCTTCCCTTTTCGAGAAGGGAAGGCTTGGTTAGGATGTGGAGCTCTCCTTGCAGGAGAGACGGAGAGGTAGAAAAATCCACCTTACTCAGAAAGTAATAAAAGAGGCGATTATACAATCGCCTCTTTAATACTTTCTACAATGTAACGAACATCATCGTCCGATACCATCGGACCAGCTGGCAAGCAGACACCTACCTTGAAGATAGCCTCACTTACACCATTCACGTATGCAGGAACATCCTGATAAACAGGCTGCTTATGCATAGGCTTCCATACTGGTCGTGCCTCAATCTTCTTGCTCAACATGAAGACACGCAATGCCTCCACATTCTCATTCGGCTGACAATCAGTTGTAGGAGTATCCACCATGTGAATCACACCAGCAGCTCCACCAACAGCAGTCTTCACTACCTCCTTATACGCATTCTCCTGACCCTGAATCTTCAGCTTAGGATCAAGTGTAATGGTGCAGAGCCAGTAGTTGGAATCATAGTCAGCATTAGGAGCCTCATGCAAGGTAACACCCTCAACATCCTTCAAGAGTTCCTTATACAACTCCTGTACATGCTTATGATGAGCGATGTGATCCTCCAAAACAGTCATCTGACCACGACCGATACCCGCACAGACATTACTCATACGGTAGTTGTAACCGATGGCAGTATGCTGATAGTAAGGATAAGCATCACGAGCCTGGGTGGCATACCACATCACATTGTTCTTGCTCTCGGCATCCTGACAAATCAAGGCACCACCACCAGAAGTAGTAATCATCTTGTTACCATTGAATGACAATACGCCAAACTTACCAAATGTACCCAATACCTGACCCTTCCATCTAGAACCGCAGCCCTCAGCAGCATCCTCCACTACAGGGATACCATATTTTTCAGAAATCGCCATGATCTTATCGCAATCATAAGGCATACCATAGAGTGCAACAGGAACAATCGCCTTAGGATATTTACCCGTCTTCTCCTTGCGGTCGATAATCGCCTTCTCCAGCAACTCCGGATCCATATTCCATGAATCAGGCTCAGAATCGATGAAAACAGGAGTAGCACCGAGATAAGTAATAGGATGAGAAGAAGCACAGAAAGTAAAGCTCTGCACACAAACCTCATCACCAGGGCCTACGCCACAAGCCAGCAAACCCAAGTGAACGGCAGCAGTACCAGCACTCAGCGCTACCACCTCACGAGACAACTCAGAGCCATCGCTGTTTTTTGAAACGAAAGCCTTGAGATCATCCTCAAAACCATTCACGTTAGGACCCAGAGGCACTACCCAGTTGGTATCAAATGCCTCCTTCACGTATTTCTGTTCCTCACCAGTCTCGCTCATGTGAGCCAGACAAAGATAAATAGTCTTTCTTTCTTCCATTTGTATATTGTATTTAATATCTTTTAATCTCAAAGATTCTTCTGGCTTTCAATAATCCAATAAAGCCAAAGTAACCTATAACACATCCCAAGGTATTATGTATTACATCATCCGTTTCACAAAGCCCTTTACAAAAGCCGAATTGTGAAACCTCGATGATCCCCGATAAACAGATTCCCATTAAGAGAACCTTCTTGGTTTTAAAACCAATTCCTCCGAGCAGGAATCCTATCGGAACAAAGAGTGCCATATTCAGCAGTACCTCTATTAGGTCTGCAGGATAATCCACCTTATTCCAGATATCGGAATAGTTCCAAAATGGCATCAACTCGACATGTCGTTCCATGACGCTAGCTCTACAGATCACGGTAGAACAAAGAATCAGGAAATAGTACTCCGCAAGCAATGCCCCAAGCACGAACCTCTTTGCCCTACTCCCCTTCATCACCAGCATTCCTGTCACGATTGCAACAGAAAGCACAAGAAAGGAGATGAGTACATACTCTACAGGAATCCTAGGATTCAGCCATTCGTAGAATTCATCCATGAAACACTAAACTTCCTCCCCTGCAAACTTCACCTTTCTGCCAAGCACTGTTGCGAATATCATTTCGATATCCTTCCAGAAGGAGTAATGGCGATAGTAATAGCAATTAAGGCGAACCTTATCAGGGTATATCACCTTGTCATTATATTCAGTAGCAATCACCTGCATAGAGCGAGCATCACCCTCTGCCTGTTTCTTTGCCACATACTCAGAAATCATTTCATCCTCCAGGCGATACTTCAGCGTAGCAGGACCCGTGATACCCGGACGAAGCTTCAGAACATCCCTATCATCTCCTTCCAGTTTATCTGCATAACCAGGAACATCAGGACGGGGACCCACGAAACTCATATTGCCAATCAGCACATCCCAAAGCTCAGGCAGCTCATCAATCTTATAATGGCGGAGCTTCGCACCAAACGGAGTGATTCTGCTATCACCCGCCACCGATACCGATGAACCATTATGATTCACCACCATCGAGCGGAACTTATGGCACTTAAACAACTTTCCCCCCTTGCCCACTCTCTTCTGAACAAAGAAAGCCGAGCCTCCCGGCATCTTCTTATGAATAAGAAAAGCCACCAGCGGGAATATCCACCATATCAAGAGCAATCCAAAAAGGGATGCTACAATATCAAATAGTCTTTTGAAAATCATAGTTATTTTTTCACATAATGAATCTTCTTGAATACACCACATACCAGGTTCATTCCTGTAAAGAACAAACTTGATATAGGACTCATCTTCATTACCTCATGCCAGAGTTTATAATGCCACTTGATCATAGTCGCATAACCGTGAGTTGAGACGCTACCAACTCTACCTCTGCGATATTTTGCCAAGCATTCATCAAGGAGATAACAATCTTCCTTTTGGCACACCTGCAGCCACATCGCATAGTCATTATTCTTCTTAATGTCTTCTATCTGGATCAAACCTACCTTTTCTCGGTTATACATCACAGTTAGACATCCAAGCCAACAGAAAGAATACATTCCCAATTTTGTGACGTGGTTAGGACCCGTAATCATAACACCAGTTGGATGAGAATTCTCATCCATTTCTTCATAACGAGTATAAGAGAAGGCATAACCATTCTTCACCATAAAAGCCAACTGGTGCTCCAATTTCTCAGGCATCCATAAGTCATCGCTATCAAGGAATGCTATCCATCTACCCTTTGCTCTACGAAGAGCATTGTTACGAGTAATGGCAGCACCACTATTCTTAGGATTGCACTCATATTTGATTCGACTATCATCTTCCATATATGGACGGATAATCTCCAGTGTATTATCTGTAGAACAATCATCCTGTATCAGCAATTCCCAATTCTGATAAGTCTGAGCTTGAATACTTCTTATTGTTTCACAGATAAAAGGAGCACACGCCCATGTTGGAGTGATAATTGATACCAATCCGAAATCTTCCATAAAATTAGTCTCTTCTAAAGATATCTCGTGTATATACCTTATCCTTTACATCATCCAGACAAGCATCGTAGCGGTTGGCAATGATGGCATGGCTCTGGGTTTTGAATGCTTCGAGGTTGTTCTCTACTTTACTACCGAAGAAGGTACTACCCTCCTCCAATGTTGGCTCATAGATGATGACCTCAGCGCCCTTTGCCTTGATACGCTTCATGATACCCTGAATAGCAGACTGGCGGAAGTTATCGCTGTTAGATTTCATGGTCAAACGATAAACACCAATCACACAGTTGTGCTCCTTGCTTGCATCATAGCTGTTATCATCAGCATAGCTATAGTAACCTGCCTTCTGGAGAACGGCATCTGCGATATAGTCCTTTCGAGTACGGTTACTCTCAACGATTGCCTCAATCAGGTTCTCAGGAACATCGGCATAGTTAGCCAAGAGCTGCTTGGTATCCTTTGGCAAGCAATAACCACCATAACCGAAGCTTGGGTTGTTGTAATGGGTACCAATACGTGGGTCTAGACCTACACCTTCAATGATTGCCTTGGTATCAAGACCTTTGACCTCTGCGTATGTATCAAGCTCGTTGAAATAACTTACACGCAAAGCCAGATAGGTATTGGCAAAAAGCTTAACAGCTTCAGCTTCCTTCATACCCATAAAGAGTGTATCAATATTCTCCTTGATGGCACCTTCTTGGAGAAGTGCAGCAAAAGTCTTGGCTGCTTCCATCATCATATCGACATTGGTTACCTTATTGATAGCCTCATTTTCTTCAGTAAACTCAGGACGATCAATTACCTTTGGATAGCCTACGATAATACGACTTGGGTAGAGGTTATCATAGAGAGCTTTGCTCTCACGAAGGAACTCTGGAGAGAAGAGAAGATTGAACTTCTTTACACCCTTCTTGGCATACTTCAAGTAGAGGTTACGGGTATAACCTACAGGGATGGTGCTCTTGATGACCATCACTGCATCTGGGTTTACTTCCAATACCAGGTCGATTACTTCTTCTACGTGGGTTGTATCGAAGTAGTTCTTTACTGGATCATAATTGGTTGGTGCAGCAATCACCACAAAGTCTGCATCCTTGTAAGCAGACTTACCATCAAGAGTTGCAGTCAACTTCAAAGGTTTCTCTGCCAAATACTTCTCGATATAATCATCCTGAATAGGAGAAATCTTATTATTGATCTTCTCAACCTTCTCAGGGATTACATCTACAGCAGTTACTTTATGGTGCTGGGACAATAGCGTAGCAATACTAAGTCCTACGTAGCCGGTACCGGCTACCGCTATTTTAATATCTTCAAAACTATCCATAACATTGTGAAAGTTAAATAACATTATTTATTTAAATCAAAATCGGTTATTTTATAATAATCCATAATTGATTTTATCTGAACATCATTCATTGATTGGCCTTCATTACTTCCAGACAAATTTGACCCTTTATGAAAAATTTGATAGAAAACATCCAATGGTACATAAATATATCCTTTATATGGAAGTACAACGTTTCTCGTATTTTGGAGAAATCCCATAAAATAGTTCCATACGTCATCTGCTTTTGGTGAAAGTTTCATAAACAACTCACTGTTACACATATCTTTATACAATAAGTTTCTTGTATAAAGCGTACCTCCACCACTGGTTGGAAAAACTCTAAATCCTTCATCTGCAGAAATTTCTTCAAGCCAATTATTATAACTTTGCAGAGAACCATCTCCATTAAAAGAAATCCAATGAGCTCGATGAGCATACACCTTAGTTGGATCATTTTTATATGCTAAAACTAAACGTTCTACCATATTCTTGCGATAATAAATATCGTCATCACAAGTAACAATCATCGCATCGGGGAATTGTTCCAAAGCTGGGATTAATTTTTTATAAGACTTTAAATCTTTACAAAATTTAACCGATAGGCCATATTTCTGCAACTGAAGTAATGATTTTGGAAGATTACCTACATTCCAGTTGTCAGAATCAAGCCAAAGAATAACCATATCAGGCTGAACAGTTTGACGGAGCAACGAAATAATAGTGTAATATACTAAATTAACTCTTCTGCCATAAGATGTTAAAGAAACAATTAACCTTGGATTAGTCTTTATACCAGTGACTGCCTGTCTTTTAGGTTTTATTACTTTTAAATCTATCAAAAATTTTATCAATTCACCCAAAAAGACTATAAACAATAGTTTTATTCTATAACAAAACAGCTCTAGAGTATTTTGAGGATTCATCATACGCTATATTTTAAATCATTTTATTCTATTATTTCTGAAATAATAGATTTTACATTTACAGAATCAAAGTACTTTAATGCACCTTCACTATATGCAGGCAAATTATCCATAACCTTCTTTATGACTTCTGTTATATTTTCTGTTGTCATTGGATATTTAATACATTCACCACAACCATACTCCATATATACATACTTCAAAGCTGGTATATCATTAGAAATCATAGGAATACCAAACTTAGCATACTCAAATATTTTATTCGGAGCACAATATATAGGATTTATGGTATAAGCAATAGGGCCTCTTCGAGGGAAATAAGACAAAACACCAACAGTTGCCAACTTGGTTACCAAAAGATGATAAGGAGGTCTAATAAATGGAATAAAGATGATTCTATCAGACTCATACTTTGCTTTTAAATGCTCATACATTTTGCTACCTTTTCCCATAGCAATAAAAGCATAATCATCCGGCAAATGACTTATAGCCTCACAAAATTCCTCTAGACGTCGTTCCTCATCGAGGAAAATTCCTTGATAGAGAACTACTTTTTTTCCTTTTGTTTTCTGAGTAATATCATCTATCATTGGTTTTATGTCCATTGGGACTTTAGACAACTCACTTTCATCAACGATAACTTTATTAGGTAAAACAAGAGGAAGATCCTTTAATTGATAAATACCTTTAGTAATCTGCGCTCTATTATATTCACAGCAAACTACCTTTAAAGCCTTCTTCAAAGTATTCTCAGGGTTATATGAAGGATTTAATAATTGGTACTTCCAATTAATTTTAGATTCAACAAATTCAAAAAAATGTAAAATAGTAGGATACTTATCAACGATAGAGCTTAACAAACAAATGTTTTCAGATCCCATAATCCAAACTCTATCTTCATTAGTAAGCTCAGATTCTTCAAGCGTTTTTTTAACAATACGTCTAAATTTAAGTTGTTTTTTCAACTTTGTCAACAGACTATCATTTTCATAATAGCTATCCACATCTATAAACTTTACACCCTTAGACTCATATTTTGCTTTTCCTTCTTTGTCAGTATATACACCAATTAGACTAACCTGGACTTTCAAAGAAGACAAAATATTCAAAATTGTAAGAACGGGAGGATATAACATAACATCCTCTTTTAAAACTATAAAAACTTTTTTCATTTTATTTTTTTCTTTTTAAATTTACACCTTTGTTTTTTTATTGTAAAACAAGACGCAAGCAATAAATATAAAAACATTTTAGGTGTATTATACATATGCTCCATCAAGAATATACAAATCATTGCTATTAATATACATTTTCCTGTAACATCAAGCTTACGAGCGAATCGGAAAAGATAATTGAAAAATAATATTAGACCCACAATTCCACCAGTAACTAGCAGTAATTGAATACCATTCATATAGGTACCTTCATATCTAGTACCTGGTATTATAACAGCATTACAAACATAATCTAGACAGCCTGGACCAACACCAAATAATTGGCTAGCAAAATTCATTGATGCATATATAAAATACCCTCGCCAAATACGCAAAAAACCAGATTGAGATCCTGATTCTTCAACTGTCATAGAAAACTCTGAAGTTCTATCTAGTATTGCTGAAACATATTCATTATTTGCATATACAGTCGTAAGCAAAATATAACCAGCAAAAACAAACACTACGATAATTATCTTTTGATACATCTTCATAACGCCGCTCCGCAAAAAATAAAAGCTACCAATTGCCAAAAGTGCAACATAGCCAACTCCTGCACGTAACCAAATGATGACAAGCGTTAATGCCAATACCTCTAGAATATTTTTTTTCGTTTTTAAATATCTTGATAATGATATACAATAATATGGAATAATATATTGAACGAAATGGGATGGTTCAAGGAAAAATGAAGCAGAACGATCACTATTTACCTCAATTGCCGCCATAGAAGAAGAATTTGAGTCCTCATAATACATTTCTAAAAATGGCAAAAAGAAAACAGGGCGATATCCTATTATTATATGTGAGAATTCTTGAATAACAAAAAATGCTACAGCAATATAAACAAGCCAACGATAATACTTTAGCACTAATTTCTTATTTAAATTAGGCATCAAAAAACCTATATAACAAGTTGACAAAATCAATGCTACCGGAATGGCTGATAAAAGATATTTTCCAGGAATTCCACAAATACATGAAGAGAAAAGAGGAATAAGCCATATATATACCAAGTAAAAAACATAACTCTTAGGTAAAAAGCACTTATATTTTGACAGAAATGCTAAAAAAAGAGCAAAGAGACCAATAATTTCGGGCATTTCATGTCCTCCTAATCTATAAGGCGACATAAAATACATAAAAACACACAAAAATGGCAAAAATTTCTTCATTGATATTATATATTTAACACTTACCACTAGACTCTTTCATTCTAAAACAATCTATATTATACGAAAACATTTTATATATTAACAAGCCTACTGTGCGTTTATATAAGTAGTAGACAAGCCATGATAAAATATACATCGAAAATGAAAATACTAAATAACAAAAGACTATATCATAAAATGATTTTTGACAGTAATAAGAAATATTAATATGCTTAATCACACAACAATGTATAAGAAAAAGCGGATATACAATTTTAGCAGCAGAATTAATAAAGCTACTACTAATTTTCAGACGTAAAAAGAAGCCAAACAAAATCACAGCATATAAAATTACCAAAGGATTGTTATATTTCCATGCACTATCCATACCAAAATTAGGTAGAAATTGATTTAGTTCGGCCCAGAGAGCAATAAGAGCAATTAGTAATATACCAATAATTGTTCCTCTTTTTACCAATAGATTAGGGAAGCCATGAAGTCGTAAATAGGCACCTAAACAATACAAAAGAGAAAAATTAACTATGGTAAAACCTGACTGACTCCCCCATGCACCTATAGAACTTAAACCAACTATTTCTTGACCAACTATTTCATTTAACAGATCAACCCCTATTGCATATACCGAAAAGATCAAGAATACTACCGTTAAAAATATATGGAATTCCTTTTTTGACAACGAATTTATTACTATATTTATATAAGGTGATATCAAATACAATACAACAAATAATATTGTATAGTAACAATCAGGTAGAGCACTAGAGACTATCGACCTAAAAGACAAAGGCCAAATTCCACAATAGGCCTCAATTAAATAGGCTATTTCATTATAAATAGATACCTGAAGAACCAAGTCAATAATTTTAGCTACTTTTCGTTTGTTTCCATTACACAAGAAGAATCCAGAAATAATAAGAAAAACATCAACAGAAGCGGAGCTTAATGTTCTGAGGAGCAAAAGTATTTGATGATTTAACCAAGGGAGAGAATCACCTGCAGCTTCATAAAAATGAATCATAATAACCCCAAAAATAGCCACTATTCTTAATAACTCTATTCCAGAATCACGTTTTACTGTTACTATATTATTTTTCATTTTTTCTTTCATATTGAAGCATACGATATTCATATATTTTTCTCAACAGTACTCTCATTATTGAGAATTTTAATAAATGATACTGTATCATATCAACCGCATTATTAAATTTGATTTTTACAAAAGGCTTATAATTTTCATTATAACAATAATATAAGTTTAATTTATTATGATATTGCTTTTGAAGATATCTTTTAAATTTCTCATTAAGATTAAATAAATCAGCCATTTCGACACGCATTTCTGCACATGAAAGATCAAAACGAATTTGATGTTCAAAATTGTCTGGTCGGCAAGCACTTCCATTATTAACTCGATATACGGTAGTAACTTCTGGTAAAAATCCTATTCGACCAAAAGAAAGATATGCTAACCACATCTGAGTATCCCCCATTAAAAATTTGCCTCTATATGGTCTAAGTAATTCTGCTACTAAATGACTATATTTATTGCGCAACAAAACCGTAGCGGTTTGAATTCTATAACTATTTCCATCAAGAATCCATTCTGCAAGATTGTCTTTTTTACTTATTATACTGAGATTATTTTTTACAATACCGATACCACTTTGAAGCTTCTTAAAATTTTGTATATAAATATCAAAGCCTGTATGACAAAATGAATAATCTTGGTTATCATCCATAAAACATACTTGCTTCTGAAGTTTGTCACAAACCGTCCAATAATCATCTCCTTCACATATAGCCTCATATTCGCAACTTTGGCTCCATTCTGAAATATATTCGATTTTTTTTAAATTTTCATTTTTCGAATACAAGTTTTCTTTTAAGAATAAAACTGCGAAAAAACAATTTTTATTGCTATTATGTTGAGCATATATGATATTGGCATAATCCGTTTCCTTCTTATATGAGACAGAAGAATCTGAAAGATTAAAATTTCTGTCCATATAACTCTTAATAACTTTTTGTTCTTTGTCTGTAGAAGCATCATCTACAATACAACAAACAAAAGGGAAATCTGTTTGTTGCATTGTAAAACCATTCATGGCATCTTCTATATAATCAGCCTGATTAAAGGTAAAACACCTAACACAAACTTTAAATTTTGGATAATTCATATTTGTTATTTCTTTCTATTAACCACTTTAATCACAATTGTCTTTAACTCTTTATATTCATCAAACTTGAAAATTTCGCTTATGGTTATACATGCAACTAGTCCAACAATGATCTGAAGCATCAATACTACATAATATGGTAATGACAAATATTTCAAAAAATAGACGGCCAATGCAATAACCAATGCTGTGAAATAGGATGGTGCAATATCTCGCAATTGTTTCCAAAAAGAATAATTAAGTGTTTTACCTGTATACCATGTATTAAGATATAAACTTATAACACCTGTAAGGATTGAGGTCAATAGCATATAGTAAATACCACAAAAGATTCCTATTACTATCGGAACTATTCCAACTATTTTCTTAAGGATTTCTAAATAAAGAAAGATATCACTTCGTCCTAAAACTTGAAGAATGTTAAGATTGATTGCATGCAAAGGATACAAAGACATTGATATACATATTAAAGGAAGATATGTTGCAGCCTCTTGCCACTTTGTACCAATTAAAGTATATATCAATGGTTCAGAAACTGCCCCTAACGAAATCATACATACCGCTGTAACGAACATTGTAATCTTGATGACTTTTCTATATCCCTGAACCATACGTTCCTTATCATCCTGAATTTCTGCCAATACAGGATAACTAACGCGCTGGACTATTAATGTAAGATTAGATGAAAATATGCTTGCATATTCATTAGCTCTAGTATAATGTCCTAGAGTTGAAGAAGTATAGCATCTTCCTATAACAACTTGATATAATTGGTTCCATACATTGTTCAAAATACCGCTAGCAAGGAGCTTCCAACCAAAACCCCACATATACTTAAAACTGTCCTTATAGAATGTAAACTTGGGCCACCATTTACTCAAAACCCACAAACATAAAGTATATAACAACTGTTTAGAAAGTTGTTGGGCTACCAAAGACCAAACGCCATATCCCATAAACGCCATAGCAATGCCTATCACACCACTAATTATGGCAGAAACTAGAGAAGCTTTAGTCTTTGTCTTAAAATCTATGTTTTTTGTAAGAATTGTAACTTGTGTTATAGATAGAGCATTTAAAAATAATATCAAACCTGTAACTCGAACTAATGCCGTCAATTCAATTCGATGAAAGAAATCCGAAACTAAAGGCGCACTTATAAAAAGAAGAACATACAATACAATACTAATTGCCATATTGGTCGTAAACATAGTATTATAGTCTTCATCTGTTACTTTCTTCTTACGTATCAAAGCATTGCTAAATCCACTATCTACAATGCCATTTAACACCGTTGTAAAGATTAAGCAAATACCAATCAATCCGTATTCATCAGGTGACAAGAGTCGAGCCAATACTAAACCGACAATAAATGTCACGCCCTGCCCTAACAGAGCGTCTGCAGCACTCCAACCTACACCTTTAATTGTTTTGTTTTTTAATGATTCCTGTTGCATACTTCTTAATATTGAAGCCAAACTTCTATTATATTATTAACTGATACCAGATATTATTTCACACCAACTAAGGATACTAATCTGCACAGAATGATTAAAAATTCAAATATCCATACCAGAAGCAAATGAATCTTTATATAATCTTTTTCCTCTAATTCCTAAAAATACTCCTAAAAGCATCCAGCCAACGACAATTATCTGTTCTTGCCATACCAGCGTACAAGATGAACCAGGAATCAAATACATCACAGCCATAAAACCAGACATAAATACAGCCATAAATCCTACCCAATAACCATGTTTTACTCGATAAGGTCTTATCATATCCGATTTTTCCTTTCTTAAAACTACAAATGCCAAGGACACTATACAATAAGCCAAGCAACATGCAAAGTTAGCCGCATCAACAATCCAAACCAGCATAACTCTGCCGAAGAATGGGGCTACGATGGACGTCAAGCCTAATAATAGCAATGCAACAATTGGGGTCTTATAAACAGGATGCAATTTTGCAAAGCTACTGGGAATCATCCGTGACTTTGCCATAGCAAACATAACACGACTACCACCAATTAAAAATGAATTCCAACTGGTAATGATACCACAAAGTCCTCCCAATATCAATACTTTTGCCATCGTATGACTATTAAAAGCGATAGCCATTGCGTCTGCAGTAACCAATCCTGCACCTTGCATTGAGGTCACCATCTGATTGCCAGTCATCACGTAACCTATTGCCAATACAACCAAAGCGTAAAAACCTACAGCCATTGCTATGGACAGAATCATCATACGTCCCAACCTCTTCAATGGCATATTTATCTCCTCAGTTGCCTGAGGAATTACATCGAAGCCAAATAAGAAGAAAGGTGTCATGATAGCAACCTTAGCTACATTTTCAACAATAGAAATCGTATTATCACCAACAAATAATTGTTGGCTAATATTATCAGTATTTCCTGTGAAAGCAGAACCTGCAACTAATATCAATCCTACTCCTGCAATAATACAAGTCAAGATATTCTGTAACTTGGCTGCCTTTTTAGTTCCTTTTATATTGATATAAACAATTATAGCAGCAGTGATGATTGCCACAACCAACCACGATGCATAAATATCAAAGCCCTGTACGGTATATAAATATCCTTTTAAGAATCCAGGAAAAATATATTGTATGATAGTAGGAAATGATACAGCTTCAAAACACACTACTCCAACATAACTCAATATCAACGCCCAAGTACTAACAAAGGCTCCCATAGGACCAAAGGCTGCATAACAGAAGTTTTGTACACCTCCTGATTTAGGCATAGCCGTAGTCAATTCTGCATAAGCAAGTCCAACAAAATATATCATCAGACCACCTATAAGAAAACCAACAACTGTACCTAAGACACCACCAGATGTTATCCATTGCCCAGAAGATACGACCCAGCCCCAGCCTATCATAGCTCCAAAAGCAACAGAAAGAACATCAAGTGTGTTGAGATTCTTCTTTAAATCAGAATTAGCCATACTTATTTACAGTAATAAATTCTTCTTAATTCATCAAAATCTGTAAATCTCATAGCAACATCTTCTCCATCTTCGTCAATAACCTTAATAGTTTTGTTTATCTTATCAATTTGGTTGCATACATAGTCGACATCTTTTCCTGTAAATGTAAACGTTAACAAATACTGATGAGCTACGAAATTATCGCCATTATAAACATTTGGTGCGAGATGCACACCTTCTTCTGCAAGTATTTCATCCAATCCTTCTATATGATGTATCTTACCTTGTTTATTGGTTGACCATAAAATATAAGCACAACCACAATCCTTATAAAGTTTTGTTTGAGATACAGGCAAATCATTAACTGTATATTTTGCACCAAGTGCATAATCCACCAGCCACTTATATGAATTAAAGCCTGTAACATCCTTAATAGGAATAGCCATCATATCGCCAGACATTCTGTAGCCCATTTCAATTACATAAAAGTGACCATCTTCATCAAGTATGAGTTCTATCCAACAAACACCATCTTTCATGCCCCCCTGCTTTAGAGCTTGTCGGAAATATGGATCAACCTCTTTTAAATATACATCCAACTTATCACAAGCAGTTGAGTTTACTGCATAACAATTGTTAGGAGTTCCAGGTTGAGCCAAATCAGAGAATAAACTTACTAATGAGGCCTCTCCTTTAACCAATGCATAATAAGCAGTATATTCTACACCTTTGAGCATACGCTCTATAACAACCTTACTATCTTTAGAGAAACTATGTGCATATTCTATCGCAGGTAGAATCTCCTCCTTATTATGGCAATAACTCATACCACGATTGGCACTCTGATCAACTGCTTTAACAACAACAGGGAATTTGATGTTGTTAAGTTCCTCCTCCGTTGGTGGATTGCTTACAAAATAATCTGTAGCCACCGGTACATTACAAGAGCGACATAATACCTTAAAATCGTACTTATTCATTGTATAATGCCAAGATTCAGGAGTACAATATGCTTGTAGTCCAAGCCTTTTGCACAATTCCATTGTCGCAGGAATACAAAAGGTACTAATACCACTACATACACCATCAATATGCTCTTCACGGCATTTTTTCTCCAATGTATCAAAATCGCCAGTACTTATCATCCAATATTCATCAGCTATAAGTTTGGCTTTAGATTTTTCAGGTTCCAAGTAATCTGTAACAATTGTATATATGCCTTGACTCTTAGCATATTCTATCATTTCACAACTAGCTTTGCTAGTACCTAGCATCAATAGCTTTTTCATTGTTTTATCAATTTATTATATTTAAAATTCTTTCCATATCCTCTTTTCCATATCTCTGATCAATTGGTAAAGGAAGAATATGATTTGCCATCCAAGTCTCTAAAGCATTTTGACCAGCCCATTCATCTACATTTGGCCAGTATTTTGCTACAAAGACCTTGTTCTCTATCAGTTTCTTACGAAGTTCCTGACCTTGCTCCGACTCAAATGGAAATATCATAGGAACTTCACCATAATTGAGTTGTCTACCACCTAAATGTTTACATAAAACATTATAATTATCCAAACGGCATTGAGCAACACTACCATAATCAATTCCTTGCATCATTCGCTTGGTAAAGTTCGACATACGACGAATTGGTAAATCATGGAAGACCTTACTCGTTCTATGGAAATCATCATAACCTGCTTCAGGAGATAAATCAATACGCTTCACCAATGAATCCATACGAGTATAAGACTCATCTTTCTCTAATTCAAAATCAGCTATTGCGCCTGTATAAAGATAACCACCATCAGGAACACCAAAGAACTTTCTGCAACTATAGAAAGTGTCTATCCCGTCTATCGGTCTAGAGAAAAAGGCCTGGGTATAATCAAGAATCAATTGTTTTTTATACTTGCTTACAAGCTTCCAACAATAGTCATCATGCAATCCCCAATAATTGGTGTACATCATTGCTTCATTTTCCTGAAGGATGATATCATCAATGATACGATAGTTTTTATCTATATGATAAAACTCGTATGGAATACCAAGCTTAACTATAGGCTCAACGGCAGAATCGCAAGTAAAATAGGGAACATACACTTTCTTATATTTCCTACATCTCAAAATATACTCTAAGCAAAAACGACCACTATTTAAAGCTATCGCTTTTGCATGGTATTCGGGGAAACAAGGCAACTCCAATTCAAAATATCCGCCTATAGGTGATGTTGATTTTTCGTTCATTTAAGTACAACTTTAATAAGCGAGTTATAATCCTTACTAAAATCCTCCATCTGCTCTACTGTGTCGAAATGAAGGAAGATAATACCTAAAGCTTTACCTGCGCCATCGAATACTTCTACAGGATCACCTTCTTGTTTGTAGATTACCTGACGATAAACATTCTTGGCAATACGTTCATCGATTTCAACACTTTTGAAAGTACCTGCTTCGTAGCTATGAAGTACATAATGCATAAAGCAACCAGGTAAAGACTTAACAGGTTGTTTTAAGAACTCTGGCTTCTCTCCCATCGCAGCTTGAACATTTGCCTTCACTAAGTCGATACCGTATGCATCACTCAGCTGAATTGGAATCATGTTACCACCAGCACGAGGACCTAATTCTAAGAAATGAACATTGTCATTCTTATCGAGGATTATCTCAATATTCAGTTCACCAAAGCGAATATCAAGAGCTGTAACAATTCGCTGTAATTCCTTATGAATGTTAAAAGTTTGCTTTTCAGATGTACACAAAGGCTTTTTCTCTCCAATTGGAATAAGCGGACTTCTCTGGATGTCTCTGAGGCACTCCATCTCTCCATAGAGAACTACCTTTCCGTCCCAAACAAAGATGTCACCACCAACAACTGAAGGGAAACCTCTCTGTATATATTCCTCTACAAGCAAAACCTTATTTCTTGAATATGAATCAGCCCAAGCAATTGCCTTCTCCAAGCCATCCCAGTTTTCCAACATAGTTACACCTTTACTACCAGATGAATCTGTTGGTTTAACTACTACTGGGAAAGTAAAATTCTTCGCATTTTCCTTAATCTCATCCAGTGAGGTTTCTGGATGGAAAGAATAAACCTTAGGACAAGCAAAACCATGGCTCTGCAAGAACTGACGCCAAGGATATTTCAATCCTAAAACCTCTACGCTCTTGGCTGGATTAGTAGGAAGACCTAAACGCTCTGCTACTATCGCAGCAGGAAGAGCTGCTGGGTCAGAAGCATAAGCTAGTATTCCATCAACTTGCTCATCCCTTGCAATCTGATATACAGCTTCTACATCTGTAGTACTTGCGTTATAGTACTTGTCAGCTACATACTGACCAGGATTATCAGACAGATAGTCACACAATACTGTATAATAACCAAGTTCCTTAGCAGTCTTGATAGCAATCACTTGTTGGGCAGAACCGCCCAACAAGAGTATTTTCTTTTGTGCCATTATTCCTTTATTATTTTAAGATGCAATCTAATGTTCTCTGAATATCCTCTTCGCTCAGAGCATGATGCATTGGCAAACAAATTACACTATCTGCCATCTTATGAGCATTTGGCAAATTAGTAGGATCTGCACTTTCCAATCCACGATAGGTAGAGAACTCACTAATTAATGGGTAGAAGTAACGTCGGCCCAATACGTTTTGAGACTTCATCTTCATATAAAGCTCATCACGAGTCATACCATACTTCTGTGTATCAATGAAAATAGGGAAGTAACTATAGTTATGACGAACGCCAGGAATATCATCGAAGAAAGTTATGCCCTCTACATTGCGCAAAGCTTCACGGTACTTGATAGCTACCTGATGACGAGCCTCAATAGCTGCATCCACCTGTTTCAAGTTGAGCAAACCGTATGCACTACGCATCTCATCCATCTTACTATTAATACCAGGACCAACAACCTCTGTCTCTCCAGCAAAACCGAAGTTCTTCAAGTAATCGATACGTTTCTTGGTCTTCTCATCGTGCATAATCAATGCACCGCCTTCAATAGTATTATATACCTTTGTGGCATGGAAACTCAAAGTACTCATATCTCCAGCATTCAAGATGCTCTCACCATTTACCTCTACACCAAAAGCATGAGCTGCATCATAGATAACCTTCAAACCATACTTATCAGCAATTTCTTGAATTGCCTTTGTATCGCATGGTTTGCCATATACATGCACTGGCATAATAGCTGTTGTTCTTGGAGTAATAGCAGCTTCTATCTTGTTCGGATCTATATTACCTGTGGCAGGATCAATGTCTACGAAAACAGGCTTGCAGCCATTCCACCAAATACTATGAGTAGTAGCAACGAAACTATATGGAGTTGTAATTACCTCACCAGTAATACGAAGTGCCTGCAATGCAGTAAGCAATGGTAATGTACCATTTGTAAAGAGGCTGACATAAGGAACCTTGAGGTATTCTGCAAGCGCAGCCTCCAGTTTCTTGTGATAATCACCATTATTTGTTATCCACTTGCTGTCCCAGATTTTCTGGAGTTCAGCGTGAAAATCATCCAAATTTGGCAGTAACGGAGAGGTTACTGTTATTATTTTCTTATCCATAAGATATACGAATTAAAGTTTTTAGTATTATATGAGGTACTAAATCCTCTTTTTCTACTTCCTTTTGAGGAAAATCCTATTCATTCATCAAAAAATCATTTACCATAAGGTGCTGGATGCTCGCCATTAAGAACTGCAACAATTCTAGAACAAGCCTTACCATCGCCATAAGGATTTACAGCCTTACTCATTTTATCATAAGCTGAAGAATCTTCAAGAAGAGTACTTACTTCATTAAAAATCTTATCATAATCAGTACCTACAAGATGAACCGTACCAGACGCTAGAGCTTCTGGGCGCTCTGTAGTATCACGCATAACAAGCACTGGTTTACCCAAACCTGGAGCC
>ERZ772831.470-NODE-470-length-42869-cov-9.015275_pt1 | contig 42869 bp, 33 predicted proteins | sample MGYA00580858_ERZ772831 | MGnify/ENA primary metagenome ERZ772831 (study PRJEB29015, sample SAMEA2737694) | human gut metagenome | biome: human gut; feature: human-associated habitat; material: faeces | place: China | collected 2012 ... | reverse complement strand
GTCAAAATACAAAAAGGAGAGAGCTATGCTGGCTTACAGATAACCTGACGCCTCATCTCGAAAATAATTTATTGCCTCGTTAATTTTGGTCTTGATTAAGCAGCCACGATAAAGAAAGGATAAAACTAGGCAGTGAGACGCTTGGCCGCCTCGACAGCTGCCACTGCGTCAACGCAGTAGGCATCAGCACCGATGGAATCGGCGAAGGCCTTCGTCACAGCCGCGCCGCCCACCATAACTTTGATGGGAAGATTTTTTTCCTTAACGAGCTGTATGGTGTCTTCCATGCGGACCATGGTCGTCGTCATGAGAGCCGAAAGGCCGATGAGGCGGGCATGATGCTCAATGGCCATCTCAACGATTTTTTCGGCGGGGACATCCTTGCCGGCGTCCACCACATCGAAGCCGTGGTTGCCGAGCAGGAGGCAGACGATGTTTTTGCCGATATCGTGCACGTCACCCTGCACAGTGGCCATGATAATGACCGGCCGCTTCACGCTGGCGTCCTGCTTCATGAGGGGCTTCAGGTGCGCAAAACCTGCCTGCATGGTCTCAGCGGAACGGATGAGCTGGGGCAGGAAGTAGATTTTCTTCTCATACCGGCTGCCCACTTCCGTGATGGCCGGAATAAGGCTCTCGTTGACAAGGTCAAAAGGGGCTTTCCCCGCAGCGAGCTCTCTGTCGAGGAGCGCGGCCACATGTTCCTTGTCGCCGAAGAGGACAGCCTCATACGGATTTTTGGAAGCAGCCTTCTCCGCGCTCTTCGCCTGCAGGGCTGCGCCCGTGGAGCTCTTCCATTCGGAGTAGCCGGCGATGAAGTTCTCCGCGTGATCGTCCTGGCAGAGCAGCACCTGGGCCGCGGCAACGGCTTCGCGGATGCGCACGGAGGACGGGTTGGCGATAGCAGAGGTGAGGCCGGCGCCTGCGGCCATGGCCAGGAACGTGGAGTTCACGAGCTCGCGGGCGGGCAGGCCGAAGGAGATATTGGAGAGGCCGATGGTGGTGGCGAGACCGTTTTCCCGGCACCAGGCAGCGAGCTTCAGGCACTCGATGGCACCCTCAGGTTTGGAGGACACGGCCAGGGCCAGGATGTCCACGACAATGAGCCTGCGGGAAATGCCCATGCTTTCGGCATCGGACAGGATCTGCTCCAGGATGGCAATGCGCTCGGACGCCTTCACGGGAAGCTTCACGCCGCGCATGGGCAGAAGGATGAAGGGCGCGCCGAAGTCGCGGCAGGCGGGGCCAAGGAGCTCAAGCTTCCCGGCATCGCCGGAAATGGAGTTGATGAGGGACGAAGCCGGCGTCCACGGAAGAGCTCTGAGAATCGCCTCAGGATCCGAGGAGTCCAAGGAGAGAGGCATGGGGTACTTGCCGGTGAGAAGGCTCACGAGCTCCGGCAGGGTCTCCTTCTGATCGACCTTGTGCGCGCCCACGTTGACATCGAGCACGCGGGCTCCGGCGGCTTTCTGCTGATCGGCGAAGTCAAGGGCCTTTGTGAACACGCCCTGCTGCAGCTCTGCGGTGAGCTCCTTTTTGCCTGTGGGATTGATGCGCTCGCCGATGACCACGAACGGCTCGTCCTGGCCTATGCGCACCATATTCTGGCGGCTCGTGAGGACAATGCCGGAATGCCGTTCCGGTTCGACCCTGCTGACGCCGGGCGTGCCGGCTTCCACGGCTTTTCTGAGCTGGCGGATGTGCTCGGGACTCGTGCCGCAGCAGCCGCCCACCAGCTTGCAGCCCATGGCCGCGAAGGGAGCGGTGAGTTCGGCGAAGCGTTCGGGACCGAGGGGAAAGACGGTCTGGCCGTCGATGAGCTCGGGCATGCCGGCGTTGGGCTCAGCCAGCACAAAGCCCTGCGTGCAGGACTTCAGGAAGCGCTCAATCACGGGCGTCATGAGATCCGGTCCGAGGCTGCAGTTGGTGCCGAAGGCGTCCACGCCCAGGTTCTGCATGGTCTCGGCGAAAATTTCCGGCGTGGAGCCGGTGAGGCTCACGCCCTGCTCGAAGGTCATGGAGACCATGACCGGCAGGTCGGAGACGCGGCGCGCGGCCACCACGGCTGCCCTCGCCTCGGTAATGTCAAACTGCGTCTCTATGAAAACGCAGTCGCAGCCTCCGCTGGCGAGCCCGCGGATCTGACGTTCGAAGCCGGCTATGAGTTCCTCGGGATCGAGGTCGCCGAGGGGTTTCTGAAAATGCCCGCTGGGGCCGATGTCGCCGGCCACGCACACGGGGCGCCCGGCCGCGTCCGCGGCCTCCCTGGCTATTTCGGCCATGCGGCGGTTGAACTCCTCCACCTCAAGGCCGGGATCCAGCTTGAAGGGGCTGCCGCTGAAGGTATTCGAAAGAATGATGTCCGCGCCCGCAGCAATGTATTCCTTATGGATGGACAGAAGGACATCGGGCCGCTGCATGCAGTAAAGCGACGGAGACACGCCTGCCGGCATCCCTTTGGTCTGGAGCATGGTGCCCATGGCACCGTCGAGAAAAATGGTCCGGTCCTGGGAGAGCAGTTCTTTGAAGCGGGAAGACATTGGCAGCCTCTGTAATTAGGATATAAAGATATATTGATATTCTACAAAAAAGGGAAAACAAATCCCTTCCTCAGTACGCCGTTATTCTGAACGCCGGAGCTTTTTTTGTCAACAGCCGGACGCCTTTCCGGCATGGCCCTTATGGCCGCACCGGCCAGCCCTGTGTCCGCAGGGAGCCCCGTCGCGCTCCCCGTCCTTCAGGTTCCTGCAGAAGGGGCAGTCATCGCTCGCGGTAAGGCTCTGCAGAATGCCGCAGTCGCCGTGTCTGCCGCCGCTGCACTCGTGGCGCAGGGCTTCAAGGCGTTTTTTAAGCTGCTGCAGGGACGCTATCTGGCTGTTCACATTCTCGATGTGGCGGCTCACCAGGTCATCCACCCAGCTGCAGTCCGAAACCGGATTTTCCTGGAACTCGAGAAGCTGGCGTATCTCGTCCAGCGTCATGCCGTGGAGACGGCAGTGGCGTATGAAGCGCAGCCGCTCCACCTGGGCTTCGTCGTAGAGGCGGTAATTGCCGTCACTGCGCTCCGGCGGGGGCAGCAACCCTTCCTTCTCATAATACCGGATGGTCACAACCTGACAGCCGGCCATTCTGGCCAGTTCGCCGATGCGCATTTTCATGCATGCCCCCCCGCCCGGTCCGTTCCCGAGGGGAAGTGCCGGGCTGTCCCTGCGGGCTTCCGGCGCCGCACGGAATCTTTCATAAAAAAATTTTGTCAGACCGCTTGACCCTATAGCGGCTATAGATCGTACCTTTTTTCTGTCAGTCAGAAACAGCTGCCGCCATCGGAAAACACTATAGCTAATATAGGGTTTCCCGGCAAGGCTTTTGATAAGGAGACAGAAAAAATGGCTTCCTGCGATTCTTCCCAGTGCTCATGCTGCAATCCCTTCCCGGACGGAGTGCTCCCCCGTCACGGGGACGGTTCCGCGGCCGGGAACGGGATGCTTTCCACCTTTGTCCTGCCAGGCATGGACTGCCCCATTGAGGAAAAAATGGTGCGCGACGCGCTGCGCCCGATTGCCGGCATCCGCGGCATCGTCTGCGATCTCACAGGCCACACCGTGACCGTTGAGCACGAACCGGGCCTCGCCGATGAGATCCGCTCAGCCCTGCAGGCGCTTCACCTCGACGGCGCATGCGATAACTGTCAGAAAATCACGGAACACGAAGACAGTGAAACGCTGACAAACTTCCGCGTTCCCGGAATGGACTGCTCCGTGGAAGAGGATCTCATCCGGGGCAGGCTCGGGAAGATACCTTCCGTGCACAGCCTCGCCTTCAACCTCATTCAGCGTACGGTCTCCGTACGTCACGCCCCCTCAGCCCTCGCCGATATCACGAAGGCCCTTCAGAGTCTCAGCCTCGGTGCCGAGGTCATGCCTGAAGCGCCTGATCTCACGGTCTCCCTCTTCCACCTCGAGGACATGGACTGCCCGGTCGAGGAAAACCTCGTGCGCGGCAGGCTCGGGAAAATGCCCTCCGTGCACGGGCTCGCTTTCAACCTCATGGACCGCACCGTGTCCGTGAAGCACGACCCGGGCGCCCTCAGAGACATCACGAAAGCCCTGGAGAGCCTCAACCTCGGCGCCACCCTCGTGAGCCGGACAGAGGCTGCCCCGGAAAAGGCTCCCGGGAGTCAAAAAAGCCGCTTCCCCTGGAAGCAGCTCATCACGGGCGGCGTTCTCGCGGCCCTCGCCGAGACGTCCTCGCTCATTCTGGAATGGCATGTCAGGCCTTTCGGCTTTGATCTCCTGGCCCTTTCCGTGAACGGCTTTGCCATAGCAAAGCTGGTGCCCTTTATCCTCTCCGTGGCCGCAGTGCTCTGCTCCGGCGTGCAGACATTCAAAAACGGATGGATCGCCATAAGGAACCTGACCCTCAACATGAACGCCCTCATGTCCGTGGCCGTGACAGGCGCCATCTGCATCGGCGATTTCCCCGAGGCCGCCATGGTCATGGTGCTCTTCGCCCTTTCCGAGGCCATAGAGGCCCGCACCACGGAACACGCCAAGAACGCCATCCAGAAACTTCTCGCCACTGCCCCCGAAATGGCCACAGTGCGTCAGGAAGACGGCTCATGGAAGTCCGTGGACATCCACAGCGTCCTTGTGGGAAGCACGGTGCGGGTGCGCCCCGGTGAGAAAGTGCCCCTGGACGGCACCGTGACTGACGGATCTTCTTCCGTGAACCAGGCCCCCATTACGGGCGAGAGCATGCCTGTCGAGAAGAAGGCAGGTGACACGGTTTTCGCAGGCACCCTCAACGAACAGGGCAGCTTCGAGTTCACGACCACAGCCATAGCCGGCAACACCACGCTCTCGCGCATCATCCGCGCCGTGGAGGAAGCCCAGTCGTCCCGCGCCCCTGTGGAGCGCTTCGTGGACGTCTTCGCGAAATACTACACGCCGGCCGTCTTCCTGCTGGCGCTCGTCACGGCCGTCCTCCCGCCCCTCGTCCTCGGCACGGCCTGGCTTGATGCCATCCATACCGGCCTCATCCTGCTTGTCATCGGCTGCCCCTGCGCCCTGGTTATCTCCACGCCCCTCACCCTGGTTTCCGGCATGGCAGCGGCCACACGTCACGGCATCCTCGTCAAAGGCGGCAAGTTCCTTGAAATCGGCCGCAAGTTGAACTGGATCGCCTTCGACAAGACCGGAACCCTTACCAACGGACGCCCCGAGCAGACCGACTTTGTTCCCTTCGGCAGCATGAACCCGCTGAAGGCCAGGGAGCTGGCGGCAAGCCTCGCCGGCCGCTCCGATCACCCCGTTTCCAGGGCCATCAGCCGCGCGGCCGAAAAGGACGGTCTGACCCTCCGCCACGTGGACGACTTCACGGCCCTGCCGGGCAGAGGCACGAGCGGCGTCATTGAGGGAGAAAAATGGTATCTCGGCAACCACGCCCTCGTGGAAAGCCTTGGCAGATGCTCCGCTGAACTCGAGAAAATCCTCTTCGCCCTTGAGAAAGACGGCAAAACAGTCGTGGTCCTGGTCGGCGATGACGGCCCCGCGGGCCTCTTCGCCGTGGCCGACACCATCCGCGCCACCAGCGCCGAGGCCATCAGCAGCCTGAAGAAGCTCGGCGTCAGGACCATCATGCTCACCGGCGACAACAAACACACTGCTGCTGTTCTCGCCTCCCGGGCTGGCGTCGATTCCTACGAGGCCGACCTCCTGCCCGAAGACAAGCTGAAGTGCATCGAGAATATCAGGGAAGAAGGGCTCACTGTAGGCATGGTCGGCGATGGCATCAACGACTCTCCCGCGCTCGCCAAGGCCGACATCGGCTTCGCCATGGCAAAGGGCGGCACGGACTCCGCCATCGAGACAGCCGATGTCGCCCTCATGGACGATGACCTCAGAAAGGTGCCCAGCTTCATCCGTCTCTCCCGCTCCACTATCACCATCGTGATCGAGAACATCTCCTTCGCCCTGGCGGTGAAGGCCGTGTTCTTCGTCCTGGCCTTCACCGGATACGCTACCATGTGGATGGCCGTCTTTGCCGACGTGGGCACAAGCCTCATCGTGTCCGGCAACGCCGTGCGCGCCCTCAGAAAATAAGACCGGCCCGGGACTTTACGCTCCGCCGGACTGGATATATGTATATTTAAAAATTACATCTAAAGGAGAATGTCATGCATAAGACTCTTATCGTGAAAGGAATGATGTGCCCCCACTGTGAAGCCCACTGCAGGGAAAGCCTTGAAAAGGTGGACGGCGTCGTGTCCGCCAAATGCGATCACAACGCCTGCACGGCCGAAGTCGAGCTGAGCAGGGAAGTTGCCGAAGACGCCCTCAAAGCGGCGGTCAAAGCCGCAGGGTACGAATACGGCGGCATGAAGGGCTAGCCCCCGGACGCTTTTCCGCGCATTTCCCCGCCCGGTTTTCCGGAGCGGGGTTTTTTGTCTCTGCCGGATCTCTCCGGTCACACTGACATGAAAACATTTGCGTATCTGTGGATGAGCGGTTATTTTTGCCCATTCCCGTCCCTGCCCTGCCCGAGGATCCCGGGGATGCCACAACTGACCGAGGAATCACCATGAAGCGTATCCTGTCTCTTCTCGTAATGGCCTGCCTGCTGGCCTTCACCGGAGCCTGTTCGTCCAAGAAGGCTCCCGAACCGGAAAAGCCGCACTACAACCCCAGTCTCGCCTTCGGCGCCACATGGACCCGCCATCCCGTCATTCTCAACGGCGACACGCAGGATGTCCTCGAAGTCGTTGTCTCCTCAGCCAATCCCGGCCCCGTTGTTGTGACCGGCATCGACATCAACGGCAGGCCCATCGCAGCCGCCATGCCCCGCACCATGGAAAAGGGACAGGTCATCCCGTTCCTCCTGCCCAGGGATACGCAGATCCAAGAGATTGTCGTGCACACCACCGACGGCGACCAGAAGATGACGCCGAAGGATCAGATTTAGATGCCTGATATTTTTATTCCGCACGCATAAGCCCCGCCGCGACATTCCGGCGGGGCTTTTTTGTCCGCAACAGAGATATATATTTTCTTATTAATTTACTATGTAATATTTTTTCTCCATGTTTTTTCACAAAAACATCATAGCTTTTTCAGACTGTTGTGCATATGGAGATACCTTTTATGCACAAATATTCCTGAAGAAAACTTGCCCTTCCTCCCGAAATAAGCCAAACAGAAAACAGGATCTGTTCCGACATAAGCTCAACGGCATTCAAGGAGGAAGATTTATGGACCTCAACAGACGTCAGATTCTCTGCGGCCTTGGCGGCATCGCCTGCGGCGCGGCCTGTGCCGGCCTCATCAATCCGAAGGAAGACGCCCACGCTGCCTCTGAAAAAATGCAGCGCTTCCAGCAGGCAGGCGGTGACTTCGGATGGAAGCCCCACAAGCTTGACGTAGAGGCTGTACAGAAGGTGGCCTACGAGGCCTACCACAACAAGGGCTACGCCTGCGGCTACGGCGTGTTCTACTCCATCGTCGGCTCTCTTGCCGAACAGTACGGCGCTCCGTACAATCAGTTCCCCTTCTCCATGCTGGAAGTGTTCAAGGGCGGCATTTCCGACTGGGGCACCATCTGCGGCTGCCTCGGCGGCGCGGCTTCCGCCTACGCCCTCTTCTGGGGCCGCAAGGAACGTGACGCCATGGTGGACGAACTCTTCCACTGGTACTCCACCACGAACCTCCCGATCTACAATCCCGCCGACGCGAAGGTCAGCCTCGACAAGACCAAGCCCACCATCGCCGAATCCCAGCTCTGCCACATTTCCGTGTCCCGCTGGTGCGCCGCCAACGGCATCGGCGAAAAGAGCAAGGAACGCAGCGAACGCTGCGCAAGGCTGACCGCCGACACGGCCGGCAGAGCCTGCGAAATTTTCAACGCCAAGATTGAGAAGGGCAAGGACTGGAAGGGCACCTACGTGGCCCCCGAATCCGTCAAGAAGTGCGCGGACGAGTGCCACAAGAAGCCCGGCTCCGGCTCTGACTGGGCTAAGGGCCATATGGACTGCAAGCCCTGCCACGATGGCGGCAAGGCCCTGCAGAACCATTACGTGAACCATCCGTAAGTCCTCTCCCCGCTTTTTTTCCTCAGGAGGCTCCCTTCGGGAGCCTCCTTTTTTGCCATCATCCCCCTTCACAGGAGTCCCTCCTTTGTCACCAGACAGCCCTTTTTCCCTCAGCCGCACCATGCCCTCCTCCGAGGTATCCCGCCGCCAGAACCGTTTCCGCGCCCTGCTCGCCAGGGATCATCCCGAAGCAGGGGGACTGCTCTGCTCAGGCAGAGTCACTATCTATTACTTTACCGGGCACCTCGGTTCCGGCCTCTTCTGGCTCCCCCTCGAGGGAAATCCCGTGCTTATGCTGCGCAAGGGAACAGAGCGCGCCGCCGCGGAATCGCCTGTGTGCACAATCCTTCCGTTCCGGTCCTTCCGCGAAATCCCCCGTCTCACGGCCGACGCCGGCTCTCCCCTGTCCCATAACATCGCCGTGGACGCCGACGCCTTCAGCTGGACGACGGCCGGAATGCTCGGCAAACGCCTTCCCGGGCACGTTTTCACCGCAGCCGACGACACCATCTACGAGTGCCGGGCGGTCAAGACCGGGTTTGAAATCTGCCGCCTGCACATCTGCGGCCGGCTTCACGCGAGGATCTTTGACACAATTCTCCCCGGCATCCTGCACGCCGGCATGACGGAACGCGAGGCAGCCGTGGCCTTTGCCTGCGAGGCGCTCCGCCTCGGAAGCGACGGACTCTCCCGCCTGCGCGGGCACGGGGAAGAAATGTTTTTCGGCTACGCCTCTGCCGGATCCGACGGCCTCTGCCCCACCTGCTACAACGGACCGCTCGGCTGCCGCGGCCAGGACGGCGCCGTGCCCTTCCTGGGCTCGCCTGACGTTGTCTGGGAGGAAAACTCGCTGCTCTCCATGGACATGGGCTTCACCTACGACGGGTATCACACGGACCGCACCCAGAATTACTGGCCAGGCAGGGAGAAAGACATTCCGGACGCACTCAGAAAAGCTCAGGACGCCTGCATCACCATCTTCATGCACGCCCTCGACAAACTGGTTCCCGGCGTGACGCCCGCCGAAATCTGGCGGAGCGCCGAAGAGAAGGCCGCCAGTCTCGGCTACGCCCGCGAATTCATGGGCATGGGACGCGATCAGCTGCGCTTTCTGGGACACGGAACGGGCCTCTGCCTCGATGAATGGCCACCCATCGCCCGCACAGTCACAAAACCCCTCGCCGAAGGCATGAGCATCGCCCTGGAACCCAAAATCGCCGTTCCCGGCATTGGCATGGCCGGCCTCGAACACACATGCCTTTTAACACGGCAAAAGGCGGAAATCCTCACGGGTTCCCGCCTCTCCATTCTTGCTCTTAAAAACTGATCAGCAGATCAGGCGAAGGTCTTCAGCGCGTCAATGAGCACTTCCGTGAACTTGTCCACGTTCTCACCGAGCACGCGCCAGAGTTCGTCGAGATCGAGCGGAGGATGCACCTCGCTCCAGCTGTCATAGTCCGTGACCATGGCCATAACGCCGTACGGCAGTCCGAGCTCGTTGGCCAGGATGCATTCCGTGGCAATGGTCATGTTGATGAGGTCTCCGCCCAGCACGCGGAACATGCGCGACTCGGCCCTGGTCGAGAACCTCGGGCCCTCGATGGTCACGATGGTGCCGCCGTCATGGGCTTTGATGCCGCAGTGCTCCGCGGCCTTCAGAAAGGCCTCGCGCAGTTCCTGCGAGAAAGGATCGGCCATTGGCTGATGCCGGACATCGCCCGGGGCGAAGTGATCGAAATAGGTGCTTTTGCGGCCGCGCGTGAAGTCGATAAACTGATCCGGCACCACAAAAGCGCCTGGGCCGTATTCTTCCTGCAGGGAACCGCAGCAGGCCGAGGCCACCACATGGGTGCACCCCGCCTCCTTCAGCGCGTAGAGATTGGCGCGGAAATTGACCCTGTGCGGCGGAATGGTGTGCTGAAGGCCGTGCCTCGCGAGCAGTACGATACGCGCGTCACTGCCCCTGAGACGGCCAACGCGCAGGGGGCTCGACGGGCGGCCGTACGGTGTGCGCGGCGCAAGTTCCTTCTCCGCCGTAAAGAAGGCCGGGTTGTCCAGGCCTGTGCCTCCGATTACGCCAATAAGCTTGCTCATATATTCTGTCCTTATTTTCCGGTAGTTTCGGTCTTCGTCTCTTCGCCGGAGGAGCCGGTTCCGGCTTCCTGATGTTCCGCTGCAGGTTCACGGTCGTCTTCAGAAACCTTCTCCGTTTCGCCTGGGATGATGGCGCCGGCGGGAATATCCTCTTCCTCTGCCCCGGGCGCTGCCTCAGCGGGTTCTCCGGCGTCTTCAGAAGCCTTTTCCGTCCCGTCAGGGAAGACGGCTCCGGCGGGCGCAGCTTCTTCTGCCGCTTCAGGTTCTGCCTCCGCGGCTTCACCGTCATCCTCAGAAGGCTTCTCCGCCATGCCGGGGATAATGGCTCCGGCGGGAATATCCTCTTCCTCTGCCCCGGGCGCTGACTCAGCGGGTTCCCCGGCGTCTTCAGAAGTTTTCTCCGCTCTGCCGGGAATAATGGCGCCGGCGGGAACTGCTTCTTCTGCTGCATCGGGGGAAGCAGCGTTTCCGGGCGCGGCATCAGCCGCGGGCGCCTTTTCTCCGGAATCCTCAGCTGCGGCTTCGGATTCCGCGGGGCCATCGGCAGCTTCCTGCAGTTTCCTGATCTCATCGTCAGCTTCAGCGGAGCCCTTGACGAGGGACGCCAGGGGCCTGAGGGCTATGTAGAACTTTACCAGGGCCTTCATGGACGAGACGCCGATGGCGGGGTGCTCATCGAGTCCCATGAGAAGGGTCAGGGAGTGGTAGACATTGCAGCCGGCACCGGCCAGGGCCGCAGCGCACTCTGTACAGGTCGTAATAACGGGCCTGCCGCACTCCCGCACGGCCTTCTTCATCTGGGCTGCGAGCTGGGGTTCAAGAACCGAGGCCTCGCCGCCCGCGCCGCAGCAGGGGATATTGTCGAGGCGCATGGGCTCCGGGCTGACGAACCGGGCCAGACCAAGGGCGAAGACCTCGTGGCTTCTGTCCATGCAGGGCGTGAACAGGGCGTAGTCTCCGCCGTTGATGACGGTTTCAGGCTTCATGCGGCCGAAAAATTCATAAATGGTCTCCACGTCAAAGCCATGCTTCTTCAGATAGGCGTGCGTGGATGGGGAGATGGTGACAAGCCGGCTCACCCTGTTGGACTTCAGGGTGCCGCGCAGGCGCTCCGTGCTCTTCCGGGATTCCTCTTCCATGCCGAGGACAGCGAGGCGCGCGCCGGAATCGGCAACGACAAATCCTGTGCCGTTCGTGAAAACCAGCTTCGCGAGGGCCTCGGCGGTCTTCGGAAAAACAGCGCAGAAATCGGAATCAAGCAGGAGATTCTCTCCCTCTCTGGCGTAGCTCGCGGTAATGGGCACGTGCTTCGAGAACAGGAGTGTGCGGGAGTGCCCGGGGCGGGCCATGCGGCCGCTGTGCTGGCGCACGTACTGGTCACGCAGGGCCTGGGACAGGGCCACGCCGTCGATGCCGGCGGGGCACTTGCGCGTGCAGGTGCCGCACAGGAAGCAGTGCCATGCAAGGAGCGGAGCCTTCACCATACCGGTGAGATCAATCCTGTGCCGCGCGAGCATAGGGCAGGCGCGCGTGCACTCGCCGCAGTGATCACAGGGCGCGATCATGGAGCGGATGCGCTTCGCGAGATCGCTGTCGCTCTCATCGGGCGGGGGTGTCTTTCTGGCGAATTTCCGTCCCAGATAGCTGCGGACATGATTTTCAGCGCTGTCGAGCATGTCGGCGATGCTTTCAGGCTTCTCCTCATCCTCACTGCGGGGGAAGGAGATACGATCGTTGTGAATGACCGTGCGCCCGAGAGCGGACATGCGGCGGATAAGTTCGGGCACGGCACGTCCCTCTCCGACCTTGACGGAGAAGCCTCCGACGCTGCGGAAATCCTCCTGGGACATGAAAATGCCCTGTCTGAGGCTGAGGCGGCCGAAGGCGCTGGTGCGCAGGATGCTGTTGCCCGCCCACAGGAGAGCGCGGCGGAACGCGGAAACGTGATCCGGCAGGCTGAAAGCGCCGAGCCGGCAGTCTCCGCTCTGCAGCGTTTCCCAGGCCTCTGCCTCGTATCCGCGGGGAAGGAGCGAGCCTGACTCAAGGAAAAGCAGGATTTGGCCGCGGGCGGCACGGGCCGCCTCGTTGAGGCGCTCGGCCTCACCGCCGCGCACGGCGATAACCTCGGCGCCTGCCTGGCTGGCGAGGGAGGCGGTGTCGTCCTTACTGCCGCCATCGGCCACGAAACATTCAGTCCACGGGCCCTGGCAGGCGGACTTCACTGAGCCGGCTATGGTGTCGGCGCTGTTCAGGGAGGGAATGATGACGGAAACGAGGGGCTTGGTGAGGTCGGAGGCGTCAGGAAGAAGCGGCAGCTTCTCGGGCCTGCGGCAGAAGCCGGCCAGAGCGAAAGACAGCTCACCGGAAAAGCCGCGGCCGGCAAGCAGGCCGGGTTCGTAGCGGGTCAGGGTCCCCTGCCCCGCGCGGGCCATACGGCGCAGGCCGATGAGGTAATACCCGCCCGCGGAAGGACCGAGCACGGCGGAACACCGGGTCAGGCGCAGGAGAGCGCGGCGCAGGATGGATTCGCGCACGAGAGGCGTGCTGGCGCGCACGGCAAGCACGATGCCGGCGCCTTCATGGAAGGCGCGCAGAAAGACCTCGTCCAGATCCCGGACACGCCCGTGGCCGGCAAATCCGTCCTCAACGGGCGTCTCGGAGTACTCGGGCGTGGGAGCCAGCGTGCAGGAGACGGCGCGCGCGCCAAGGTGTCCGGCCTCGTCCATGATGAGCTTTTCCACGTCCGGGTCGGAACAGGAGGCGTCACGGACACAGACCACCATCGTTTCACTGACTGGCAGCTCGGTCTGGACAGCCAGGCTGTCGTCAATGTCGGGACGGTTCATCTCGGCGACGATGGCATTGGTGCGCAGCTTCTTTTCCGTGAGCTGCGCCTCCTCGCGCTGGCGGACCAGGGGCACACGGCGCCTGGCGGTGCCGTCCATAACGTCCTTGTGCACGCGCTTCCTGAAGAGGAGGAAGAGCCACCAGACAAAAAGCAGAAAAAGCAGAACGCCGATAACGGAAAGAAGCGCGGACACGCCGCCGGTCCAGTGCGCCGGAGCCGCGCATTCCACGGCCGCGCGCAGAAAGAGCATGGGAACGGCCGCCATGGCGAAGGCCTTGGGGCGCATGGAGGTCAGGCCGAGCACGAAGCCGGTGAACCCAGCGGGCAGAAAGGCCAGAAAGAAGAGAAACGTCTCCAGAAGAAGGAGCGATTCGAAGGGCAGCGGCAGCCCCCACCCGGGCACGGGGCTCAGGGGAGAGCCAGCCCGGCTCTGGAGAAATTCGCGGAGGGCGGGACGCAGAAGCACGCGCGAGCAGGCAAAGAGCAGCAGGGCCGCCAGAAGCAGTTCACAGGTGAAAAGGATGGTGCCGGCGAAGAGGCCGAAGTAGGAAGAGGAGAAGGCAGCGGCCGCGCTCTGGGGAAGGAGAAAGAAGACCATGCCCGCAGGCAGGCCGAAGAGCAGCAGTAATCCGGCGGAGAAAGGAGAGCGGCCGGCGTAGAGGCGGAAGCGTTCCAGAACGGCAGGGTCAAGGACGGAATCACCGCAGCCCGTAGCTGCGGCGAAAACGGCGATGCCCGCGACAAGGGCAAGAAAACAGAGGGGTCTGGTGTAACGCTGGAGCATTACTCCTCACAATAGGCTAGGCGTTTGCGATGCAGCCTGCGCAGAACAAAAAAAACAAGAAAGGGCAGGCAAATCGCGGCGCAGGCGGCGGGAAGCACCGCCGGGGGGAGCGTCAGGAGGGCACTGCCGAGCAGGCCGTAAAGGAGGGTCGGGAAAATTTTTCCGGCCGCGGTGGAAAGGAAATACGGGATGAACCGGACGCTGGTCAGGCCGGCGGCGTAGCTCACCAGCCCGAAGGGCACGCAGGGCAGCGCGCGGGCAAGGAAGATACTCCCCTTCCCGTGGCGCAGCATGAACGCCTCGGCGCGTTCGATATTTTTATCCGAGACAAAGCGCAGGACGAAACGCTGCCCGACGCAGCGGGAGAGAAGGAAGGCGGCTCCGGCTCCGATGACGGAGCATCCCCAGGAAAGCAGAAGGCCGGGCACGAGGCCGAAGCAGCTGCAGTTCACGACGGTGAGAAGCGCTGCCGGAATGGGGAGCATAAACGCCGAAAGAAACATGAGACAGCAGGAAAAAGGCAGGGCAAGCCACCCCCAGGTGGCCGCGAAGGAATGCAGAGCCAGTAATTCTTCCATATTCTCTCTTTTGTGCCGTTCCCTGTCCCGGGGCAGGTCAGCGCCGGCCGTGCGGCGGGAACGGAAAAAAACGCAGCCATTCAGCCCGGACGTTTTTCGTCTCAAAAAAGTCCAGAAAGATTTTACTTTTGCCGGTTTCCACTGTCAAGGAAAGCGGCTTTTGCGGGGCTGATACGGCCCGTCACGGACAGGGCCCCCTTTTTCGCAGGGTCCGCCGGATAAGGACGGGGGCCTTTCCCCCAAAAAGCTAGTTCACGAGCACGCAGCGGCAGCCCGGCAGGGGCATGCGCAGGGAAGGCAGATAGCGCTCGAGAAGCACGCCCTCCGTGGTGTCCCGGTCCTGGCCGTACGTATCGCGCACGCAGAGCGTGTCGAACTGCTCGGCCTTGTCAATGGCGAGGGACAGGGAGGAGCCGAGGAGGAGCGAGCCCGTGAGCACGCTCGCAAAAATGTCGCCCGTGCCGGGATAATGGGCGGGAAGGTAGGAGCAGTCGAGCCGCCAGAACTTGTCGATGCTTTTCTCGTACGCGAGGATGGAGGAATACTCCCATTCGCCGAGGGGATTTTTCGTCAGGGGCATGCTTGTGCCCACGACCACACCGGGCCCCATGAGGGAAAGCTCCCTCAGGTACCCTTTGAGGAGATCCATGTCGGGCTCGCGGTCATAGGGCACATCCAGGAGCAGACAGACTTCCGTGTAGTTGGGCGTTATGACGTCCGCCCTGCCTATGAGCCAGCGCATGCGGCGCACCATGTCCGCGGTCATGGTCGGAATAAGCTGTCCGTCCTCCCCGAGAACGGGATCCACCACGGCGAGGCCGCCCTTCAGCATGCACGTCTCAATGCATCGTGCCACGGTATCCATCTGGTCGGGGCAGGCCATAAAGCCCGAATACACGCCCTCGAACCTGTCGCCGCGCGCGATCCAGTGGTCAAGCATATCCTTCATGTTCTGCGTGAGGTCGAGAAAGGTGAAGCCCGTCGTCCCCACCGTCTGCGTGGAAAGAACGGCCGTGGGAAGAGGCACGGGCTGTATGCCCATGCTGGAAAGGACGGGAATGGCCGCGGTCAGGCTCGTCCGTCCTATGCCGGAAATGTCGTGGATGGTCACAACGCGGGGAATGGGGTTGCGCATGCTCTCTGCCTCCTGCCCCATTTTTTAAGCATTCGGAGGGGTTCCGTCCAGATCCGCGGAAGATTTGCGTGCCCACAGTCACGCTTCTCTGCCGGCGCGATTGCCACGGCTGTCATTTTGTGGAAGAGTGCCGCACAGCCGGCGGAAAAGCCGCGCGAAGGAAGTCTTCATGCAGCCTTACAAGTATATTTACGGACCTGTGCCCTCGCGGCGCCTCGGACGCTCGCTCGGCGTCGACATTATTCCTTTCAAGACCTGTTCCTATGACTGTGTCTACTGCCAGCTCGGGCACACCACGGTGCACACCACAGAACGCGGCAGCTGGGTGTCCTGTTCCGACGTCCTCTCCGAACTGGAGCGCTTCCTCAGAACGGACAAACCCGACGTCATCAGCTTCGCGGGTTCCGGCGAACCCACCCTCAACGAAGAGCTCGGGGATATGATCCACGGCATCAAGCAGATGACCGACGTGCCCGTGGCCGTGTTCACCAACGCCTCCCTGCTCTGGATGCCGGACGTCATCGAAGATCTCGCCCTGGCCGACATCGTGAGCCCGTCCATGGACGCGGCCCTGCCCGCCACGGCCGAACGCATCAACCGCCCGGCCGGAAACATGCCGCTTGACGTTATCCTTGAAGGCCTCACCCGCTTCTGCAATGTGTACCGCGGCCGGATATGGCTGGAAATTCTGCTGGCGCAGGGACTCAACGACTCGGAGGAGGACATCGCTGCCCTGGCCGCGCAGGCCGCGAAACTCAGGCACATTGAACGCATCCAGCTCAATTCCGTGTGCCGGCCTCCGGCTGACAGCAGCGTGAAGCCCCTCACCATGGCCCGGCTCGAAGAAATCCGCAGCCGCATGCCCGGCCGCTGTGAAATCATCGCCTCCTTCCCGGAAAAACATACGGAAAGCGGACGCACTGCCACGGAAGAGGACGTGCGCGATCTCATCGAACGCCACCCGAGCACCGTAGACGGCACGGCCGCGGGCCTCGGCATCAGCAGCGGCCTCTCAGCCCGCCTCATCGCCTCCCTGAAAGAAAAGGGCGTGCTCCGTGAGGAAGAACGCGGAGACGGCACGTATTATTTTCTGGCGGAACAGCGCCACGACTGAGACATTCCCCTTCTTCAGATCAGAAAAGCGGGCCTTCCCGGAAGGGAAGACCCGCTCTTTTTATCCGGAAATCCGGACAGGCCTAGACGTTGAACAGGAAGTGCATGACGTCGCCGTCCTGCACTACGTAGTCCTTGCCTTCCGTGCGCAGCACGCCGTCGGCGCGGCAGTCCGCCTCGCTCGCGTGGCTCATGTAGTCGTTGTAGGAAATCACTTCGGCGCGGATGAAGCCTTTTTCGAAGTCCGTATGGATAACGCCCGCTGCCTGGGGAGCTTTCCATCCCTTATGGATGGTCCAGGCCCTGACTTCGTCGGGGCCGGCGGTGAAGTAGCTGCACAGGCCAAGGGTGTCGTAGCCAGTGCGGATGATGTTCTCAAGGCCGCTGTGCTCAATGCCGTAGGAAGCCAGCATTTCCTTCTGCTCCTCGTCGGAGAGGCCCTGCAGCTCTTCCTCGATCTGGGCGCAGATCACGGCGAAGCCGGAATGGTGCTCGGCAGCGTACTGCTCCACCTTCTTCGAGAAATCGTTGCCGCCGATGCCGGCCTCGTCCACGTTGGCGCAGTAGATGATGGGCTTGCCCGTGAGGAGGCCCATTTCCTTCCACACGGTATCAAAATATTCGTCATCCGCAGGACGTTCGAACGTGGAGGCCATGCTGCCGGCGTCGAGGTGCCTGACGAGAGCCTCCATAACCGGGACCGCGGCCTTGGCGTCCTTGCTGCCCTTGGAGAGCTTGGTCAGCTTCTCGAGACGCTTCTGGACCGTATCGAGGTCGGCAAGAAGGAGCTCCGTCTCAATGGTCGAGATGTCGCGCAGCGGATCGATGGAGCCGTCCACGTGGGTGATGTTCTCGTCCTCGAAGCAGCGCACCACCTCGATGATGGCGGCGCACTCGCGGATGTTGGCCAGGAACTGGTTGCCCAGTCCCTCACCCTTGCTCGCGCCCTTGACGAGGCCGGCGATGTCGATGAAATCGACGAAGGCGTAAATGGTTTTTTTAGGCTTGGCCTTGGCCGTCAGCGCGTCCACGCGGGCGTCCGGCACGGTAACAGTGGCCTTGTTGGGCTCGATGGTGCAGAAGGGATAGTTGGCGGCCTGAGCGTTCTGGGCCTTGGTCAGGGCGTTGAAAAGAGTGGACTTGCCCACGTTGGGCAGGCCGACGATACCAATACTGAGCGACATGTCTTCTCCAGAGGGAATTTTTTCCCGAACAGAGCCGGGTATATATGCTCAAACAGGGAGCTCCGCAAGGCTCATGCCGTTTCTGTTCCGCCCGCGAGCTCTTCCACGGCCCTGTAGATGCCTTCCACGTCAAGACCAAGCTCATGACGCTGCTGGGCCTGCGACGCATGCTCGATGAACCTGTCCGGCACGCCGAGACGCTTTACCGTCTTTCCGGCGAGAAGGCCGTGATCACTGGCGTATTCCAGCACGGCTGACCCGAAGCCGCCGGCGAGCGAGCTCTCCTCAACGGTGAGGATTTTGTCGAAGCGGCGGAAAATGTCCGCGATCTGCTCTTCGGGCAGGGGCTTGATCCAGATGGGATCGAAGACAAGGGGCATGAAGCCGAGACGCATATGCACCTCGTCAGCCGCGTCACAGGCCGCGTGGAGACTGCTTCCCAGGGCCAGGATGGCGACCTTCTCGCCTTCCTGGACGATCTCGCCTTTCCCGTACGGCAGAGGCTTTGGATCCGGCTGGACTTCAACGCCGAAGGCCGCGCCGCGCGGATAGCGCACGGAGCAGGGCTTTCCCAGGGCCACGGCCGTGGTCAGGCAGCGCACCAGCATGTTCTCATCGCGCGGGGCGAGGCAGTGCATGTTGGGGATATGCCTGAGATAGGCCACGTCGAAGACGCCCTGGTGCGTGGCGCCGTCCTCGCCCACGAGGCCGGCCCTGTCGATGCAGAAGACCACGGGCAGGTTCTGCAGGCAGACGTCATGGACTACCTGATCGTAGGCCCGCTGCAGAAAAGTGGAGTAGATGCACACGAGCGGCCTGGCGCCCTGGCTTGCGAGGCCCGCCGCGAAGGTCACCGCGTGCTGCTCGCAGATGCCCACATCGAAGAAATGATCCGGCCTGGCCTTCTGAAAATAGATGGTTCCCGTGCCGTCGGGCATGGCCGCCGTGATGGCCACGATGCGGCTGTCTTTCTTCCCGAGTTCCACGGCAGCCTTCCCGAACACGCTGGTAAAGCTCGGCGCCGTACTCTTCTTGGGCAGGAACATGCCCGTTTCGGGATCAAAATGACCGACGCCGTGATAATGGGTCGGATCCTTCTCCGCCGGCGCGAAGCCGTGGCCCTTCTTGGTGTGCACGTGCAGAAGGACGGGACCGTCTTCCACGGAAGCCGCCATTTCAAGGTGATGGCGCAGGGCCGGGATATCGTGCCCGCCCACCGGACCGATATAGGTGAAGCGGAAAGCCTCGAAGAGCATGCCCGGGGTAAAGAAGGACTTGAAACTGTACTCGCCGCGCTCGGCCAGCGCCGCCAGATTGCCGCCGATGCGCGGGATGGTGCGCAGGAAGGACAGCACGTCCTTGCGCGTCTGCCTGAACCAGCGCCGCGACAGGTTGCGCGAGAGGAAGCGGGAAATGGCACCCACGTTGGGGGCGATGGACATTTCGTTGTCGTTGAGCACCACGATGAGGCGCTTGCCGAGATGCCCGGCGAGATTCAGGCCCTCAAAGGCCTCGCCTCCGGTCAGCGCGCCATCGCCGATGACAGCGATGACGTGGTTGTCGAGCCCCTTGAGATCGCGGGCCGTGGCCATGCCGAGAGCCGCTGAAATGGAAGTCGAGGAATGCCCCACGCCGAAAAAGTCATACGGGCTCTCGCTCATGCGCGGGAACCCCGCCAGGCCGTCCTTCTGGCGCAGGGTGTCAAAGGCCCTGTTGCGTCCGGTGAGGATCTTGTAGGCGTAGCTCTGATGCCCCACGTCCCAGACCAGCTTGTCCCGCGAGAGATCAAAGGTGGAAAGCAGGGCCAGCGTCAGTTCCACTGTGCCCAGTGACGGGGCCAGATGCCCGCCGTTTCTGGAACAGACCTCAATGATGCGCTCTCTCGTTTCCGTGGCGAGGCGCTCCAGTTCAGCGTTGGTCAGGCCCCTGAGATCATCGGGGCCGTTCAGTCTCTCAAGCAGAGGTGTTTTATTATCCATTATTTCTACTTCACTCTTTCAACCGTGAACACGGCGAGTCCGCGCAGGAAATCGGCGTCCCCGCCGCTCAGATCGCGGATGGCGGCTATGGCGCTGTCAGCATGCTGCCTGGCCAGGGCGCGGCTCCTGTCCAGCCCCACCAGGGCGGGATACGTATTCTTGTCTTCTTCTTCATCCGAACCGGCGGGCTTGCCCAGCGTGGCCGTGTCGGAAACCACGTCGAGGATGTCATCGGCAATCTGGAAGGCCACGCCGAGCTCGGCGCCGAAAACGCCCAGCTTCTCAAGGCTGGCACTGTCCGCGCCGGCCAGTATGGCGCCGCAGGTGACCGAGGCGCGCAGGATGGCGCCCGTCTTGAGGGCGTGCAGATGCCTGAGATCCTCCAGGGAAATGCGGCGTCCCGTGGCAATCATATCGAGTTCCTGACCGCCAGCCATGCCGAAGGATCCGGCCGCGGCGGCGAATTCGTGCACGGCCCTGAGTACCCGGCCGGCGGGAAGCTGGCAGGATGTCATGCAGAGGAAGGCGTCGGACTGCAGGGCGTCGCCGGCGAGGATGGCCGTGGCCTCGTCAAAAGCTTTGTGATTGGAAGGACGGCCGCGGCGCAGATCGTCATCGTCCATGGCCGGAAGGTCATCGTGGATGAGGGAATAGGTATGCACCATCTCTATACCGCAGGCAAAGGGCAGAACATCTTTCGGATCCGCCCCGAAAAGCGAGGCCGTGGTAAGGCAGAGCACGGGCCGCAAACGCTTGCCTCCGGCAAGGAGACTGTAAAGCATGGCCTCCCTGAGGCGTTCCGGCGTCCCCGGGTCGGCAACGCAGCCCCTGAGGTGCTCTTCAACGAGTTTTCCGCGTTCGGCCAGATGAGCCTTCACTGTCTGTGCGTTCATTTTTTTCCTGCTCCCGTATCCGCTTAAAAATTTCCGCTCTGGTATCCGCCGTCCGTCACGCCGGGGGCGGAAACACCGTCATCCGCGTCAGATCCGGATTCCCCGGATCCGCCCTTCCCGTCCTTCAGGAACTCCTCCGCGTCGCGGAGGCCTCCCTCTTCGCTCTCAAGGACGTTGCGGGCGTCGCTGAGTTTCTGACGGCAGAAGCGCACGCAGGCACAGGCCTCCCGGTACAGCCTGACGCCCTTCTCGAGCTCGAGGTCTTCCTGCTCCAGCTGGGCCACGATTTCCTTCAGTCTCGCGAGCTGGGAGCTGAAGGTCTTTCCCTTCGTGGTCCTGTCTGCGCTCTGTGCTGCTTCCATGCTGTATCCTTATTCTGAAATCTTCCGCGTACTATTATCAGATTTTTCGCGGGATGCCGAACCGTTTTTTTTCATTTTTTCCGGACAGGAGCCGGACTGACGTCATCGACCGTCGCCCCGAAGCTTCCGTCAGCCATGGAAACGCGCACCTTCGCTCCGGCCGAGAGAGCCGCCGTGCCGCGCACGATATGGCCCTTTTCGTCCCTCACGAGGGCGAAGCCCCGCTCAAGAGGCCTTAAGGGACTCACGGCCCCGAGCCTCAGGTCCAGCGCTTCCAGCCCGTGGCTCTTCCTCTCGAAAAAGGCCCTGCCCAGGCGGACAAGATCGGACGTTTCCCGGGCGAGCTCCCGCCCGGCCCCGGCGCTGAGCCTCCCCGAAAGCGCGGGGAGACGGGCCGAACAGTCAAGAACCGCTCCCGTTCCGGCCGCTATCCTCTGCCTGAAGGCGCTCCTGGCGAGGCCGGTGAGGCTCCCGGCCTCAAGCTCTCTCTCCCGCACAAGGCGTTTTCCCCTCCGGGCGAGGAGGGAGACAAGCCCCGCGAGCTCACCGCTCATGCGCCTGAGGCGCCCCGCGGGCGAGAGCAGGCGCAGTACGTCGCTCTCATGGGCGAGGGCGGCGCCCCGGCCGGCGACAAGACTCCCGAAGGCCTCCGCGGCGCGCGTCTGAAGGGCCGCCACGCCTGCCAGAATTTCACTCCTCGGAGTCCAGAGCAGCTGGGCCGCCTTGGTGGGCGTCGACGCGCCCACGTCAGCCGTCATCTCGGCGAGCGTGTGATCCACCTCGTGCCCGATGCCGGTCAGCACGGGAAGCTTCGAGGAAAAGATGGCCCTGGCCACGGTTTCCTCGTTGAAGCAGGCGAGATCATCGGCCGATCCGCCGCCGCGGATGATGACGATGACCTGGGCCGTGCCTCTGGCGTTGGCCTTCTGCACGGCCTCAGCGATTTCGGCGCCCGCGCCGATTCCCTGCACCTTGACCTGATAGAATTCGATATGGCAGCCGAGGCCGCGGTCACGGGCGTTCTGCAGGAAATCGTGAATGACAGCGCCCTTCTCTGAGGTGATGAGGGCGATGCGCACGGGATTGGGCGGAAGCGGACGCTTGCGGTCCTCGCTGAAGAAACCGAGCTTCGCGAGCCTGTCCCTGAGCTCCCGGAAACGGCGCAGCAGTTCGCCCTCCCCGATGTCCGTGACGCTGTTGACCATCAGCCTGTAGGAGCTGCGCCCGTTGCGGGTATAGGTGCCGAGCACTCCCTCGAGCAGGACCCTGCGCGCCTCCACGAGCACATCCCCGACTTTCCGGCCGCGGAACACCTCGCCCGTCTGCGTGTCCCGGGTGAGAAGGAGGTTCAGATCGCGGCCGTAGGAAATGCAGCTCAGCGCCTCGTCCCCCTCCCTGAGACTGAAGAAGACCATGGGCAGCCCGAAGCGGCTGCTGCGGACGCTGACGTCCGCTATTTCCCCCTTCACGAGCACGCGTCCCCCGAGGCCGATGCCCCGGAGGGCACCGGCCACGGCCTGATTCAGGAGGGGGACCGTGTAAATGAGGGGTCTCTGCGCCATGGGCCGCCTAGTTCTGTCTGGCCTTCCAGGATGCGCTGACGGCGTCCCTGAAGGAACGGATGCCTGCCGCGAGGTCAGCAGCGGGAATGGTGCCCTTTTCGCCGGTGAGACGGTTCTTGGTTTCCACCACGCCCTTGCCGAGGCCCTTGGCACCGCAGATGAACTGCATGGGCATGCCGAGGAGGTCGGCGTCCTTGAACTTGATGCCGGGGCGTTCCGCCCTGTCGTCAACGAGCACCTCAAGGCCCATGGCCTCAAGCTCCTTCTCGAGTTCCCCGGCCTTGGCCGCCGTGGCCTCGTCGGAGGGGTCGAGAAGCAGGATCTCGCAGTCAAAGGGCGCGATGGCCGGCGGGAAGATGATGCCGTTGTCGTCGTGGTTCTGCTCGATGGCCGCGGCCAGGGCGCGGGATACGCCGATGCCGTAGCAGCCCATAACCATGTACTGCTCCTTTCCGTTCTCATCGAGATAGGTGCAGTGCATGGCCTTGGAGTACTTGGTGCCGAGCTTGAAGATATGGCCGACCTCAATGCCCTGGGTGAGCTCAAGCCTGCCTCCGCAGTGCGGGCAGACATCACCTTCCTGGGCGAGGCGCAGATCGTGGAAATCCGTGATTTTACAGTCGCGGAAGAGATCCACGTGCTTAAGGTGTTCGTCCTTTTCGTTGGCGCCCACCACGTAGTCGGTGCCGCCCATGAGCTCGCTGTCGGCGTAGACCGGGACGGAGAGCCCGACGGGGCCGGCGAAGCCGAGGGGAGAACCCGTGGCGGCCCTGACCATTTTTTCATCGGCCAGATCCACCATCTCGGCGCCGAGCATATTCTTCACCTTGACGTCGTTGACCTGACGGTCGCCGCGCACGAGAATGGCCACGGGCTTGCCGTCCACGTTGAAAATCATGGTCTTGACCACCTGCTCCACGGGGACCCCGAGGAAGCGGGCCACGTCGGCCACAGTGTGGGCGCCGGGCGTTGCCACCTTTTCCATGGGCGCGCAGCCGGCGGTATTCTTCTCTCCCTTCCAGACGACCTCGCAGCGCTCGATGTTGGCGGCGTAGCGGCAGGAGGTGCAGGAGGCGATGGTATCTTCCCCGGCCTCGGCCAGCACGTGGAACTCGTGGGAGAACTTGCCTCCGATGGAGCCGGAGTCAGCGTCCACTTCCCTGTAGCGCAGGCCCATGCGGGTGAAGATGCGGTTATAGGCGTCGCTGCTGTCCTGGAAGGCCCTGCTCGCACCCTCGTCGTCGCAGTCGAAGGAATAACCGTCCTTCATGATGAACTCACGGCCGCGCATGAGGCCGAAGCGGGGGCGGATTTCGTCGCGGAATTTGGTCTGAATCTGATACGGACGGGCGGGCAGCTGCTTGTAGGAGCGCACCTCGCCGCGGAGCAGATCCGTCATCACTTCCTCGTGCGTCGGGCCAAGGCAGTAATCCCTGTCGTTACGGTCCTTGAAGCGCAGAAGCTCACGGCCGTAATGCTCCCAGCGGCCGGATTCCTTCCACAGATCGCCAGGCTGCACCATGGGCAGCAGGAGCTCGACAAAATCCACCCTGTCCATTTCCTCGCGGATGATCTTCTCAATCTTCCTGAGCGAGCGCAGGGCAAGGGGCATATACGTATAGACGCCGCTCGTCAGCTTGCGGATCATGCCCGCGCGGATGAGAAGCTTCTGGCTGATGACCTCGGCGTCGGCCGGGGTTTCCTTGAGAGTGGGAATGTAACAGGAACGGAAACGCATTAGTGCTGTCCTTTTTCGTCAAGCAGTTTTTGGAGTTCTTCCATAAAGGCGGCGAGCAGCTCGTCGTGCCCGTGGACGGAGCGCACGACGGTGCCGCCACGGAAAATAATGCCCTTGTCACGGCCGCCGGCCACACCGAGGTCGCATTCCCGGGCCTCACCCGGGCCATTGACCACGCAGCCCATGACGGCCACCCTGATGCTGGCCGTCACGTTTCTGAGACGCTCCTCGACGGCCTTCTCAAGGCCGATGAGGTCGATCTCGGTGCGCCCGCAGGTGGGGCAGGAAATAATTTCGGGTCCGCGCGTCCTGAGGCCGAGGGAGCGCAGGATCTCGTAGGCCACGCCGATCTCCTCGCAGGGATCGGCCGTGAGCGACACGCGGATGGTGTCGCCTATGCCCTCGTTCAGGAGAATGCCGAGGCCCACCGAGCTCTTTACCGTACCGCGGATGAGGCTGCCCGCCTCGGTCACGCCGAGATGCAGGGGATAGTCCGCAGCCTTCGAGAGGCAGCGGTAGCAGGCGATGGTGTTGAGAACGGACGAGGACTTCACGGAAAGCACGATATTCCCGAAGCCCCTCTCCTCCACCATGCGCACGTGCTTCATGCAGCTTTCCACCATGGCTTCGGGCGTGGGGCCGCCGTATTTGTCCAGGAGCTCCTTCTCCACGGAACCGGAGTTCACGCCGATGCGCATACAGGCGCCGTTGGCTTTGGCGCAGTCCACAACCGCGTCCACGTGAGCGCGGGAACCGATATTGCCGGGATTGATGCGCAGCCCCTCGAAGCCCGCCTCGATGGCTTTGATGGCGAGCCGGTAATCGAAATGTATGTCCGCGATGAGCGGCACGGGGCTTTTGTCGTGCAGTTCCTTCAGGCAGGCCGCAGCCCTGTCGTCGAGCACGGCCACCCTGACGGCCTCGCAGCCCAGCGAGGCAAGCTTTTCAATCTGACCGAGCGTCGCCCCGATGTCGCGGGTGTCCGTGTTGGTCATGCTCTGCACCATGACCGGGCTGCCGCCTCCGATGCGGAGCGGGCCAAGCCTGGCTGTTTTTCTGGAACCACGCATAGGAATCCCCCTATCGATGCGCCCCGCCGCGCCGGTAACGAAAATTTTTCAGACGGCGGTGCCGTTCAAGGGGAGGTATTTTACTGTACTTTCAGGCGGGGGACAAGACGCCGCCCGCCCCTATTCTTCATGGGAGTGCGGGCGGTCGCCCAGGGGATGGGCGTGCATGTGCGAGTGGGCGACAAGGGGCTCGCTCCAGGATACCGTTCCGTCCGCGATGGTGCAGAACTCGCTGGAAACGCGTTCCAGAAAATCCCAGTCGTGGGAAATGGTGATGCGGGGCGTCGGCAGATCGTGCAGAAGCTCAGTGAGACGGACCATGCTCCTCGCGTCGAGGCCTGCCGTGGGCTCGTCGAGAAGCAGGGCCTCCGGGTTCATGGCCAGCACGCCGGCGAGCGTCACCATCTTTTTCTCGCCTCCGGAGAGGCGGTGCGTGAGCCTGTCCTCAAAGCCGGACATGCCGAGGCTCTTCAGCGTTTCAATGGCGCGTTCCCTGGCCGCGTCCGGGCTCATGCCAAGGTTCAGGGGACCGAAAGCCACGTCCTCAAGAACGGTCGGGAAAAAGAGCTGATCGTCGGCGTTCTGCAGCACGAAGCCCACGGCCACGCGCAGATCATGGAAGTCCCTTTCGCTCTTCATCTCGCGGCCGTGGAAGAGGACACGCCCGCCGGACGGCCGGTTCAGTCCCGTGATGCAGCGCAGAAGCGTTGTCTTGCCGCTGCCGTTCGGGCCATAGAGGCCGATTCTGTGATGCGGCTTCAGACTCAGGTTCACGTCCCTGAGCACGCTGCGCGTCCCCCCGCTGTTCGTCCTGTAGCTGAAAAAAATATGTTCGAGCGTGACGATGTCCCCGCTCTGTGTCCGGCTTTCAGCGTTCATGAGTCCCTCCGCATACAGATTAGAGCCCCGGTCCCATCCGGAAGCCCGTGCAGGCGGAAAGCGTCCGTTCCGCGGCGTCCAGAAGCGCGCCGGCGGATCCGGCGGGATCGAATTCGAGGAAAAGCACGCCCGCTATCCCGAGGGCCACGCAGGCGGCCAGGACGGCATCGCGCGAACCGGTCCGGAATCTGGCAGCCGAGCGGAAATGACCGCTGAAACCGCGGAGCAGCATGGCCTCGTGCACGCGCGTGGCCCGCTCGTTCGCACGCACGAGAAGAATCCCCAGCAGACACGCCAGCGTGCTGTAGCCGCGGCGCGACGTACTCGGGCGGAAGCCCCGCAGCCTGGCGGCCTGGGTCAGCGTCGTCCATTCCTGCGCGATGACGTGAATGAAGCGCAGGGAAAAGATAAAGATGAAGACAAGCCTGGACGGAAAATGCAGGCTCTCCATGGCGTAGGCCGCCGTGGGCGGACTCATGCTGGCCATGAGGGCTATGAAGGACAGGGCGAAGGCATTGGCCTTGATGGCGACAAGAAGCGCCATGCTGACGCCCTGCCGGCTCACGGTCAGGCCGATGAAATGCCCTATGGCGTCGCCCGGCACGGAAAGAGGCAGGGCCACGGCCAGAAAGAGCACGAATGTGTTGATGGCCCCGAGCCGTTTCCAGACCTCGTCCATGTACGGCCTCGCCAGGGCAAGAAGCAGCGCAGAGAGAAGAAGTCCCAGCGCGCTGGCGTACAGGCTGTGCAGGGGCGCGAGACACAGGGAAACCGCGATGGCGCACAGGACACGCACGCGGGGATCGGTGCGGGAAATAACGGATGGTCTGGTAACGGGATCGTCGAACATGGTGCCTTCCTGAAAAATCTTCCGGATTGGTAGCACGATTTTTCCGTAAATGCCACTTTTTATCTTTTGTACATCCGAAGGCGGCTGCAGGACTTCTGCGGTATCCCCGGCGGGGAGACGGATCAGGGGACGCGGGACAGGCCCGGCATCCGCGCCGGCCGTTCTTTTCCGGAGCCCGTCCGGGCGTGAGGCCTTCCTTCTTCACCCGCCAGGGCACGCCTTCTTCTTGATCTGCCGGACCGGGAACGTATACTGAACCGGACTCTTTCCGCGCAGCCGGGGAACCGGGGTTTTCCCCCGCTTTCCCAAAAGGAGCAGTGCCATATGGATTTCCGCAAGCCGGCTTCCCGCATTCTCTTCATCGGCCACAGGGGCTTCCCGGCCCTGGCCCCCGAAAACACCCTGCCCTCCTTTGAACGCGCCCTTGACGCGGGCTGCGACGCCATCGAATGCGATGTCCGCATCACAAAGGACGGTCATTTCGTCGTCATGCACGACGAAACTCCGGCACGGACCACGGACGCGGCGGAACGCTTCCCGGGAAAAACTCCGCGCGTAAGCGATCTGACATTCTCCGAAATCCGCCAGCTCGACGCGGGCAGCTGGTTTGCCGGGCAGGATCCCTTCGGGAGCATCGCGGATTCCCGTCTTTCACGGAAGGAAGCCGAAGCGTACCGCGGAGCTGCCGTGCCAGAACTCAGCGAAGTTCTTGAGCTCGTCAGGAAACGGGGATGCTATCTCGTCCTGGAGCTGAAGGATCAGGCCGGACTCCCCTGGGACGGAAGCGCCGTCGAAGACTGCGTGGCACGCATCAGGGAAGCCGGTCTCACGGACCGCACGCTCTTTGCCTCCTTCTCGCGCGCGTACCTGAAAAGGGCCTGCGCCGCGTGCCCGGAGCTCGCCACGGGGCTCCTCGCCGGAGTGCGCCCCGATAATCCCATCGACGACTGCCTCGGCTGCCACGCGGCCTGCTACATGCCGCGGCCTGAGGCCGTCATGGGCTGCGATCTGCACTGCATGCGCTTCGCGAAGATCCCGGTGAACATGTGGACCATCAACGATCCGGCCAAAGCCCTGCAGCAGTCCATTCTGGGCGTCAACGGCTTCTATACCGACGATCCCGAAAAACTCACGGCCCTCTTCCCCGACAGGCCTCCCCTCAGATGACAGAAAAACGGCGTCCGCTCCTTACGGATAAGGAGTGAACGCCGTCGTTCGTTTCTGTCCGGTATGCCTGACTAGCCGAGCACCTGGTGCCTGAGCCATTCCTTGACCGGCCCCTGCGGAGCGCTGATGCCCCTGAGCCCGCCGTTCTCCTTCTCAAAGTCAGCGCGCAGCTCTGCGGGCATGGCCATGGTGAAGAGATCCTCCACGTGCTCGGAATTGCGCTGCACAAGGCGGATCACAGGCTCCCTGCCCCACGTATCCACGACAAAATAGTTGGACATGTCGTCCTTGGAACGCACGGGCGGATACTCGGAATGCCAGTCGTTGTTGCCCCACTCGAGGTACATCGTCACAGCATGCTCCGGAGTGAGATCCCAGGAAATATCCAGAGTAGAAAAATCCTTGAGCGATGCCATAATTTATCTCCTTCAGACAAATTTCATATCCGGGGAAGTTTTCCTCCCCCTGTGACAACAGATTACCTTATTAGTAATAATTGTCAATATTATTTTTGAACTTTCCACCGGATCTGCCGGCAGAGCCCCATAAACGCCGCATACTCGCTGCGTCTGAGGCGGGCTCTCGCGAAAAAGCGGCGCCAGGGCATGAGAAAGTAGTCAGGGTTGTCGCCGTGGAGCACATCGAGGCGCAGAAGCGCGTCCTTGAGGGCTTCCATGAGGCGTTCCTCATCCTCTCCCGTGATAACGGCGGGGCCGCCCTCTCCTTTTTCCTCTTCCCTTTCCGGGGAGGCGGGAGCGGACCGGGACACCGCGGCGGGTTCGGGACTTCCCGTGCGCTGCATGCGGCGCACGGCGCCGGCGCACTCATAAAGAAGGATTAGCACTGACTGGGCGAGGTTCAAGGAGGAAGCCTCGCCGGACGTGGGAATTGTCACAATACGCTGACAAAGTTCGATCTGGCTGTTCTCAAGGCCGCGGCTCTCATTGCCAAACACGATGGCCACGCGCTCGCCGCCGGCAAGGGAACGGGCCACATCGCAGGCAGCCTCTCCGGGACTCTGCAGAGCCTTGCGCCAGCCGCCCGTTCTGGCTGTGGTGGCGAGGATAAGATGGCAGTCGCCTATGGCCTCCGCGAGGGAGGAAACCACCTTCACCCTGGACAGGAGGGGCGCACCCTTGGCTGTAGCCAGAGGAGCGGCCTTTTCGGGAATCCACATTTCCGGCGTCACCAGGGTGAGCTCGGAACAGCCCATATTGGCACAGGCCCGCACGGCCATGCCCACATTTTCGGGAAAGCGCGTATTCACCAGGACAACGCGCACGCCATCGAGAAGCATATGTTACCTCCGCGCAGCCGGGGCACAGACAGCGCGGGTCCTGCCCGGCGGAAAATCAGGCAAAAAATGACATAAGAAAGAGCATGACCTGATGGCTGCTGTCCGGAGGCAGCTTCGGGGCCGGAGCCGGCAGCCAGGGGAAACGGTACGGCAGTTCCGCGGGGTCAGGCCAGATATACTGCGCCGTGACGGCGAGCATGACGCCGCCGCAGGCCAGCTTGCACACTGTGCCGAAGAAGCGCCCGACCATGCAGCCAAGAGCCGCGTGGGCGGCATCCGCCGCGTTCCTGCCTTTTATGAGCTCAAAGAGAAAGCAGCCCGTCCAGGCGCCGCCGAGGGCGCCAATGAAAGCGCCGAGGCCGAAAAAAAGCGGAGCCATAAGGATAGCGCCCGCGATGGCGCCGATCACGCCGCCTATGGTTCCCGTGTTGGTCGAACCGAATTTGCGGGCATTCACGATCTGCAGGCCGAATTCACAGAGCTCGCCCAGGATGCCTATGCCGATGACGATGGCCCAGTACCACAGGGTCAGGCCGCTCTCGCCAGGGGTCAGAAAATGATAGAGCGCGACCATGCCGAGCATGACCCAGTTGCCCGGCAGTCCGAAAACATTGAGCAGGAGGACGGCGCCCAGAAGAATAAGGAATCCGCCGATGAGCATCGGCCCGAACATGGCGAAAACGGTCATGCCGCCTCCCTCGCGGGGGCGCCGGGCGGACTGAGCCGCGCGGCGCCCTTCCCGGTATCGTTACTTCTTGTTCCTGAGATCCACGAAACGGACGGCCTTGCCGTCCTTCACGGGCAGGGAATTGCTCTGGCAGAGCTCGACCTTGGGGGTGACAAGAATCTCGTCCCTGAGGCGTCTCGCGATGCGCTGCTGCAGGCCCTGCAGGACGCGCATGTCGTCCACGAAGTATTCATCGCGGATTTCAACTTTCACGCGCAGGACGTCGCCGAGGCCGTCGCTGTCGAGCTGGATGACGTAGTTCTTGCCCACTTCCTTGAACTGCATGATGACCTGCTCAATCTGCTGGGGGTACATGTTGACGCCCTTGCAGATGAACATGTCGTCGCAGCGGCCCACGATGCGGTCCATACGGCGGTGATGACGGCCGCAGGCGCACTCGCCGGGCAGAAATCTCGTGAGGTCGCGGGTGCGGTAGCGCAGGATGGGCATGCCCTCGCGCTTGAGCGTGGTCATGACGAGCTCGCCGATCTCGCCGGGTTTCACGTGCTTTCCCGTCTCGGGATCCACGATTTCCGCAAGGTAGGCGTCCTCCCAGATGTGCAGGCCGTTCTGCTCGAGGCACTCAAAGCCGACGCTGGGGCCGTTCATTTCGGAGAGGCCGTAGGAATTGTACACCTTGATATCGAAGAGCTCCTCGATGCGCTTGCGGAATCCCTCGGTGTAGGGCTCGGCGCCGACCACGGCGATGCGCAGGGGGAGCTTGCGGGGATCCTCGCCCATCTCACGCAGGCGTTCGCCCAGGATGAGCGCGTAGGAAGGCAGAATGTGGGCCACGGTGGTGTGGAAGTCCCTGACCAGCTTGATCTGGCGCAGGGTGTTGCCGGGGCCGGCGGGTATGGTCATGCAGCCGAGGCGCTCCGCGCCGGCATGGATGCCGAGTCCGCCGGTGAAGAGGCCGTAGCCGGACATATTCTGAAAGACATCATCCTTGCGCACGCCCACCATGTGCAGGCAGCGGGCCATGAGGTCGGCCCAGACATTCAGATCATTCTGGGTATGGGCGATAGCCACGGGCGTGCCCGTGGTGCCGCTCGAGCAGTGCAGGCGCACCAGCTGGTTGCGGGGAACGATGACCAGTCCGAGAGGATACTGGGAGCGGAGATCGTCCTTCGAAGTCATGGGGATCTTCTCGATGTCATCGAGGGATTTGATGCTGTCAGGAGTGACGCCGGCCTCGTCAAGGCGCTTCCTGTAGAACTCGCACCCTTTGTACACGCGGGCCACCACGTTCTTCAGGCGCGCGAGCTGCGTCGCCTCAATCTGATCCCTGCTCCAGAATTCTTCCTCATCGTACGCATCGTGTTGCATCAGTGTCCTCTCCTTGCCATATCCGCCGCGGCTCACGCCGGGGATTTAGGGGGCGATGAAGAACGCCCATCCCGCTATGGCAGGAACGTGTCTTCTCTCTCTCCCGGCGGGTGATGTCGCACCCGCGCTGTTCTGCTGAAAGCTCCATAAAACGCGGAGCCCCTCTTTCCTCTTCCTGACGGCGTGTCCGTTCCCGGCGCGGCATGCCGCACCAGTGAAGCAGCCTTCACGAATTGTGACTCTTTTATCCCAGAACGCACTCAGCCGCAATAAAGGAGTCCGGGCACGGGAAAAGCCCCCGGACGGGTCTTCACGGGTCCGCGGAGACTCTCCGGCATACTTTCCGGAAAATGGCAGGAAACAGGGGGCTGGCGCCTACTTCGCCGGCGTCACCCGGCCGGAGTGAAGAATGGCGTGTCCCCAGAGGAGCCCCATGGCTCCGGCCGTCATCATTTCACCGTACGGGGCGATGAAGGTGCCGTATCCCGAAAGATTGTTGCGCTGCGGCCCGAGGATGAAGGTGGGCTCGTACGTCCCGCCCTCGCCCGTGACCGGGCCGTAAATCACGCCGCGCTCGCTCCTGGTGTGGAACCTGTCTGCCGGCGTGAAACTCCTGAAGTCCCGCAGGTCCTCCATGAGCTCGTCGCGGCCGATTTCCCTGGTATGGCATTCGTAGAGGCCGCGCACAGTTCCGCGGTACACCAGGGCCGCGAAAAGATGCTCATTCCCGATATTGATCACCGTGATGCCCTGACGGAAGCTCCGCTGCATGACTGTCCTCTCAGAGAGCGCTCCCAGGAGCGCGGCAGTCAGCGTGTCGGCCACGGGGCCGCCGGTTTCGCGGGCCAGCGTCACGAGGCGGGTCATCTCAGCCGGAGGCTGGCGCGTCATCCAGTTGATGGGCGATGGCGTCGTCTGCAGGAGTTTCGCGAAATACTCCCTGCGCGAAGCCCTGTTGCTGCCGCGGGAAGGAATACCGTGATCCTGAACGGCCGCGAGCACGAGATGCGGCTGGGGCATGCCGGCGGAACGCAGAAAGTTGTCCCAGAACTGCGGCGAATAGTCACGGAGATCCACGGACACGCATCCGTCCGGGCAGACTTCCGTAATGACCACGCCCATCTGGCGCACCATGGCAGGGTTCCGGTCAAGGGAATCAGCGGCCGCCCTGGTGGCGTAGATATTCCGCCCGGACTTCAGGCAGGATTCCACAGCCGGAGCGAAATTGCCGCCCATCTCGGCCCCGTACAGCCACACGTCCCTTCTCAGGAGTGTCAGCTCCCGGATACGCTGGGCGATGGTCTGGGACGGCGAGGGCAGAACAAAGCGGGGCCAGTTCTCGGTATCGACACCGCTTCGCGCCAGCACCACGTCCTGGGTCACGCTGCCGATATCCAGACAGAGAACAGGACCGGACTGACGCAGGAAACGCTGAAAAACTTCGTCCATGGGAAGCCTCCTTGACGGCAGATTCGGGCGCAGCCTCCTCCGGCCCTTACGCTAATAAGGATGCGGGGCCTTCCCCGATCCCCCTGCGGTCCTCCGGAAGGCCCTCCTTCAGAATGTGCATCTGCCCACTGTGTTATACAGCCGGGGCATGGCCAGCGCAAGATAACGGCGGCCTTCAGCCGCCCGGGTTCCGCCTGGAGCAGAAACGTTCCGGAGCCGCTCTCCCCGAAGGCCTTTCTTTGCACCCGTTCCGTGGCCTTTTCGTGACAAAAAGAATTTTTCTGAATTTTTGCTTGCATTCTTTTCCGCTTTCCAGTAGAAGTCTTCGTGTGCGTCGGGGTGGTGGAATTGGTAGACACGCTGTCTTGAGGTGGCAGTGGCTACGCCGTGCGAGTTCAACTCTCGCCCTCGACACCATGACAATAAGAGGCTGCATCCTGAGGGATGCGGCCTTTTTTGTTCCCTTCAGAAAAGGCCGTTTTGTCCGGGAAACCGCCAGGAAAACGTCCGGCACTCCGTAAAATTTCACAAAAAAACATGCCGGGCAGCCCGTTCCGTCTCTTTCTTCCGTGAATCCGGGCTTTCCCGTTTTTTGACATTGGGTTATATTTTGAATATTTCCCGTGTCTGTCTCTCAGCCGCAGAGGCCCCTCAGCGGTCCGCGGCTGGCCCTCACTCTTCATCTGCAACCGGGGCCTCTCGATGAACCTTTCCGATTTCATGAAAAATACAAAAACGCCGCAGGAAAAAAGCTCTGCCCCTGACGGCGGTCTCACCCTGAACATGGACGCTCCCGGAGTTTCCGCGAAGAGCGCGGAGACGCGGGAAGCGCAGCCCGGAGCTCCTGATCAGAAGAAGAAAAAAGGGAAAAAGGCAAAACCGCCGCGCCAGCGTCACGGCTGCCTCTGGCATTTTGTCAGCGGATTCCTCGGGCTGTTCCTCACCTGCGGCATCCTCGTCGTTGTCTGCGTCATTTTCCTCTTCGTCTGGGTTTCCCGCGATCTGCCGGAACTCGACAAGATCACGAAGTTCGATGCCTCGCAGACCACGACCATCTACGCCCGTGACGGCTCCGTTCTGGGCACGCTCTCCCACGAGAAGCGCTTTATCATCACGCTGAGCGACATGCCCAAATACCTGCCCATGTCGTTCCTGGCCATTGAAGACAGCTCCTTCTACGAACATCCCGGCATCAACCCCGTAGCCATCCTGCGCGCCCTGCTGGTGAACTTCTCCCGCGGCACCAAGAGCCAGGGCGGCAGCACCATAACGCAGCAGCTTGTGAAACAGCTGCTCCTCTCTCCCGAACGCAGCTACACGCGTAAAATGAAGGAAGCCATCCTGGCCATCGAGCTGGAACACAAGCTCTCCAAGGACAGGATCCTCTCCCTTTACCTCAACTATGTTTATCTCGGCCAGCACGCCTACGGCGTTGAAGCCGCGGCCAAGACGTATTTCGGCAAACCCGCTGCCAGCCTGACTCTCGCCGAGGCGGCCATGATCGCGGGCATGCCCCAGGCGCCGAGCCGCTACAATCCTTTCCGCCATCCGGAAGCCGCGAAGCAGCGCCAGCATGAGGTGCTCGGCCGCCTCAAGACCCTCGGCTGGATCACCCCCGAGGACTACGAGAAAGCCATCAATGAGCCCCTTGTCTACTGGAGCATGCCAGAAGGCCAGTCCGGCGCAGCCGAATGGTACTTCGAGGAAGCCAGGCGCCTGCTTATCGAGTTCTTCACTCCCGACAACCTCAAGGCCCTCGGCGTCGAGACCTACCGCAACGGCGAGGATTACGTCTACGAGGCCGGCCTCACCGTGCAGACCGCCATGGATCCCACCCAGCAGCAGCTCGCCGGAGAAGCCCTGCGCCGCGGACTCGAGGGCGTTGACAAGCGTCAGGGATGGCGCGGCCCCCTGCAGCATCTCAACACGGAAGATCAGAAGCAGACCTTTCTCAGCAAGAAGCATTTCCAGCCCGATGATCTTCTCGGGGGAAAATGGACGCAGGCCGTTGTCACCAAAAACAATGGCAGCCTGACCGTGGATCTCGGCGACGGCTATACCGGCGTGATCTCCTCCGGCGACATGGACTGGGCCCGTCATACCTCGAAGTACGTCGGCATCAACCGCAAGGGCCGTATCGCCATCGAAGGTGACGTCATCTGGGTTTCCGCCGTTGAGAACAAAAAACCCGTTGCCCACAAGGAAAAAGTCCAGCCCGACAAAAAGAAGGGCAAAGACAAGGACAAAGAGGCAGCGGCTCCGGAGCCTGAATACGTGCCCGGCAACACCATGGGGCTCAAACGCGGCGTGGCCATTCCGCTCAGACTCCAGCAGGAGCCCCTCGTCCAGGGTGCCCTTGTTTCCATCGAGCCCCAGAGCGGTGACGTGGTCGCCCTCATCGGCGGCTACCAGTTCGGCAACAGCCACTTCAACCGCGCCACGCAGGCCCGCCGGCAGCCCGGCTCCAGCTTCAAACCCATTGTGTACTCCGCGGCCCTGGATAACGGATTTACCCCCACGTCCCCTGTGCTCGACGCTCCCTTCGAATACGTCGATCCCTACACGCACAAGGTCTGGAGGCCCGGCAACTTCGAACACAGCTACAAGGGCGAAATGCCCCTGCACCTGGCTCTCGCCCAGTCCCGCAATATTCCTACCGTGCGCCTGTGCAAGGCCATCGGCGTGGATAAGGTCATCGAGCGCGCCAAACAGCTCGGCATCGAGCCCGACTTCCCGCGCAACCTGACCATCTCCCTCGGTGCCGTGGCCCTCTCTCCCCTGAACATGACCCAGGCTTACGCGGCCTTTGCCAACGGCGGCCTGGGCGTGCGTTCGCGCATCATCACGTCCATCAAGGATGCCAGCGGCAAGGAGATTTACAGGCAGGATCCCGAACACTGGGTGGCCGTCACTCCGCAGAACGCCTATCAGATCGACATGCTCCTGCAGGAAGTCGTGAACCGCGGAACCGGTTCGCGCGCCCGCATCGAGGGCCGCCACATCGCCGGCAAGACCGGCACCAGCAACGACACGAACGACGTCTGGTTCATCGGCTTCACGCCGTACCTGTGCACGGGCGTCTACGTCGGCTACGACCAGATGCATTCTCTCGGAAGCCAGGAACAGGGCGGCCGTACAGCGGCTCCCATTTTCCGGAACTACCGCGTCAAAGCCGACGAGTACTATAACGACCAGCCTCAGGACTTCACCAAGCCCGACGGCATCATTGTGGAAGACGGACTCGCCTTCCAGGGCAATCCCAACTCCGGACTCTCGGCCACAGACGACTCCGGCGGAACCGGCGACGACAGCTCGCTGCCTCCGCCCAGCGCCGGAGCCATTGCGCCGCCTGTTGATACCAGCCAGAGCGGTGAAGATCTCATGAAGGAATCCTTCTAAAAAAACACAGTCCCCGGTCTCCCGTTCAGGAGGCCGGGGACTTTTTATTAGTCCCTCCGGATCGTCACCCGGAGATCCCCGAAGCAGGCGTCTCCCGTGGCCGGATCCAGCGCGTCCGCGTCCGTGAGTTCGTTCAGGTTGTAGGAACCTTCCAGAGAAAAGCGCAGAAGGCTTTCCGATGTGCCCCAGCCATACTGGCCGCGCAGCACGCCGCGGCGCAGATCCCTGCTTGTCTCCAGAATGACGCGGATGCTGCCCTTCGTTCCGGATACCACGGCTTTGTCACCGCTCTGAAGCCCGAGTTCCTCCGCGTCCCTGTCGTTGATGAGCATGGTCACCCTGCGCCGCGCGTCGCCCGCAGGATACAGATCCTGGGTTATGGTGTGCGTCTGCCAGGGGCTGCGCCCGCTGATCAGCCGGAATGACTTTCCGGATACGGGACCGGCAGGGGACGGCTCCCGGACTTCCTCCCTGTAGCGTCTGAGGGCTTCCGGCATGAGATCAATGCGGCTCTCCCCCAGGACAAATCCGGTTTTTTCATACTTACGGTATGCGGCGGGCAGGGACAGAAAGCCTCCGTGCGCGCGAAGCCACGCGCAGGGGGAAACTCCTCCGGAATATTCAGCAAGGGGCGCCAGAACAGCATCACACCAGGCGTCGTCATTTTCCGCGGCCAGCGTCCCCCTGGGCTTTTTTCCGGGAAAGGTGGCCGATGCGAGAGCCTTCCACAGCACGAGAGGAGAAAGCACGCCAGCCGGGGGCTCTGCCACGGCTTCGCGCAGCGCGAAAACGGGGTTGCCCGTCTCCTGCCAGACCACGCCCTGGCGTTCCAGAAAATGGGCCATGGGCAGAACCCAGTCCGCGTAGCGCGCCGTCTCGTTCATAAGCGTGGCGTTCACAACAAAAAGTCCGAGCCGGTATTCTTCCGGGGTATCCCTGTCCCTTTCCGTGAGCGCCTTGCGCCAGAGCGCGCTTTCCGGAGCCGTGAGCAGAGGATTGGTGTGCACGGCAAGAAGCGATTTCGTGACGTACTTCCCGCCCGCGAAAGGCCCCTTCGTCAGACTGACGCCCTCCAGGATATCCTTCGGGATGCGCTGCACCACGCCCTGCCCCGCTTCCGGATACGCACCGTACACATCCTTGTGCCTGTACGCCTGCTCACCGAGATTTGCGGCGAGACGCTTCGCGGGACGATTCAGAGGATCCCGGTTGCGGAGCATGAGCCCGCCGGGAACATCCACGTTCCCGGTCAGCGCCATGACAAGAGCCAGCGCCTGGGCCGCGAGATAGCCGGACCGGTGATGCGCCACCCCGTTCATCCCCACCATGGCGGCTGCCGGATGGATGGACGTCATGGCATGAACGAGTTCCTCCACGGACTCTTCCTGAAGCCCGGTACGCGCCGCAGCCCAGGGCACACCGTGCAGGACCAGTCCGTTTTCCGGATCGCGCCGTTCCGTCACCACAAGCTGACGCAGTTCCTCAAAGCGCTTCGTGTGCTTTTCCATGAAATCCCTGTCCATGCCGGCCCCTGTCTCCAGAAGACGGCGCAGCACGGCCATGATGAGAGCCCAGTCCTCCCCTGGCAGTACGGGCAGCCACAGATCAGCCTCCCGCGCGGCCGGCGTCCTGAGGGGATCCGCGACGATGAGACGCATGCCCGAACGGCGCGCCCCGAGTATGCCGTCCCACAGCCAGAAAAAGCGTCTCGCCTCTGCGGGATTCTCTCCAAAGAGCACGAGCAGACGGCAGTCATGCCCGCTCCGCACGCCTTCTTCCGTGAGGAGCGGGCGCTGGAGATCCGGCAGAGGACGTTCCTGCCCGTCACCGAAAACCCGGGAAAAACCGTAACGGCGGCTCGTATCGCAGAGGCTGTTGTGATCCAGAACATTGGGCGTGCCGTACATGGCCGCGAAATCATAGACCATGTCGTGATCAGGCTTCTCCCCAAAAAGGATAGTCAGCGATTCCGGGCCATACAGTTCACGCGCCACGCGCAGCCTGCGGGAAATATCCTCCAGGGCTTCTTCCCAGGATGCCGGCCTGAAGAGCCCTTCCCCACGGAGACCGGTGCGCTTCAGGGGCGTGCGCAGACGGCCGGGAAAGCGCCGGAGGCTCTCAGCGAGGGCGGCTTTGGGACACAGGCCTCCGCGGCTCATGGGCGACGCCGGATTGCCGGCGAGGCGCAGTCCGGCTGATGGATCCCCGCTCACCAGAAGCCCGCATTCCGAGGAACACATGTAGCAGACTGTCGGTCTGGGGCTTTGCGCACGTTTATTGGTATCCGGCTCGCTCATAACATTCCAATATCAGCAGAACATCCCGTGACTTTCAAATTTTCCAGGCGGGAATTTCAATGCCTGGGATGCGGACAAAAAACTTCTGCCTGTCTCTTCCTGCTCAGTTTCCTCTAAGTTTCACCGGCTACTCCATAAGCCATGAAAACGCCTCAGCCTTATGGAGGCTCTCATGCAGCCCGTATCTCTCAATGATTTTTTAAATGCTACCCGTGGCGGGAACACGCCCCGCAGATTGTTTTCATGACCGCCGTCATCCTGATCGGTTCATTTCTCACCAGGGAGCGTGGACAGATTGCTTAACGGCAACAGGTACGGTAGTGTTTTTCATGGGATTCCTGCCTTTTTATTTTTGGTTGGCTACGGAACAAATAACACGGAATCCCTTCCAGATCCAAAGGTCTGCTTCCTCTTTTGAGGAATGGTTTTTGACCAGCCCCATTTTTTCACCGCTAAAGATGCCCTGTGCGCACCTTCTGGAATTCCAACAAAGGAAACAACACCATGAAAAAACATCTTCGTCTTTCCACAGCCGCTTTCGCCCTTCTTTCAGCCCTGGCTGTTTTTTCCCTGACTCCCTATTCCGCACAGGCCGGTAACGATGCTTTGAACGTGACCAGCGCAAAGATCACTCTTCCCCAGGCCATAAGCGCTGCTGAACGGAAAGTGGGCGGCACCGCTGCCAAGGCGGAATACAAACACAAGAAAGGCCAGTACAAGGTTGAGGTCGTCAAGGGTACTGAGGTTTTCGATGTGATCGTTGACGCCAATGACGGAACCGTCCTCAGCATCAAAAAGGATGTGGAAGACTAAAAACCTGGCTCCGGACAATCCCCCCGGCGTTCCTGGAACTGAAAGAAAAGACTCCCGGACCGAAGTTCCTGGCTGCCCCTGACATCGTCCGCCATCCACCCTGAACAGACCGCCCCCGGCATCCGCTCCTCCGCATGCCGGGGGCTTCATTTTTCCAGGGCTCCTCAGACTGCCCCCTGAGACTTCCGCTTATGCCGCGCGTGTCTGGGAGGCTTTGCCGTTTGTCCCCGCGGGCTGTATATTTGCGGGCATGGCACGGGGCCGTCTTCCATGAAAAGGTGCTCATGTCCCCGCCTGCCGTCCGGCCGCCAGGCAAGTTCTATCCGTTCAAAGCTTATCCCTGGCCACGGCCGCATTTTCCAGGAGGACCACACTATGAATATCAGTTTCAAGGACATGGAAACCGTGCTCATGCGCGAGCTCAGGTTGTACCATCACCCCATCGCGGTCAAACTGCTTCCGGATGAGGACGCTCTGAAAGAATTCTCCCAAAAAAATCCTCACGTCATCCCCGCCACGAAGCTCACCTTCTGCCAGTGGGAAATCGCAGCGCGCATGGCTGGCCAGACTGTTGTAGGCCGCCTTGACCGGCTGGGATGCCTCGACTCCCAGATAAGCTTCGGCCTGCGCCTTCCCGATGACGATGACGTACAGAATCAGCTGAAATACTGCCGCGATGAAGAGCAGACGAAGCGTTTTATGTCCACCAAGCCCAGGCTCCCCCTGCATTCCATCACCGGCGTGGCCGTAGGCCCTCTGGGTGCCGCTCAGGAACAGCCGGACGTGGTGCATTTCTACTGCGACAATCTGCAGGCCTATCACCTCGCCTGCGACTACATGGCTGCCACGGACACACACCCTCTGCGTCCCAATATCACCATGAGCTCGGCGGCCTGCGGCGGCACCGTCTACTGCTACAACGAGCAGACCTTCAATATGACACCCGCATGCTCCGGCGCTTACAACGCCGGCAAGACCGAGCGCGGGGAAACACACGTTTTTATTCCGGGCACACAAATCAGGGCAGTTGTCGAACGTCTCCTCACGCGCATCGAAAAAACGGGCAACAGCTCCATAACGCATCCCGGCGATTTCTTCCCCGGACGCGATGTCTGCAAAAACTGCCCCAAGATCGTCTTCAGGGCCGACTAAGCTGACAGTTCCCCAAACCTATAAAAAACGGATCGGAATCTTCTTCCGATCCGTTTTTTATATCAAAAGCCGAGGGAGAACGCGGATTTCCACCCCGGCCAGGAGGGCTTCCGCTTCCACAGGTACGGCCATGGTCAGAAAACGCCCTTCGGGTTCAAGAGAGCGCCAGGCGAAACGATGCCCCTGAATCTGCGTAACGCCCCGTTCAGCGGCTGTCCCCGTATCCACGAGCTCAGGACTGACGGATAACCCTGTCCCCAGCGCCTTGAGTACGGCTTCCTTGATCGTCCAGCGCCGCCAGAGCTCCCGTGCCGCAGCCTGCCTGCCTGAGTCCTGCAGGACTTCACGGATGCGCAGGCTCTCCGTCGTGGAAAAGGCACGCAGGGACGGCGCCGCGGACAAATCCGTGTCCGGTGTTTCAGCGTCTGCGCCAACGGGAGGACAGCCCACTCCCGCACAGAGAAGGCAGAACGGCCGGGACGCATAGGTCAGGGAAAACGTCACGTTTTCATCCTGGCAGAGGAGTCTGCCGTATTTACCGCGTGTCAGCCTCACAGAGAGCGGATACGCGGCCAGGTTCAGCATGGCGGCGAGAAGCAGGCGCCCTTCAGCATGTATGAGGCGGACAGCCGGATCCCGGTAGCGCTCCACGTACGCCCTCTCCCCGGATCCGAACAGCGCTTCTATGCGGGACAGTACGTCTCCGGCCGGCGCACCAGCCTCCGGATCCGTGTCAAAAAAACCGAGAATGAGACGTGCTTTCTGTATGCCGTTCATGATTTATCCAAAAAACAAAGGGCTGCGATGCCCACGCGCGGGTACCACAGCCCTTTTGTTATCGTGAAAGAAAGCCACCTACTTGCCCATGTAGGGATCGTAGCAGTCACAGGCCTTCGGCTGCAGATGGGCCTGGCAGACCTTAAGGTTGTCACGGGCCGCTTTGGCGTACTGGTTGTCATCCATGCCCAGAGCTGAATACATTTCCGCGGCCTTGGCCAGCACGCGGGAGGCGTCCAGGAATTTATCGAGAGCGGCAAGGCCGGTGCCGTAGTTCAGCAGGGTGAAGGCTGTGTCCGGATGCGTGCCAAGGATATCCTTACGGATAGTGGCGGCTTCTTCCAGGAACTTCACGCCCTCTTCATTCTGATTGCGGTTCTCATAAATGCGGCCAAGATTGTTAAGGCAGGTGGAAACGCCGAGGCTGTGATGGCCGTCAGCGGCCTCATAAATATCAAGAGCGCGCTGCACCTGAAGCTCGGCCACATCGAAGCGTCCCTGCTCATAGTGATGCTCGGCAAGGGTAACCAGTGCGTCAGCTATAGCGGTGCCTCCCTCAGGCGTATTGGCAGTAACAATATCGAGCTCGCGCTGGCTGTACGGAATGGCTTCCTCATGCTTCCCCTCTTCTCCCAGAAGCATAGAGAGATTGTGCAGAGCCATGGCCACATGGGGATGATCCCTGCCGAACATCTTCTCGAGAAGCTCTACTTCCTTACGGCAGGATTGTTCGGCACCAGCCAGATCGCCTTTCGCGTGCTGAGCGCGCACGAGGGTCTCGAGGACAAGAATCTGCAGGCCGTCGGGAACATTTTCCCCGCCCAGAATTTTATCACACTGTGCCATGGCCTCATCAATGAGACCTTCCTCCATGAGCTTGTTGAGCGAAGCCATGGTTCCTTTGATGTCCATGAAGAAAACCTCCATCTGCTGCGTCTCTGAAACGCGGTATATCTTTCGGGTTTAATTGCCTGTTTTTGCTGATATTATGCCAGACCTGTTTCCACTGCCGGAGAAAGCGCTTCTCCCGCCAATGGCATGCGGAAAGCCTCTCTTCCCCGCTCGGGAAGTACCTTTAGAAGATAATGCCGTCAGAAAATAAGGAAACAGGGAAAACCCGATTTTCTGCCCGCGTGCAAAGAAACTCGGGTTTTGTGCGTTTTGACAATGCCGTTCACTGACATCTGAATTTTTTTGTCAGAAATGGAAAAATTTTCTTGCAAAGCCCTGGCCTTGAGCATATAAGGGTTCTTGCGCGTCGGGGTGGTGGAATTGGTAGACACGCTGTCTTGAGGTGGCAGTGGCTACGC
>ERZ772831.463-NODE-463-length-43311-cov-4.558558_pt1 | contig 43311 bp, 47 predicted proteins | sample MGYA00580858_ERZ772831 | MGnify/ENA primary metagenome ERZ772831 (study PRJEB29015, sample SAMEA2737694) | human gut metagenome | biome: human gut; feature: human-associated habitat; material: faeces | place: China | collected 2012 ... | reverse complement strand
CAAGTCCTGTGGTGTCGAGATAATCAGTATCTCGCGGATCCCCGCCAGCATCAGCACCGATATCGGATAATAAATCATCGGTTTGTCGAAGATAGGGAGCAGCTGTTTGCTCACGCCCTTGGTGATGGGATACAGACGCGTCCCGCTACCACCGGCCAATACAATACCCTTCATATCTAATCGTTCTTAAGGTTTTCCATTTGCGTTATTTATACAAAGTTAGGCAATCCCCCCGACATACCCAAACCTCCGCAGACAAAAATCGGGCGAAGCCGCCATTCCTCAGCTTCGCCCGATTCTTCATTCTATTATATTTATAACGTCATCAAACTTTCCATTTTGGCCACAAAAAACTCCGTACTCTCCATATAAGGCATCACTTCCTCTTCCGTTATATCACACATGTCATCATAATCTCCCGATTGCCTTAATTCATATAAACGAGAGAAAAGCCTTCCATATTCTCGCTCCAAAAGTCCTTGTGTAACAAACTTTGCCCCAATTAAATGTATCACACCACTATGAGTTTTAGCAGCATAACTCAATTCCCTCTTTCAAAACATCCTTATAAAGCGGAAGCATATTTCTACGTTCCCAATCACTAAAGGTATAAAGCATCGGATGAATTTCCGCATCTATCATCCAACCCAGCTCAAACAAAGGATACGCAAATTCATCAAAATCAGAAGGAGACAATTTCTGTTTGTCCAGCAGAATCAAGATATCCCAATCAGACCCCTCGTGATAGTCACCACGAGCCTGAGAGCCAAAAAGAATGACCTTAGCATTCATCGGCATTATCTCTGCCGACCTATTTTTGATAGACTGCAATATGTATTCTCTACGATCCATACATATATATTCTTTTTACAAAGATATACAAATCCCTGCAGAAAACCAAATCTCCACCGCTGCAATCTTTCTCTACCCCAACCATCCACTACCCCACCATAAAAATTATTTTATCAACTCGAGTCCATTTCTCCATTATTTTGTTTACTTTTGTCCTACACGTTGAAGCTGCATGATTGTTAACCCTCTATTATATCAGGCCATGAAAAAATTTGCATTACTCACGCTCCTCATTCTGGCAGGCATCTTCATGCCTATCCAGGGACAGAACCTTCTGTACACATTTCATTTCGATACCGTCAACGATTCGCCGGGAAAAGGATACATCAAGATATACGATAACCGGACGATCGAATACTATGGAAGCGGCAAAGACTCCTTCCACTACAAGTTTACATTTGAGTCAGCCAACCTTTTGGCCGATACATTCTTCTCTCTATACAGCGCCTCCGGCCAGGAGCAGTCAAAACAAAAGCCCCATGTCATATTCATAAGCGGAACCTATGCCCTGTATTCCGAGGTTATATCCAATGACACCATCACCCATGCGCTCAAACATTCTAATGAACATGCGAACGACAATCCATACACATCCCTACTGGATTCATACCGTAACCGTACAGGCGCCTTTATCGGTTTCAGAAGCCTATCCGACCTGGAGCTTCCCTTGTCTATCGAAGGATGGATTATACCCCACACCGTCGACATCCCCGGCAATGAAAGCGAGAAGGCATATCCCGTGCGTACCAAGACCGGCAAATACGTCAACGAAACAAACTTGAAAGACTATGAAGTATGGACCGATGCCAACTGGCTTACCATACGCACCCAAACAGAAACCGCTTTCCTGCTGAAATGGGAGTCCAATCCCACCGGAGCCACCCGCAGTGCGAATGTATATGTCAAGGCAGGCGACAAAACCACCCAAATGACAGTAAGGCAAGCCGCTCTAAAGGCATCCATCGAACAAGTATGGGTAGAACACAACAAGCGCCAGGGCCTTGTCAAAGGCATGAAGATACACGTCCGGTTCCAGACTTATGGAGTAAGAGGCCTTCCCGGCAACTGTGCGGCCTACTTCAGCTTTGCCAACGGCACCCGCCTCATGGACTACAACGGCGCCTATCGTTCGGTAGACGGGCAAGTCTGCTGCGGCGGTTCCTTTATATCCAACTACGATTCCTGTATTTTCAACGACTACGTGCTGTTCATGCCCTACAGCGAACTCCACATCACCGGAAAAGCCGATTGCAAATTCCTGGTACAAGTCACGGTAGGAGGCCAATACATCTCCAGTCAGGAAGTCTTCTTCAATGTCTATTGACGCTTTCTGTTTCCGGTCCCCCACTTTCCAAACAAAAAAATCGGGCGAAGCCACCTCTCAGTCGCTTCGCCCGATTTTCCAACATCCAATATCTGATACTTGATAGTTAATCTTTATCTTTGAATAATAGAAATACAATGTTCTCTGTTCAGCCCGAGAAGAGACAAGCAAATTATATTCACCTTCCATACTTCTTCAGAAACTCTTCCACACTTCTGCACTCCCCGCGTCTGTACTGCTCCATACCTATTCTGACGTCTTCCCACACATAGTCAGCTACCACGTCCTGAACCGTTTCCGACGGTTTACCATAAGTTGCTACAGGCTCATGCATTTCAGCCTTCAAATCTTCCAGTTTCTTATATATTTTCGATTTCTCCATATTTCTTTTTCTGCAAAAGTAAAGAAAAGAAGTCGCATAAACAACTGAAAGCAAAGCTTTTTGATTCATCCTTCTTCACTTCCAGACAAAAATCGGGCGAAGCCGCCATTCCTCAGCTTCGCCCGATTCTTCATACTCTATTCTTTTTATCTGATATATTGTCCTTCAACCCAATTATTCGTAATATGCTTTACCAAAATACGTCCATAACCCTCCTTCACCAGTGTTTGAGGCAGGAGTGTCAGGAAGTCCTCCGCTTCCGGTAAGATTCGAATTTCACATGTCTGCATAGATTTCCTTCAATTTCCCTTTGCAGACATCCCGAAATTGTTCAAGCGTCACCCCCCGTTCCCATTCCTGTTCAAAAGTCTCCGATACCTTCTGCCGCTCCACGAAGTTCAGTACAGACTGCACATCTTCCAACGTTTCCATCCCCATAATCCGTTTCACCAGCCTCACTTTCAGCACATCTATACTTCCATACCCGGCAATTGGTTCATCCACCTCCTGCTTGCATACCCGCTGTTTATCATATTCCTGATTCGTCTTCATACCCGTTTTCTTTTCTTTGTGTAACAAAGATATGCAATTCTTCGTAGAAAACCAACTTTTCGTCGCCACAACCACCTTTCCCTTAAAAACAAAAACCGGCGGAGCCGCTTCATTGCCGCTCCGCCGGTTTTTGTCATGCCTGACGCCTGAACCTCACTTTCTTCGGACTCCCCAGCTCCTCCCGTTCCGTCACCGTGAGCCATCCCTCCTGCTCCAGTTCGAACAGTGCCGGATACACCCGCAGTTTCTCCGCTCCGCTGTGGGCGATGATGTCCTCCACCTCCACTCCGTCTGGAAATTGCTGGATGTACTTCTTTATCTTTTGGGAATCAAGTCGCTTGTAGTTCATGAAATATGACACGGCTCAATCTCTTCTAAAAATATCTCTCGTATAAACTTTCTCTTGAACATCATCTAAACAGCAATCATACCTATTAGCGATAATAACATTAGATTGTTTCTTAAACTGGTTCAAATCATTAACAACCTTTGAACCAAAGAAAGTACTTCCATTTTCTAAAGTAGGTTCATAAATAATTATTTCTGCTCCTTTAGCTTTTACACGCTTCATCACACCCTGTATGGAACTCTGACGGAAATTATCACTATTAGATTTCATGGTTAAACGAAATATACCAACCACGCATTGCTTTTCCCGAATAGGATTAAAATCTCCTCGGTCATAATAATCGTAATAGCCAGCTTTCTTCAACACCTGGTCAGCTATGAAATCCTTACGGGTACGATTAGATTCCACAATGGCATGAATCAAGTTTTCGGGTACATCTGCATAATTAGCCAGCAACTGTTTCGTATCCTTCGGCAAACAATAGCCACCATAACCAAAGGAAGGGTTATTATAATGTGTACCAATACGAGGGTCCAAGCAGATACCATCTATAATGGCCCTTGTATCCAGGCCCTTTACCTCAGCATACGTATCCAATTCATTAAAGTAAGAAACACGCAAAGCAAGGTAAGTATTAGCAAACAGCTTCACAGCTTCCGCCTCCTTCAATCCCATAAACAAGGTATCTACATTTTCTTTAATGGCACCCTCCTGTAACAATGCGGCAAATTGTTTTGCTTTCTCCTCCAAATCTTCCCCCGCAATGGCCTTGATAGCCGCATTCTCTTTATCCCTACCCTCTATAAACTTAGGATAACCTACAATGATTCGACTGGGATAAAGATTGTCATACAAAGCCTTGCTTTCACGCAGAAACTCCGGCGAGAAAAGCAAATTAAATTTCTTTCCTTGTAAGGTTGGCGTATTTTTAAATTTCTCCACATATTTCACATACAGACTACGACAATACCCCACAGGGATGGTACTTTTTATCACCATTACTGCATCAGGATTCACCTCCAGTACCAAATCTATTACCTCTTCCACATGACTAGTATCAAAGTAGTTTCTCACCGGATCATAATTTGTCGGAGCAGCAATTACTACGAAATTTGCATCCTTATAGGCAGATTGTCCATCCAAAGTAGCCGTCAAATCAAGCTGTTTCTCCGCTAAATACTTTTCTATATATTCATCTTGTATCGGACTGATACGATTATTAATTTTCTCCACCTTTTCAGGAACAACATCCACAGCTATCACATGATGATGCTGGGCCAGCAATGTGGCAATAGAAAGTCCGACGTAGCCGGTACCGGCTATTACTATATTTATCTTATGTATCTGCATCATTAAAAAAAATAATAAATAAATCCATGACAACATTACAAGTCTTTAAGATAATTAATTCACAACTATTTATCAATAAAAGACTTTATATCTGCAATCAATTCTTTTTGCCCACTTTTAAAAGGTACGGGAACGAAATTTTTACTTTCTGCAATAGCATTTTCCATCGAATCAATATCAAACAATGGAATTATATGTTTTTCTCGCGATAAAATAGTTATCAGATCTACTTGATGATTATTAACATGTTCTCCATATTCAGATAACCTAGGGACTCCTATCACTTTTTTACCCATTTTCAAAGCGGTTATTATCGTCCCCGTTCCTCCATGCGAGATTATTAAATCAGCAGATTTCATATAATTATACATCTCTTGTAATGGTAAATAATCAAACGATTGTATTTTACCTTCCTGTAAGACATTCATACCAACTTGAGCAATAATTTTCTCTTTTATTACATCATTTGAAACCAACAACTCAAGTTTATCAAATAACCTCTTAAACGGCTGAGGTTGTGTGCCCACTGTAACAAAAATCATATTAATACAAGGTTCCTTTATATATAGATTTTGGATATAAATGTTTCATGCTTTCCCATTGCACATAAAAGCGGTCTGCAATAGGATATACCATTCTTCCAGCACCAGACTTCCCCCTAATCGCAGCATACGTTTCTATGAAAATAATTTTCCTTCCAAATGACTTTGCTAGATAACAAATATACACACTGATACCCGCACCAGTTGAAACGACAACATCTGGTTTAATAGAAAAAAAATACTTAACACTTAATAATAGTGCTTTCAGATTTCCCCAAAGATATTCCATAATTTTGTTTTTACGCGTAGGACTGAAAAATAGCACCTTCGCACCATCTACAATCAAAGCCGAAGTGGAAGCATCCTTCTCCGTTATAAGATAAGAATCATAATCCGTAAAAAGAGGCTTCAATTGTAAAAGTTGTGTAAGATGTCCACCGGAACTAGCAATGAATATCACCTTCTTTTTTTTATTCATTATATTGGAAATATTACATTAAACAATTTTTTAAGAACGACAGAAGTTTCATACTCCATAGCAGTATTATATGCAGATTGCATCATTTTATTACGAAGAGTTTCGTCAAGTCCAGCAAACTTTACAATATTATCAGCCAATTCTATAGCATTACCTGGAGTGAACAAAAAGCCATTTACTCCATCTTTTACATATGTTGCTATCCCTCCTATATTAGAACCAACAACAGGAAGGCTAGCAGCCATCGCCTCCAAACCGACCAGGCCCAAACTTTCACGACTAATACTCGGAAAAACAAAAAGATCTATAGACTTATAAAAATCAGGGAGTTTATCATGTCCTAAAGGACCAAGATATTCAACTTTATCCCTATATTTATCACTACAGATTATCTCAAGTAATTTATTACGATCTTCACCAAAACCTACAAATGTTGCCTTAAAATTAAAGTTTTTATTAATCAAGATAATTAAAGCATCCAACAAGACATTCCACCCCTTACCTATTGTAATCCGAGACACATACCCTATCCTTAAAATACCATCAGATGGCATCTTACGTTCAGAGAAGAATGTTTTTTCAATCCCTCCCGATGCGGAAATAATAATTTTATTCTTATCGATTTTCGGAAATTCTGAAATTACTACATCTTCAAAATATTTACTTGGAACAACTATAAATTTAGCCTTAACAAGTAAAGGACGACACATACATTTTAGAATCTTAGTTAATTGAGAATTCGTAAGAACATCTACACCATGAACATTAAATACTAAATTCAATCGCCTGAATAAGCTAATAAGTCTTATGGGAGGTGTGGGAAAAGTAATAGTATGTACATAAATCAGGTCATACTTTTTAAAGATTAAACAAAACAACAATTCAAAATAAAATATTATATATTTTCCAATTTTTACAAGAAGATTATTACTTCGCCCTTTTATCAATACTAGTTCAACTTTACATTCACTCCTATATGCTCTGAGTCCATCTTCGAAAACTTTTACAAAAGTACCAAATGTCGGATCTTTTACCGTAGGATACATATTCGCTACTAATAGGACTTTCATTTTATTCATACTACCAATTATTAACATTATTCTTTTTCATAGAGTTTTTCTTTCTGATGCAGAAAAACAAACGCATTAAACAAAGCAATATAGATACTCGCCATTGCAGAATACCAAACATGACCAGCTATGAAAGCTACACATAAAACCAACAAATCAGAAAAAATGACTAAGCGAATTAAAGAATTATGGCGCCTATACAAAACAGCTTTTATCAATAACGAGAGGAAGAAAAAAAGCACAAATCCTAAACCTATATAACCGAATGTCAACATGGTATCAAAATGATCACGCTCAACAGATTTTACTGTTCCATCTAATCCCATTCCAAACCATCTAACATTAAAATCAGAATTATAAAAGTCTCTCTTTTTTAACTCCCAAAACTCATCACGACCAGAAAAGACCAAACGTTCAATTCCTCCGGTATTATAAAAATAGCTCCATCGCTCAATTGCTCCAATCGAGGAATCTGATATAAGAGATGCAAAGAAAGGAAGCAAACATATAATAATTATTGTGCCTATAACAATCAATAAAATTTTTTTACGAATAGGCAAATATAACAAAGGGACAACAATTGCAGATAATAGTGTTGCCAATATTGCCGTTTTACTTCCTATTAAAACTCCTACTAGAATAACAAAAAGATATAAAATAAATAATCTTAATCCTGATAATCTGACAATTAACCAGTAAAACATAAAAGGAGCCAAGACGGCTAAAATTCCTCCTAATTCATTACCTGCAAAAAAGAAACCCTTCACCCCCAATTCCACATTTTCTTCTTTGTAAGTTGGAACACCGTATCCCATGATTCCTATTATGATATTAAAAGCCAATACCCACCAACCTACAATCATAACTTTTCTACTATTCGCAATAGCTATTTGTGGAAATTTTTCAAATGAAAAGCAAAAATACAAATATAAGTATAATAAAGACAAAAACTTCGATAACATCAATAATGGATCTTTAATACTACTAGCTATCAACGACAGATGCAAAAGATAGAAAGCTATATACATCAAAGAGCACCAAACAATTATCAATGTTTTTCTATTTTCAATCAATCTAATAGCTATTAAAAATAAGACAAACAGTTTATATACTTGTGATAGAGGCATATCTATACCATATGACAAGAAAAATCCTGTACATGAATCAACAACAAGCCACATAGTAGCCAACCACCAAAGAATCTTATCTATCTTGGTATAACACATAATTCTAGTAAAAATCCAATTTTGACGTACCATATAGGGAGCGCCCTTTAGAGAAGCTTTCCTCTTAAATTTTTCAAAAACTGGACTTGATTTTTAAAGTTTGTTAGTATTGATTCCGATGGCTATCGTCAGCAGCTTCTCATAATCTCTGCGGCTTTTGACCACCTCACGGAAATAATCTTCAAATAAACCAGGACGGAGATACCGTTGCCCCGGCAAGTAGATATCAAAGTATGGTAGCCCTTATTGATTATACCGGTCGGAAGCTTAGCTTGTAACTAACAACCAGACTCTTGCACTCTAGAATGTAACCTATCTACTGGTAGGAATACTTATAGAAGGCCTTGATAATGACAGCTTCTTTCGGCAGACGTCAGAAATTGAAATCATGACGTACGGCCTTATCTACCTTCATACGCATGTAGAACATGTCCTGGCAGTAAGACCGTTCCAGCCTCCTCCGAAGAAAGGCCGGGATGGAATAGAAACTAAAAGCCCCCTTTCTGGTTCTTGCTCCGCCTGTCCGATGTCAGGCATCCTTGTACTATTTGTGAAACAGATTGTAGGGTACTTTGTTTTTCTAACAAAAGTCCCGGAGGGACTCCCATTGCAACATAGCTTTCGCTTTATACCGGATGAACAAATGCTCAAAATCGCTGCAGCTATTCATACTTATTGAGTTTTTGATTGCAGCTGCGAAGGTCGACTTTTTATACTTTAGAGGGCAAGACATCATTTTTGGACGCTTGCATAATTCTAAACTTTATTAGCAAGTTTAATTTACCTCGCATTGGTACTAACTATAAGACCTTTTAAAATATTCTTTGCAGTATCAAGTTTGCCACGAAGGGCCATCCAAAGCAAGACCTAATTTAATCACTTACCTACTAATTCTGAATATAAAAGACGATATGCATCTATCATTTTCTCTGTAGAAAATCGTTTAGAATTCACCAGTCCATTCGAGATCAAGCTATTTCTATACTCTTTATCAGAGATTACGTGCAAAATTCCTCTGCGGATACTATCTACATCTGTGGGATCCACAAAACATGCTGTATTACCAGCAATCTCTGATAATGCAGCTGCACGAGTTGTAATAATAGGCCTTCCTGTTGCTTGTGCTTCAATCACAGGCATGCCAAACCCTTCATAACTCGATGGAAATGTGACTAAGTCACATTTCTGATAAAGTTCTACAATACGTTCAAATGGCACGTCGCATTCTTGAACATAATTAATTTTGTATTTCTCAAGAAGCTGAATTTGCATTTGGTTCAGTTTCCCTATTATATGTAATTGACATTGAATACCATTCAAAGCCACTATTACTTTTGATAAGTTCTTCCTTTCCGCAGTCCCAATATGCAAAATTGTGGGACAATTCTCATTAAATGTATATTCAGCGTATGTTATTAATGAATTGTATGAATTATAAACGACCTGAATTTTATTCCTTAAAAAAGGAAACTCTGCCAAAGTTTCTTTACGGGTAAAATTAGTTATACATACTATTTTATCCACAAAACGTAAAGAAAGGGGATATATCAAAAACCTTTTTATAAAATATAAAATTTTATTCCTTGTATTAAACAAAGTACCCATATCATGATGAGTAACTATTATTTTCCCCTTAATAAAAGGCGCTGCATAAACATTGGTAATACACATAAAATGATTGATATCACCTTGATGTTTTATTGCAAAAATAACATTTTTTATGATACCCAATATTGTATTTGCTTGATAAGGGAAAACTTCAAGTTTTAAATCAGGAATAAACTTAAGAAATGTATAAGCCAATTCCTCTATACTATTCTCGCCAACTCCTTTTTTTCTCAAAAATAATACTGTCTTCATTAAATCATTACGCTATAAACGACACACATAAACAAAACATTTTTCTGTACAACACTATATAATTACAAAAAAATATCTTCTTTAATTCTGTACATTAACAAGTATATATCTTCATATAATATACTCCTTCATTTTATAAAAATCTTCCAATATATTAAAATATTTTACCCAGATAAAGTTGATTAGTTAAATTTTACTCAAAACGTATTCTATTAAATTATCGTACGAATAACGAACTTTAAACCACTCATGAACAGTGTTAGAAATCTCATACCTCTTATCTGGATTATTCAAATAATATTTCATCTTTTCTATTGCATCATCTATATTCTTAAATGTGACTAATTCAGGATCTATAGGTAAAATTTCTTTTAATATCGGTTTATAATCAGAAATCTGAAAAGCTCCTGCACCATTAGCTTCAAAAAAACGACAGTTCACTCCTTCTATTTCCGCATAATGCATCTGATTGAACACAATTTTACTTCCATAAAGTAATTTAGCTTTTTCTTCGCCTACAATATATCTGTTTTGAAAAGCTGAATCTAATGCCGTATCATAAAATTTCTGCGGCTTTAATCCAAATATTTTCAAATTAATTCCTGCATCCAATACATGTTTCAACATCCTACAACGATAAGGATATAATGATCCATATGTCATAACATCTATTCCTACTTCTTCCTCACATTTGAATTTTGGAATATCCGGCTTATAATGAGATCTACTATTAAATGCCTCATTATAATGATAAACATTCAACTTCATATTGTTCCTCATAAAATGGACTATATAAGGATCTTTTGTAAAATAAATATCATATGGTTCAACAAATAGCTGCTGTTGTTCAAATGTCGTCAAAGCATCTGGATTAATATGGATTATAGGCACCCTCTCGCTTTTTATAATTTTAACAAACAGGGGGTGAATAAAACGATATACACAAATCACTAAGTCGGGAGAGGCGGCTATGACTTTTTGTACTAGGTTCATAAACACTCTTTCATCATAAAAGCCCAAATAACGGCGAGCTAACACATCTAATACTGAAGTATAACGATTTATACAATTTAAAGACAGCTTCTTCCTTATATCAAATATTTGCGCTTGATGGCCTGCATATTCAAATGCTTCTTGCAAATTAGACTCCATAGAGTCTGAACTATTTGAACCAATTATTGCAATCCTCATATATAATACCAATTAACAATTTTATTTTTTTAGACTTTTATATTTCCTAATTTTAGTAACAATTTTTTTAGGAAGTATATATTTAATCATAGTTGAAAGTCTTACATAAACGCACCTAACATAAAAATAAATTCTCCAATTCCAATTTTGTGAGTGCCCCTTAAAACGTGCTGTTTCTTTCAATCCTTCAAGAAAATATGATATAGAAATACCTGAAACTGTATCATAATTAGTTATACAAATCGGAATATAGAAGAATTTTTCTCCCTCTAAAAATCGCTCATAAAAAAACTTATAATCACTAACAATCTTGTAATTAACATCAAATTTATATTTCTGCATTATAGTTCTTTTTACAAAGCTTGCTTGATGAGAGAACACAATTCTGTCTTTCATCATTTCTAAAGGCAATGCCCTGCAAATTTTCTCGCCCCAATCAAAAATACAATTTGTATCCCCGTAAATAATACCAGCCGTACAATCTCCCAAATATTTACCTAAGAGAGAGATTGTATTATCCGCATAAAATGTATCACCAGCATTCATAAAATTAATCCACTCACCATTACAGCAATCAATACCTTTATTCATTGCATCATAAATTCCTTTATCAGGTTCACTTACCCAATAAGCCAGCTGGTCTGCATACTTTCTTATTATATCTACTGAGCCGTCCGTACTTCCTCCATCTATAATAATATATTCAATATTAGGATAAGTTTGGTTTAAAACAGACAGTATAGTTTTCTCAAGTGTTGAAGCTGCATTATAGCATACTGTTATAACTGATATTTTTTCCATTTTAAAACTCTAATTGATAAATCATCTTTCCGCTCTCATCGGGTTGTGCAAGAAGTCATCATAGGCAAAGCGAATTCCTTCATCCAGGCTCGTTTTTGCCTCCCAGCCCAAGGCCTTTGCCTTACTTACGTCCAACAGCTTGCGCGGCGTACCGTTCGGTCGGCTCGTGTCCCACAGGATACGTCCTTCATAACCAATGATCTTCGCCACCTTCTCCGTCAGCTCTTTGATGGTCAGCTCCTTGCCCGTACCGGCGTTCACCGTTTCGTTGCCGCTGTAGTGGTTCATCAGGAACACACACAGGTCGGCCAGGTCGTCCACGTACAGGAACTCCCGCAGCGGACTACCGTCGCCCCAGCACGTTACCTCCTTCAGTCCCTGCACCTTCGCTTCGTGGAAGCGCCGTATCAGGGCCGGCAGCACGTGGCTGTGTTCCGGGTGATAGTTGTCGTTCGGCCCGTACAGGTTTGTCGGCATCACGCTGATGTAATCCGTCCCGTACTGCCGGTTCAGGAACTCACAGTACTTCAGCCCGCTGATTTTCGCCAGCGCATACGCCTCGTTCGTCTTCTCCAGTTCCGACGTCAGCAGGCAGCTCTCCTTCATCGGCTGCGGAGCCATGCGCGGATAGATGCACGACGATCCCAGGAACTCCAGCTTCCGGCAGCCGTTCTTCCATGCCGCGTGTATCACGTTCATTTCCAGTATCATGTTCTCGTACATGAAGTCCGCCAGCGCCTCCTGGTTGGCCACGATGCCTCCCACTTTCGCTGCGGCCAGGAACACATATTCCGGCCGTTCCTCTGCGAAGAACTTCTCCACCTGATCCTGTCGTGTCAGGTCCAGTTCCTTGTGCGTACGTGTCACGATGTTCGTATATCCCTGCCGTTGCAGTTCCCTTACGATGGCCGATCCCACCATTCCCCGGTGTCCGGCCACATATATTTTCGCTGTCTTTTCCATTATTTGACGATTCCTTTCTCCAGATATTCCGCCAGGTTCGTTCGCATCACGCTCGCCACGTGTTCGGCAGCCACCTTCTGCATGTCGTGCGCCACCATGATGCGCACCAGCTCCTCAAACGAGGTCGTCTGCGGGTTCCATCCCAGTTTTTCTTTCGCCTTCGTCGGGTCGCCCCACAGATTCACCACGTCTGTCGGACGGTAGAAGTCCTTGCTTACCTCCACCAGACACTTGCCCGTGGCCTTGTCGTATCCCTTCTCGTCGATGCCTTCGCCCTTGAATTCCAGTTCGATGCCCGCATGCTTGAAGGCCAGGTAGCAGAACTCCCTTACCGAGTGCTGTACGCCCGTTGCGATCACGAAGTCCTCCGGCCTCTCCTGCTGCAGGATCAGCCACATGCACTCCACGTAGTCCTTCGCATACCCCCAGTCGCGCAGCGAGTCCAGGTTACCCAGGTACAGCTTCTCCTGCTTCCCTTGAGCGATGCGTGCCGCCGCCAGTGTGATCTTGCGCGTCACGAACGTCTCTCCGCGTCGTTCGCTCTCGTGGTTGAACAGGATGCCCGAGCAGCAGTACATGCCGTACGCCTCGCGATATTCCTTCACGATCCAGTAGCCGTACAGCTTTGCCACGGCGTAGGGCGAGTAGGGGTGGAACGGCGTCTGTTCGTTCTGCGGCACCTCCTCCACCTTCCCATACAGCTCCGAGGTCGAAGCCTGGTAGATGCGGCACGTCTCCGTCAGTCCGCACAGTCTGACTGCCTCCAGCACGCGCAGCACGCCCGTTGCGTCCACGTTTGCCGTAAACTCCGGCGAGTCGAAGCTCACCTGTACATGGCTTTGTGCCGCCAGGTTGTAGATTTCCGTCGGGCGCACCTTGCCGATCACCTGCAGCATGCTCATCGAGTCCGTCAGGTCCGCGTAATGTAGGTGGAAGTTCGGTCGTCCTTCCAAGTGAGCGATGCGTTCGCGATAGTCTACCGACGAACGCCGGATGGTTCCGTGTACGTCATATCCTTTTTCCAATAAAAATTCGGCCAGGAACGATCCGTCCTGCCCCGTTATACCTGTAATAAGAGCCGTTCTTTTTTCTAACATATTTAGCTATACCAATTTAGTACATTGCAATAATATAATTATAAAGATGTAACCATTCAACATATTAACACCCTCACAATAAGCAATTTTCATCCAAATAATCACTTATTAAAGATACCAGATGCTTTTCCATTCACTATTTTATTTATTTGAATTTTCCCCACAAATCCTTGTAAGAAAAAAATAATAGTAGGTATTATTAAAACCCCTTCTATTCCTTTTTGGGCACATAACGCATTCATTAAGGGTATTGACACAAATGCAAACAATAGATACAATATCATCTGTAACCGAACCTTTCCTGTTCCATTAATCATATACATATAAATATTACCACTAATCTGAGCCAATACATATAAACCTATGCTTAGAGATAAAGAAATTGTGATATGAACAGAATCACCTATCCATAATCTAAAAAATAAATTAGAACATAAAATCATCCCTATTATAGCAGGAATACACAAAATCCAAAGCCTTTCCAATTTCCTTACCATACGTTTCATCCAATTAAAATCCCTTTTCACATATGCATCTGTAAATGCTGACCAGAAAGGAGTTAATATAATCACAGATGCCATATTTAAAACATTGTAATACTTATATGCAACATTATATTGGGTGACAGCAATAGGGCCCAAATTGCGTGAAATTATGATATTTATAACTTGAAATATGAAAAGCATAGAAATCATAATTACAAAGAACTGTCCCCCAAGTCCCAAAATATTTTTTGCTAATGAAAACTGAACGCTTTTAATAGAAGGCTTGTATATTCTATATTTTTTCCCTCTGAACACACATATAGATACAACTAACATCAAAAGACATGGAATTCCTGAAAATGATAAAGCTAAGATAGTTAAACTACCGGTAATTGTTTTTGTTAAAATATAGATACAAATAAAAGCCAATAATTGTCCCCCTGTTTGAATAAGACTTACCAATGCTGTTTTTTGGTCAGCTATCAACATTTTTGAAAATACACCAGAAACAATATCTGTGCAAAAAAAACAGGCTAAAATACCAAAAACAACTCTCAACTCCTCATTGTATATTTCATCGATATTAAGAATATTACTCCAGTTTACAAAACTATTTATTACTAAAGTAATCAACAAAATACTTGTAAACAATAAAAATAACAAAGCATAAGTCGTACTCACATATTTCTTTGCTAAATCTACATCATTCAGAGCAACCGCTTCCGCAAAACGATTTCTAAATCCATGAGCAAGTCCTATATCAAAATAGCTTAACCAAGCTATAATAGAACTAAGGGTCAGCCAAATTCCATATTGAGTTGGATTAACAAAATCTATTGTAAGTGGTACAACTTGAAGAGAAATCAATATACTTACACATTTCAATATAGAAGAACCTATAATATTCCTTTTTATAATTAATGAGCGAGGATCTCCTTCCGTCAATATTCTTTTAATATTCAAATATTTATATATCAAACTCATGCAATATTAGTTATCTATTATTTAACACATCCTATCGTAAGCGTCCAATTTTGACGTATCCCATAGGGAAAGCCCCTTTAGGAAGCTTTCCTCTTAAAGTTTTCAAAAACCGGACTTGATTTTTAAAGTTTGTTAGTATTGATTCCGATGGTCATCGGCAGCAGATTCTCATAATCCCTGCGGCCTTTGACCACCTCGCGGAAAAGATTCTTCAAATAAGCCAGGGCGGAGATACCGTTGGCCCGGCAAGTAGATAATAAAATACATACACGAATTATGCACGTGCATATGCCAAGTAGCTAACGCTTCTGTTTCTTCAAAGCGGCATTCTCGGGGAAGCCTCCAATTTCGACGTACCCTATAGGAAAAGCCCTTTTGGGAAGCTTTCCTCTTGAAGTTTTCAAAAACCGGAGTTAGCTAATGGTTAATGATAAATGGTATATGTAAATGTTCAGAAGATGATTTGTAATTCACCACAGAGGACACAGAGTTCCACAGAGATAATAGTATCGCTACAGAATCGAGGAATAAATATCTTTTGCCCACTGAGGGATTTCATTTACATAACGCTTGACCAGTTTCCCGTCTGCCAAACGGAAAAGAAGACTGGCGTCTCTGTCGTCGACCGAATTGTCATAAAAATAAGCTCGATCTACGACCTGTGAAAGAATGCGTCCGTTGGCCAGCGATTTATAATATCTGGAAATAATTTTTGTAATAGGTACATCGTGACCACCCTCCATGACGCGACCTGCAACGCGGGAAGCATTTATCGTAGGATCGGCTGTACACACAAAGAACAGACGAATGAAAAAGCCCGCACGACGTGCGCGAATAACATAATCTACCTTATCTTCGGCAGACAAAACGGTCTCAAAAATATGACTCCGCTTTTGAAGAAGACATTCCTCTCGCAAAGCCTCACAGTATTTTACCGATTGCATCACGGCGTCATAAGAATTCCAATCACCAAATTTTTCCTGAGCGATTATATCCGGATTGATATACACTGCATCTTCCATCCATTCATGACGCAAGATACGCGATGTAATAGAGGTTTTTCCCGAACCATTGGGACCGGCTATCACAATCAATACAGGACGATGGGGATTGTCATTGCTCATATACATCGGCTTTAGCTTGTTCAATACGGTCTTTCCATGCCTTCATGCGTTCATCGGAATAATCCCGCAAATACTTGAAATATTCGCTGCGAGCCTGGTGACGTTTACGTACAGCCTCTTCGGCCACTTCTTTCATCAAGGCGGCCAATAGCTCATCACTGGGTTCTTCCAACCCCGTGAGCCGATAATTATCCAGATTTATCTTATCTTTCATTGCTGACTTTTCATTCTTTCCATACAAAGAAACGTATTTCCCGGCAAATAAACAAAAAATCCGGTCTGAAGTTTTTCTGTAGGGCTCACCACAGAGGACACAGAGTTTCACAGAGGGAGAATATTTTTTCACCACGGATTACACGGATGAACACAGATTCTCAAAGCATCATCAGCAACACCCCATAATCCTGACAGGCTTCCGACTGCTTCACCTGCTCGAGACCTGCCTTCAGACGGGCTTGTTCCGCTATCGGAAACAGGCCTTGCTCTATCCTGCGGTTCATGGCCTGCATAATGCCATCGCAAACATACTCCGGACTATACATGTCGTCGAAATAGGTATAGTGCTCATCCGCTACAAAATGACGCGTCAGGGTTTCCAGGATTTCAAGAAACACGGTGACGGCACAGGTGTAGTCTCCTGCATCTATACGCGCTACGATGAGTTTCTCGTAGGGCGATAACAGGTGGGCTATATAGCTGCAATCTTCATCGAGATTGCACGGGTTGAAAATGGATTCGATGTCAGCGGCGTAGGACATGGGGTTAATGGTTAATCTTATCGTTTTGTCAAAAATTCATCTGGGGTTAAAACTGGGATTGTAGCATGTATCTCTTATCAAGCAGAACTATCACGACATTCGTATCAAAAAACACGCTCATAATCCGTATTTTTCTTTCAGATAATCATCACGCATCTCCTTATAGCTGCGCCCATCGTCTTTCAAGATACCACGCAAATCGGCCATCGTACGCGGTGTACCACCCGGTGAAGATGCATGGACAGACTGCCTGCCCCGCTCTTCGTTGACTTCCTTCGTCAAGATACGTTGGATCTTATCTTTCACATTAAAACTCTGAAGACGGATCATTTCCAAAATGGCATTCGCCATTTTATCTTCGTTTTCAAATGATAGTGCAGTTGACATACTTGTTTTTCTGGTTTCTTGCAAATATAAACAAAGCCGGATAAACAAAAAACTGAAAATGCGTTTTTAACGTTTCTGTGATACTTCACCACAGAGGGCACAGAGTTTCACGGAGGGAGAATTTATTTTTCACCACAGATTACTCTGATTAGCACAGAATAAATCTGCGGTCATCTGTTCCATCCGTGTCATCCGTGTGCCATCGTTTCACCACAGAGGACACAGAGGGACACGGAGGACAATCAGCTCACGAAAGGATTATCTTACTACCCAATTTTCCAATTCTATAAGTGTATCAGAATGTTGCTGTCCAACAAATATCTTTTATTCATACGACAACGGCTTGCGAATGGTTGAGTTTTGCTTGATTGTAGCCATTATTTCATCGGCTGATTCCTCACCTTCCCATGCACCGCAATATTTATCAAGTACCGTACGGGTGAGGGATTTTTCCTGAGCCTCAGCCTTTTCGTGAAGCACGGAAGCCGTCAGACGAGTGGCCAAGCGCAATTTAATGTTGTCACTGAGATCTTTCAGCATATTCCAATACTTGTCTACAATCTGCAAATCAAGCGCGTCTCTATAAGGATATCCTTCCATAAATCTATCTTTTCAGCAAATTAAGCGATTTCCCGGCAAATAAACAAGGATTATCCGAAATTTCAGTGCCGGATGTGACACCCTGACACTTCACCACAGAGAACACAGAGTTTCACAGAGGGAGAATATTTTTCACCACGGAGGACACAGATGAACACGGATTAAAATTCAGGAGACTCACCGGCACGCAGTTCAGACAGCATTTCATCGACAACGTATAAATCACCCATCAGATAAAGATAATCATTGGCGTTGTGCAACCGAAGACTTGTTTCGGAAGTATAAAACAAATCCAAGGCACGTTCCGGTGAAATGTTCAGACGCCTGGCAATCAGCGTCACCACACGCCCCACTTTATTCCACATTAAAATATCGCTCAACATAACATTCTTATATCCGGGTAAAATTCACAAATCTCAAACAACGATCAATCAAACGTTGATTCAGCAAACAAATTTGGTTATTGGGGACTAAAAAAGTCAATCGCTTCAAAGCCTCTTCCACTCCCATCAGCCCGGCTATATACGATTCTACCGTATCAACCACCCGATCGTCGGCAACTCCTCCTTCAATCCAATCATACCCCTTCCACAATTGCCTGCCTTTCCGGTTTCCTGCAATAAAATCAAGCCAATCCTTATCGTATTTTTCAAAAACAAGACATTTATATTCTTTCAATGCAGTGTCTCTATCCAGCTGATATTCATTCAAAACCGGAGGCTGTTGTCGACGGTCAGCCATACGGGATGCCCACTCACAAGCTTGCTTCCTATGGACAGTGACATAAAATCCTTGCCCAAAATCCAGCCCTGCTCTTCCAATGCCTGCCAAGGGCTCCTTGACGACAACCGTACCACCATGATACACTTTCATACCGGTACCTCCTGCTTTTCTGCTTTCTCCCATTGCAGCAGGCAACCTGCTATATCTTCCGTAATATTTTCACGACTTTCGGCATGTATAGCTTCATAATGCTTCAGAATATAGCCTTCTATCAAATTAACGCGCTTCATCCGTCTGTAAACTTCATCCGGAGGAAGATTCCATTCCTTTGCTATACTTTCAATGCAAGAAGCGACAAATATCATTCTGTCTTCAATATTTCGTTGAGTCATAACACCATTTCCTTGTAAACGCATACTGCAAATTAAGCGATTTTCCGGCAGATAAACAAGGATAATCCGAAATTTCAGTGCCGGATGTGACACCCTGCATTCACCACAGAGGGCACAGAGTTTCACAGAGGGAGAATATTTTCACCACGGATTACACGGATGAACACTGATTCAACGAGTGAAGAGCCACCTGTGTGTGACACCCTGCCACCCTATAAACACACTCTTACGCGCGCGGGGGAGAGCAACTGTTAATGTGAATTAACTTAACAGTCAGCAGGGAAGTCGTTTTTCTCTATAGAAGTTTGTATTTTAGGTGACAGGGTGTCACAAACCGTCCAAGCAGGGACCGGACAAAGCCGGTCCTGCAACACGACGGCATCAGCCGTTAAGACGAGCCCGACGGTCGGCTTCCAGACTGACGTACAGCCCGGTGAGGAAACGCTCCATCGGAAGAATCGTGCTGTGACGACAGGCTTCCAGATAGATGTGAAGAATGGCGTAATAAGCATACAGATGCTTTTCTACCCTTTTTTTACGTTCTCAACGGTGGTCTTGGACATATGGGCACGACGGGCCAAAGCGGCCTCGCTCAACAGACGTCCGTCGACCGGCACGACGTACTGCAACTCCGCGATGTAGGCGCCCAAATGAGGGCACTGATATTGTATCTTTTTCATTATAGTCTGTTTATGTTCAATGATTGAAAAATACATCGCGCGTAACAGCTCTGCTAAAATTCTATAAAAACGTTAATATTAGCGGCTTCCGGTACGGATATGTGCGTACCACCACTTTTGGAAGTTCCAACAGAAATCCGCTTCTTTGCCTGCGAACTCACCACAGAGGACACAGAGTTTCACAAAGGAATTATTATCTTAAAATGACATACCATGAAAAAAATCATTCTCAACCTGTTCAAGGGCTACAGGGACATGGAGCCCACTGAAACCACTCTGGAACATATCGTGAAACTGATCCGACAGGATGCGGAAACAGCCGTTCACACCGAAAAACATCGCCACTACCTGAAACGGCAGGAACCGGCAGCAGCAGCCCGGGAGAAGGCGACCTGTCTCTGCTTCGCCGTATCGGTGCACTTCGAGGGCGGAAAGCGCAAGGAGCACATCGACGGCTGGACGCACCTGTGTCTGGCGGACCTGGACCACATCGCGCCCGAACGGATGGCGGATTGCCTGCGCCGGGTGCGCGAGGACCCGCATACGCTGCTGGCCTATACCACCATCAGCGGGGAGGGGCTGCGCATCATCGCGGCCTACGAGGCAGCCGATGACTACACACCACGCTCGGAACAGGAACTGCACGTGCTGGCCTTCCGGCAAATGAACGAACACTACGCCCGACTGACGGGACAGGCCTGCGACGAGAAGTGCAAGAACTGCACCCGGCTAAGCGGACTGGCGCACGACCCGGAGGCGTACTTCCAACCGGAGGCGACGCCGTTTGTCATCGCAAAGCCACGGCCGGAGGAACATCCGGCCCGACAGAAGGCACAGCGGATGAAGCTGCGCCGCATGGTGGAGGCGGCGGAGCAGGTGCTGACCGACGAGGGTGTGGCCTACACGGAGCACCACCACAACGAATACATCATGCGCATGGGCTACCTGCTCAACGCCTACGGGGCGGAACAGGAGGCGGTGACCGACTGGGCGGTGAAGCGCTTTGCCGACTACCACGGCGACGTGGCGGGCATCGTACGCTCGTGCTACCAGCGCACCGACGAACACGCCACGCATGCCTTGCCGCGACGGAAGCGGCAGCCGGACGAACCGGCGGAAAGCGGCGGACGGGTCACGGTGGACGACATCGAAGCGTTCCTGAACCGGCAGGGACGCTTCCGCAAGAACACGGTGACCGGCAAATATGAGTTCGCTCCCGAAGGAACGGATGATTTCAAGGACCTGACGGACCGCGAGGTGAACTCGATGTGGCGACGACTGTGCAAGGAGTCGGGCCCGGCACGCAAAACGGACGTGCAGACGGTGATCGAGTCGGACTTCGTGCCGCTCTACAACCCCTTTCGCGAATACGTGAACGCCCTGCCCCCGTGGGACGGAACGACCGACCACATCGGACGGCTGGCCGCGCAGGTACACGTCAAGGAAGATGGCGAGCTCTTTGTCCGCTTCTTCAAGAAATGGCTCGTGGCGATGCTGGCCGCCCTGCTCGAAGAGGAGACGGTGAACCACGAGATACTGGTGCTCATCGGCCGCCAGGGCATCTACAAGACCACCTGGCTGAACAACCTGCTGCCGCCTGCCCTGCGCCGCTACTTCTACCTGAAGTCGAACAGCCGCAACATCACGCGCGACGACCTGCTGACGCTCTCGGAATTCGCCCTGGTGTGTCTCGAAGAGCTGGACGAGATGGAGAGCAAGGAGCTGAACCAGCTGAAGGCGCTCACCACCATGCGCCACGTGAACGAACGCGCGGCGTATGCCCGCTACAAGGAGATGCGGCCCCACATTGCCAGCTTCTGCGGCACAAGCAACAACCGCCAGTTCCTGAACGACCTGAGCGGGAACCGCCGCTGGATGCCTTTCGAGGTGGAGAGCATCGACAGCCCCTATGACCATGCGCCGGACTATGCGGAGATCTTCGCCCAGGCGTATGCGCTGACGCGGAACGGCTTCGCCTACTGGCTGGACGACGAGGAGGTGAAGACGCTGAACCGGCACAACCGCCAGTTCGAAGTGCCCTGCCTGGAGCAGGAACTGATCCTGACGCACTACCGCCGCCCGATGGAGGACGAAACGTGTATCTTCGTGACGAACGCACAGATACTGGCGCGCATCAACGTGGGCCTGCGCCAAGGGCTGAGCACGGTGAAGATCGGGATGGTGATGTCGCAGGCGGGATTCCAGCAGGTCCGCGTGGCGGGCAAGCGGGGCTACCGCGTCGTCGAGCTGACGGGCGACGAAATCTACCGGAACCAGCAGGCAATGGGAAGATTTGCTTAATGGATAATTGAAAATGGATAATTGAGAATGAATAGTTATCCATTTTTTATTATCCATTATCAATTTTCTAAAGTCCCTCTTTAGCGCGCTAAAGTCCATAGTTAGCGAGCTAAAGAGGGACTTTACATTCCCCATTATCCATTCTCCATTTTCAATTCTCCATTCTCCATTATCAATCCCCTAAGGTTCCCCGATCGCCTCGACAATCATGCGGACATGCACGGGCATGTAGACACGGCTGCGGGGATGGCAACCGGCGGCTTGCAGACGTTCGCGTAAGTGGGGATAGAAGTCGATCCACTCCTGCAGTTTGCGGTAGGCCGTCTGCGGATTGAGGCCGGGGAAATAGAACTGGGCCAGCTCGGTGCGGCCGTATGCGCGGATAGTGAATGTTTCCATAGATTTCGTGTTGGTCTTTACGGACGTAAAGATACTGAAAATCAGTGGAAACGCCATGCGCAAAAGCGGCAATAATCAACAATAATCTACGATAATCAACATTTACCTACACTTACCTACCCTAACCTACAGTTATGGATTTTTCGCGTGGCGGAGGTGGTATCTTTGTATCGTTCACCACGGAAGGAACTGAGTTTTTCACCACAGATTACACGGATTACACGGATTAGCTCAAATATAGTACTTAAAAATAATTTGTGTAAATCTGCGTAATCTGTGGTTCAGAAAATACATTGTGAAACTCTGTAGTGAGCATCAGCTTTTATTTATTAACTTTTAATTTTTAATTCTTATCTATGATTACTTACAGAAAAATTCAAATTGTGGGCGAGAACCATCCGTGCAACGGACTGTGGTACGCACGCCCGGTGATTAACGAAACGCTGGACATCGAATTGCTGTCCCGTCACATGTCGAAACACAACACGCCGTTCTCGCCGGGCGTGATCAAAGGCGTCCTGGCAGACATGGTGACCTGCATCAAGGAGCTGATCCTGGACGGCAAGAACGTGAAGCTGGACGACCTGGCTATCTTCTCGGTGGGCATCATCAGCGACCACGGGGCCGCGAGCGCGGCAGAGTTCAAGGTGTCGGAACACGTGGCAGGACTGAAGCTGCGCGCACGTGCCACCGGCGAACTGAGCAACGCGAAAATCAACCTGGAGGCGACGCTGCGCGAACAGAACGAGTACTACCTGGGCGACGGCACCGCGGTGACTCCTACCCCCGGCGGCGGAGGTGAGGACGAGGAAGAAGGAGGAAGTCCGCTGTAATAATGGAAAATGGAGAATGGATAATGGAAAATGAAATACACTAATTATCCATTCTCAATTATCAATTATCAATTTTCAATTCTCAATTATGAAGAAGAAATCAGTCTGGAGCATTGTGCTCAAAGCAATTGTGGCCGTGGCTACTGCCCTGGCCGGCGTATTCGGAATCTCATCGTGTATAGGCGGATGAGGACCGTGACCCTGATCGTCGTTCATTGCTCTGCCACCCGCGAGGGGCAGAGCTTTGACTTTGAACAGTGCCGCCGCGACCACATCCGGCACCGGCGCTTCCGCGACATCGGCTACCACTTCTACCTGACGCGCGACGGCGAGATACACCGCGGACGGCCGCTGGAACAGGTGGGAGCCCACTGCCGGAACCACAACCGCCACAGCATAGGCGTCTGCTACGAAGGCGGACTGGATCGCCAGGGACAACCGAAGGATACGCGGACACTGGAACAGAAGGCGAGCCTCGTGGCGCTGCTGCGCGAGCTGAAGCGGATGTTTCCGCAGGCGCTCATCGTGGGGCATCACGACCTGAATCCGATGAAGGCATGCCCGTGTTTCGAGGCTACTAAAGAATACTTATTTTAATGGAGAATGGAAAATTGAAAATGATCTGTGCAGACGAATTTAATTTTCCATTCCCAATTTTCAATTATCAATTTTCAATTATCAATTATCAATTGCCTTCCGCTTCTTGATGAGATAGTCCCACCACAGGTGCAGGGCCACCCAGACGATGATGTCGACCATGAGCAGCAGGGTGCTGTTGACGTAGGCCACCAGCAGGATGTTGACCAGGCAGAAGAGGCAGGCCATAGACACCAGGCTGACCATGGCACGACGGGGAGTCAGGCCGATGGCAAGCAGCTTATGATGGATATGATTCTTGTCGGGCTCGAAGGGGTTGCGGCCATTGCGCAGGCGGTAGAGCACCACCCTGATGACGTCGAACGCAGGCAGCAGCAGGGTGCTGAAGGCGATGAAGAAGGCGTCGTTCGAAGAGATGACCACCGACGGGGCATACTGGCAATACTTGATGGCCAGGAAACAGAGGGTATAGCCCAGCGTCAGGCTGCCCGTATCGCCCATGAAGATCTTGCGGGCGCGGTCGGCATTACCGAAAACGTTGTAATAGAAGAAGGGAACGAGGACGCCGAAGGTGGCAGCCGAAAGCATGGCATAGCTCCACAGCCCTTTCTCGATGAACAGGCCGGTGAAAATGAGCAAGGCTACCCCGCTCAGACCGGACGCCAGTCCGTCGATACCGTCGATGAGGTTGATGGCATTGGTGATGAACACCACCGTGAAAATGGTAAAGGGAACGGCGACGAAGTCAGGCAGCTGATGGATGCCCAACAGACCGTAGAGGTCGTTGATGCACAGGCCGGCCAGCGGGAACAGGCAGGCACAGAAGATCTGTACCAGGAACTTCTGGCGATAGCGGACACCGACCAGGTCGTCGGCGATGCCTACCAGGTAGAGCATGGTCATGCCGCAAACGAAGAGGAGCATCTCGGGAAGGAGATGCTGCGCATACGTCGCTGCAAACGTGTCACCGCCCAGCACGCGGACGGCAAACACCAGGGCGTAGGCGAAGAGGATCGTCGGAAAGAACGACACACCGCCCAGGCGCGGAATGGCCTGCGTGTGTATTTTCCGCTCATCGGGAACATCGAACAGCCGCTTCCGGATGGAGATCAGGAGGATGCGCGGGATGATCATCCGTGCACTCAGGGCTGCCAGCAAAAATGTTGCAAAAATGAATAAATAATCCACGTCAGTTTAGTTTAGTTATCTTAATCGAGGTTTCTTAAATGAATTTATCTTGTTTTGTCAGTTTGTTTGTCGGAGGAGTCTTTCGGTTCGGGTCTGCCGGATCTAGGAAGTGGCAGAACCACGCTCCAGTGTCCGGTGCCACGACCGGTAGCGGTCCGCCGAATAGGGCCGGACGGAGAACACCTTGTAGGCAGGCTGGTCGGTACGCAGGATGTGCAGCCGCACGAAAGATTGCAGCTGGGCATCGGTGACGGACGCCATGACCACCGGGAAGGGATAGACCGCAAACCGGAAAAGGGTGGTCTCGCACGAAGGCATGAGCTGGCACAACTGGTAGGCCGACTGTTCGAAAGCGACCCAATAGTCGCCTGCACCATAGAGGTGGACGGAGCTGCGGTTGGTACGCTCGCGCTCCATGATGGCGTCGAAATGGCCGGTCAGCAGGGCTGCCAGGGGATGGACGGAAGACATTTAATTAATGGAAAATGGAGAATGGAGAATGAAGGAATGACAGATGTTCATTATCAATTTTCAATTCTCAATTATCAATTATCAATTAAATTTAGTGCCCCAGCACCCGATCGTAGTCGTCGAGGCACTGGAGAAGACGGAGTTTGCTTTTCTTGAGGCCGGACTGCTGGCGCCAGGGAGCCAGGAGTTCGTGGGCCTGTTCGTAGTAGATGCTGCTGTCGGTGCAGCCGTAGAGGGTGACGAGCAGGAGGGCGCGCGACTGTTCCGCCTTGATGAGGGGCAGAAAGGTGCGGGCTACGCTCAACAGCTCGCGGCACTCGTCCACCTGGCCCAGAATGACACGGGCCGGCAGCAGAAGGGCGTAGAGCTTGCAACGCAGGACGTCGGTGTCCAGACGGAGGCCGGCGTAAAGGCGCAGAACCTCGGCAGCCAGGGCACGGTCGGCATCGGTGACGCCCTGGGAGCTGTGATAGCGACAGAGGGCCTGGTGGAGGCCGGCACTGTAGCGGTCGTTGTCCAGGCGGGTGTAGACGTGCTTGCCGTCGGCGTTCAGGCTGATGACTTCGTACTGGCCGGGACGGACATGAAGCAGGGGCACCCACATCCAGTTGTCCACACAGACCACGACATCCTTACGGCCGGCACCGGGCTGGATGACCACTTCGGCTTCGGCGCCCTGGAAACGTCCTTCGGTGATGCGCACGCGGTCGCCCTTGCGCAGCTTGTCCGGCTGGGGCACGTAGACGGGAAGCACGTCGCTGTAGGAACGTGCCACCCAACGGAGGTTGGCCATGGCGGCATCGGACAAGTAGGGATAGTGGCTGCCGCGGCTGTCGCGCACACGGGGCAGGAAGTTGTATTGGGGCAGCTGCCGCTTGAGACGAAAAATCTCGACTTCGGAAGCATGGATGAACACGTAGTTGTAGAGCAGCGGACGCTCGGTGCTGACCAGCTCGCCACGAGACTCGCGCACTTCCACGTAGGAAGGGGCAAAAAATTCGAACACGGGTTCGCCTTCCTGCACACGGCGGTCGAGTTCTTCCTGAAGTCCGCAGGCCGGCCCGCGGTGGCAGGAAGGAAGCGAAAGCACATACCAGCGGACCTGGCGTCCGTTGCGCATGCCGTCCAACATTTCGGGGGTAGCAATCAGGGGCTTCACTTCGCTCATAGGTGTTCCTCGGCCATATCAACAAGATTTATATCTTGCTGAAAAACAACAATTTACACGTTTACTGCCGTGTATTACTGAAAATTTCCGGGCAATGGTTCTCTTCGTTATCATTCAAAGATTTTCATTCACCGACAGGGCTTTTCAACGCTGCTTTTTCCTCGCACAACGCCCTTTTTTCAGGCACTTCTCTTCCTAAGAGAAGGATTCATTGTGCAAAGATGGGGATAATTCCCCAAACAGCCAAACAAATAAAGGAATATAAATGTTTAAACTTTCGGAATTTACTACACACATTTTGCTGATTTGTTGAGCGAAACAGATTGAAAAAGGGGCAACAGATACTTGGAGCGCCAAGGTCTGAACATGCCTTCCTTCTCTTAGGAAGAGAAAGACCCCCTACTCTACAAATCCACCTCATTTATTTTGTCAAAATTCCGCTCTTTACGAGAAATATATAACCGAGATATTTACAGATAAGCATCAGAACAGCCTGTTTAAATCCATCGTAAAAAAGTCCTCCGGAGTTATTCCCCCTTCACCGATAATGAATGATGCTTTCGGATGAAAAAGCACCTTGAACTTTTCCAATCCTTCAGTTCTTTTCTCCGCATTACTTTTGATTTCGATTGCTATCACAGACCCTTTCTTTCTAAGAACAAAATCCACTTCATCATTGCGTTCGCGCCAATAAAACACCTCGAAACGGTGAATAAAAGCTTGATTAACAAGATAGGCTCCGATACCGGATTCAAAAATATGTCCCCATGTTTTACGGTCGAGTATGGCCTGCTCGAACGAAAACGGACTAAACACCATTTTCAAAGCGACGCTTAATAACCTGATATTCTGACCTTTTATACATAGGATTACATTTTACGCAGTGGAATGAGTATTTTTACGCAGTACAAATATAAACATTCTTTGCAGGAAATAAAAGAATAACACAATTTTGATTTGACTCCTTACAAACAGCCTTTTGTACTTCGAGGTACGGAATGGCACGGCGGGAATGAGTCTGCCAAACACCGTGCAATCCGCACCACCCAAAGACTCGGCCGGAAAGACGGAAATCAGAGGTTCCTACCGCTTACATCCAGCGCTTTAAGGATGTCGCGGTTGGCACAGTCGACCGCCGACGTATCCAGTGAAGCCAGGTAGATGCGGGTGGTATGCTCGGAATGATGGCCCAGGGCACGACTGATGACAGACATGGAGACACGCTTGTCCCAGGCAATGCTGGCCCAGGCATGACGTGCCACATAGGTGGTGAGCGGCATGTCGAGCCCCAGACGGGCACCCAGCTCCTTGAGGCGGAGATTGACCTGATGGGAGGCGCTGAGATACTGGTTGCGGTCGTCGCGCGAGACGTCGCGGATGATGGGGAGCAGGTAGGGAGTGTCGGCCGTGTCGTACTTGTCGACAATGTCCTGCATGGGGCGCTCCCACCGGACGGACAGGAACTGGCGGGTCTTGTGGCGGTAGTAGGAAAGGAAACCGCCGCGCAGGTCTTTCTTCTTCAGGTAGGCCATGTCGACAAAAGACATGCCACGAGTGTAGAAGCTGAACATGAAGAGGTCGCGGGCATAGTCGAGACGGGGATCGAGACTGAGGTCCAGGTTGCGGATGCGGCCGATGACCTGCAGGGGGACGGCACGCTTGACCGTGCGGTCGATGCCGGTATAGACACGGCGGAAGGGATAGCACTGGACTGTCAGGCCGTCTTCGACGGCACGGTTGTAGATGGCGCGCAGGTTGCGCATGTAGTAGGAAGAGGTGTTGGGACAGATGCCCTCCCGGCGCAGGTAGCCTTCGTAGGCCGTCATGAGGTCGGCGTCTATCTTGTCCAAAGACACGTCGACATCGTCGCGGAAACGCATGAAGCTGTTGAACGACGTGAGGTAGGACTCGGCCGTGCGGCAACGGTCCGAAAGACGCAGACGGCCGATCAGGCCCAACGTATAGTCCCTGAAGCTTTCGGAAAGAGGCGTCCCCTTCCCGATCCGGGGAGAGGACGGATGGATTTTTAGTTTTACAATTGTCATAAATCAATAATTCAAGTTAGATACGGAAGCTTAAATTATTAATTTATTCCACGTAAACCATCAGTTTCTTACCACTCAATGAACTTACCGCGCTCACGACGCTTCTGGAGCTCGGCCTTGAGGAAGCGCTGGCGGTCCTTGGCGATGTAGCGGCGGGCGAAAATATTGGGGACGGCTACCCCCAGGGAAATGCAGAGGATGATGAGCGAAGCGTTGATGCCATTGGAAACGACGGTGGTGACCTCGCCCACGATGCCGTTCATATTGATGAGCGCCACCAGCGAACGGTACATCAGCACACCGGGGATCATAGGGATGACGGAAGGAATGGTGAGCACGTGGTTGGGGACATGGAACCAGTGGACGGCCTTCACGGCCACCAGGCTAACCACCAGAGCGCCCATAAAGGAGCCGACTACCGGACCGAAGCCCAGCTCGAAGTTGACGAAATTGCGCGTGCAGACGGCCAGCATGCCACCGATAGCCACCACCCAGAGCAGGCGGCGCTGGATGTTGAAGATCATGGAGAAGCCCATGGCCGAAATAGCGGCGGCAACGGCATAGACCCAATAGGAATCGTGGGGCACGATGCTCAGCTCGCTGAACTTGCGGTCGATGACCACGTCTTCCATCACCAGGAGCCGCATGGCCAGCACGATGCCGAAAGCCATGGCCACTACCATCAGGGCGGTGTTGACAGCACGGACGATGCCGACCTGGATATAATTGTCGATCATGTCGTCCACAAAATTGATGAGCGGAACGCCGGGCACGATGAACAGGGCACAGGCCAGCAAGGGATGATAGGGAGTCTGCGAAAGGCCGGTGAACGTGGTGACGTAGGCCAGACAGGTGGAGATAAAGGCCGCAATGGCAATACTCATGTACAGATTGATGCCGAACTCGATGCAACGGGCACGCACGCGGAAACCGGCAAAGGCACAGATGGAGGCAAACAGGAAAGCAATCCAATCGCCACCGAACAGCTTGCAGAAACCGCCGCAGGCAAAGCCGGCGCCGATGGCCACGACATAAGGCAGGTAATTGCGCTTCTTGGTGCGGATGCGTTCCAGCTCTTCCTCGTAGCGGTCGAGCGAATAGTCGTTCTCGATGGCACGCCAGGAAAGCTTGCTGATCTCGGAGATGGCAGTCATGTTGATGCCATGCTTCTCGCACTTCTGAAACTTGGAGAACGAATGGGAGCCGTCGCTGACGTTGACCATCAGCATGGTGTAGCTCACATCAATGTGGAGCTTCTCTTCGGGGAGGCCCAGGTAGGCAGCCACACGGTTCATGTTACGCACGATACGGTTGGTATCGGCAGCACTCTCTACTAATAATTTTCCGGTACGAAGCAACAAGTCGAGCTTTCGTCTCAACAAGGCCACTTCTTGATCAGTTAACGCTTTAGCCATCTTCCAGTAACAGTTGTGATTTTCGGGGTGCAAAGATAGTGCAAACCGAGCGCACTGCAAAAGGATAAGCTTGCTTATTTTTTTGCAGAGCCGAGGTGCAGCCTATCTTATTGAAAGATAGTGCAAACCGAGCGCATTACCAAAAAAATAAGCAAGCTTATCCTTTTGATATGCGCCCGGTTTGCAATACATCATCAGAACTGCGTCAAATCCAGATCGGTCACTCCGACCAGATTGGGCAAAGAAACTTCTTCCGCTCCCAACAGCTCGACAGACACGGTGTGGGAACCTTCGGTCTGATAGGTATGAACGGCTTCTTCCTGATAGACCTCTTCCTGTCCGTCGCCCCACGAGATGTGTCCATAGTTGAAATAGGGACCGGTGATGGACGGGATGCTGAACGTCCGGTTGGTGTGGACAATGCGCAGCCAGCCCTTGTCCTGACGTCCGGGCTGTATGACCTTGACCGACTGGGAGAGCTCACCCGCCGTAAACGAAATGACGGCTTCGCGCGGCTCCAGGCCGGGATTGGTATCGACGACGAAGCGTAAAGGCACTTCCGCAAGTCCACGGGTGGAAGCAGCCTGACGGATCCATTCGGCAGAAAGCGAAACCTGGAAATCGACATTCGTATTGACCGAGAAATCGAGCGTGCCTCCCAGGGCGTCGACCGTATATTCTTCCTGCGCCACCAGGATGGCATTTTTCTGTACCTGCGTGATGGTCACCGTATCGGCCAGTCCCAGCTCTTCGTTGAAGAAGGCGACCCGTGCCGAACGATAATCATAATCTTCGTTTGGAGCAACCTCGAACCGCCGCGTATAGGTAGAGAACGAACGGGTAACCGCCTCGCTCAGCCAAGCGACATCGTCGAGCATACGCATCTGGAAAGGCACATTGCTGCGAAGCTCTACGGCCACCACGCCTCCTTCGCTGCCCACCGTATATTCGTCTTGCGTAAGCATTACTCCGGGTTGCTCGCCGGCCTGATAGACGGTAACGGTTTCGGACAGCTCGCCACTGCGGATCACGATTTTCCCTTCGCGTTTGTCGAACGACTCGTTGGCAGCGGCCGTGAAGCGGAGCTGGGTGGACGTCATCGAACGCGTCTGGACGGCGCTCAGCCATTCGGCTGCTGCCTCGTCTACCTCACAGTCGAAAGCGATATTCGCCTTGACTTCGACCGTCACTTCTCCACCTTCCGCACCCACTTCCACACGGTTGGAAGTGACGGTCAGAGCGTCTTTCTGTTTCTGCACAAAGGTCATGCGGGCCGTTGTCGTTCCCGACTTCAGAATCAGCGTGGCATTCCGTTCGTCCGGCGTTTCGTTGGCAGTGACGGTCAGTGTGACCACCGAAGACGTGGCATCGCCCCGGGCGGGAGTGACACTGCACCAGTCCTGATCGACCTCGGCTGTCCATGCCGCCGTGGAAGTGAAATGTACATCGGCCTGGCCACCGGCCGTTTCGAACACAAGTTGCTGGTCCTTGTCGAAGGTGAGGACGGGAACTTCGGGCTGCCCGTTCTCAGGATCGTCCGAACAAGCCGACAGCAGAAAGACTGCCGACCAGAGGATCGCTATAATCAGATGTATGTTCAGTTTCATATTCCTTAGATTTATGTATGTTCGTTTTCTTTGACTTATTCGGCAACATTGGCGACGGAGAAATTCAGCGTCTTCCGGTCGTCTCCCTTCTGCAGCGTCAGGGAATAGGTACCGTCGGGAAGCAGGGAGGTGTCGACGGTTATTTCATTTCCCTGGATCTGGCACTTGTCGCTACAGTCGCTGCCACCGGAGGAACGCAAGGAAACAGAGACACCGTCTTTTACCAGAAGCCTCAACAGACGGCTCTTCTTGTTGTAGGTGAGCTGAGTGGTCTCCTCGATGGAGTATTCATCGGCAATCAGCAGATCCCATACGCAACCATCCTCATCGTTTCCCTTGATGAGCGTCCATTCGGGAGTGTTCGCACTACGATAGTAGCCCCGGATGCGGTAACCGGGGAGAACTAGAGTATTAATAGTGACATTTCCTATAGAAGGACAAAAATACTGTGATGCTAACCAATCAGAAACACTCATGGTATACAACTCTTCTATGATATTCCCCTCCTTGTCCGCTACCGCAAACATCAGTTCACCTGTAAACGTTCCAGAACCGCTATTTTTCATGCACCCTGAGTATAAATCGAAAGGTCTACCCGACACAACTGATTCATCTACAATCAATCCACAAAGATCTTGTTCATTAAACCTTTCACCGTAACGCAACTCTTCAAAATATGCGCCTCCGTCATCTTTTTGAATGCCAATCACTGCATCCTGATACATGTTGTAACCGCCCTCTGAGCCACCAGACCCTTGCCCTTCAGGATCGAGAACCGTCAAAAGAAAATATCCGTCACAATAGCCGCCCCAACCCCAGTTGACACGGTAGTAGTTCTGATCGGTATAGCCATCCAGTACGAAAGCATGTCCGGCATTATCATTAAATCCCGAATAGATAACCGGCCGGTTACTTTCCAGCTCGCCTTGCATCAAGGAATTCCACTCGGACGTAGTATAACCATTACGTGATATAGTACGTACCCTCTTGTCATATCCCATATAGGTTGTCAGACCGGCCGGAATATAAAAAGTGGAAGCACCTGTTCCAGAACTGCCGACAGGACCATAGTCGGAAAAAATCATCCATCCACAATCGCGCATCAACACAGCCACCGCATTGGCTTCCGCCTGTGAATATCCCATATAAGGATATTCTAAAGGCATATTCTTCCAATCATAAGTATGTCCTAAAGGAAGCTCCGGCAATACTTCACCACGAAGAATTTTATACCCGGGCAAAGTTCCTACTCCTTTTTCAGGCCACTGATGGTAACGCATCACAATAGCCACAGCCGTAGCTGTACAACCTGTATAAGTAGATTCTCCCCCCACAATGGGACAAAGTAAATTGTATGGCTCCATTTGATTCCACTTGGCTGTCTCCAATTCGACTACCGGAGTGCCGACTTCAACCTGACTCCAGGCACGGGTAACAACAGACTCGGCCTTTGCTCCGCTACGCCGCGCTTCGTTCACCTCGTCACGCATGTACTCCAACCATGCCTTCAGATTGGCCGGAAGATTGTCTTTCGAAAACTCGTGTTCGAAAGAATAGCCCAGGACAGGCATGGCTACATCGTCGCCCGCCACAATGACAAAACCGGGGCCTCCGGTATTGTCGAAAACATAGTACGCCGGACTCTGGACAGACGACCGGGTAACCAGGTCTTCGCTATGAAAAACCATCTGCAACGACGGGATGCCGCCACGGGTAACGGGCGCCGACTGCCAGAACGAAACAGCTATCTGCCGGGCCTGGTCTTCGGTGACATTCCCGGCCAGCACGATCCCTGAAAAGAATAGGAACCACAAGAAAAAAAAGCGTTTCATAGAATGACTTGTATTAATAAGGTTTCACAAAAATATCCTTACTACAAAGGTAGTAAAAAATCAGGAAGTTCCCAGGGAACTATTTGTTTTTGTAGAACTTTCTGTTCAATTTTCCGTTATAGGTGCGCTCTACCCTGTCGGCCTGCGCATACAAAAAGGGAATTTTATAGGATTCCAAACGGGTTTTCAGATACTTGACCAGGGCTTTCTGATCGAGAGGGCGACTGGCCTGTGTGACATAGATGAGCTTTAATACATTGCCCACCACCGGATGGTCGGCACAGACACAAATGCAATCGGTAATGTCCGGATAGGCCATCGCCACATTTTCGACTTCAATCGGCGAGATCTTGTAGCCGCCCACATTGATGACATCGTCTGCACGACCTTCCAGCCTGAGACGGCCCTGCTCGTCCACGTATCCTAAATCGGAGGTATAGAGCGTATGATCGCGCAAAACGGTACCCGTCAGCGACGGATCGCCCAAGTATCCGCTCATCAGCATCGGACCGCGACAGGCAATCGTCCCCTCCGGCGTAATGACAACAGAAGCATGGCGCATGGGCTTTCCCAAACAGCCGGGTATGCACCCGTCATGGCAATAATCGTGCGTCGAAATAATGCCTGTCTCGGTAGACGCATAGGTGTTGTAAAGCCGGGTCGAAGGCAGGATGCCGCACAGCTGCTCCATGTCGCTCTGTGCCATCGGAGCCGCTCCCGTCTCAATAAAATCGATCTTGGAAGCATACTCATGCAACTTGTTCTTGCCAAACTGCATCAGTATACGCAGGCTTGCGGGAACCAAAAAGGTAGCAAACTTGCGACACGGATAATCGAGCGCAGCGAAAAAGGCGTTGATATCCTTGATGCCTTCGGTGATAAGGATGGTTCCGCCCACTACAATCATGGGCCATATTTTGGAAAGACTTCCGATATGATTGAGCGGACCGCTGATGACAAACGTTACATCTTGGTCAAAACCCTGGGCACCTATCAAATTCTCGGCATTGGCCAAGATGGCAGTGTGGCTCAGCATCACTCCCTTCTGGTTTCCGGTAGTGCCTGTGGTGAACAGGATATCGGCAATGTCGTCGGGGATGGGATTTCCGGCAACCACAGACTCGATCTCGGAGAAACGGATTTCCGGAATGTCTTTTTCCAAAGGAACAATCGCCCTGTCGGCCATGTGAGCCGCAAAATACGTAACGAGAAAATCGATCGACTGAGAAGACCTGAGCACCAGCCCCTTCTGTCCACAACCGGCCAACGTCCGGGCACGCTCCTGGACCAGCGTACAGAGCCGGGCATACGTGATATGCTCGCTACCACAGACCACAGCCAGACGATCGCCAGCCGTCGTGGCATGCTGTAACAGATAATCCTCAATCCGCCTCATTGTTTCGCCGCCAGTTTATCTTCTACCATCTTGACAATAGCATCCAGATTCTTGAGATTTTTGGGAGTGGCATCCCGGGCTTCCAACTCGATGTCATACTCCTGAGACAATGTCATCAAAATGAGGGTAACGCCCAGCGAGTCCAGCTCACTAAACAAAAAATCAGAATCCAAATCGATAAGAGGAAGAATCCCCTCAAGAAGTTCACGAATACGCTGTTTCATAATTATTCTTTTTATTATTTACAGTTGAAACTTGCACCTTCACCACATCTTCCACACTGAACAAAGGCTTGTATGCACTGACCTTTGCAGCATTGGTTCCAGCTACAAAATTAATATTGACAGGCAAGTTCGTACATTGCTGATAAAGCATCTTCAGACGATCGGCACCAATGGCATAGACCGGCACATAGGGATGGACCAATGCAAACAGCAACGTAAAAACGCCTTCGGTATGATCGTCTATCAGGACATACGAATAGTCGTCGAAAGAGGTGTCAATCCAGGCTGAGAAATTGTGGAAACGCCTCAACAAATCCAAGGCATATCCTCTTTTCCCGACCCGGCCAAACAAGCCGGCTACGAGCTCGGCAAAGTAGTCCGTATCCTCCAGTTTCCGGCATAACTCTTCGTAGTACAACCGGTAATGGCGCCGGAACGCATTGGCCTGTTTACGGGTATCTGTATATATGGACTTGTCATCACACAATACGCGCTGACCGATCTCGACATACAACTTGGCCCGATTCTGGAAAGCCTTATGCGTAGGCAGCACATGGCCTGTCCCATGAATGTACAAAGGAAGAATGTCTGCCTGCAATATTTTGGCAATATGGAATGCTCCGGAATGGAAACGCAAGATGCGCCCATTCTGCGAACGCTCGCCTTCCGGGAAAAAAACGACTGTATAGCCACGGTCGATATGATACCTGCAATATTCTATCATTTCGTCCATCGTATAGCTGGTACAGGTGAACTCCGCCAAACGCAATACCGGCTTGACGATCGGGTTCTCCCATACCCGCTTGCCCGTAACGATCAGCAGTTTAGGAGAAAGAATGAGCAGGCACAACGGATCGATCAGAGACTGATGATTGCAAATGGCAATAGAGCCACGCTCGAAAGTCTCGTTGTATGGATTATGGATGTCACAAAACAACCACGGATGAAGGCGCAGATCGAGCTTGAAGACCTTATGCATGATCCGATGAAAGTCATCAAGCCTCCTTTCGCGCGTTCTTCCACACCAAGTCCAAAACGCCCCTCTTACCGTACCATAAATCACTCCCAGGATAAATACGACGGCTGCTATCGCCATCAGTACCACCCGACGAACGGTCAACGGTGCATCAAGAAACGGGTTACACCGATTGTTTATCATATTTATTCTTTGAATCTACAGGATTGGAATATATTCCCAGGAAAATATCACAAAGCAAATCCATCTCGCACGATTCAGCATAATTCTGAAGCTTGAGCAAATGCTTCATGTAGGCATCTTTCTGTTCACTGGTATAATATGCACCATACATCGTATTGCCAAACCTCAAGTCGTGGGCAATGTAGTTATTGGGAGTAAGGCGATAGGCCCGACAGATGCGTTCATCGAGAAGAGAAGCTACCTGACGGTTGAAGTCGCTGGTCGTAGCCTCGCTGAACTGCATCAAATCGTCTTTCGTCACCATATCGCAAAACTCAATATGTACCCGGCCTTTGGGCTGCATGATGCCTGTCAAGATACTGTTCAGATCTTCACCCGGCTTCTTCACATACTTGGTATTCTGAGAAGCATACAATTCGAGCGTCTTCAAAATGTCGCACGACTCCCACTCGTAGCTGACAGCAACCGGCACAATGTTCAGCTCGGCCAACGAATCGACCTTATTATCCGTCCGGCTCATGCCAAACATCTTAATGATGCCCTGATCGGTACGGTCGATCCCGTCTTTGGTACGTCCATTGCGCTGGGCAATCCATACAGACTCTTTCTTTTGCGTCAGCGTATAACGAATATATTCGCTCAAATGAAGCGAAGCACGATAAAAGTCGCGCGGATTGTTGCCCGGACGTTCTACCTTGAACATCTTGTTCGACTTACCGATATCGGTAACCAACTGGCCCTGCATGAGATTCGCGCCAAACGTAATCTCGGAAGTCTCGTGCCCGTTCATGTAAAGAATATACTGCAACAGACAGGCATCGAGCATGATATCACGATGGTTTGACACAAATAGATATTTCTTGGCCGGATCCAGTTTCTCGATTCCACCATAAGAAAACTCAGTAATACTACGGGCAATCACCTGCTCGTTGACGCAACGCATAACCTCGAGCTGAAAATCGCGCACGGTGCGATAGGAACGTATCTGATCGCGAACATCTTCGATATGCTCATGCGGATAAACATAAGAAGCCAGCAACGGAAAGGACCCGCTATCGGCAATACGCTGCATTGCCGCCGGTATCTCCTCTTCATAATAGGGACGGATATCGTCAAACTTAGCATCTCTTTCAACCATATTTCTTACTCGTTTTATTTATACAATTCTTTTATCCATTTCATAAACTCACTGCGCCACTGGCGGCACTCTGCCGTTCCCCGAACATTGGATGCTCCAAATCCATGCCCCCCTGTCTGATACTGGATGTATCGGTGAGGAATACCTTTACTCGTCAAAGCCGAATCAAGCAGCTCTGAATTATGGTACTTCACGACCGGATCGTCCTTGCAGTTCACCAGAAATACAGGAGGACAGTCTTCCGGAATATGACGCTCGACCGACAAGGAATCGCGCATCCTGCGACTGAACTTTCCCCATTCTCCAAGCAACGCCCTGCGCGAACGCTTATGCGTGACAGGATGGGACATGGAAACCACAGGATAGATGGGCGCCACAAAATCGGGACGCAACAACTCGGCATGGGAAATGCCCTGGCTTGCCAGAAAGTCTGTCGCATGAAAACAGGCTGCAGACATGACCAAATGACCACCCGCCGAAAAGCCCATCGCTCCTATCCTGGAGGGATCGATGTCATAGCGGTCGGCCTGCTCACGGAGCAACTGAATGGTGCGTTGGAGATCCTCAATCATATCGGGATGCTTATGGCCTCCAAATATCGCCCGGCTGTGGAAAATATAGGGGAATATGCCTTGAACCCTGTATTTCAACACGAACGCCGCAATGCCTTCTTTCTGAAGCCAACGGGCTACATCCGTTCCTTCGACCTCATAATCGTGCCAGCAATAGCTGCCACCCGGGCAGACGATCACCGCCAAACCGGCATACTGATTCGTCTGAGGAAGAAACGACTGAAGGGTCACACGACTACTGCCGACATCGGTCCCATCCCAAATATGAATGATCTCCTGTGCCAGCACCAACTGCCGCACGCAACCAACAAGAAGAGCAACAATAAAAATAATACGTTTCAACTTCTTATCTTTCGACTACCTTATGATCCAGTATATGTTTTATTTCTTCCAGACTCAACTGACGGTACCGATGCTGCAGATCTGCCTTGAAATCGACGACAAAATATTCTTCATCGTAAAATGACAATTTCGAGTTTGTATCGGGAGTACATTCTATATAGGTACAGTCATCGAGCACAAGCCCTTTTGCCTCACAGATCTGTTTGGCAAGCTTCTCGCCAGCATACGTCACACTTGTACCAGGATTGTCCTGATACAACTCTGTCACAATAATATAGGTATGGCCTTCCACCTGACGGATCTTCAAACCGCAAAGGGAAGGCATATCCCACTCACCTTTATAATTAAAGATTTCATCGTAATAATTGGGTGATACTTTCATACTATTTAAATCTTGATCATTAATTATTTACTACCAAATTATAATATCAAAAATCTACATCAAGTAATTTGGAAAGTTCTCGTATTCCTTTAATAACCGTCTGCACCGCATCATATTCCGCCTGATAAGAAGCCTCTTCAAAAGCTATCTGATGATCATATTCCTCAATCTCTGATTTCTTTTTTGTCTCCGCACGTTCTTTCTTCAAACTATTCAAACGTTGCCAATGAATCAGGTTAGAGGGGCCTTCGGACTTAGCTTCTCCACGTATCATTCGCCTATTCGTATAAAAATCAGATAAAGTATACCGATAACGACCATTCTTTACCTCGATGATACATGTAAAAGTCACCTGACTGGTGTGGCGCTCAAAAGTTGCTATTTCTCCAAACGGAACAGCAATCTTATAAAACTCTTTTCCAACAGGTAATTCTATCTCACAAGCCATTTTAGTAACCCCATCCAACTCTTCATCTACATCAGCCCGATAATTACGCTTTAATTCATATAGCCATTCTTTAAAAAGACCCTTGATCGTATCAGCAGAAAGACCACATTGAATTACTTCTGAATACTCAATGTTCCCCAATTTGTCTTCGGGAAACAAGCATTCACCTACAGGACCATTCGTATCAAAAGCCTTGTGAGTGATGCTCTGCGCCAATACAGTTGTAATAAAAAATGGCAAGCTCAATATTGTAATATAAAGACGTTTCATAATCATTTAAGCTTCATATTTCGAACTACATCTTTTCCAAAGGACTTATTAACGAGGCGTCTGTCACGCGGACGATAAGTTCCTTCTTCCATTTCACGCAAAGCTACATTGCAGAACAAACGGAACATTTTCTGCTCCTGGCTTTCATCCTTATAGAACGTCTTCCAAGCATAATCGTACAAATCCTGCAATTTCTCCGGCGACATGTGTTTGGGCTGGAATACAACTTGTCCGGCATTGTAATGGTTCCAGTCAAAATCAAAAATTCGACCTTGACGCAACAGATCGTCGTAACCCTTGGTATGAGGGAAAGGAGTCATTACGGTAAATTCAGCCAGGTCCAGATCAATCTCTCCCAAGAAATCGATCAAACGTTTACAATCGTCCTCCGTCTGATTGTCGAGTCCCAAAAGGATGGTCCCCTCTACACCAATGCCGTAATCGTGATAACGCTTCACACGCTCCTTAATATAATCGGACGTATCGTATACAGCCTGATATACGTACCAAGCACCAGCCTTAGCCGCAAGATCAAGAATCTCGGGATCGTCTTCGATCGTATGGCTGATCCACTTCTTCTTAAGGGGGGCTATCGCTGTAAACAGTTCCTTCTCCCACTGTTTGTTCTGAGCCAAGGAATTATCTACAATAAACAATCTGTTATTGTCGATGCTTGCCATGTCCTCCACAACCTTATCGATGGGTCTGGGACGGAAGACACGTCCACCAAGGTAGCTGACCGCACAGGGATAGCATGAGAAACGGCAACCACGCGAAGCATGGAACAGGTCGACCATAGGCACACCTTTATGGTTGTAAAGTTCGCGTTTATAGAGATCTCTACGACAAGGACCTACATCCTCGATGGGAGGAAATTGAAGCATGTAATTATAGACTTTCTTAAGGCAGCCATTACGCCAGTCTTGCAGCATCTGCTCGCTGCGTCCCTCGGCCTCGCCCAAGAAAACGCTATCAAGATGTTCCACCATCTCATCGGCATGGAGCATGGTTGCAATACCTCCGGCAAGCACTTTCTTACCACGTTTCTGATACTCGGCCGCAATTTCCCACCCACGTTTTACCTGGGTAGAAAGCATCATAGACAAAGCAACAAGATCGCAAGGCTCGTCGAAATCAATATCTTCGACGTTCTCGTCTGTAAAAGAAATATCCACATACTCCGGCAACGTAGCCGCAAAAGCAACCGGACCGTGAGGCGGTAAGTTGAACGTTGTTTGCCCCGGCAATTTCTTCCATTTCGGATAAATCAATTTTAATTTAATAGTACTAGTGTCCATAACTGTGTTTATTTATGATTATTTATCTTATCCAATATTACTCCACGGCCAACAATCGCCTCGGCCGTTTCAATCGCTGTCAAAGGGACCCCACAAATGCCATGGAGATTCACATTCTGACCTGTAAGCAAAAGGTTGCGAACTTTGGTCGCAATGGGCATCTGAGACTGAAGCATGTTTTTACAATCACACCGATGACCGTACAAACTACCTTCCTTTACTCCATAATAATCGCGAATGGTCAGTGGAGAGGAAGCAAAGGAAACATCAATGGCATCCCTGAACCCCGGTTTCAGCATGTCCATTTTAGCTATCACCTTGTTTGTCAAACGTTCTTTCCACTCTACATAATCATTTCCCCGGTGACCGATGGTCGTATGTTCCCATTGACGAACGGCATCGAAAGGCATGACACAATTTATAATCATGCGGTTCGCCCACGGGCCCTGATTGCGGGTAGGAGGAGTGATAAACATAAACCCTTGAGGAAAACTGTCTTCGGTATACTCGCCCAGGTTCCAAACGGTTTCATAGTTCTCCTGGAAATAACAGGGATGATTGACATAAGGATAGGACTCCGGCTTGAACTTTATGTAAACACTAAAAGCCGAATAGCTGTTGGGAATCTCTTTTATCCGATTCACATAAATACGGGGAAATGCCCCATCGCCCGTCAACGCAAAAAGTGTAGCAGGATGGACATCGCTGATGTACCAGTCGCCAACATATTGCTTTTTGCTCTTGGTCATGACAGATTCGACAACCCGGTCGACCACTTTTACAGACTCTACCGCATCACCGGCAATTACATGTCCGCCGCAAGATTCGATAACCTCTGCCAACCGATCGGCCAGCTGCTGGCTTCCATCTACAAACTGGCTTGAACCGTTTATATACAACACATTTATCAACGCATGAACATAAGCGGGAGTATGACCAGCAATACCTCCATACATCGGACTCATATATGCCAACAGGTCGCGCAATCTACGATCGGAAACATATTGTGCAATGAACTCATCGGCCGGCATGAAGAAATCATCGCTGTGTGAAAATAAACCCATCTCACTACTGCGCAAATAAAAGACATCGACCTCATAAGACAAGGCATACATCGCATCCATGTAGCGCTTTATACCCTCTGAGTCGGCAGGAAACTGCTGCTGAAGGTAACGCGTAAATGCATCCTTACCGGTAGGCAAAGTATAGCAGTAACCATCCTCTCCATACAGAATGGCATCCATGGCGTCCGCATCCGTATGCCGTATTTCAAGCTTGTCCAAGATACCCAGATAGGTACAAATACGATTCAGACTGCCACCAGGATGAAAGCCACCCAGTATATGCATACCCGTTTCGAAACATGTCCCGTTACGCTTAAAACACTGCAAACCTCCTCCAATGACATTGTTTTTTTCGAGGACTGTCACTTCCACGCCTTCCTTACTAAGAAAAGCACCGGTAAACAGTCCGCCTAATCCTCCACCTATAATAACCGCTTTTTGTTTCATCTTCCTGCAATTAAATTAGTGAGTACTCTTATAAATCAGCGTTTGATATATCATTGTAAAGTTGCTGCTTATCCAAAATCTCGCTACAGGTTATGATTGAGCCGACCAACGTGCCCAACATTCCATGTGAGTTGACATTTTGTCCTGCCAGCAGCAAATTAGGAATGCGTGTCCGATGCGACACACGCCCACCAATACCTTTATTCACATCTTTGGCCACACCATACATCGAACCGGCTTCAGTCCCTGTATAATCCAAATAGGTCAAAGGAGTGGACGTATAATAGTCCTCTATACACGAACGGATACCCGGAAATTCTTTTTCCAAAGAGTTGATCAAGGTCTCGGCATGCTTCTTTTTAAATGCTTCATAATCGGCACCCCGCTTGCCTATTTGGGTCCCTTGCCATTGGTTTACATCCTCCATCCTCATATACGAAAGCACAACTCCAGCTTTAGCATACTGCGGATTGGGTTCATGGCAAAAATGCATATACAAATATCCCTTAGGCCAATCCTCACACGAATAATGTTCGCAATCCCAT
>ERZ772831.454-NODE-454-length-43751-cov-6.403401_pt1 | contig 43751 bp, 37 predicted proteins | sample MGYA00580858_ERZ772831 | MGnify/ENA primary metagenome ERZ772831 (study PRJEB29015, sample SAMEA2737694) | human gut metagenome | biome: human gut; feature: human-associated habitat; material: faeces | place: China | collected 2012 ... | reverse complement strand
GTGAGAGGGCGGCGTCTTAACCGCTTGACCAACGAACCGTGTATTATACTATCATGGAGTTTCAAAAAAAGCAAGTACTTTTTTAAAAAAACTTGATTTTTTTTTCTGATAGTGCTATTATACCTATGATAACAACGTTGACTAGATTGAGAGAGGGCAAAAGTCCTCTCTCAATTCACGTTTATAAACATCAGGCATCTATTCAGAGCAATTGTGAATAGTTACAGCCATATAATCAAAAGAGAGGTGATAAAATGTCAAAGGCAAGTGTATATGAGGCAAAGACAGAGAGCTTTATACAACCAATTCTTGACAGTATGAATTTTGAGCTTGTTGATGTCGAGTATGTTAAGGAAGGCGGCATGAACTACCTGAGAGCATATATCGATAAGGAGGGTGGCATAACTGTTGATGACTGTGAAGTGGTTGCAAGGCAGATGAATGAGATTCTCGACAGAGAGGACTATATTCCTGATTCGTACACCTTCGAGGTCAGCTCGCCGGGGCTTGGAAGACCTCTCAAGAAGGAAAAGGACTATGTGCGCAATATGAATAAGGAGATAGAGATTCGCACATATAAGACTATCAACAAATCAAAGGAATTTTATGGTCTGCTTAAAGCCTATGATAAGGATACAGTGACAATAACCGATGAAGACGGCAATGAGACTACATTCAATAAGAGTGACATTGCGCTTATACGTCAGGCATTGGATTTTTAATTAAAGCGCACGATAACACAAATAGGAGGAAAAAATAATGAGCAATGAGTTATTAGAAGCGTTAAATATATTAGAGCAGGAGAAAAACATCAGTAAAGAAACTTTACTTGAGGCAATTGAGAACTCTCTTGTGACTGCCTGCAAGAACCATTTTGGTAAATCAGACAATGTAAAGGTAGAAATAGATCCTGAGACATGTGCTTTCTCATGCTACCAGGAGAAGACGGTTGTAGATACGGTTGAGGATCCGGTTGAAGAGATTTCCTTAGCAGATGCGCACAAGGTAAACGGTAACTATCAGCTTGGAGATATCGTGAGAGTTGAGGTTAAGTCAAAGGAATTCGGACGTATCGCTACACAGAACGCAAAGAATGTCATCCTTCAGAAAATCCGCGAGGAGGAGAGAAAGGTAATATTTGACGAGTACAACAGCAAGGAAAAGGATGTTGTGACAGGTGTTGTTCAAAGATACATCGGAAAGAATGTCAGCATCAACTTAGGTAAGGCAGATGCACTTCTGACTGAGAGTGAGCAGATAAAGGGTGAGGTATTCAAGCCTACAGAGCGTATCAAGGTATATATCCTTGAGGTTAAGTCCACATCAAAGGGGCCAAAGATTCTTGTTTCAAGAACACACCCTGAGCTTGTGAAGAGACTTTTCGAGTCAGAGGTTACAGAGGTTAAAGAGGGCATAGTTGAGATAAAGGCTATTTCACGTGAGGCCGGAAGCAGAACAAAGATTGCAGTATGGTCAAATGATCCAAACGTAGACCCTGTAGGAGCATGTGTAGGTATGAATGGTGCCAGAGTAAATGCTATCGTAAATGAGCTTCGCGGTGAGAAAATCGATATCATCACATGGGATGAGAATCCGGCAATACTTATCCAGAACGCACTTAGCCCTGCAAAGGTTATCTCTGTTATCGCAGATGCAGATGAGAAATCAGCAAAGGTTGTTGTTCCGGATTATCAGCTTTCGCTTGCAATCGGTAAGGAAGGACAGAATGCAAGACTTGCAGCAAGACTTACAGGCTTCAAGATTGATATCAAGAGCGAGACACAGGCCAGAGAGTCAGGGGACTTCATGGATTATGAGAATGACTATGAAGAGGATGATTATGATGACGATTATGATTATTCGGATGATGAGCTTGCTGAGAACGAGAGATTAGCTGATACAGAACAGGCAGATGTACAGGCAGAGGCTTTTGATACAGAGGCTGACGAGAACGAAGCAGCAGGTACAGAAAATGATGCGGCAGATAGTGGTGATGAGCAGTAATGGAAAATAAAAAGATTCCAATGCGCAAATGCGTAGGCTGTCAGGAGATGAAGGAAAAGAAGTCACTTATTCGCGTGGTAAAGACTGCGGAGGGCGACATAATTCTCGATGACACCGGCAAGAAAAACGGCAGGGGAGCTTATATATGTAAGAGCCTTGAATGCTTTAAAAAGGCTAAAAAGACAAAGGCACTTGAGCGTTCCCTTGGTGTTAGTGTATCAGAACAGGTATATGAGGAGCTTGAAAAGGAGATGAACCAAATTGACAGATAGAGTACTTTCTATGCTGGGATTAGCAGCAAAGTCAGGCAATGTGGTTAGCGGAGAGTTTTCTACAGAGAAAGCTGTAAAGACAGGAAAGGCATTTTTAGTGATAGTTGCAGATGATTCATCAGACAACACAAAGAAGCATTTTTCGGATATGACTGCTTTCTATGAGGTTCCGATTTATTTTTATAGTGACAAGGTGGGGTTAGGGAATGCAATAGGCAAAGAGTTTCGCGCTTCCCTTGCAGTAACGGATGAAAACCTTGCAAATGCAGTGATAAAAAAGCTGCAGTCGAATAAAACTGAATAATGGAGGAAAATAGATATATGGCAAAAATGAGAGTTCATGAACTTGCAAAAGAATTAAATATAAAGTCGCAGGAAGTCATAGACACATTAAACGGCACACAGTTTGCTGTCAAAAATGTGCAGAGCGGTCTTGAGGATGAGGCACAGCAAATTGTACGAAAGAAGTACGCGAAAACAGAAGTAAAAAAAGATGCACCTAAGAAGGAAGAACCTAAAAAGGAAGAACCTAAAAAGGATGAGGCTAAGGCAGCCGACAGACCAAAGAAAAAGGCAAGCATCACAGCAGTTTTCAATGCCCAGTACAGTAAGCAGGGTAGGAAAACAAATGGTGGAAACGGCAGCGGAAATAATGGAAATAACAGTTCGCAGCGCAGGAATGGCAATGGCAGACGCGATAATCAGTCATCACGTCCTGAGCAGCACAGCATTATTAAGCCAAGACCTGTCGGAGAGAGAGCTATGCGCCCTATAAGTGAGCGTACAGCGGATCCATATGCAGATATGAAGGCAGCCAATTCGCGTCCGGCACGTCAGGCTGACGCTGATAGAAGAAGCGACAGACGTCAGGACAATGGCGAGAAAATCAACAACAGAAACACTGACAGAAATACCGACAGAAATGCCGACAGAAGCAGAAATACGGACAGAAACAGCGATAGAAGACCAAACAATCGCGACAATAACCGCGATAACAGCAGAGACAATAATAGAGACAATAACAGAGGCTTCAGAAATGACTCCAGACGTCCTGCAGAGGGTGGCAGAAGCTTTGACAGAAATAATGATAGAAGCAGAAGCAACGACAGAAGCAGGAGCAATGACAGAAATAACGATAGAACAGGCAACAGAGGTGATGACAGAAATCGTTTCAGAAAAGAAACAGTTGCAGTTGCAGCTCCAGATGATGTAAGAGGAAAGGAGAGCCGCGACAGAGGCAACGATAGAAAGAATAAGCATAATCACAATCAGAGCCAGAAGCAGGATAAGCTCGGAAAGAAGCAGGAGAATTACATCAATCTCGAGAAGCATGGCGGAAAGAAAAAGCCACAGCAGCCGAAGGCACAGCCAAAAGAGGATGATAACGAGATTAAGACAATTTCTCTTCCGGAGAAGATTACAATAAGGGATTTAGCTGATAAGATGAAGGTTCAGCCTTCAGCCATCGTAAAGAAGCTTTTCATGAAGGGCGAGATGGTAACAGTTAACTCTGAGGTTGATTTTGCAGCTGCTGAGGAGATTGCGTTAGAGTTCAATTTCATATGTGAGGAAGAGGAGAAAGTCGATGTGATTGCAGAGCTTCTCAAGGAGGATGAAGAGGATGAGAGCAAGATGGTTCCTCGTCCACCTGTAGTCTGCGTAATGGGTCACGTAGATCATGGTAAGACATCACTGCTTGATGCCATCAGACAGACACGTGTTACAGACCGTGAGGCAGGTGGTATCACACAGCACATCGGTGCATCTGTTGTATCAATCAATGGCCAGAATATCACATTCCTTGATACACCGGGACATGAGGCATTTACAGCAATGCGTATGCGTGGTGCAAACTCTACTGATATCGCAATCCTTGTTGTTGCTGCAGATGATGGTGTAATGCCACAGACTGTTGAGGCAATAAACCATGCAAAGGCAGCCGGTGTAGAGATTATCGTTGCTGTCAACAAGATTGATAAGCCAAGTGCCAATATCGACAAGGTTAAGCAGGAGCTCTCAGAGTATGAGCTTATCCCGGAGGATTGGGGTGGAAGCACAATATTCTGTCCTGTATCTGCACATACTAAGGAGGGTATCGACAATCTCCTTGAGATGATTCTTCTCACAGCAGAGGTGCTCGAGCTCAAGGCTAATCCTGATAGAAACGCAAGAGGTCTCGTAATTGAAGCACAGCTTGATAAAGGCCGTGGTGCGGTTGCCACAGTGCTTGTACAAAAAGGAACACTCCATGTCGGAGATCCTATCGCATGTGGAAGCAGCTATGGTAAGGTAAGAGCCATGATCGATGACAAGGGCCGCAGAGTAAAGGAGGCTAAGCCTTCTACACCTGTAGAGATACTTGGACTTAACAGTGTGCCTTCAGCAGGAGAGACATTTGTGGCATGCGATTCAGAGAAGGAGGCAAAGGCATTCTCTGACACATATATTTCAGAGGAAAAGAATAAGCTCATCGAGGATACAAAGGCAAAGATGTCACTTGATGATCTGTTCTCACAGATTCAGTCCGGCAATATGAAGGAGCTTGATATCATCGTAAAGGCAGATGTACAGGGTTCAGTTGAAGCTGTTAAGCAGAGTCTTGTCAAGCTTTCAAATGAGGAGGTTGTGGTCAAGGTCATCCATGGCGGCGTTGGTGCCATCAACGAGTCAGATGTTATCCTTGCATCAGCATCAAATGCAATCATCATTGGCTTTAACGTCAGACCGGATCCTGTTGCCAAGGCTACAGCAGACCGTGAGGGCGTAGATATCAGACTTTACAAGGTCATCTACAATGCAATCGAGGATGTATCTGCTGCCATGAAGGGTATGCTTGATCCTGTATTTGAGGAGAAGGTTATCGGACATGCGGAAATCAGACAGATTTTCAAGGCTTCAGGAGTTGGAAACATTGCAGGTTCATATGTGCTTGACGGATTTATGGAGAGAGGCTGTCGTGTAAGAATTAGCAGAGAGGGTGAGCAGATATTCGAGGGAGACCTTGCTTCACTCAAGAGATTCAAGGATGACGTCAAGGAGGTCAAGACAGGCTATGAGTGTGGTCTTGTATTTGACGGATTTAATGATATTCAGGAATTCGATATAGTTGAAGCTTACAAGATGGTAGAGGTTCCGAGATAATCATATATTGGTTATCTTGAATTAATACAGCTATTCGGATAGTTACGGTTTAATATAAAAAGAAAGCGGGATTATATGAGAAAGAACAGCATAAAAAATATTCGTATCAACGAAGAGGTAATGCGTGAACTGTCAAATATCATACGCGGTGAGATAAAAGATCCGCGTATCAATCCCATGACAAGTGTTGTTGCTGTCGAGGTGGCACCTGATTTAAAGACAGCAAAGGCTTATATCAGTGTGCTTGGTGACAAGAAATCACAGGCTGATACACTTGCAGGACTTAAGTCAGCGGAGGGATATATACGCAGAACTCTCGCAAAGAACATCAATTTAAGAAATACACCTGCCATTACATTTATCATAGACCAGTCTATAGAGTATGGTGTTGAGATGTCTAAAAAGATTGATGAAGTAACAAAAAATCTCAAAGAGGATTAACAAAGAGGATTGATTATGACAGAGATTGATTCTATTTTAAAGGATGCACAATCAGTTGCTGTTTCCGGTCATGTGAGACCGGATGGCGACTGTGTCGGCTCAACACTTGCGGTATACAACTACATAAAGGATTATTATCCTGATATAAAGGCAAGACTTTATTTAGAGCCAAGCCCAAACATCTTTAAGTTTATGCAAAGAGCAGATGAGATTGACAGCAGCTATGCGGATGATACAGTATACGATCTGTTCATAGCATGTGACTGCAGTGACACAGGCAGACTGGGAAGTGCAGCTAAGTATTTTGAGTCTGCAAAAAGGACACTTTGCATAGATCATCATGTTACAAACGGGGCCTTTGCAGACGCAAATTACATCTTTCCGGATGCGAGCTCAACCTGTGAGCTTGTGTTTGAACTTCTGCCGAAGGAGCGCATCACAATACAGATAGCAGAGTGTATTTACACAGGCATGGTGCATGATACAGGTGTGTTCCAGTATTCATGCACTTCAAAAAAGACTATGGATATAGCAGGCTCCCTGATGGAGATGGGCATTGATTATTCAAGGATAATCGATGATACATTTTATACAAAGACATTTGCTCAGAACAAGATTATGGGGCAGGCACTTTTGAATGCCGCTTTGTATCAGGATGGTGATGTTATATTGTCTGCAGTATCGCGCGCTGAGATGGAGAAGTACGATGTGCTTCCAAAGCATCTCGACGGCATTGTAAATCAGCTGCGTGTGACAAAGGATATAAAGGTTGCTGTATTTCTCTACGAAAATGAGGATGGTACCTACAAGGGCAGCCTGCGTGTAAACGGTGATTATGATGTGGCAAAGGTTGCGTCGGTATTTGGCGGCGGTGGACATGTAAAGGCCGCTGGATTTACGATTGACGGACCGCTTGAGGTGGCAACAGACCGCATCCTTACGGCAATTAAGGATAATATTTAGGGAGAGATTCTTGGGCAGATGGTTAATGGAATAATCAATGTATACAAGGAAAAGGGCTATACAAGCTTTGACGTTGTGGCAAAGCTTCGAGGCATATTCCACCAGAAGAAGATTGGTCATACGGGTACACTTGATCCTGATGCGCAAGGCGTCCTTCCTGTCTGCCTTGGAAAGGCAACCAGAGTGTGTGACCTTTTGACAGATAAGGACAAGGTCTATAAAGCTGTGCTGCTTTTAGGACAGGAGACAGATACACAGGATATTTCAGGGCAGGTCTTAAATCAGGCTGAGGTCAATGTGACTGAGCAGGCGGTGTATGATGCAATATCACAGTTTATTGGCAGACAAAAGCAGGTGCCGCCAATGTATTCGGCTCTAAAGGTCAATGGGAAAAAGCTCTATGAGCTTGCCAGGGAGGGCAAGGTTATAGAGAGAAAAGCCAGGGATATCGAGGTGTTTGATATCAAGGTTGAAAGCATTGATTTGCCTGAGGTTACGATGACGGTGCACTGTTCAAAGGGCACGTATATCAGGACGTTGTGCAATGACATCGGAGAGAGGCTGGGCTGCCATGGCTGCATGAAGTCACTGCTTAGAGTAAGGGTAGCAGGCTTTGACTTAGAGCATGCACTTACACTTTCACAGATTCAGTCAAAGGTGGATGAAGGCTGCTTTGATATGGTGATGCCTGTTGACGGAGTATTCGAAAATCTGCCGGCAGTGCATACTGCTTCAGATGCTGATAAGCTTGTCAGAAATGGAAATAAAATTCCGGCAGTGCTTACGGATTATTTAAAACACAGTGCTGACTCTGATATAAGATACAGAGTATACAATCATGAGGGCATATTTGTCGGTGTGTATTCGTATCTTGATGAGACCGGTGAGTTTAAGCCGGTTAAGATTTTTATGGAATAGAATAGTATACAGATATTATGGAATATATAAGCAAAACTCTGGATTTTCATGTCAAGGAGCCGTCCGTCATCTCGTTTGGAAAGTTTGACGGGCTTCATAGAGGACATGAATTTCTGATGGAAAAGCAAATTGAACAGAGCAATCTGCATGGCTACAAGCGCATCATATTTACGTTTGACATTCCTCCCAAATCGGAGGTACTTGGCGTTGAGTCAAAGGTTATAATCACAAACGATGAAAAAGAGTATGTGTTTGAAAAATCAGGTATTGACTATCTGATAGAGTGTCCGTTTGTGCCACAGGTGATGACGATGGAGGCGGATGCGTTTGTCAGATGGATAGTTAAAAGTCTTAATGTCAAGTGTATCATTGTCGGAGATGATTTCCGTTTCGGGCACAACAGGGCAGGAGACCATCGGCTGCTTTCTGCGATGGCAGGAGAGCTTGGATACGAGCTTATTGTGGTGGACAAGATAAAGGATGGAGCCAGGGATATAAGCAGTACCTATATCCGCGAGGAGATTGCGGCAGGACATATTAAAAAGGCGAATGAACTGCTGGGATATCCCTTTTTCATAAAAGGAAGAGTAGTGCATGGCAGAGCACTGGGCAGGACTATTGGCATTCCGACAGTCAACCTTTCAGTGCCGCACGATAAGCTGCTTCCACCAAAGGGAGTGTATATGTCAAGAGTTCTTGTCAGGGACAACTGGTACCTTGGTGTAACCAATATAGGATGCAAGCCTACTATAGAGGGCAAAAATCCAATCGGTGCAGAGACATATATCATAGATTTTGGGCAGGATGTTTACGGACAGGATATCATGGTAGAGCTTCATAAGTTCGTAAGACCTGAGATGAAGTTTGATTCAATAGAAGCGTTAAAGAGCCAGATGAGTGCAGATATCAATTATACAATCAATTATGCAGGCAGTCACACATTCTAGTGTGGCTGTTTTTTTGCGAAATTACCCAAAATAACGAAAAAATGACAAATATTACGGAAATATTACGAAAAAATATTGACATTTTAACAATTTGTGATATACTCGTAAACATGGGATTATGGATAGCATGAACTGGAGGCTATATGAATAATAAATTAAAATTAGGACAGGCAGCAGGCGTTGTAGCGTTTGCTATTATTATAGGTGCTGTATCTATGAGTTCAAGCAGCACAGTAGATGCCAGAACATCATTAAAGGAAAACAGAACAGTCAATGCGGGGGTGGCCCTTGGTCTGACAGAGGCGGCAGATGCTACGGAGCTTCTTACAGCAGGAGCGACATCTGCTCTCACATACTACGGAGCTGAGCTTACTGTTGCGCAAAATGACAGCAATGTTGTAACAGCATCTGCACAGGGCGCACCGCAGACAGACGATGCTTCACAGGAGTCTGAGCAGGCAAATGAGGAAGCACAGGCAAATGAAGCAGCTCAGACACCGACAGCCGCACAGACCTGTGGTTATACAAATCTTGGTATGTCGGTTATAAGCAGCGGAAACTTAAATATCAGACAGGAAGCTTCGACAGACAGCGAGGTAATAGGAATACTTACCAATCACAATGCCTGTGAGCTTCTTGAGGATGCCGGAGAATGGTACAAGGTCACATCAGGCAAGGTGACAGGATATGTAAACAAGCAGTATCTTGTAACTGGAGATGAGGCAGAGGCTATTGCAGAACAGGAGATTAAGACGGTTGCCACAGTAAATACGGAAACACTGAATGTGCGTGCAGAGAAGTCAACAGAGGCTGCGGTGCTTTCGCAGGTTGGAAATTCAGAGGCATTCACGGTTAATTCTGTCGCTGACGGCTGGGTTGAGATAAGTGTGGATGATTCGGTAGGATATATATCACAGGATTATGTGACACTGGCACAGGCACTTCCTACAGCAAAGACAATAGAGCAGGTGAAGTATGGTGACGGCGTATCAGATGTAAGGGCATCTGTTGTATCGTATGCGTTACAGTTTGTCGGAAACAGATATGTGTGGGGTGGTACAAGCCTTGAGAAGGGAGTTGACTGCTCAGGCTTCACAATGAGAATTCTTGGAAAGTATGGAATCTCATTACCGCATTCATCAAGAGCACAGCCTTCATACGGCACAAAAATCAGTGCATCTGAAGCAAAGCCGGGAGATTTATTCTTCTACGGAAGTGGAAGGAGTATCTCACATGTTGCAATTTATATCGGAAACGGACAGATTGTACATGCCAGTAACAAGCGTGATGGAATCAAGGTTTCAAATGCATATTACAGAAATCCGATTTGTGTCGCAAGATATTTGCCGGATTAATAAAAAAACAGTTTACAACAAATGCTTACTATGCTATACTGCATAAGTGTGGTTTTGCCCATGTTCGGTAGTTGGACACTCCGACCTATTGCTGAGCATCATACAGTTATCAGGGCGCATTATAATATAAGGAGGATCAACAATGATCGCAAAGGAAAAGAAACAGGCTATTATCGCAGAGTACGGTAGAACACCAAATGACACAGGTTCACCAGAGGTTCAGATTGCAATTCTTTCAGCAAGAATCGCAGAGTTAACTGAGCATTTCAAACAGAACCCAAAGGATCATCACTCAAGAAGAGGAATGTTAAAGATGATCGGTCAGAGACGTGGATTACTTGCATACCTTAAGGAGATTGATATCGAGAGATATCGTTCACTTATCGAGCGTTTAGGACTCAGAAAATAGTATTTTCTTTAGAGCGGAGTAATTATTATTCCGCTCTATTATTGTTTTTATTATTGTTTTTTGAAAAGCAGAAGTAAGCCGAGACCACTAAAGAGTGCATGAGCGTACATGTATTGTTTAGTAGTTTCGGAAGAGGAATACACTTCTGCAAAAGAATTTTAAGGAGAATTAATATGTACAAAAGTTATTCAATGGAACTTGCCGGCAGGACTCTTACTGTAGATATCGGAAGAGTAGCAGCTCAGGCAAACGGAGCTGTTTTTATCAAGTATGGTGATACAACAGTCCTTTCAACAGCTACAGCATCTGACAAGCCACGTGACGGTGTGGATTTCTTCCCACTCAGCGTTGAGTTCGAGGAGAAGATGTACTCTGTAGGAAAAATTCCGGGTGGTTTTAACAAGCGTGAGGGAAAGGCATCTGAGAACGCCATCCTTACAGATCGTGTAATTGACCGTCCAATGAGACCTCTTTTCCCAAAGGATTACAGAAATGATGTTACATTAAACAACCTTGTCATGTCAGTGGATCCTGAGTGCCGTCCTGAGATAGTTGCAATGATCGGTACAGCTCTTGCTGTTCATATATCAGATATTCCGTTTGACGGACCATGTGCCATGACACAGATGGGACTTGTTGATGGAGAGTTTATCGTAAACCCTTCACAGAAGCAGTGGGATGAGGGCGATTTACAGCTCACAGTTGCTTCTACAAAGGAAAAGGTCATCATGATTGAAGCAGGAGCCAATGAGATTCCTGAGGATCAGATGATTGAGGCAATCTACAAGTGCCACGATATCAACCAGACAGTTATCGCATTCATGGATCAGATCCGTGATGAGATTGGCAAGCCAAAGCATGAGTATGAGAGCTGTGCTATTCCTGAGCAGATGTTCGAGGATATCAAGAAAATTGTTACTCCTGAGCAGATGGAGGAAGCAGTATTCACAGATGAGAAGCAGAAGCGTGAGGAAAATATAAGAGCTATCACAGAGCAGTTAGAGGAAGCCTTCGCTGACAATGAGGAGTACCTTGCAGTACTTGGTGAGGCTATTTACCAGTATCAGAAGAAGACAGTAAGAAAGATGATTTTAAAGGATCATAAGCGTCCGGATGGCCGTGCAATCAACCAGATCAGACCACTCGCAGCAGAGGTTGATTTGATTCCTAGAGTTCACGGCTCTGCAATGTTTACCCGTGGACAGACACAGATTTGTGATGTTGTAACACTTGCTCCTTTATCAGAGATTCAGAAAATCGACGGACTTGATGCAAATATCACAACAAAGAGATATATGCATCACTATAACTTCCCTGCATACTCTGTAGGAGAGACAAAGGTATCACGTGGACCGGGACGTCGTGAGATTGGACACGGAGCACTTGCTGAGAAGGCACTTGTTCCTGTACTTCCAAGCATTGAGGAGTTCCCATATACTATCCGTGCCGTATCTGAGACATTTGAGTCAAACGGCTCTACATCAATGGCTTCAACGTGTGCATCATGTATGTCACTTATGGCTGCAGGTGTTCCGATTAAGGCTATGGTTGCCGGAATCTCATGCGGACTTGTAACAGGCGATACAGATGATGATTTCCTTGTACTTACAGATATCCAGGGTCTTGAGGATTTCTTCGGAGATATGGATTTCAAGGTAACAGGTACACATAAGGGTATTACAGCTATCCAGATGGATATCAAGATTCACGGACTTACAAGACCTATCGTTGAGGAAGCAATCGCGAGAACACGTGAGGCACGTCTCTACATCATGGATGAGGTCATGAGCAAGGCAATCGCTGAGCCTAGAAAAGAAGTAAATGAGTGGGCTCCAAAGATTGAGCAGATTACAATCGATCCATCAAAGATTGGTGATGTTGTCGGACAGAAGGGTAAGACAATCAACGAGATTATCGACAGAACCGGTGTCAAGATCGATATCACAGATGATGGCGCTGTTTCAGTTTGCGGAACAGATAAAGAGATGATTGCAAAGGCAATCGACATGATTAAGATTATCACAACTGATTTTGAGCAGGGACAGATCCTTGAGGGAACAGTTGTAAGCATCAAGGAGTTTGGTGCTTTCATCGAATTTGCTCCTGGCAAAGAGGGAATGGTTCACATTTCTAAGATTGCAAAAGAGAGAATCAACAGAGTAGAGGATGTACTCACACTTGGAGACAAGGTAAAGGTTGTTTGCCTTGGCAAGGACAAGATGGGAAGAATCAGCTTCTCTATGAAGGATGTAAAAGAGGATTAAACTAATATACGTTAAAGTATGACAATAATATCCAAGTAAAGGGCTGCACGTAGGTGCAGTCCTTTTAATATATGAAATTATAGTAAGGTGATATGATGTAAGGCAAAACAGGTGCGTCTGTGTCATATTGTGAAAACGAATCATATACTAAATTAAAAAATAAAATAATAATGAAAAATGCGAAATATAGTATAAATGCAAATCTGGTATATAAAAATGGATATAGTGGTAAAAATGTCAATATAGCAGTGCTTGATACGGGTGTGTTTAAACACAAACAGCTTGATGGGTGCATAAAGCACTTTATGGATTTTGTGGGTGGAAAGGAGACATGTTATGACGATAACGGGCATGGTACACATGTGTGCGGTATATTATCGGCTGCAGATATAGGCATGGCTCCAGGGGCAGGACTATATGTGTTTAAGGTGCTTGATTATCTTGGCATGGGGCAGACGTCGGATTCAATTCGTGCACTTAAGTATATAAAAGAAAACTGTGTCAGACTTAATATAAAAATACTCAACTTCTCTGTAGGATATCTGCCATGTTCTGATACAGCAGAGCGTATTAAGATATTGAAGCTGATAGATGAATTGTGGGATATGGGAGTAGTAGTTGTTGCAGCAGCGGGCAACTATGGCCCGGCACCGTTTTCTGTAACTGTGCCGGGAATTTCAAGAAAAATAATAACAGTCGGAAGCTTTGATGATATAAGAAGTGGCAAAGGTCCTACCGACTGTTGTATTGTAAAGCCTGAGATTCTGGCTCCCGGGCATGATATCATAAGCCTTGGAACGAGAGATGGCACATATGTAAGGAAAACAGGTACTTCAATGGCTACACCGATTGTGTCAGGTGCCATAGCACTTCTATTGGAAAAAAATCCAAATATGAGACCGGAGGCGGTTAAGCTAGCACTGTATAATACATGTGACAGGGCAGGGGATAGTCACAAAGGCTCGTGGGGGATTATAAATGTTGATAAATTGGTGGGAATATTATAATATGTATTAGAGATTTATTATAGATAATATAGGAAATATTAGGTTGTATAATTGTAATTTCATGGTAGGGCTTATATGAGAAAAATATTACAAAGACTGCTTTCAAAGCTTTTTATAGTTTCGACAATAATAATCATACAGATGATATGGTGGTTCTTTTTGTTTTATACGGCCTCTGTTGCCAGCAGGGTGTTTCAGGATCTGATGTATGTGGCAGCTATATTGCTTTCGCTTTATATTGTCAACAGGCGGATGAAAATGTATATAAAAATGTCATGGATATTTTTGATACTGAGTGTTCCAATCGTTGGTATTCCGTGCTATTTCTTTTTCGGAAGACCGGAGCTTACGTCGAAGACACAGAAAAGAATGGCAAGAATTGTGGAAGCATATGCGCCGCTTCGGCCTGAGAACGAGCTGCTAAATGAGACTCTCAGACAGACAGATATGGATGCATACAGACAAAGCAGGCTTATCACTCAAAATCAGAAATATCCACTGTATGCGGAGGACTGCACAGAGTACTTTAAATCAGGTGAGGAGGCTTTTGAGAGCATTTTAAAAGATTTAAGGTCAGCTGAAAAGTTTATCTTTATGGAGTATTTCATAATCGGCAGTGGCGTTATGCTTGATCAGATACTTGATATACTCAAAGAAAAGGTAAAGCATGGAGTTGTGGTGAGAATCATATATGATGATTTTGGAAGCATAAATGCCATTCCGCCACATTTTATAAAGGAGATGGAGAGCATCGGAATACAGACCAGACGATTCAATCCATATAAGCCCATGCTTTCGGTAATTATGAATGACAGGGACCATAGGAAGATACTGGTGATAGACGGACGTGTGGCGCATACCGGTGGTTACAATATAGCAGATGAGTATATCAACAAAAAAATCAGGTTTGGTTACTGGAAGGATGCCGGTATCCGTGTGGAGGGAGAGTGTGTAAACAGTTTCACGACGATGTTCCTTGAGATGTGGAATTATATCAATAAGGACAATGCTGTGCATGATGAATATCTGAATCCACATAATACCTTCAGCCAGTCAGAGAAAAGCGGTTTTGTCCAGCCGTTTTGCGATTCTCCACTTGAGCATGATGATGTAGGAGAGAATCTTTATGTGAGTATCATCTCAAGAGCTAAAAGATATGTTTATATTTTTACACCATATCTGATACTTGGAACGGAGCTGTCACATGCTATGATATCGGCAGCCAGGTCAGGTGTTGATGTGCGTATTGTTGTACCTAAGATTCCCGATAAAAAGCTCATTTATCTGCAGACAAAAGCCAATTTCAGACCTCTTATCGAGGCGGGGGTAAGGATATATCTATACACACCCGGCTTTATACATTCAAAGTGTATAGTGGCAGATGATGATACTGCGATAGTTGGCACATGTAATCTGGATTTCAGGAGCATGTACTGGAATTTTGAGGACTTTGTATACATGTACAGGACTCAGTGCATCGGAAAAATAAAAGAGGATGCGATAGAGACGTTTGCGGTTTCAGAGGAGGTGTATGAGGAAAGCACAAATGATATCTCATTTGCAGGCAGGCTGCTGCAGAGTATTTTGCAGCTTTTTGCACCGCTTTTGTAAATGTGTCTGTAAAGCGTCTGATAAAAATCTGTTGAATAATGTTACAAGTTGTAATATAATAATCCAAGCGATTGCGTAAGCAACGCACGAAGAAACTGAATATGTAGCATAAAGGTGTCGGAGCAGACAAGCATTTGAATCTGATTTATGACAGGCGATGTGAAGCTGGCTCCGGTGAAAAGGGAAACAGGTGCAAATCCTGTACGAACTCGTCACCGTAATTAAGGAGTGACGGCCGATAGGTCACTGGGCAACCGGGAAGACGGCCGAAGCAATGATATATAAGCCGGGAGACCTGCCTTTGTGTTGTACGGAAACAATAGTGTTTCAAGCCACGAGTAACTGGCTGTACGTGATGAAATAATTATAATTACAGACAAGGTTATGATAGCCGTATAGTCTGGGTTAGAAAGATTTTGACATGTATAGCTCTTTGACATAATAGTACAAAGAGCTTTTATTTTTGACGCTTTAAATGTTTTCGTCTTACATATTTAAAACATGTGCAGCTTAATAGCTGCAAGGAGAATGAAAAGGAGAAAACATGAAAAAGAAATTAGTAGTAGTACTGATGGCAGCAGTTATGGCTATGACAGCAGTGACCGGCTGTGGAAGCAAGGCAGATGATGCAAAGAATGGTACACAGGCATCTAAGGCTTCAGAGAGTGAGACAAGCGCAAACGCAGATCAGGAGGCAGCAATGCATGTGGCAGATTTAATCGATGCAATCTACGTGCAGGAGAGAACAGATGATACAGACAAGCAGTGCAAGGAGGCTAAGGAGGCCTGGGACAAGCTCACAGACGCACAGAAGGAGCTTGTAGAGGGAGAAAATGCTGATCCTGACTATTTCGGCAGAGATACAGGCGATGCTTCAAAGGATGATCCGAGAAACCAGGATGATATCGGCGAGAACGAGATCCTTGTAGTAAGCTTTGGTACATCCTTCAACGACAGCCGTGTGGCTGATATCAAGGGTGTGGAGGATGCAATAGCAGCTGCAAATCCTGACTGGTCAGTCAGAAGAGCCTTCACAGCACAGATTATCATCAATCATGTACAGGCAAGAGATGACGAGAAGATTGACAATATGGATCAGGCACTTGAGCGTGCAGTCAAAAATGGTGTAAAGAATCTTGTGGTACAGCCTACACACCTGATGCATGGCGCAGAGTATGATGAGCTTTCAGAGGCTGTAGAGAAGTATAAGGATAAATTTGAGTCTGTAAAGATTGCAGAGCCACTCCTCGGTGAGGTTGGAAGTGATGCAACAGTTGTAAATGAGGATAAAAAGGCCGTTGCAGAAATTCTTACAGAGGAAGCAGTGGAAAAGGCAGGCTATGACAGCCTTGATGCTGCAAAGGAAGAGGGCACAGCATTTGTATTTATGGGACATGGAACAAGCCATACAGCAAAGATTTCATACAGTCAGATGCAGAGCCAGATGACAGCTTTGGGTTATGAGAACGTATTTATCGGAACTGTAGAGGGTGAGCCGGAGGATACATCATGTGAGTCTGTCATTGAGAAGGTGTCAGCCGCTGGCTACAAGAACGTCATTCTTCGTCCGCTTATGGTTGTTGCAGGAGACCATGCCAACAATGATATGGCAGGAAGTGATGATGATTCATGGCTTTCACAGTTTAAGGCATCAGGAAAGTTTGATAAAATCGATACACAGATTAACGGACTTGGTGAGATTGAGGGTATCCAGAAGCTTTATGTTGAGCATACAGCGGCTGCCATGAGCAAGTAGCAGTTACTTAAATGTATAGTGGGGAAGCTATAAAATAACAGGAGCAGTATATCAGACATGAGAAAATTATTCAGAAACAAGTTTACTTATATCGTTGCAATGACACTGGTTTGTGCCATGAGCCTGGCAGCCTGCGGTAATAAGAATGCAAAAGCTGAAACAGAAAGCAAAAAAGCAGTGCAGAACGCGACAGAGAGCACAAAAAAGGCTGAAAAAACAGAAAAGATAGCACTTTCAGATGGTACATATACAGCAGAGTTTACTACAGACAGCTCAATGTTTCATGTGAATGATGCATATGACAACAAAGGTACACTCACCGTGAAGGATGGCAAGGCAACAATACATGTTGCTCTTACATCCACACACATTGTAAATCTCTTTTTGGGAACAGCAAAGGATGCCTCAAAGGACAAGGCTGAGCTTTTGGAGCCAACTGTAGAGACTGTCGATTATGGCGATGGCACAACTGAGGAGGTTAATGCGTTTGATATACCGGTTCCTGTTTTGGATGAGGAATTTGACCTTGCACTTATCGGTACAAAGGGCAAATGGTATGACCACAAGGTAAAGGTCTCAAATGCCACACCTGCGGACGCAGATGCAAGCGTATCTGAAAGTGCAGGAAAAGAGCTTCCTGACGGAACATACAATATCAATCTCGATTTCGAGGGCGGAAGCGGTAAGGCGAGCATTGCATCACCGGCTGAGGTGACTATAAGCGGTGGAGCCGCTACTGCAACAGTGCAGTGGAGCAGTCCAAACTATGACTATATGATAGTTGACGGACAGAAATACATGCCTGTAAATACAGACGGCAATTCTGTATTTGAAATTCCGGTTAAGCTTGATACACCTATGCAGGTTATCGGAGATACAGTTGCTATGAGCAAGCCGCACGAGGTTGAGTACACACTCACCTTCCATTCAGATTCTGCTACAGAGGTGCTTGGTGAGGATGGAGAATAATTAAGCTATGCATGGAAGAAAAAAGATAATTATATATATATTGATATCAATTATAGGACTGTTCTGGCTGTCAGGCTGTGACAGTCCTTCTTCCGATTCAGGGAATACCGAATCGAAGGCTGAGGCAGAGGCACAAAACGGTCTTATATATAAGAGCAGTATGAAGCTTTTATATGCAAAGAATTTTTCTGTTGACTATTATGAGGGTGGATACAAGATACTTACGACAAAGGACGGTACCAAAATACTTACCGTGCCAAAGGGCAGAAAGACTCCAAAGGATATTGACAAGGATATTATTGTATTGAAGGAGCCTGTAAGTGATTTGTATCTGGTCGCATCAGGGGTGATGGATATGTTTGACAAGCTTGATGCAGTGGACACTATTAAATTTTCGGGGCTTGACAGTGATGGCTGGTACATTGACAGTGCAAGAAAGGCTCTTGAAAGTGGCAGAATGCTATATGCCGGCAAATATTCAAAGCCCGATTATGAGCTTTTGGTGTCAGAAAACTGTTCTCTTGCCATAGAAAATACTATGATTACCCATTCGCCACAGGTAACTGAAAAGCTTAAAAGCTTTGAGATCCCTTCAATAATCGAGTACTCAAGCTATGAAGAGGAGCCGCTCGGCAGAGTGGAGTGGGTGAAGTTTTTCGGAGCGCTCACAGACCGGGATGAAAAGGCCGATGAGCTCTTTAATGAGCAGGTGGATATTGTAAATCGCATCGCAAAGACGGATGGTACCGATACGGATGATGCCACAAAAAGTGATACAGTTGCATTTTTCTATATCACATCCAATGGTCAGGTTCAGGTGCGCAAAAGTACAGATTATGTGCCAAAGATGATTTCGCTTGCCGGCGGAAAATATATTTTTGATGCATCAAATGACGACGATACAGGCAGGTCAACAATGAATATGCAGCTAGAGGATTTCTACAATGGAGCAATAGATGCTGACTATCTGATATATAACAGTGCGATAGACGGCGGTGTGAAGAATATGAATGAGCTTTTGGACAAGTGCCCGGTGCTTGCTGATTTTAGGGCAGTCAAAGACGGCAATGTATTTTGCACCACGAACGATATGTATCAGCAGTCTATGTCCATCGGGTATATGATTGATGATATGCATTCGATGATTACAGGTGTACCCGACAGCGGCATGAAATATCTGTTTAAGCTCAGATAACTGTGATTTGTGGAATGTATTTGGTGAGCTGAATTGTTACCGGATATGACAGAATGCAGGAAAATCAATAGCACAAAAAGATAAAAAGCGGAGCTACAACATGGAAAAAACCAGAAAAATAAGGTGTTTTACAACATTTATTATTCTTATAATCTTAATTATCATATTGCTTATCATGAATGTGTGCATAGGAACTGTACACATATCGTTTAAGGCTGCATTTGCGACACTTTATGACCACTCAGACAGGGTAGGACGTATTGTGTGGGATATCCGCATGCCAAGAGCTATCGCAGCGATGATATTGGGCGGGGCGTTAGCGCTTGCAGGCTATCTTTTGCAGACTTTTTTTCATAATCCAATCGCGGGACCTTTTGTACTTGGCATATCATCGGGAGCCAAAATGGTCGTGGCACTTGTTATGGTATTTTTACTTGGAAATGCCATACGTGTGAGCTCACTGGCCATGATTGCAGCAGCGTTTTTGGGAGCAATGCTTTCAATGGGTTTTGTGCTTATCATTTCAAGAAAGGTAAGCAGCATGTCAATGCTTGTTGTGAGCGGTGTCATGATTGGCTACATATGCTCTGCGGTGACTGAGTTTGTGGTGACATTTGCAGATGATTCCGACATAGTAAACCTGCATAACTGGTCAAGGGGAAGCTTTTCGGGCATGACCTGGGACAGCGTCGGGGTGATGAGCATTGTGGTGGGAATCACATTTATTTTTGTTTTTCTCATGTCAAAGCCACTTATGGCATATCAGCTCGGAGAGTCATATGCTGTAAATCTTGGTGTAAACATAAAGCGTATCCGGGTGCTTCTGGTATTGCTTTCAAGCCTGCTTTCCGCATGTATAGTGGCGTTTGCGGGACCGATATCGTTTGTCGGAATAGCCGTGCCACATATAGTAAAAAGCATGCTAAAGAGCACAAAGCCCATATATATGATACCGGCCTGCTTCCTTGGGGGAGCGGTGTTCTGCCTGTTTTGTGATTTGCTTGCGAGGATGATGTTTGCGCCTACGGAGCTTAGTATCAGCACGGTTACGGCAGTATTTGGTGCACCGGTAGTGCTGTTTATCATGATAAGACGCGGCAAGGAGAAAAATGTCTGATGGAATATTATTTTACTGCACAAAAGCTGGCCGTTGGATATGATAACAGGCCGCTTATTGAAAATATTGATTTTTCCCTGAAAAGGGGAGAGATTCTCACATTAATCGGGCCAAACGGTGCCGGTAAATCGACTATTTTAAAAAGTATTGCAAGACAGCTTTCGCTTGTGAGCGGTACGATATATCTTGATAAAAGTGATGTAGTGACGATGAATGGCAATGAATTTGCAAAGAAAATGGCTGTTGTGCTCACCGATAAGCTAAAGACGGAGCTTATGACCTGCTATGATGTGGTTGCGACTGGCAGATATCCATACACAGGCCGGTTCGGAGTACTTTCGGATGAGGACAAAAAGGCTGTGGATGAGGCGATGGAGCTGGTCAATGTATCACAGATAAAAGATAAGGATTTTACAAAGATAAGCGATGGACAAAGACAGCGGGTTATGCTGTCACGGGCTATATGTCAACAGCCGGAGATTATAGTGTTAGACGAACCTACCTCATATCTTGATATAAAGTACAAGCTTGAGTTTTTATCAATACTCCAAAGGCTTAAAAGACAGAAGAATCTTACGGTTATCATGTCGCTCCATGAGCTTGATATGGCAAAGCGTGTGTCAGACCATATTTTGTGTATAGATGGCAGATATGTGGACAGATACGGAACTCCAGAGGAGGTATTTACTGACCAATATGTTTCAGGGCTTTTTGGAATTACGGCAGGAAGCTTTGACGAAACAGGAGAGGATTTAGAGCTGGAAAAACCGGATGGAATGGCGAGGGTATTTGTCATAGCAGGAGGGGGCCTGGGCAGAAAAAGCTTCAGGAGCTTACAGCGAAAGGGTATCCCGTTTGCGACAGGAATCATCTATGAAAATGATCTGGATTATCCTGCGGCAAAGGCGCTTTCTGCTGAGATTGTCAGCGCAAGAAGCTTTGAGCCTGTAGACGATGCCCTTATTGAAAAGGCAAAGGAGCTTATTGATGCATGCGAGGGCGTTATATGTGACAGAACAGAGTTTGGCACGTATGAGCAGTTTAACAGCAGACTTTATGAGTATGCAGTCTCTACAGGAAAAATTATAAAAATTCCTTTTCATGAGGAACAATTGGCACAGCTTTAAGGAAGTTACTGTTTACATTACAGTTTAATATTCATGATAAAACAACAGACTACCACATAAATTCAGACAGCAGGTATAGATATGGCAAAGGTAATTATGGTACAGGGTACAATGTCCAATTCAGGCAAGAGCTTTCTTGTCGCGGGCTTGTGCCGTATTTTCAGACAGGACGGATACAGAGTGGCACCGTTTAAATCACAGAACATGGCGCTCAACTCTTATATAACAGACGAAGGACTTGAGATGGGACGGGCCCAGGTGATGCAGGCTGAGGCAGCAGGCATTAAGCCTATGGTGTGCATGAATCCTATTCTTTTAAAGCCCACAAATAATACAGGCTCACAGGTGATTGTAAACGGAAGGGTGCTTAAGAACATGCCGGCTAGAGAGTATTTTGCATACAAGAAAACTCTCATACCGGATATAAAAAAGGCGTTTAAAAAGCTTGAGGAATATGCGGATATCATAGTGATTGAGGGTGCCGGAAGCCCGGCGGAGATTAATCTGAAGGAAAATGATATTGTAAACATGGGGCTTGCGCATATGGTGGATGCACCGGTGCTGCTCGTGGGTGATATCGACAGAGGTGGTGTTTTTGCGCAGCTTATTGGCACACTTATGCTTTTAACCGATGAGGAAAAGAATCGTGTCTGCGGGCTTATTATCAATAAATTCCGTGGAGACAAGACGATCCTTGACCCGGGGATACAGATGCTTGAGGAGAGAGGCGGGGTGCCTGTCACCGGAGTGGTGCCATATATGGATGTACAGCTTGAGGATGAGGACAGCCTGACAGAGCGCTTTGACAAAAAGACGGATGGGCTTATTGATATAGCGGTCATCAGATATCCGAGAATATCAAATTTCACGGATTTCAATGTCTTTGAGCAGATGTCCGAGGTAACAGTGCGGTATGTGTCAACAGTAAATGAGCTGCGTCATCCGGATATAGTATTTTTGCCGGGAAGCAAGAATACGATGGGGGATCTTTTGTGGATGAGACAAAACGGACTTGAGGCCGCTGTCAAAAAACTTTCCTGTGAGATTCCGGTTTTTGGAATATGCGGAGGCTATCAGATGCTTGGGGCTTCAATAGCCGACCCCGACGGTGTTGAGGAGGGAGGATATATGCGTGGCATGGAGCTTCTTCCTATAGATACCGTTCTAAAAGACAGCAAGACACGGCTTCAGACAAGCGGTGAAATAGCACATGTAGATGGGGTATTGAGCAGGCTTTCAGGCTGTCACTTTCTGGGATATGAGATACATATGGGTAAGAGCGCATATAGCACAGCTTCAGATGAGCAGGGGGCTTGTGTTGACAGGAAAAATGAGTTAAATAATGTCATATCTGATGGCAGAAATGTGTATGGCTCGTACATACACGGCATTTTTGATACTGCAGAGGCCGCCAGAGTGATAGTGGATTATATTGCCGATAAAAAGGGCATTGATGTGAATGACAGCGCTATTTTAAGCTATAAAAGCTTCAAGGAAAAACAGTATGACAGGCTTGCGGATACACTGAGGGAGTATCTGGATATGGATGCAGTGTACGGCATGCTTCGTGAGGCAAAATATGATTGAAAATAATATTATTTCTGACCATTTTACAGTTGAAGAATTAAAAAAATTAAAAATAACGCCACCTGATGCAAAAATGTACAAAAAAATCCGTTCAAACTGGGATTCCGTGGCAAAGCCGCTCGACGGTATGGGTGATTTTGAGCTTTTAACGGCTAAAATCGGTGCTGTTTTGGGAGATGAAAATATAGATATCTCAAAAAAGGCGGTCATAATTATGTGTGCGGATAATGGTGTGGTTGCTGAGGGCATCAGCCAGTCCGGACAGGACGTGACACTTGCAGTTGCAAAATCCATGGCAGGGAAGGCTTCATCTGTCGGACGTATGGCAATGACTGCAGGGGCTGATACAATTCCTGTGGATATAGGAATAAACAGTGACGAGAGTGTTAAAGGGCTGCTTCAAAGAAAGGTGCGCATGGGCACGAGAAACTTTGCAAAAGAGCCTGCCATGACAATGGCTGAGACACTTGAAGCGATTGCAGCAGGTATAGAAATAGTGCGTGGGTGTAAGGCAGACGGCTGCAGAATTATTGCAACCGGTGAGATGGGTATAGGAAATACCACCACCAGCGCGGCAATGGCAGCCGCCATGCTAAGGTGCGATGTGGCCACAGTGACAGGAAGAGGAGCAGGCCTAAACGACAGTGGGCTTGAGAAAAAAATCCGTGTAATTGAGAGCGCAATAGAAAAGTATGATTTATATAATAAGGACACCTTTGAGATACTTATGACAGTCGGAGGACTCGATATTGCAGGACTTGTCGGAGTGTGTATAGGCGGTGCATTATACCATATTCCTGTTGTGCTCGACGGAGTGATAAGCATGGTTTCAGCGTTGGCAGCAGGAAGGCTTCTTTCCGGAGTTACTGATTTTATCATTCCATCCCATGAGGGCAGGGAGCCTGCCGTGGCGCTTTTGTGTGAGGCACTTTCCGTAAAGCCGGTCATAAGAGCATCCCTTGCGCTTGGAGAGGGAACAGGTGCCGTGATGATGTTTGCGCTTTTGGATATGGCACTTAGCGTATACAAAGGCCGGACAACCTTCGACGATATCTCGGTATCACAGTATGAGAGGTACGTATAGATGATTACACTTATAACAGGCGGCAGCGGCAGCGGCAAATCAGCATATGCAGAAAAGTATATTTGTCACGCGTCAAATGAAAAAGGATGCAAAGAAAAATATTACATTGCTACCATGCATGTATTTGATGATGAGGGGCAGCGGAAGATAGACAGGCACAGAAGACTTCGTGCCGGAAAAGGCTTTATTACCATCGAGCAGCCTCGTGATATTAAAAAGGCAGTTGAAAAGCTGCAATCTGAAAACTGTTTAAAAACCGGGCGGTCAGCACTGCTTGAGTGTATGTCAAACCTTGTGGCAAATGAGATGTTTCCACCTGTAGATGTTTCCGGTATGCAGGCTGCCGAAGCCAAAAAAGAGACTTTGGATGACCCTGAAAATATGAAGGATTATGATACTGCTCAAATCAGCCGTGTGAGTAAAAAGGTGTTAAAAGAGGTAAGTATCTTAAGTGAAAATGTTGCGGAGCTTGTAATTGTGACAAACAATGTATTTGAAGACGGAGTCAGCTATGATCAATCAACGATGAATTACATAAAGGCAATGGGAATTGTAAACAGAGGGCTTGCTGCGATGGCAGAGAGTGTCGTTGAGGTGGTTGCAGGCATTCCGGTGACGGTTAAGTGAAGCAGTGTGGAGGTTAAGTGTATTATGAAGTTAATAAGGTCGTGCATAGTATCTTTTTCCATGTATTCAAAGATACCTATGCCACAATTTAAATGGAATGATGATGACATGAAGTACATGCTGGTATTCTTTCCGTGGATAGGAGCTGTGATTGGACTGCTTCTTATGCTTTGGAGATATATATACTCTCATTTTGGAGTGGCGGATATCTGCTATGTATGCATAGGCGCACTCATTCCGATAGCGGTTACGGGAGGCTTTCACATAGATGGTTTTATGGATACGATGGATGCGTTTCATTCATACAAACCGCGGGAGGAAAAGCTTGCAATACTTAAGGATTCACATATAGGAGCGTTTGCCGTTATAATGCTTGCAGCCTACGGATTATTATTCATGGGAGCTTTTTCTCAGATAATGAATGATAAAGCATTTATTGTTTTTTGTGCAGGCTTTTTCATCTCAAGGTGCTTAAGCGGAATAGCTGTTGTGTCATTTAAATCGGCAAAAAGCGATGGACTGTTATTTATGTTTGCGGACACTGCACACAGAACGATTGTCAGGGCAGTACTATACATCCAGCTTGCACTGTGTATGGCTGTTTTATTTATTGTGTCACTGCCTTATGCGGTGGCTATGATCATTGCGGCAGCACTTAGCTTTTGGTATTATTATGTGAAAACAAAAAAGGAGCTTGGCGGCATCACAGGCGATACGGCAGGGTATTTTGTGTGTATATGTGAGTGCGCCATGGCAGTGGCTCTGGGTGGTGTCTCTTTTATTATTTAGTATATTTGTTTTGTATATAGGAATGGTACGGATAAGAATTTTGATAAAAGTTGTACTTTGAATTTTAAACTTTGGAATTGGAGAAAATATGAAGCTTGTGATAGGCGGAGTGGCACAGGGAAAGCTTGATTATGTGCTTGAAAATATGATAGAAGAATCAGAAAAATATGATGTGTACGACTGCTTTTTTTTAAAAGATAATGCCTGCAATGATAAGGCATCAAACATGGAATGGCCATGGGATTTTGCAGTTGATGATGAGCGGATATTAATAATTGATAAATTCCATTATTTTATCAGGGCTGTGCTTGAGAAAAATCTTCCGCTGCAGGAATATATTTTGAAATTTATGCAATTTGCAGAGGAAAATAAGGATACAATAGTCATTGCTGATGAGATTGGAAACGGCATAGTGCCTCTTGATGCGTTTGAGAGAGCGTACAGGGAGCAGACGGGCAGAGCAGAGATACTGCTTGCAAAAAAAGCAGACGAGGTAGTTCGCGTAATATGTGGAATCGGTCAGAAAATAAAATAAACTGTATTTTTATAAGACACGGCTGCACTGTCTCAAACAGAGAGCACAGATATCTGGGCAGAACAGATGAGCCACTCGATGAAGCCGGAGTTTTTGAGCTTAAAAATGCACTAAATAATGGTGTATACAAGGCTTTGGAGGAAAATAGCTTAAAGGAGCAGATAATTATTACCAGCCCAATGAGGCGCTGCAAACAGACGGCAGAGATTATTTTGCCAGTTTCACAGCACCATAAAATTCATACCGTAAAAGAGTTTGCAGAGATGGATTTCGGTGAATGGGAGCTAAAAAGCTATAAGGAACTTAGCACAGATATCCGTTTCAGGGACTCATATCAGGCGTGGATTGACAGTGGTGGAACACTTGCCTTTCCAAACGGAGAGAGCAGAAAAGAGTTTTGCAAAAGAAGTATATGTGGCTTTGAGAGGGCACTCACACAGGCATTAGAGCTTAAGAGGGCTATGCCTGATAAAGAGATACAAATAGTATTTTTTGTGCATGGAGGGACTATCATGGCGATAATGAGCCATTACTGTGATATGGATTACTATGATTACCAGGTGAAAAACGGCTGTGGTTACTCGTGTGAGGTGGCGGTTGAGGGCAATGAGATTGTGTTTAATGAAATAGTGCCCATATCGCTATGATTTATTTAAGAAGGACTAACATATGTGTTATCATATTTTTGCATTTATAGCAGGCTTTGTGCTTGATTTATTAATAGGAGATCCGCATTTTATACCGCATCCGGTCAGGCTTATCGGCTCACTCATTTCTTTTCTCGATAAGAGGCTTAATTGTGATGCCGGATATAATATCTCTGAAAAAAAATTAAATTTAATAAAATATAAAAGAGGCATGCTTCTTGCTTTTACTGTAATTTTTGCAACTTTTGCAATGTCGGTAATTATTATTGTGGCAGCATACAGTATAAATTTATATGCCGGGATAATAGCAGAGGCTGTCATGACGTGGCAGATTCTTGCCACAAAGTGTCTTCGTGTGGAGAGCATGAGGGTGTACGATGCGCTAAGGACAGATGGAGTTGATGCAGGAAGAATGGCTGTTTCCATGATTGTTGGCAGAGATACATCTGTGCTTGATGCAGCAGGCGTCACAAGGGCGGCAGTTGAGACGATAGCTGAAAATACATCTGACGGAGTGATTGCACCTATGCTTTACACAGCAATCGGTGGGCCGGTGCTTGGCTTTGTATACAAGGCTGTGAATACGATGGATTCGATGATTGGATACAAAAATGATAAATATATGTATTTTGGCAGATTTGCTGCAAGGCTTGATGATGTGGTCAATTTCATACCGGCAAGAATCAGTGCATATCTGATGATTTTGGCAGCATTTATTGGTGGCAGGCAGTTTGATGGGCAAAATGCATATCGCATTTTTAAAAGAGATCGTTTCAATCACGCAAGCCCAAACTCAGCCCAGACAGAGTCCGTGTGTGCCGGGGCTTTAAGGGTGCGGCTGGCAGGTGATGCAGTATATTTTGGAAAGCTTGTGAAAAAAAAATACATAGGCGACAGGCTGCGAGAGATAGAGTACGAGGATATAAAGCGTGCAAACAGGCTGATGTATATTACTGCGTTTTTGTGTGAGCTTTTATCTGTGGCGGTTATGAGTCTTGTTTTAATATTGCTTTGAATATGGAAGAATTGATGTAAGAATTGATGGAGGACTTGAATGAAAAGCATCCATGGCGGTGACATATACAATAATAAAGTAAATATGGATTTTTCGGTAAATATTAATCCTCTTGGCATACCGCATTCTGTTAAAGAGGCTATGAGTGACGCACTTTCGTATGCAGACAGATATCCCGACATGGCATGCAGTGGCCTTAAAAAAGCGATATCAGAGTATTTCACACAGCAAGGCTGCAGCATACAAAGCGAGGATGTAATTCCCGGAAACGGAGCCTCAGAGCTTTTTATGGCGATAGCTCATGCCATAAAGCCCAAAAAAGCAGTGCTTCTGGCCCCGGGCTTTTTCGGTTATGAGCATGTGCTTCGTGCAGTCGGCTGTGATATCGGATATTTCCTGCTGGATGAGCAGAGTGATTTTTATCCTGCTGCACGGCTGGATGCTTTAATGGATATGCTTACAGATGATACAGATATATTTTTTATCGCAAATCCAAACAATCCGACAGGGTATCTTGCAGACAGTACTTTCATGAAGCAAATAATAGGTCATTGCAAAGAAAAGCATATTTATGTGGTGGCAGATGAATGCTTCATGGGCTTTTGTGAAAAAAATTATTCTGTTTTGTCACTTTTATGTGACTATGACAATCTGATTGTTGTAAGAGCCTTTACCAAGCTTTTTGCTATTCCGGGAGTAAGGCTTGGATATATGCTCAGTAAAAATGAGGCAGTAAGACAAAAGGTTCAAAGAAATCTGCCGGAGTGGAACGTGTCTGTTCTGGCACAGATGGCAGGAGAGGCATGCATTAGGGAATCAGAGTATATTAAAGAAACGGCATCGTATGTGAGCAGACAAAGAAGGCTGCTGTCAGATGGACTAAAAAAGCTTGGTTTTAAGGTATATAAAAGTGATGCTGATTTCATACTGTTTTACAGCAAGCTTCCATTATATGATATACTGCTTAATAAGGGAATACTGATACGGGACTGCTCCAACTATGTGGGGCTTTCTGGGGGGTATTTTCGTGTGGCAGTAAAGACTTATGATGAAAATGTAAGATTATTGAAAGTGATAGGTGAGTGTATTGAAAAAAATTAAACAGTTAGAGCCGATGGAGATTGAAAAGAGGAGCTTTGAGATAATTTCACATGAGCTGTCTGAAATGCAGATTACGCTGCCTGCTGATCAGGAGATGATAACAAAAAGAGTCATACACACGAGTGCTGATTTTGATTATATACAGACGCTTAAATACTCTAAGGACGCCGTTGCTATTGCAAAAAGGCTGATATCAGAGGGCGCTGATATAGTGACTGATACCAACATGGCTCTTTCAGGCATAAATAAAAAATATCTGGCAAAATTCGGAGGACAGGCGCACTGCTTTATGGCTGATGATGAGGTCGCTCTTATTGCAAAGGAGAAAAAGACAACGCGCGCGGCAGTAAGCATGGAGTTTGCATCAAGGATAGAAAAGCCTGTAATTTTTGCGATAGGAAATGCACCGACAGCGCTTATAGAGCTGTACGATATGATAGAAAAAGGAATATATAAGCCTGCATTTGTAATCGGTGTGCCGGTGGGCTTTGTCAATGTGGAGGCAGCCAAGGAGCTAATTATGGAGACAGGCGTGCCGTATATCGTCAATGTCGGACGAAAGGGCGGCAGCAATATTGCGGCTGCTATATGCAATGCACTGATTTACAGTCTGGTTGATAGAGGCTGATGCATAAGGAAATTTAGTGATTATGAGATACGGATTTACCACAGGAAGCTGTGCTGCGGCGGCATCAAAGGCAGCGGCATATATGCTTTTAACCGGAAAGGCTAAAAACAAAATAACGATTCAGACACCTAAGGGAATAGCTTACACGGCTGATATCACCGACATAAAAAGAAGTGAAAACGAGGTAAGCTGCGCCGTGATAAAGGATGGAGGGGATGACCCGGATGTGACCACCGGAGCTTATATATGTGCTTCTGTACGGATTTTGCATTCCGATACATCTGCTTTATGCAAAAAAAGGCAGGATTTGGCTATCATAAATATTGACGGTGGTGACGGAGTGGGAAGAGTCACCAAACCCGGATTAGACCAGCCTGTCGGAAACGCGGCTATCAATCATGTGCCGCGTGAGATGATAGAAAAAGAGGTAAGGGAGGTCTGTGAGCTTTTGGATTTTAAGGGGACACTTGACATCACAATCTCGGTTCCAAAGGGAAAGGAGCTTGCCAAAAAGACCTTTAATCCAAGGCTTGGGATAGTTGGTGGTATATCAATTCTCGGCACAAGCGGTATTGTTGAGCCTATGAGCTCACAGGCTCTTATTGATACGATAAGGGTGGAGCTTAGGCAGAGATATTCGTTTGGGTATGATTATGTGGCGGTTGCTCCGGGAAATTACGGTCTTGACTTTATGAAGGAAAGCTATGGCTATGATCTGGACAGGAGTGTCAAATGCTCCAACTTTATCGGTGAAACAATTGATATGGCAGCAGATATGGGCTTTAAGAGGATGCTTTTGACAGGACATATAGGAAAGCTCATAAAGGTAGCAGGAGGTATCATGAACACTCATTCGAGGGAGGCTGACTGCAGGATAGAGCTTTTGACGGCATTTGCGTTTAAGTGTGGCGTAGCGCCCGAATACATAAAGCGCATTATGGACAGCCTTACGACAGAGGAGGCCCTGGCTGCACTTAAGGAAAGCGGCAGGCTGTATGAGGTAATGGATTATGCGATGGAGCGCATATGCTTTTATCTGGATAAGAGGGCAAAGGGCGGACTTGAGATAGACTGTATCATGTATTCAAACGAATTTGGTGAGCTTGCAAAAAGCAGAAAGGCAGAAAAATGGTTTACTTTGTTGGCGCAGGAACAGGCGCAGCAGATTTAATAACAGTACGCGGAATGCGTCTTTTACAAAAGGCAGATGTGATAATTTATGCAGGCTCGCTTGTTAATCCAGAGCTTTTGGACTATGCAGGGGAGAGCTGTGAAATATATAACAGTGCAAAAATGACACTGGATGAGGTCATCGCAGTCATGAAAGCTGCTGAGGCAGACGGAAAAATGACTGTGCGCCTGCACACTGGAGAGCCAAGTATATACGGCGCAGTGCGCGAGCAGATGGATGAGCTTGATGCTCTTTTAATACCATATGAGAGCTGTCCGGGCGTGAGCGCGTGCTTTGGAGCTGCTGCATCGCTCAACATTGAGTACACGCTCCCCGGTATTTCCCAGTCGCTCATCATCACACGCATGGAGGGGCGCACGAAGGTGCCGCCTAAGGAGAGCATAGCAAGCTTTGCTGCACACCACGCTTCCATGGCGATTTACTTAAGCACCGGGCTTTTAGGGAAGCTTACAGAAAGCCTGATTGAGGGAGGCTATGAGTCTGACACACCTGCTGCAATTGTATACAAGGCAACCTGGCCACAGGAGGAGGCATACGTGTGCACTGTTGCAACTTTAGAGCAGACCGCTATAGAGCACAATATCACAAAGACAGCGATAGTACTTGTTGGGGATGTCATAGCTCACCGGCATTACGAGAAATCAAGACTTTACGCACCGGATTTTTCGACAGAGTATCGCAAGGCTTCTGTAGAGTCGCAGGATAACGATTAAAAAAGGCGTGAATATATAAATATGGGAAATATATGAGAACTGAAAATATGAAAATTTGCATTGTAAGCTTCACAAAAAAGGGCTATGAGCTGTCATGTGACATAGCTCATAAGCTTGAAAAAAGTGAATATGAGGTGGAGGTTTTTACCAAGTGCTCGAGATTATCGGATGAGAATATTAAAAATTCCACCGATGAAAATTATAGAAATACCGGCTACATATCACAAAATATATCAGACTGGACAGCTGCACAGATGAGTGAAAAAAAGGCTATGATTTTTATCGGGGCATGCGGTATTGCAGTGAGAGCTATAGCTTCTTCTGTAAATAACAAGCTTAAAGACAGTCCTGTTATTGTGATAGATGAGCTGGGGCAGTTTGTTATTCCGATTCTTTCAGGGCATGTGGGAGGTGCCAATGAGCTTGCGGTATTATTAGCAGCACTGATGAATGCCACACCTGTTATAACAACTGCTACTGATATCAATAATAAATTTGCTGTTGATGTTTTTGCAAAAAAATGCAGGCTTGCAATAGTCAATAAAGATGGCATCGCCAGAGTATCATCAAAGATATTGGCGGGAGAGATGGTTACTATGTCGGTCGACTGGGAGCACATCCCGGCTAAGCACAGAAGCCTTATAAAGGCATTTTTTGATGAAGCTGTTATGAGTGCTGATGCAATAAAAACAGTTGACTTCCCACCTGTTTACGGAGCTGATATTGTAGTATCATGCGAAAAAGCAAAAGACCCTAAAAATGGCAGTATTTACTTAAAACCCACACAATTTGTACTTGGTATTGGGTGCAGAAGGAATACAGCGTTTGAAAATATTGACAGGGCAATCAGACAAAGTCTTTTAAAGCTTCAAATAGATATTTCGGATATAGATATGATTGCATCAATAGATGTGAAAAAAGATGAACCGGGAATAAAGAAATTTTGCGATAGAAACAGAATAGATTTTGTCACTTATACCGCGGATGAGCTCATGGCGGTGCAGGGTGAATTCAGTGCCTCGCAGTTTGTCAGGGAGCATGTTGGAGTGGACAACGTGTGCGAGCGTGCAGCAGTGCTTGCATGCATCAGGGAATGCAATAAAGCAGGAGAACTTATCTATAAAAAACATAAATATGACAGGGTAACGGTTGCGGTGGCAAGGTTATATAAAATTAGTAGAGATGGAGATTAACATGAATAAAATTTACATAGTAGGTATGGGGCCGGGCTTTGAAAGCATGATGACAAAGCAGGCGATTGACGCCCTGGAAGCGAGTGATGTCATAGTGGGATACACCGTATATATAAAGCTGCTTGGAGAAAAATTCCAGACAAAAGAGCTTTTGACCACTCCGATGCGTCAGGAAAAAGAAAGATGTCATCTGTGCTTTAAAAAGGCGCTTGAGGGCAAAACAGTCTCTCTTGTATGTAGTGGCGATGCCGGAATATACGGACTGGCCTCTCTTATGTATGAGATTGGGCAGGAATACGATAACGTAGAACTTTCGGTAATACCCGGCATTACAGCGGCAAACAGTGGTGCGGCAGTGCTTGGAGCACCATTAAACCATGATTTTTGTACCATCAGCTTAAGTGACCTGCTCACGCCGTGGGATAAGATTGAAAAGCGTCTTGTGGCTGCTGCAGAGGGTGATTTTGTCATAGCACTGTACAATCCGTCGAGCCACAAGAGAAAGGACTATCTGATGAGAGCCTGTGATATTCTGCTTCGTGCGATAGAGCCGGAACGGCCGTGCGGCTATGTCGAAAATATCGGACGTGAGGGAACAAGCTATACGGTCTGTACTCTCGGTGAGCTCCGCAGTGCGCAGGTCAACATGTTTACGACGGTATTTATCGGCAATGAGGGTACACAAATAATTGACGGAAAGCTTGTCACAAGGAGAGGATATCAGATTGAGTAAAATACTGATTTTTGCAGGAACAACAGAGGGACGTAAGCTATCAGAGCATCTGTGTGAAAGAGGCATAGAGCATACGGTTTGCGTGGCAACAGAATACGGTGAAATCGTGCTGCATGAAAATCCGTTTGCGCATGTTCATATGGGGCGTATGGACAGCGAAGGCATGAGAAGCTTCTTTGCGGAACAAAAATGTAAGCTCATAGTGGATGCAACCCATCCGTATGCAGCCATAGTTACCGAAAATATAAAGCAGGCAGTTTATGCTTTTAACGAGGCACATGCTGTTACAGACAATCAGGCGGATAGCAGCATATCAGAAAATATCGAATATGTGCGTCTTAAAAGAGATACGGATATATCAGCAGATTATGATAATATCCGCTATTTTGAGGACAATGAAGCATGTGCTAAGGCACTTAACAATACAGACGGAAATATACTGCTCACAACAGGAAGCAAGGAGCTGTCAGTGTATTGTAAAACCTCAGACGTCAGGGAAAGATTGTATGTGCGCGTGCTTCCGGGGCTTGAGAGCATAAGCTTGTGCATGCACAATGATATTACAGGAAAGCACATTCTGGCATTGCAGGGACCGTTTAGCACACAGCTTAATGAGGCGCTTATTGATCAGTATGATATCAGATGTCTGGTCACCAAAAAAAGCGGTGCGGCCGGTGGCTTTATTGAGAAAATAGCTGCCGCAAAAAATAAAAATATTCCGGTCTATATTGTGGGGCAAAGCGTGCAGGATGATGGAATGTCATTTGAAGCTGTTTGTGAATATATTGACAGTAAATATAACAAGCTTCATATCATGCTTGCCGGCATTGGAATGGGAAATGATGCCTGCATGACAAAAGCTGTTTCAGATGCAATAGAAAGCGCTGATATTATACTTGGCGCAAGCCGTATGATAGAAAAATACAGTGCGAAGATAGACAAAAAGCCGTATTATCTTGCAGAACAGATTATTCCTTATCTATACGAAATTTGTGCAGATATTGCAAAAATCAGTAATGTTCTTATATTATTCTCGGGAGATACAGGCTTTTACAGTGGAAGCAGAAAGCTGTATCTGGCGATAAAAAATGAAATATCAGAAGGAAAATTAAATGCGGATGTGTCAATCCTTCCTGGAATTTCATCTGTGTCATATATGGCGGCAGCAGTCGGTGAAACCTACAGCGATGCGTATATATGCAGCATCCACGGAGTAAAGCTTTCTAATATCACATCACGGATTAGCCATCATGCAAAAACGTTTATGCTGATGTCAGGTGTCAGGGACGTTAATATGCTTGGACACCTATTAAGCAGTGACGAAAGGTATGGTTTACAAAAATGCTCGGTAACTGTGGGATACCAGCTATCATATCCGGATGAAAATATATCGCATCTTTCACCACAGGAGTGTATAAAGCTTCAAAGGGAGGGACTGTACATCTGCATGATAAAAAATCCCAATCCTGTTGCAAAAAATGTCACACCGCAGCTAAGTGATGCAGCCTTTATACGTGAAAAGGTTCCGATGACCAAAGAGGAAGTAAGGCATGTAAGCATCTGCAAGCTGCATTTGAAATCGGATTCAGTGCTATATGATGTGGGAAGCGGAACAGGCTCAATAGCGGTAGAGGCCGCATTACTTTCCGATGATATGGAGGTTTATGCCATCGAGCAGAAGGAAAATGCCGTGCAGCTTATCACACAAAATAAAGAAAAGCATGGACTTGAAAATATCCATGTGATAAAAGCAAAGGCTCCTGACGGACTTGACAGTCTTCCGATGCCGACACACGCATTTATCGGAGGCAGCAGTGGCAATCTAAAGGAGATAATAGAGGCTCTTAAAGTAAAAAATCCACATATCCGTATAGTGATAAATGCAATTTCCATGGAAACAATTTGTGAGATAAAGGAAATATTGTCAGCATATGATGTGAAAAATGAGGATATCGTGCAACTGCAGGTCAGCCGCTCAAGGCAGATAGGGCATTATCATCTGATGCAGGCGGAAAATCCGGTATGGATATGTTCATTTGAATTTTAACCTGGGCTTTTATGCTACAACCCGTAATAAATCATCGGAGGCTGATATTTTGAGATATATGATGAAATAAAGGATGAATACATGAAAATAAATCGTTTTATGATAGCCGCACCCAAAAGCGGCAGTGGAAAAACAATGATAACCTGCGCTTTACTGCAGCTTTTAAAGGATAGCGGAAAAAACGTATTGTCATATAAGTGTGGACCTGATTATATTGACCCAATGTTTCACAAAAAGGTGCTTGGCGTACCATCCAAAAATCTCGATACGTTTTTTACGGACGAAAAGACAACAGTGCAGCTTTTCTTAGATAAAAGAGCCGATGGTGATTTTGCGGTGCTTGAGGGCGTGATGGGATTATATGACGGGCTTGGCGGAATATATGAGCAGGGTTCGTCATACCATCTGGCAAAGGTGACGCAGACTCCGATAATACTCGTGGTGGACGCAAAGGGCATGGGAAAGTCAGTGCTTGCTCTTATAGCCGGTTTTTTGCAGTATGACACTCAGCACTTGATTAAGGGGGTTCTGCTCAATCGGATGTCGAAGGGCTATTTTGATATCATTAAGCCTCTTATAGAGAAGGAGCTTTCCGTAAAAGTAGTCGGATATTTTCCGGAACAGAAGGATATCGGGCTTTCAAGCAGACATCTGGGGCTTGTCATGCCGGATGAGCTTTCAGATATAAAAAAACAGTTCAATGAAACTGCCGACAGACTAAAAAAGACAATAGATATGGATTTGTTTATAGATATAGCAGAAGCGGCAGATGAAATCGGTGACAGCGGAAATGCAGATGTATATAATGAAAAAAATATAGGTAATTGTGATCAAAATGAATTTTCGCAAAATAAAGCAATAAATACCGTAAACATAGCTGTTGCCATGGACGAAGCATTCTGCTTTTATTACGAAGATAACCTCAGGCTCCTTGAAAAATGTGGAGCAAAATTACAGTATTTTTCGCCATTGCATGATACAGAACTACCTGATAACTGTGATGCATTGCTGCTGGGGGGCGGTTATCCTGAACTGTATGCAAAGGAACTGAGTGAAAATATATCTATGCGAAAGTCAATAAAAACCGCATTTGAAGCCGGTCTGCCCACGGTTGCCGAGTGCGGAGGATTTATGTATCTGCACACATATATCCATAATCAAAATTGTGTTTTTGATATGGCTGGAGCACTTGATGGGGAGTGCCATTTTAAGGGAAAACTGGTCAGATTCGGGTATATTGAACTGGAAGAAAAGCATAGCAATTTCCTGCCACCGGATGAAAAGATAAGAGCACATGAATTTCATTATTATGACAGCACCGATAACGGAACGGATTGCATTGCGACCAAACCTGCTACAGGAAGGAAGTATGACTGTGTGATAAGTAGGGATAATTACTGGCTTGGATTTCCTCATATTTATTATCCGTCAAATCCGCATTTTGCAGAGAGCCTTGTGAGAAAAGCATATGAATATAGAAGGAATAAAAATGGAAAACTCTTATAAATACTTTAAAAACAAAGATTGCAAATATTTTCCGTGTCACAAGGGACTTTCGGATGACTTTAATTGTCTGTTTTGTTATTGTCCTATGTATAGTATGCCAAACTGTCCCGGAAGTAAGACCTACATAGAGAAGAATGGCAAAAAAATCAAGGTATGCACAGACTGTACATTTCCGCATAAATCGGAAAATTATGATAAAATCATACAGATTTTGATTAGGAATAATAATAACTGAATTATGGACTTTGAGGAGTATATTTGATAGTATATTTATGGAAATTTAGGTTTTAGAAAGTCAGAGGGAATTAAATTGGAGATTAAATGTGAATACTGTGGTTCCATGATACCTGAGAATGTTGAGCAGTGCCCATATTGTGGTGCCAGCAATAATTCAATAAAGAGGACGGCAGACGGTACACCAAAGACCATAGCAGAGCTTGCAAAATGGTACGAGGACAGACATCTTCCACCATATGAAATTACACGATTTTTTATAGGAATAGACTACAGACAGCCTAGGGCATTTGGTATTTATCAGGCTGGAAATGAATTTATCGTCTACAAAAATAAGGCCGACGGCATTCGTGCGGTGCGATATCAGGGTACAGATGAGGCGTATGCCGTTAATGAGCTGTATCTTAAATTAAAGGATGAGATTTTAAATCAAAAAGCGCATCAGCAGAAGCATACGAATGAGAATTTTGCTCAGGAAACGAAGAAGATGTTTTCAGATACATTTTCATCTAAAAATATAAATGAGTATATCATTAAGCCATCTATTGCTATGGTTATAGGCATTGTTATGTTCGTTGTCCTGATTATAGTTGGATTTGCACTCAATGATACGTATAAGGGCATTGGCTGGGATTTGCTGATATCGGGTATTGCCGGTATTGTAGGCGCATTTTTCCTGACAGACTTTATTGAAAATCACAAAAGGTTTAAGCCGTTTGGAATGTACGCAGCATGGCTTAAAAAGCCAAAAGGCAGTGCAATGCGCCATGCCATGCATTATTTTATTACTGTACTTCTAATTGCACTTGTGCTCATTACACCTATACACAATTATTGTAAAACTGATTACTTCAAGTATAATGACACGGTCTATGTAAACAGTCATTATAGCTGGTTCGAATACGATGACGACAGCTATGATTATAATGAAATCAGCCGTTCGGATGTTCCGCAGGAGATTTTGGATAACAAATCTCTATATGGCTTTGACTATTCAGATCTGGTGTGGGACAGCTCGATTATTAAATTTGAGAATAGCGGCTATTATGAAGACCATTATGAGAGCTCAGGCAGCTCGAGCAGTGATTATGACAGCGATTATGATTGGGATTCTGGTGATAGCTGGGATTCAGGTGGCAGTGACTGGGATAGTGATTGGTGATTATTGCATAACATATAAATATGGTAGGAAGGGATATAGACAATCAGCTAAATATACACACAAAGCAATAAGAAATATGATATAAAGCAGTCTTTCACATTTAGGATCGACTGCTTTTTTGTATCATTTGATGCTAAGCGTGAAATGAAAAAATGGCACAGTAAACGCCAAAATCAATTTAATAAAACTTGAAAACCCTGTAAAATCAAGGGTTTTAAAAATTACTTTAAAACGTCAATTGTAATCTGAGATTCCATACCCACATCTCAGACTGATTTAAAAAGTTAATAGTAATGAGTGCAAAGGAAGGGCATGGATTTTCCTTTACAAATTCAAGAGACTGACTGGATTGTTGGTCTCTTTTTTGCTATGCTTTGATTTCTGGCGGCTGGAAAGGAGCTACCATGTCAAAGTTTTTAACATATGAAGATCGATTAGTTATTGCACAACTCCTTCAGGAGAATGTCTCCTTTGGAGTTATAGGAAATAAATTAGGCAAGGATCGTACCACGATTGCAAAGGAAATAAAAAAGCATTCCTATGATAAGAAAAGTGGTCGTCCGGGATATCCTTATAATCCATGTAAACATCGCAGTACATGCAAAGCAAAAAAGCTGTGCGGAAACAGTTGTACGCATCAATCAGCGTATAAATGTAGTCTATGTTCCGAGTGTACATTGCACTGCCTGGATTTTGCAGAGGATATCTGTTCTGTTAAAACAAAACCGCCATATGTATGTAATGGCTGCAGCCAGTTTTCTAAATGCACCTTGTTAAAACGCATTTATGATCCGTCAGATGCTCATGAGATGGCACATCAGTCTATTTCGGAATCCAGAACGGGCATTTTATCCAATGAGGATGATATAGCAAGGATAAATGGAATCATAAGCCCGCTGGTCAAAAATGGACAGTCACTTCATCAGATTTATATAGAGCATGTAGATGAAATCATGTGCAGCGAAAAAACATTGTATAATTATGTTGATGCCCAGCTTTTTGATATACGGAACATCGACCTGCCTCGTAAGGTGAAATATCGTCCTCGTTACAAACAGCCTGAGTTCAAGGTAGACAGAGGATGTCGTATTGGTAGAAACTATAGCGATTTCCAGAAGTTTCTTGAAAGTAATCCGGAGTCTACTGTCATACAGATTATAAATCTGCTGGATAAAGTACTTGGAAGCAAAGATTTTTCGCGTTTATTCCCAGTTATTTTCACAGACAACGGAAGTGAGTTTTCAAATCCAAAAGCGATCGAAAAACGTGATGCGATTCCATGCAACAGAACGAATGTATTTTACTGTGATCCAAGTGCACCTTATCAAAAAGGAGCCTGCGAAGTGAACCATGAATTGATTCGCCGCATTCTGCCAAAAGGAAGCAGTTTTGATGATCTTACACAGAAAGATATTTTTCTGATGATGGATCATATCAATTCCTATAAAAGGAAAAAGCTGAACAACCGTAGCCCATACGAAACGTTCAGCTTTTATTACGGAGAAGATATACTTAAGAAACTTGGATGTAAACCGGTTGCCGCCGAAAACATCATCTTAAAGCCTAAACTTCTCAACAAGTAACAGATAAATTTGCAAAGTGCCGCCAGAACAATGACAGCAGAATAACTTCAAAACAGGGATGGATTCTCCGAATACAAAAATTTCGAACGGGAATTGATTCCTTATTGTCGTGTGCAAATTTATTGCTGAACGTATTATAACATGTCAATGTACAAATGAAAATCCGGGAAATTCGCTTACAAAACGGGATTTTCGTTTACAAAGCGGGAATCTCGTTTACAAAATGAGATTTTCATTTACAAAGAGAGACTCTTGGGTTACAAACGGGACTCTCGCTCTACATTTCACCCGGGTTAATATTTACCGTGATTTGAAATGCGATATTTCGGAATTGAATTACGATTTTTGATAGATTAGATTGTTTGAAACGCATTTTTATGATATGATGATAAATAACAGGGGTGATAAATAACAGGTGATAAATACCATGTGAACAGATATTTCAAGCAAATAAGATTGAGGTGAAAAAATGACAGTTAGTTACAAGAAATTGTGGAAATTGTTGATTGATAAAGAAATGATGAAGAAAGATTTGCGTGCAATGACAGGAGTTAGTACAACAACGATGTCTCGATTATCAAAAGATGAAAATGTAAGTACAGAGATTCTGTCAAAGATATGTTCTGCTTTGAATTGTGACGTGGGAGATATCATGGAATTTGTTCCGGATAAAAAAGAAGAGCAGTAAGGAGGTACGGGGACATGGATCATTCGTATCCTTATATTGCTTCTTTGACTAGAGAGCCGTTTCTTTTTTACGAAATGCGTTCCACTGCAAAGCTTATGTCAGAAGGATTTTCTGATGATGCGGTTGTCAAAGAAATTGTAGAGCAGAATCTTTTTCAGTACCCAACGGAAAAATCTATCACACGCATGGCGAAAGCCTGCATCAAACGGCTTCATGCACTGGAAGATGATTCTCTGGTTTCTGCGATTGCTTCACAGCCGACGGATGTGGCAAAACAGATTTGTTTGTATGCGTTGATGAAGCAGAGCCGACTGGTCTTGGAATTTATGCTGACCGTCATTGGCGAGAAGTACAGATTAAGGGACACGTCTTTTGGTAAGATAGATTTGAATACATTTTTTATGCGCTTGCAGGAGCAGAATGATACCGTAGCTTCCTGGAGCGATACTACAATAACAAAGTTAAAACAGATTATTGCCAGAGTGCTTGTTGAAACAGAATATCTCGACAATCTCAAGGCAGATCATTTGAATCCAGTATGGCTGCATCCTGTTTTGGAGAATGCCATCAAAAGCAATGGCGACACAGCGATACTGCCAGCGTTTAATTGCTTTTCTTAGGAGGTAGTCAATGAGTGACATAAAAGAACGCCTGGACAAAGTTCGGGCATTGATTCAGGAACCGGAGTTCCTGGAAGGCAAGGGACTCAGCAATGAGGTGAATATCAGAATCTTCTGTTATGAACCGGAGAACGAAATGGTTGTCCGCCATTTTGTGAATCAGCTGGAAACTGATCAGTCCTTAGATTGCCATTTGATTGTTTGTAATTTATATAAAACATTTCTCTCTATCTGCGATGATATGGACATCACAGATGCGATTCCCGATATGGAAGAAGCTGACGGAAGTGCTTATCTTCTGGAGCAGCTTAACTCCGCAATCGGCAATGGAGAGTTTATTGATAAAATCCAGTATGAGCCACACGAACCGGGTGATGTGCTGATGCTGACAGGTGTGGGCGAGGTGTTCCCGTTTATGAGAATCCATACGTTACTGGAAGCTTTGCAACCGTATTTTTCAGATGTTCCGATTTTGGTTATGTATCCGGGTGAGTTTGATGGTCGTCATGTAAAACTGTTCAATCGATTGACACCAAATGATTATTATCGGGCATTCAATGTCATAGATTAAGGGGGATAAAGCCATGATGATTCGAGATATGTTTGCGGATGACATTAACCGCAAAATCAATGGTGTAATTAAAGTAGATCAGGCTGCTGATGATGTAATCGAGCAGGAGTTAAATGAATATGTCATTACCAGAGAATTGAAGAAACATTTCATTACGTTCTTCAACTATTACGGTGATGCTTTCGACCAGCCGACAGCCGATATGGGTGTTTGGATTTCCGGTTTCTTTGGAAGTGGTAAATCTCACTTCCTGAAAATGCTTTCCTATCTTTTGGAAAATAAAGAGGTAAAAGGCATTCGCAGTGTGGAGCGTTTTCGTAAAAAGTTTGAGGATGACCCGGCAACTTTTATGCTGATTGACCGTGCCACAAAGGGGCAGACGGAAACCATTCTTTTCAATATTGATATTGAAGGCTTCAGCAATAAAGACAAGACTGCTGTACTTCGTGTTTTTGCAAAGATGTTCTACAACCATCTGGGATTTTACGGTGAAAATCTGAAAGTTGCCATGATGGAGCGTTATATTGACCAGCAGGGTAAGACAGAGGAGTTCCGCAGAGTTTTTGAAGAAAAGAAAGGCAAGCCTTGGCTTGAAATGCGCCGCGCCTTTGCTTTCAATGGAAAGTTCATCATCCCGACACTAATGGAAGTTCTGGATATGAGTGAGGACGATGCCAAGGCGTGGTTCAATGATAAAACCGCAACAGAGATTTCTATTGCACAGCTTGTGGAAGATATGAAAGCCTATGTAGATACTAAACCTGCAAACTTCCGTCTGCTGTTTATGATTGACGAGGTTGGTCAGTATGTGGGAACAGATACGGATATGCTTTTGAACCTCCAGTCTCTGACTGAAAAAATCGGAAGCGAGTGCGAAGGTAAGATCTGGGTGATCTGTACCGGACAGGAAGCGATTGATGAAATCATCAAAGTTCGTGCCGATGAGTTCTCCCGTATTCAGGCTCGTTTCAAAACAAGATTGAGCTTATCTTCTTCCTCCGTGGACGAAGTTATCCAGAAGCGTATCTTGAAAAAGAAATCGGAAGCAACAACGGATTTGGAAACCGTTTATGAGCAGAATGATTCTGTCCTTCGTAACCTATTCAGCTTCAGTGGCTCTATTCTGGACATTAAAGGCTACTCCGGTCCGAGAGAATTTACAGAGAACTTCCCATTCGTGCCGTATCAGTTTATTATCATGCAGAAAGTATTTGCTGAAATCCGGAAACACGGAAATTCTGGTAAGCACCTGTCCGGCGGTGAGCGTTCCATGCTCTCCGGTTTTCAGGAAGCTGCACAGAAAATTCAGGAGAAGGATGAGTATGCACTTGTTCCGTTCTTCCGTTTTTATGATACCGTACATACTTTCCTGGACGGCTCTATCCGCCGAGTGATTGAGCGTTGCCAGAAAGCAGCCGACAACGGCGATGGCATCGAACAACAGGATGTAGATGTACTGAAACTTTTGTACTTGATTCGATATATTGATGATATTCCTTCCAATCTGGACAATATCGTGATCCTTATGGCAGACGATATTCGTGTAGATAAGATTATCATGCGTGAAGCTGTCCGAGGATGCCTTGATCGTCTGATGAGTCAGAACTATATCGGCAGAACCGGTGACACTTATAACTTCCTGACTGACGAAGAACAGGATATTCAGCGTGAAATAAGAGATACAAATGTGGATACTGCTTCTATCGTGGAGCGTATTGCTCAGATGATTTACGGTGATATTTTCACAACCAAGAAGTTCCGTTATGGAAAATATGACTTTGCTTTCGATCAGATGGTGGACGGCATTACAGTTGGAGTGGCAACAGGTGGTATGCGTCTGCGTTTCCTGACCGTTGCTACCGATGCTATAGAAAAAATAGATTACCGTCTGATGGCAGAATCCAAAGGCAACGAAGCAATCGTGGTTCTGGCTGATACGCCTTATTATGAATCTCTGGAATCTGCTATGAAGATTCGCAAGTATGTAAAGCAGAGAAATG